>WNFT01019487.1_pt1 | contig 12276 bp, 8 predicted proteins | sample 5400191 | NCBI WGS metagenome assembly WNFT01 (sample SAMN13153359, study PRJNA577476) | soil metagenome | isolation source: 80 cm saprolite under Madrone tree | place: USA:California | collected 2016-06-14
CGCATGAAGGTGAGGATCAGGCAGAGCTCGGAAAAACCGATCGCGAGATAGGGAAGCAGCTTGCCGAAGAGCAATCCCATGGGGCGGACAGGAGTAACGAAAAGCTGTTCAAGGGTGCCGCGCTCTTTTTCGCGGACAACGGAGAAGGCCGTCAGGAACGTGGTGACGTTGAGCAGGAGGATGGCGGTAAGGCCCGGGAGAAAGAAATTCGGAGAGCGCGAGTCGGGATTGAAGAGCAGCTTGGGGCGCATGTCCACCGCAAAGGAGGCGCGATCTTGCAGAACGCGGCGGAGAGACTCATCGAGACCGATCGCGGTGGTGACGTTGATAGCCTGGCCGGCGACGGAAGAGTCCGAACCGTCGATGAGGACGAGGACCTGAGCGCTCATGTTGTGGAGGAGGCGGTCAGAATAATCCACCGGAATCTTGATGCCGACGCGGGCCTTAGCGGCAATGATGGCGTCGTTGAGGTCGCGATCGTTATCAACGTAGCGGACGACATGAAACGTGTCGGAATTCTTCAGCCGATCCACGAGTTCGCGGCTCTCGCGGACTACGGTGTTGATCTGGCGGATGTTGGTGTCAATGCCGAAACCAAGCACAACCATTTGCAGCAGCGGAATGACGAGGGAAAAGAAAAGCGTCGCCGGATCACGGCGGACGTGCAGGACTTCCTTATAAAAGACAGCGCCGAAGCCGCGGAAGAAGTTACGCACGGGCGGCCTCCAGCAGCGCTTGATGCTTGTACGTGAGTTCGACGAAGACATCTTCGAGGCTGGGAGCAAGGGGACGAATCTCGGCGACGGCGATACCGTTCTTCAAGAGCTGTTCGCGCAGGTCGTCGAGATTGAAGTGGTCTTCGATGAGGGCGTGAATGGATTGTCCGAAGATGGTGGCGCTACGGATGCCATGGAGATGGCGCGCGAAGCGGAGCGCGCGCGTGACTTCGGGCGTGGTGATTTCCACGCGCATGGTTCCGTGAGGCTGAACGTCGGGGAGCTCGCGGAGCGAATTGGGCGTGCCGTCGGCAATGAGCTTGCCGTAATAGATGTAGGCAACGTGACTGCACCGCTCCGCTTCGTCCATGTAATGCGTGGTGACGAAGAAAGTGATGCCATGGCCGGAAAGCTCGAAAAGCAAATCCCAGAGCTGGCGGCGCGCGACGGGGTCGATCCCGGCAGTAGGCTCGTCGAGGAAAAGGAGTGTCGGCTCGTGCAGCATGGCGCAGCCGAGAGCGAGGCGCTGCTTCCACCCGCCGGAAAGCTGCGCGGCCAGCCGATTGAGATAGGGCTCGAGGCCGTTCAGTTGGACAATTTCGTCGATGCGGCGCTTGAGACGTGCGGGCTCCAGACTGTAAATGCGTCCATAGAACTGCAAGTTCTCCGCGACGGTCAGATCGTAGTAGAGGCTGAAATTCTGCGACATATAGCCGATGCGCTCGCGAACGCCTTCCGGATCGGTGTGTACGTCCAGCCCCTCGACCGAGGCGGAACCGCTGCTGAGCGGCAACAAGCCGGTGAGCATTTTGATGACGGTGGTCTTTCCGCTGCCGTTGGGGCCCAGGAAACCGAAGATTTCGCCTTTTTCGACGCGGAAGCTGACGTCGTTGACGGCGGTGAAGTTGCCGAAGCGGCGCACAAGGTTTTGCGCGGAGATGGCGGCGTTAGCGGAAGGTTGCAGCGACGCGGCCACGGCTTCAGCTCCCCGCTTTCAGCTTCACATCCGCAGCCATACCGGCAAGCACGCGGCCAGCGGGATCATCGATGCGAATTTTTATGCCAATGACCTGGTGGACGCGCTCTTCGCGGGTTTGTACATTGCGCGGCAGGAATTCGGCTTGCTGGTTGATTTGCTCGACGACGCCTTCGAACGCGGTGCTCGGAAAAGAATCAACGCGAACCTCGGCCTGCTGGCCAAGTTTGACGCGGCCGATTTGCGTTTCGGGAATGTAGATACGAACGTAAATCTGATCCTTTTCCAAGAGCGTGGCGATGGGCGTGTTGGGAGCGATTAGGTCGCCTGGGCGGACGTCGAGAACCTCGACGGTAGCCGCGGAGGGAGCGACGACCTGGCGCTCGCGAAAGCGCGCTTCGTCATAGGCATAGGCCCCTTTGGCGAGGTCGACGTCCTCGCGACGGTTGCCCCGCTCGAGTTTTTCCAGGTTGGCCTGTGTCTGGTGGTAATGCGCTTCGGCGGAAGCGATTTCCTCCGGACGGTAGCCGCGCTGGAGCTCATCAAGCTTGTGTTGCGCGCTCTGTTGCTGCGCCACGGCGACTTTCCAATTGGCTTCGGCGGTGTCGCGCTGTTGCTTGGAAACGAGATCCTTTTTCGCGAGTGCTTCATAACGGTCGAAATCCAGATGCGTGCGAATTTCGTCGGCCTTGGCACGGTCGAGATCGGCTTGGGCGGTCGCGATGTCCTCCTGACGATAGCCGTTCTTTTTCAACTCGTAGTCCGCTTTGGCTTGAGCAGCCGTGGCGCGGGCTTCGGCGATTTCTTCAGGACGGTATCCGCGGCGGGCTTTTTCGGCGTTGGCGCGGGACTGCTCCAGGGAAGCTTGCAATTCCTTGTCGTCAAAGGTGATCAAGACCTGGCCCGCCTGAACGGAATCGCCTTCGCGCACGAGAACTTTATCGATCCGGCCGCCAATTTTGGAGCCGACTCGGATGTTGCGTGCTTCGACGGTCCCGGAGCCTTGCAACGCGGAGTCGTGCCGGAACCAGGTGGCGTAGACCGCCGTTGCTCCGCCGATGGCGGCGATGATGATGAGGACGAAGATGAGCTTACGGTTCATGGAATCAATCTCCACAGGTGAACAGAGGAACTTCGCCTGGTGACGCCGGTGGGTTACGCGGCGCCAAGCCCGTCCACAAAAGGTTAAATGCGGCTTCGATCCGGTCATGCAAAGTGGCGTCGCCGTAAAGCGACCAGATCAGAAGCGTGCCGAAAATGGTCTGGCGAAAAACGTTTGCGATCTCCGCGGCAGGGAGGTCGTCGCGGATTTCGCTGCGGTCTTGTCCGAGCTGAATCATTTGGGTGTGGAGGGCATGCACACGCTTTTGCATGTCTATCATGGCCGCCCGCACCGGAGTCGTTGAAAGATAGGCCTGAAGGAATACACGGATGATCGCGGGGTTGCGCGTGGGCTCCTGGGTCATGCGCACACCGAGCGAGCGCAAGAACTCAGGCAGCGGTTCGTTCGTTCGGCGAGCCAGCTCGATGGCTGCTTCCAATTTGCTAAGCTGCATTTCTCCGAAGGCCAGTAGAATGTGGTCCTTGCTTGGGAAGTAATTGAAAAACGTGCCTTTACCAACGTCGGCAGCTTCGGTGATGTCCTCGACAGTCGTTTCGAGGAAACCTTTGTTGGCAAAGAGATCGAGAGCGGCGCGAAATAGGCGTTCGCGGATTTCCGAACTGCGACGCTGACGGCGGTTGGGGTGAGAGGCGGAGTTGCGGAGGGCCGGGCGAGAAAGCTTGGAATGAGACATATGACTGCTCCTCATATATGACTATGGGTCATTTATTCACCGCTGTCAAGTGCGATCTATCCTTTGAGCTACGAGACGAGGCGAAAGCAAGTAACGAAAAAAAACACCCCGGTGGAAAGCCGGGGTGTTCGGAAAGCCGTCTGTTCTGTCTAGAGCTATTCTTTGAGCGAGGCCGGGTCTGACAAATTCTTAGGTGACTTTTTGTTGAGAGTGGAGATCAACTCTTGCGCGGAGGGCGGAACAGAAACGGCGCCCTTGCGAACTATATCCTCCGCTTCAACCTTCTTGTTGTAGACCTTCTCGTTGGCGCCGTTGTCCGGCCGGAGGGACGAGCCTTCCAGCGAGATTCCTGCAAACAATCCGCGGGCTCGCGAGTAGGTCAGCACCTCGGCGCGTAGGGTAACATCCGTGGCGGCTTCGGCATCGCGGCCCTTGGGGCCGGCGGCGGCAGAAGCGTCTGCGCCGAGTTTGACCTTGCTATGGAGAATGGCCTTGGCCCCGCGCGGATTCATAACCAGGAGGACAAAGTCGGTAGCTTGGCCACCAAGCTGGAAGCCGACGCTGCCTCCTTCGAGGGCCATCATGGTGGGCGCACCCCACGGCCCGGTGAAATGTTCACCGGTGCGGCAGGTCATGGCCCCGCGGCCGTAGCTGCCGCCGACAATGAAAGCGGCTTTGAGCACGGATGGAAAAATGATGACGCACTCGGCTTTATCGAGCAAGTCCGGGGGAATGTCATCAGGGATGTTCAGAATTTCCTTGAGAACGGTGCCGCAATTGTCCAGACGTTCGGTCTCCTTTTTGTCCTCTCTTGCGGAAAGGGGAAGGACGACCAGGGCCCATGTCACCAGCAATGAAATCAATCGCTTGAGCACGAATCACCTCGACGTAGTTTTCTGGGCTGAATCATCATAGAGTGCCTGCGGGTTGGGCGCAAGCATGGAGCTTGCAAACCGGCATGATGCAGAGTTTATTCTTTTACCTAAGACGCCCGCAAGACAGAAAGAGTTGCCTTTCGACTATACTTTCCGGGACGAAATTTCCGCGAGTGAAAAATGACAATTGAGAAATTCCTGCAACGATGTGCGGCGGCCGTGGTCGCGAGCGCCTTGTGCCTGTTTGGAATCGACGCGCCGCGTCTGCGCGCACAATCGAAACAAAAAGCTGACACTTCACGCGATGGCGCGAGCAAGCAAAGTGCGGCCTCGAAGAAGGCCGCCAAGAGATTCGCCGCGCGCGCGGGTGACTTGCTTGGAACGATGCCCACGAACAAGGGTCAGTGGGGATTGCTGATTGTGGATGCCGAGAGTGGCAACACGCTCTTCGAGCAGAACGCGGACAAGTATTTCGTGCCTGCTTCGAACATGAAATTGTTCACCACCGCGCTGGCACTGGCGAAACTGGGGCCGGAGTACCGCTTTCATACCACGCTGGAGACGCGCGGCACGATTTCGAGCGAGGGAGTTCTAAGCGGTGATGTGGTGCTGGTGGGACGCGGCGATCCGAATCTTTCAAACAGGAAATTCCCCTTTGAACTGAAAGAGGAATTTGACGGGCCGCCGCAGAAGGCGCTCGTGGAACTTGCTGACGCGCTGATAGCCAAGGGAGTCAAGGAAATTTCCGGAGATGTGGTCGGCGACGACAGCTATTTTCCGCGAGAGCGCTATCCGAACGGATGGGAGATCGACGACATGGTGTGGGAGTACGGCGCGGCCATCTCGGCGATCGTGGTGGACGACAACACGGTTGCCCTGACGCTCACGCCCGGCGAACACGCGGGGGATCCCGTGCAGGCCGCGGTGACTCCCGCGACGCCGGATTTCACGGTCGAAAATGATGTGACCACTTCGGGAGCGGACGCGAAATCGGATCTGACGCTCACGCGCGAGCCGGGCTCGAATCTTGTCGTGGTGAAGGGCAGCCTGCCTGCAAGAAGCGCGCCGCGGAAACTGGTTCTGGCCATCGAGGAACCGGCGCAGCATGCGGCGGCCGCATTGAAGCGTCTGCTCGAGGAGCGAGGAGTAAAAGTAGCCGGCGCTGCAAGAGCCTGGCACGATCATGGCGAACCCGGCGGCGACCCGGCTGTCCTCGCGGAGCACGTTTCCGTTCCGCTGGTTGACGCAGTGAAATTGATCAACAAGATCAGCCAGAACCTGCACGCGGAAATGCTGCTGCGGACAGTAGCGCGGCAGAGCGGAGTGTGGGCCACCCCAGACGACTTGATGAAACCTGCAGCGGATTTCTATGCGTCGGCGGGAATCGCTCCGGGCGACGTGATTCAGACGGACGCCTCGGGATTGTCGCGGCACGATTTGGTTACGCCGCGATCCTTGGTGGCGTTGTTGAGCTTTGCGCAGAAACAATCTTGGTTCGAGTCCTACTACGCGTCGTTGCCGGTGGCGGGAACAGATGGCACGCTGGAAGATCGCATGAAAAACACGCCAGCGGCGGGACGGATTCACGCCAAGACGGGCTCGGTCGAACACGTGAGAACGCTTTCGGGTTTTGCGGAGACGCCAAGCGGGCGGCGGCTGATCTTTTCATTCTTGAGCAACAATCAGGGAGGGAAGAGTCGCGAAGCGTCGGAGGCTCTGACCGGGTTGTGCGTGGCGATGCTCGAAGAATTCAACGTAACGCCGCCGAAACGAGCGTTGGAACATAAGCAAACGAGCGTTGGAACATAAGCACTCGCACTGAAATCGAGGAGTGTAAGTGGGAAAAGAATTAGTCGTCACGGTGTTTGGAAGTTCGCGGCCGCGCGAAGGAGCCGCGGATTATGAAGAAGCGCGGGTGCTGGGGCGTGCTTTGGCGAAGCACGGGTTCTGCGTTTGTAGCGGCGGTTACGGTGGCGTGATGGAAGCGGTGTCCCGCGGAGCGAAGGAAGCGAGCGGGAAAACGTACGGCGTGACTGCGGAATTCTTCAAAACCGCGAAACTCAATGCCTGGATTGACGCGGAAGTACGCATGAAGAGCTGGGAAGAAAGGCTCTTTGAGCTGATTCGCCGCGCGGACGCTTTTGTGGCCTGCAAAGGTGGAACAGGCACGCTCGTGGAGCTGGCGGTGGTTTGGGAAATGTTGAACAAGTCCGTGATGACGGCGAAACCATTTGCGGTGCTCGGCGATTTCTGGGAGCCGGTCCTGGATCGCGTGCGCAAAGTGGAATTGGGGCATCCGGGGCCGTGGGGCGAGGCCAACGGACGGCTGGTGTATGTGGCGACGACGCCAGGCGACGTGGCAAATCATCTGAGCGCCAAGTTGAAGCAGAGCTAACCGTGTCACGGACTGCGCAAGACGTTTTAGAGTTCGACAAGCTGCGGGAATTGTTGCGGCTGAGGACGACCTGTGCGCCCGGGCGGCGAACCGTGAGTGCCCTCGAGCCGGGGACGGAGCGCGACGCACTGGAATCGGCGTTTGCGTTGATTCGCGAAGCAGGCGAGTGGCTGCGCGCGGGACGGGAGCTGGGATTTGGCGTGCTGGCCGATCCGCAGGGCTGGCTCGAACGCATCGAGGGTCCCGGCATGGCGCTGGAGCCAGGCGAATTTCTGGATGCGGCATCGTTGCTGGAAACAGTGGGATGGCTGCGGCAGCAGTTTCGCGAAGAAGCTGCGAAGTTTCCCTTATTGTCGGCGCGGGCCGCTTCCCTGGGTGATTTTCGCGACATGCATGCGGCGATTCGCCGCTGCGTGCTGCCGAACGGCGAGATTAGCGACGATGCGTCCCCGGCGCTGCGGCGCATCCGAGCGAACATCACGGAGACGCGCGACACAATCCAAAGAAATCTCAAACAAATTTTGCGGGCGCGGAATGCGGAAGCGGGGGAAGACTACGTCACACTGCGAAACGATCGCTTTGTGATTCCCGTGCGCGCCGAACATCGGCGGAGCATTCCAGGCGTGGTGCACGGAGCGAGCGCGACAGGGCAAACCGTTTTCATGGAGCCGCTCGAAACCGTCGAAGCAAATAACGAGCTTGTGCAGCTTGCCGAGGACGAAGCCGCGGAAATTCTGCGGATCTTGCGCGAGCTCACGGAAAAGCTGCAGCTCATCCGCGGACCGCTCCTGGCGGCCGCTGGGACGATTGCGGAGCTCGACAGTGTGTTTGCACGGGCGCGATTCGCGCGAGACTTTGACGCCGCGATACCGGAATTCTCACGAACGAATGAATTACACCTGGAAGGCGCGCGCCATCCGGTGCTGGAGGACAAGCTCCGCAAGGAAAATCGCGCCATTGTTCCGCTGTCCCTGACACTGGGCGGAGAAGAGCGCGTGCTGGTGATCAGCGGACCAAACACCGGCGGCAAGACCGTGGCGCTGAAGACCACGGGAATGGCGGCGCTGGCGGCGCAGTCTGGAATTCCTGTGGCAGCGCAGCGGGCGGTCCTGCCTTTGTTCGATCGCGTGCTGGTGGACATCGGCGACGAGCAATCCATTGCCGCGGATTTGTCCACGTTTTCGGCGCACATGTTGAACTTGAAGGGCATGCTGGAGGATGCGACGCCGGATTCGCTCGTGCTCGTGGATGAAATGGGCACAGGAACTGCGCCGGAGGAAGGCGCCGCGCTAGCGGTGGCTTTGCTGGACGAATTTCGCGCAAAGAACTGCGTCGTGCTCGCGACCACGCATCACGACCGGCTGAAAACGTACGCCTCAACTACGCCGGGCGTGGTGAACGCCGCGGTGGAATTCGACGACGTGAATCTGCGGCCCACCTACCGCTTGATGGTGGGCGTGCCCGGCGGCTCGAGCGGCATTGCCATCGCGAAGCGGCTGGGGATCGCCGGAGACATCATCGAACGCGCCAAGTCGCTGCTGACTCCTGAATCGCGCGAAGCCGCCGACCTGATCGCTTATTTGCACCGCAGCCGCGACGATTTGGATCGCATGCAGAAACAAATGGTGGAAGAGCGGCATGCGTTGGAAGAAGAACGCAAGAAATTGCGCACCGAGTGGGTGGAGCGGCAGCAGAAGCGTATCAAGGAACTGGAAGCGCAGTTCGCGGAGATGCAGAAGCGCTTTGATGAAAATGTCGCGCGTGTCGTCGAAGCGGTAAAAGAGCGGGAACTGCGCGCGCAGATGGAGAAAACGGCGCGACGTAAGATGCAGGACGTGCGCGGCCAAGCGCGCGACGAGCTGAATGCCGCCGTCGTACAGACCATCTCGGAATCGCAATCTGATCTCGGTGTGAATGCGGCTTCGATGGAGGCGGTCAGCCGGGACCGGCTGCAGCCCGGCGCGAAAATTCGTGTTCGCGGTTTCAGCAGGCCGGTGCTGTTGCGGAGGGTTGATGGATCGTCGGCGGAAATCGAAGCCGGGCCATTGCGGATGAAAGTGGCGCTGGATGAAATTACCGGCGTGGAGGGAGCGGCAGCCGCGGCGAAATCAAGTTCCCCGGCGGCCAAATTGCAGAGTGTGACGGTGACCTCGCAGCGTGGGGAAGCCGGGGCTTCGGACGAAATCAACGTGATCGGCATGACTGTGGAAGAAGCCACGGACCGGCTGGACAAATTCCTGGATGACGCCGCGCTGGCGCACAAGGGGCGAATCCGAATCATTCATGGGCATGGAACAGGCGCGCTCCGCAAAGGAATTGGCGCATTTCTGGCCTCCCACCCTTTGGTTGAAAAACATTCGTTTGAGACGGAAGAGCATGGAGGAAAAGCCATTACCGTCGTGGAGCTGCAGAGATAGAAAATGGAAATCAGAAAATAGAAACTGGAAAAAGAAAAGGCCTTCCGGATTCTGCTGCTTGAGAGATGCAGGCCGCTCAGCTTTGCTATACTCGCCGCGTTCCAATTGCTAAATCACAACGAGGTGCCTGGATGAAGGCTTTGAAAAATATAGTCTCCTGTAAGAGAGCAGAGCGAACAATTAGCCGGCGGGGAATGATGATCGCAGTGATCGCGGCCGCGCTGGCTGGAATGGCAGTCCCGGCCAGCGCACAGGCGCCCGCGGCGAAGAGAACGATCATTCGCGCCGGTCATGTGCTCAACGTGCGCACGGGGGAGTTGCGCGCGAGCCAGGCTATCGTGATTGAAGGCGACAAAATTGCGCAGGTTGCGCCGTCCAGCGAGGTCAAGGCCGCGCCCAGCGACACGACGATCGAACTCCCGAACGCCACGTTGCTCCCCGGTTTGATCGACATGCATACGCATCTGACGTTTGAATTGAGTTCGCTGTCGTATGAAGGCTTGAAGATTTCCACGGCGCGAGAAGCGCTGCACGGCGCCAGGAACGCGCGGCGAACGCTTGAAGCCGGCTTCACAACGGTGCGCAACGTCGGCGCAAAAGACTATGCGGACATTGCGCTGCGCGATGCCATCAATGATGGCGACGTGATTGGGCCGCGCATGGTGGCGTCGGGACCGGCCATGGGAATCACCGGCGGACACTGCGATGAGAACCTGCTGCCACCCGCGTTTCATTTCTTTGGTGAAGGAGTGGCGGATGGGGTGGAAGCCGTGCAACACAAAGTGCGCGAAGTCATCAAATACGGAGCCGACGTGATCAAGATCTGCGCCACCGGCGGAGTGCTATCGAAGGGCGACGATCCGAACGCTTCGCAATACACGCTGGAAGAAATGAAGGCGATTGTGGCCGACGCCCACCGGCTCGGGCGGCGCGTGGCCGCGCATGCGCACGGTGCGGAGGGCGTGCGCTGGGCTTCGGAGGCCGGTGTCGATTCCGTCGAGCATGGGCACCTAATGGACGACGCAGCCGTCGCCACGCTGAAGAAAAACGGAACGTACCTTGTGCCGACGCTCTTTCTCGGCGAGTACATGGAAAAGAACATGGAGCACAGCGACGTGCCGGAGTATTCCAAGCAAAAGATGCGCGATGTCGCCGCCGCAATGCAGAAGAACGTAAAGAAAGCGTTCGATGCCGGCGTGAAGGTTGCTTTCGGGACGGATGCCGCAGTCTATCCGCACGGACTCAACGCGGGCGAGTTCCACGTTTACGTGAAATTGGGCATGACACCGCTGGCGGCGATTCAAACGGCAACCATCAACGCCTCCGACTTGCTTGGTCCGAAATTTGCCGTCGGCTCTCTGGAGCCCGGCAAATTTGCAGACATCATTGCAGTTGATGGCGATCCCACGAAAGACGTCACCATCCTGGAGCATGTAAAATTCGTGATAAAGGGCGGCGCTGTCTATAAAAACGAATATGCGAAGCGGTGACCTTCACTGAAGCACGCGATGGCGGAAGCGGGATCATTTGCGGATCGGGTAAAGCAACAGGCGGACATCGTCCAGGTTGTCGGCGAATACGTCCGCCTGAAAAAGAGCGGCCAGAATTTCACCGGGCTGTGTCCATTTCACGCGGAAAAGTCGCCGTCGTTCGCGGTGCATCCGACGAAGCAGATTTATCACTGCTTTGGATGCGGCGTGGGCGGGGACGTTTTCAAATTTGTGATGGAGATGGAGAAGTGCGCGTTTCCGGAGGCGATTCGCATCGTAGCGGAAAAATGCGGCATCGCCCTTCCGCGGCAGAAGGAACGTTCGCCCGAGGAGCGCAAGGAGAATCAGCAGCGGGCCCTGCTGGTCGAGATGCACCGCGAGGCGCAGACTTTTTTTGTGAAGCAGCTCGAAGGGACGCTGGAAGGAAAAGCGGCGTGGGCGTATCTCGAGGATCGCGGACTGGATAAGGATGCCATCGCGCGCTTCGGAATCGGGTACGCGCCAAGCGGCGGCGACGCGTTGCTGCGCCATTTGAAATCCAAATACAACGAAAAGCTGCTGGCCGAGTCGGGGCTAGTCTCGCGAGACCAAAGCGCGGGGCGGCTGTTCGACCGCTTCCGGCGTCGCATCACGTTTCCCATTTCAAATGAATCGGGAAAAATCGTGGCATTCGGAGCGCGCGCGCTGGGCGACGACATGCCGAAATATCTCAACTCGCCCGAGACGCCGATTTATTCCAAGAGCAACGTGCTGTATCACATGGACCGCGCGAAGGAAGGAATCCGGCGGCAGGAATTCGCGATACTCGTCGAAGGCTACATGGATGCCATCGCGGTGGCGCGCGCGGGGATCAGCAACGTGGTCGCGAGTTGCGGCACGAGCCTGGCGGAACCGCAGATCAAGCTCTTGCAACGGTTCACCAAGCGCGTGATCGTCAATTACGACCCAGATACGGCGGGACAAACCGCGACGGAACGTTCGCTTGCTCTGCTGCTCGAACAGGATTTTGAAGTGCGCGTCCTGGCACTGCCTCCGGTGGGCAACAAGAAAGCTGACCCGGATTTGTTCATTCGTGAAATGGGGGCGGAGGCTTACCTCAAATTGTTGAAGGAATCGCCGCCGTACGTGGACTACCTGATTGCGAGGGCGCGGCAAATGGATTTGACGACAGGAGAAGGGAAGTTGCGCGCCGTGAATTTTCTCCTTCCTTACGTCCAGAAAATTCCCAATCGTATCTTGCGCTCCGAGTGGGCCACGCGCATCGCTCAGCAGCTGCGTTTGGAGGAGCCAGTGCTGCGCGCCGCATTGAGCAAGGCGGCTACGGAACGCCGCAGCGAAGTGAAGACCCAGCCGGAACTTGTCGCGCGTCCCGCCAAGCCGGTCGAGCGGCGGCTGATCCGGATGCTCGCGGAAGCGGAAGGCTTCCGCCAGGAGCTTGCCAAGCAACTGCAAAATGCCCGTCTGTATCACGGGCTGGAGACAGAGAAGATTTTTGCGGCGTTGGTGATCGCCAGCTTGTCCGGCCAGCCTGTGCAGGCTGCCGAAGTAGGGGCGGCGCTGGAAGACCGCGACCGGCGGCTCCTCTTCGAGATTCTGTTCGAGGAGTCCAAC
>WNFT01004420.1_pt1 | contig 12275 bp, 7 predicted proteins | sample 5400191 | NCBI WGS metagenome assembly WNFT01 (sample SAMN13153359, study PRJNA577476) | soil metagenome | isolation source: 80 cm saprolite under Madrone tree | place: USA:California | collected 2016-06-14
CATCACCTTCTCGAAGTCGCTGATGAGGATTTCGACCCGCAGCATCCAGCGTCCGGCCATGGGAATGCGCAGGTCGTCGATCCGCCAGCTGGCGTCGCCCTCGCTGATCGCGGACCGGCGGATAGGTTCGATGCCGGCCGCGGGCCTGGAGAAAACAAGCGTGACCTCCTTGACTGTGATCGGGTGCAGGTCGTGGTTGAGCACCTGCACATGCGCCTCCGCGCCGCGCGCGCGCACGGGCTCGATTTCGATCTGGGCCATCGCCCTCTGGTCGTGAAAATGGATCGAAACGTGCTCGTTGGCGGCGGCAAGCGCGCGCGGCGGCGGGGTGAAACGCCAGGTGGCGACGACGGCGAGGATCGCAAAGGCGATGGCGAGCTCGACCGCGATCGAAGTCGCAAGCGGCCGCGATGCCCCGCCGCCCTGAGCTTCGAACCGGGGCACCAGCCGATACCGATTGGCCGCCGCGAGCGCGAGCAGCGCAACGATGGCCGCAAGCTTGCCCGAGAGCACCACGCCGTAATTCGTGGTCCACAATGCATCGATACGATCGAGCTGAACGAAACAGAGAAACACGCCGGTCGCCGCAAGCGCCGCAAGCGGATATGGAATCACGCGGGAAAAGCGCCTGAGCGATCCATCGCCGCCAGGCGCTGCTCGCACGAGCACAAGGAGCGGCAACAGCGAGCCGATCCAGAATGCGACGCAGACCGCGTGCAGGAATACCGAGGGACGGCTGATGAACCGCGGCGCGGCCGTGGCCGCATGACCACTCACCGCAAGCGCCAAGCCCAGGCCCGCGAGCGCCGCGAGAGCACTGCCGATCGCGAGCAGCCTTTGCCCGGTCCGCACCGCAACGAGCCCGGCGGCGAGCGACAGGAAGGCAATCACCGCGGTGAGACCATAAGAGGTGCCGAGCCCGACGCTCCAGACTTCCGGCCGCCAAATCTCCCACAGAGGCAGCGCCAGCGCGTCGAGACCTTGCAGGGCGAGCGACAGCGGTGCCGCGATCAAGCCGCACGCCATGGCGCCTGTGATCCAGGCGTCCAAGCGCGCCGGCAAAGCGCGCGGCTGCGCGATCAGTGCGCCGAAGACCGCGCCGCCGATGCCGAAGAAGAATCCGACATAGAGCACGAGCTTGGCAGTCCAGATCGCAGCCTTCACGGCCGGATCGGTGTCGACGACTGTTCCCGCGCCGGCGCCCCCGCTCGGCGCGCCGACCGAGAACAAGATCGAGCCGCCGACCGGATGGCCGTCGGCCGAGATCACGCGCCAGCTCAGCACGTGGGTGCCCTGCCGCAGCCGCGGCGGCATGAGAGTGACGGTCGTGTTCTCGGACGCGACGTCGGGCGCGATCACCTCGCCGCTCGGCCCGATGAGGCGCATGACGAGCGGCGACACCGGCTCGCTGAAGGTCAACTTCAGGGTTGCGGGCGGCTGCGCCACGATCGCGCCGTCGGCTGGATCCGCCCGCACCAGCGAGGCGTGGGCCCAGGCGTCCGCCCGCGCCAGAACGAGCAATCCCGCAAGGACAAGAACGGCGCGGAATAGGCCGCTTCGCAACCGCACCCGCATCACCGCTTGGGCAGCAGCCTCAGTCCTGGCGCCGGCGTCGAATCCCCTTCGCCGTGCCCTTCGCGCGCCCCTGCGGCCGGGATGTCGATCCAGCGGAGAACGCCCTTCTCGCATTCCTGCACGACCGGGAAATAGACGGTCTGGCCCGCCATGAGCTCTTCCGCGATCGCGCCCGTGAACACGAACTCGTCGTAGAAGGCGTCAGGCAGCTTGCCGCTCGACCAGGAGACCTCGGTCACCCCCTCGCTCACCTTGGCGCGGCCGAGCGTGTAGGGCTTGGGGTATTTGCCGGTGACGGCGTCGAGCTTCCAACCTGGCTTGGGCATCGGCTTCACGCTGATGAAGCCTTCAGGCATGCGGATGCGAAGCGACGTGGTGGCGGTGCCATCGCAGCCATGCGGCACGCGCATCACCGCCTTGTAGGAGGCGCCCACTGGCGCCTGCTGATTTTCGAGGCTGATATGCGCGGAGGCGCAGGACAGGCCGGCAAGGGCGCCGGCGGCGCCGAGAAGAAGTTTGCGAAGCATGGGACATCTCCAAGATTTGAGCGGAAAGGCGAACCGGCCTCCGAGAACCTCTCGCGCCCGATGCTACCATAGTGTATTCGGGCGATGCATCATGGGCGAGCGCCCGGAAGGTCGAGAACCCTGCGCTATCGGTTCTTCTGCACGACATGAGGCTTCGGCGCGAATAGCGGCGGCAAAAAATTCAAGCTGAGACGCTACCGAACGTCCGCAGTCGCGGTCGAGAGCGAACACCATGGCCAATCGCGAATCCGCCTTCATCGAGATCACGCCGGAAGTGCTGCTCAAGGCCTATGCCTGCGGCATCTTCCCGATGGCCGAAAGCGCGGAGGATCCTGCGCTCTACTGGATCGAGCCCGAGAAGCGCGGGATCATCCCGCTCGACCGCTTCCGTGTTTCGGGGCGGCTGGCGCGCACGGTGCGGTCGGACCGCTTCACGGTCGCGGTCGACCGCGACTTCGACGCGGTGATGGAGGGCTGCGCCGAATCCCGGCCCGGCCGCCCGCGCACCTGGATCAATGCCCGCATCCGCACGCTCTACCGCAAGCTCTACGACCGCCGACATTGCCACAGCATCGAGGTCTACGACGGCGAGACGCTGGTCGGCGGCCTCTACGGGGTCACGCTCGGCCGCGCCTTCTTCGGCGAGAGCATGTTCCACCGCGCCCGCGACGCCTCCAAGGTCGCGCTCGTGCATCTGGTCGCGCGCCTCAAGGCCGGCGAGTTCAAACTGCTCGACACCCAGTTCGTGACCGACCACCTCAAGACTTTCGGCGCGGTCGAGGTGCCGCGGCGCCAGTACCACAAGCTGCTCGAGGCCGCGCTCGCCGGCGAAGGCGATTTCGCGGCGCTCGGAGGCAAGCGCCCGGTGACCGGCGCGCAGGCGCTGGCGCAACTCGCCGCGGATTGATCGCGGCGGCCAAGCTCAACGGAACGGCGGGAACTGTTGCGGCGCCGGGGGACGGCGTTGCTGCTGTTGCTGGGGCCGCTGCTGCGTTCGCGCCGGCGGCGCCGCGGCGGGAGGCGGGTCGGCGGGCTTCTCCGCCGTGACCGTCGCGGGCGCGCCCTTGCAGTCGGTGAGCCAGAGATCGTAGATCGGGTGCTCGACCGCGTGCAGGCCGGGGCTCGCGGCAAACATCCAGCCGGTGAAGATGCGGCGCACCTCGCCCTGCAGCGTCACCTCGTCGACCTCGACGAAGGCGTCGGTGTTGGAGGTTTCAGTTGCCGGGCGGGTGTAGCAGGCGCGCGGCGTGAGCTGCAGGGCGCCGAACTGCACGGTCTCCCCGATCGCCACGTCGAAATTGATGATGCGGCCGGTGATCTTGTCGAGGCCCGAGAACAGCGCGGCCGAGTTCGGAATCTTCTGCGACGGCGGCTCGGCCGCGATCTCGTCGCCGGGTTGCGGCGAGGTATCGGCCGGCTGCGGGACCCCGCGCGGCTGGCGCTGGCCGGGCGGCAGCCCGGTGAGCGGGGGCGGCGCGATCGGCGCGCGGAGGCCAGGATCGGCGGAAGCCGCCCCGGGCGGCGGCGGCAACGGCTGCGACTGGATGCCGCCGTAGGGCCCTCCTCCGGGAGGCGGCAGATTGCTGGGCGCTGGCGAGGGCGGAGGCGTCGGCATCTGCTGCCGGCCACCGGGCACGCTCCCCGGCGGGCGCGGCGGCGGGTCGCCGAAGATCGAGCCGAACTGCGCGCTCGCAGATACCGCTCCGAACGAAACGAGTCCGGCGATCAGCGCGGCTTTGAGCAGCAGTCGGGTCATCAGGCGGCGCCTATGATCGAATCGCATCCCGCGCTCGCATGGGACGAGCCTAGTCCGCCCCGGTTAACACAGGGAATACGGCGGCGGAAGGGCGGAAGTCAGAAGTCAGAAATCGGAAATCAGAAGCCAGAAATCGGAAAGAAATCGGAACCGAACAAGGGACCGCGACTACTTCCGGGTTCTGGCTTCCGGCTTCTGGCTTCGGATTTCTGACTTCCGATGTCTGACTTCTGATTTCCGCCTCCCGACTACCGCCCCGGCGTCCATGCCTTGTAGTCCCCGGTTGCCTTCGGCCTGCGCCCCTGCGCCAGCGTCGAGCCGGTCGGGCGATGGGCGCCGGGCGTGCCGGTGAGGTTGGGCCGATGCGGCTTCCACCAGCCGCGCGCCGACACGTACTCCTCGGTCGGCGGCAGATCGACCGTGTGGTGCAGCCAGCCATGCCACGATGGCGGCACGGTCGAGGCTTCGACCGTGCCGTTGTAGGTCACCCAGCGCCGTTCGAAGCCGAGCGTCGGATCGATCTTGCCGCCCTTGGTGCGATAGTAGCGGTTGCCGAATTCATCCTCGCCGACCAGTTCGCCATAGAGCAAGGTCCAGAGCTGGGTGCCAAAAGTCTGGCCGTTCCACCAGGTGAAGAAGCGCAGCAGAAAATTCTTCATGATTCTTTTCGCTCTACCTTTGGGCACGTTTCGGAGACTGGCATCAGCGCGCTGACGTTTCGTGACACGCTGCATTTTAGCTATAGTGCCCGCGTTGATGCCACCGCGTTCACGAGATGTCCAGGGGCCGCGAGACACGCGATGTTCGGCAAGGCCGCCATGGTCGGCGCGGACCATTCGATTGTTGACCAGGTGATTCCATGTTCGAGACCCTTCGCGATGCACTGACCTATTTGCGCGACACGATGGCCTGGGCGCCGGACACGGTCGTAGGCGTCCTCATTCTTGCGCTCGCCGGTGTGATCGCGCTGTCGATCCATGGGACGGCCTTGCGGCTCTTGCGCCGGCTCCTCTACCGCCACCCCTACCTCTGCTCCTTCCTGACCGCCACCAAAAGGCTTACCCGGCTTGCGCTCCTGGTCCTCGCCCTCTTCATTGCGCTGCCGACCGCGCCCTTCGATTCCAGCACCACCGAGGTGCTGGCGAAGATTCTGCTGGTGGCGAGCGTTGTCCTCGTCGGCTGGGCCGCCATCACCGCGGTCGAGATGGCCGCCGACCACTACCTCAGGCGCTTCCAGCTCGACACCGCGGACAATCTGCTGGCGCGCAAGCACCTCACCCAGGTGCGCGTGCTCACCCGCACGGTGAACACGCTGCTGGTCATGGCGACCCTGGGCGCGGCGCTGATGACCTTCGAATCCGTGCGTCAATATGGCGTGAGCCTCTTCGCCTCGGCGGGCGTTGCCGGCCTGGTGGCCGGCCTCGCAGCGCGGCCGGTGCTGAGCAATCTCTTTGCCGGCATCCAGATCGCGATGACGCAGCCGATCCGTATCGACGATGGCATCCTGGTCGAGAACGAATTCGGCCGGGTCGAGGAAATCACCTCAACCTATGTGGTGATCCGCCTGTGGGACCTGCGGCGGATGATCGTCCCGCTCACCTATTTCATCGAGAAGCCGTTCCAGAACTGGACCCGGGAATCCACTAGCCTCGTCGGCTCGGTGCTGCTCCATGTCGATTTCACCACGCCGGTCGAGCGTGTGCGCGAAAAGCTCATCGAGATCGTCAAGGCGTCGCCGCTGTGGGACGGGCAGACCGTCAAGCTGCAGGTGACCGACGCCAAGGAGAGCTCGGTCGAGCTGCGCGCGATCGCCAGCGCCCGCTCCTCCGGCGACGCCTTCGATCTGCGCTGCGAGATGCGCGAGAAGCTGATCGACTTCCTGCAACGGGAGCTGCCAGGCGCGCTCCCGCGCACGCGCGCGCAGACCATTGCCGCCGAAGCGCGAGCCTCGGCCGCGAGCGACCGGCAACCCTCCCTGCCCCCGCATTGAGCAAGCGTAGCCCAGAAGGCGACGGCTCGCGGGCCTACAATGCGCCGCATTGCGGAACGCGGAATGCCTGCCTATGCTCCGCGGCTCAACAAAACCAATGAATTTAGGGTTGGAACGAGATCGACGGAGGTCCTGATGTCATCCTTTGCGGAGTTGCGCTTCGCCCTTGCCGGCGCCGTGCTCGTTGCTGCCGGCGCAGGAGCGCTCGCGCAGGCCCCCGCGCCGACCCCGGCCAATCCTTGGGTCCAGGCAGCGCCGCTTCCGGAGCCGTCGGAGGAGGTGCTGGGCGCGACCGCCAATGGCAAGCTTTACGTCTATGCCGGCTTGGCGCCAGGCTTTCGGCCGCGCGGGCTGGTGTTCGAATACGATCCGGCGTCCAATCAGTGGTCGAAGAAAAAGCCGATGCGGCTCGGCTCGCATCACGTCGCATTCACCAGCCTCAACAACAAGATCTATGCCTTCGGCGGCTTCGTCCTGCCGGAGTCCGGCCCGCCCGCCTGGAACCCGATCAACAATGCCTGGGAATACGACCCGGCCAAGGATGAGTGGAAGGAGCTGGCGCCGATGCCGACCAAGCGGGGCGCCGCGGCTGCCGCCGCCGCCAACGGCAAGATCTATGTCACCGGCGGCGCCAACTCGCTCCCGGGCGTGACCGAGAATGGCATCGCTCCGGCTCGTCCGCACAATGTGTTGGCGACGGTCGAGGAGTACGACCCGGCGACCAACAGCTGGCGCTCGGTGCGGAACATGCTGGTCGCGCGCAATCATCATGCGGCAGCCGCCATCGCCGACAGGATTTATGTCCTCGGCGGGCGCATCGGCGCGGCCTTTATCACCGGCGGCAGCAACAATATCGACCTGGTCGAAATGTACGATCCCGCAACGGACATGTGGAGCGCCCGCGACAGGATGCCGAGCCGGCGCAGCGCTGTGGGCTGGGGTATCTACAACAACCACATCATTGTCGCCGGCGGCGAGTTCCAGGACCGTGCCACGCTCTCGGCCTTTCGGGCGGTCGAAGCGTTCGATGCCGCGTTGAATCGCTGGCAGATCCTGCCCTCGATGCCGCATCCCCGCCATGGCTTGGCCGCCGGTGTGATCGGCAATCGTTTCTACGCGGTGAGCGGAGACGGGCAATCGGCAGCGAGTGGCATCGAGCATTCGGCTGTTGCCTTCAACGAGGCCCTGCAGCTCGACCTGGTGCTCAAGTAAAAGGGAGGAGCCGATGCGAACCTCGTTCCCCATGTTGCGGCAAATGCGCGCTGCCGCCTGCGGCCTCGCAGGCGCGATCCTTGCGATGGCGGCTTCGCATGCGGCCTTGGCGCAGGCCTGGCCCACGAAGACGATCCAGGCGGTGATCCCCTTCGCCCCCGGCAATGCCAACGACGTCGTCGCGCGCATCGTCCTCGACCAGCTGTCGAGGCAGCTTGGTCAGCCCATCATCATCGAGAACCGCCCGGGCGCGGGCGGCACGACCGGCGTCGCCGCCGTGGCCAAGGCCAACCCGGACGGCTACACGATCCTGGTGCATTCGTCCTCGTTCAGCGCCGCCTATTCGATCTACAAGAGCCTGCCCTACGACACGTTCAACGACTTCGCCGCGGTCGTTCCGCTCGGGATTGCGCCGACCGTGTTGATCGCCGCGCCGTCCAAGGGATGGAAGACGGTGGCCGACCTCGTCGCCGCGGCCAAGGCGAGGCCCGGGGCATTGAATTTCGCCTCTGCCGGGATCGGCGCGGCCTCCCATCTCGCGGCCGAGCGCTTGCGGGTCGCGGCAGGCTTTACCGCCCAGCACATCCCGTTCCGGGGGCCGACCGAAGCGCTCACGGAAGTCATGACCGGGCGGATCGATTTCTACTTCCTGCCGGTCGCGGCAGCGCTCCCGCTGATCAACGAGGGCAAGGTGGTCGCGCTGGCGGTGAGCACGGCGAAGCGGGCGACCGCGCTGCCGAATGTGCCGACGACCGCGGAAGCGGGCCTGAGCGACGCGGCCTACGCCTTCTGGAGCGGCTTGTTCGTGCCCGCAAAGACTCCGCGCGAGATCATCGGCAGGCTTTATCAGGAAACCCAGAAGGCGCTGGCGGTCGCTTCGGTGCAGGAGAGGCTGGCGAAAACCGGCACCGATCCATTGCCGATGACCTCGGAGGAATTCGAAAAATACTTCCGCGACGACGTGGTCTCGACCGCCAAGCTGGTCAGCGAAGCAGGCGTGCCGAAGGTCGAGTAGAGGGGCACCCGTAAGTGCGCAGGATGTGTTGTGCTACGCTCAATTGATCCTGCGCATTACGCGGTTTGGCTGCCGTGCGCGCCTGACCGACTGGAACCTGAGGAAGCGCCGCAGGTCTCACTGCGAAGGCGAGTCCGTAGGATGGGTTGAGCGCAGCGATACCCATCGGCTCTCGCCAAGATCAGCGGCCGTCGCGATCGGGATCGCTCACGGGTGTCATTGCGTGGCGGCGGACGAATCAGCGGCAACCGGTCGCGAGCGGCTCCAGGGGCGCGGCAGGCCGAGATTTCCGCCTGGAATCCGGGGACTCACCAGCGCGCGCGCGCGAAAAACTCGCATGGCCACGAGCGAAGTCGGAATTGGGGTCGCGCCGGGGATCGTCGGGAGGGCGCAGAGGGGATGTTTTGCCCGCCGCCGACGACGATTGAGCGGTCGAGAGCCCGGTATTTTCGTACCTATTTTTCCCCCTTGACAAGGTCGCATGACAGTTCGGTGGCAGCCTAGTGGCCACCAAGTCCTTTGGAATTTGGCCCGGATATCCGATACTTGCCGCACCGCACTTGATTCTGTCCCCGGATTTCACAGATTCGCACCAGATTTAGCGGTTGATTCAGATTCTCGTACTAGTCCTTGACGGCAACGGCAGAGTCGTCCTAGCCTCTGACTGTTCGGCGCGAGTGGTTCGAAGTCCCGCCGGGCGCTCTCCTGACAGGGTCTGCGTAACCGCTCCGCCATGCCGCAAAGGCACCGGGGACAGGCGTTCTGTCGCCTTCGGGACGAGCGCACCGGACGTGCCGAACGATCCAGGCCTGAGGCCGGCCTGGACAGCGAACAGGGCGTTGGTCAGGGCGAGAGCCGGGTCAAACCGGAACAGCGCGGGTCGGGACGGGTCCGCGCGAAGAACAGGTGTCGGCGGCCTATATAAGCGGGGGGTCCTGCAGGCAGCCGCGCCATAACAATGGGGCAGAACAATGCGGATCGAGCGGCGATACACGAAGGAAGGCCAATCGGCCTATGCGGACATCGCATTCCGCCTGACGACGAGCGAGATTCGCAATCCCGACGGCTCGGTGGTGTTTCACGCCGACAATGTCGAGGTGCCTTCGTTCTGGTCGCAGGTCGCTTCCGACGTGATCGCGCAAAAATATTTCCGCAAGGCAGGGGTGCCGGCGCGGCTCAAGAAGGTCGAGGAGGAGACCGTCCCCTCCTGGCTGTGGCGCTCGGTCGCCGACCAGGGGCGCTCAAGGCGCTGCCGGAGAAGGAGCGCATGGTCGGCGAGCATTCCTCCAAGCAGGTGTTCGAGCGGCTCGCCGGAACCTGGACCTATTGGGGCTGGAAGGGCGGTTATTTCGACGGCGAAGCCGACGCGAGGGCGTTCTTCGACGAGCTCGTCTACATGCTCGCCATGCAGATGGCGGCGCCGAACTCGCCGCAATGGTTCAACACCGGCCTCTACTGGGCCTATGGAATCGACGGACCGAGCCAGGGCCACTTCTACGTGGATTTCCAGTCCGGCAAGCTCGTCAAGTCGAAGACGGCCTACGAGCATCCGCAGCCGCACGCCTGCTTCATCCAGTCGATCGCCGACGATCTCGTCAACGAGGGCGGGATCATGGATCTGTGGGTGCGCGAGGCGCGGCTGTTCAAATACGGCTCCGGCACGGGCTCGAATTTTTCGAAACTGCGCGGCGACGGCGAGAAGCTCGCCGGCGGCGGCAAGTCCTCCGGCCTGATGTCGTTCCTCAAGATCGGGGACCGGGCGGCAGGCGCGATCAAGTCGGGGGGGACGACCCGGCGCGCGGCGAAGATGGTGATCGTCGATACCGACCACCCCGATATCGAGCAATTCATCGACTGGAAGGTGATCGAGGAGCAGAAGGTCGCGAGCCTCGTCACCGGCTCGAAGATCAACCAGAAGCACCTGCGCAGCGTGCTGAAGGCTTGCGTGAACTGCGAAGGATCGGGCGATGACTGCTTCGACCCGGACAAGAATCCGGTGCTGCGGCGGGAGATCAAGGCGGCGCGAAGGAATCACGTGCAGGACAACCTGATCCAGCGCGTGATCCAGTTCGCCAAGCAGGGCTATACCGACATCCACTTCCCGGTCTACGACACCGATTGGGATTCGGAGGCCTATCTCACGGTCTCGGGACAGAACTCCAACAACACGGTGCGGGTCACCGACGAGTTCTTGAAAGCGGTCGAGGCGGACGGCGAGTGGGACCTCACCTGGCGCACCAAGCCCGGCAAGATCGCAAAGACGGTGAAGGCGCGGCATCTGTGGGAGAAGATCGGCTATGCCGCCTGGGCCTGCGCCGATCCCGGGCTGCAGTACCACACCACGGTGAACGACTGGCACACCTGCCCGGCGTCGGGGCCGATCCGCGCCAGCAATCCGTGCTCGGAATACATGTTCCTCGACGACACGGCGTGCAATCTCGCCTCGATGAATCTGCTGGCGTTCCGGCAGCAGGGCAAGGCCGGCGCACGCGGCGGAGCCCCCACCCTACCCTCCCCCGCAAGGGGGGAGGGAATTGGATTGGGGGCAAGAGCCGAGGAGGCTGGATTCGAGTTCGACCTCGAGGGCTACGAGCACGCCATTCGGCTGTGGACCATCGTGCTCGAAATCTCGGTGCTGATGGCGCAGTTCCCCTCGCGCGAGATCGCGCAGCTCTCGTTCGAGTTCCGCACCCTCGGCTTGGGCTACGCCAATCTCGGCGGGCTGCTGATGTCGTCCGGCCTCTCCTACGATTCGGATGCCGGCCGCCAGATCGGCGGCACGCTGACCGCGATCATGACCGGCGTCTCCTATGCCACCTCGGCCGAGATGGCGGCCGAGCTCGGCGCCTTCCCCGGCTTCAAGAAGAACCGCGAGCCGATGCTGCGCGTGATCCGCAACCACCGCCGCGCCGCCCACGGCGAGCGCTCGGGCTACGAGAAGGTCGCGACCCCGCCGGTGCCGCTCGACCACAAGTCCTGCCCCGAGGCGCGCCTGGTCGAGCATGCCGAGCGGGCCTGGGACCGCGCGCTCGCGCTCGGCTCGGAGCACGGCTTCCGCAATGCGCAGGTCTCGGTGATCGCGCCGACCGGCACCATCGGCCTGGTCATGGATTGCGACACCACCGGCATCGAGCCCGACTTCGCGCTGGTGAAATTCAAGAAGCTCGCCGGCGGCGGCTACTTCAAGATCATCAACCGCGCGGTGCCCGAGGCGCTGCGCGTGCTCGGCTATTCGCCGGCGCAGATCGCCGAGATCGAGGCCTATGCCGTGGGCCATGGCACGCTCGGCGACGCGCCCGCGATCAATCCCACGACGCTCAAGGCCAAGGGCTTCACCGACGAGGCCATCGCCACGGTCGAGAAGGCGCTCCCCACCGCCTTCGACATCAAGTTCGTCTTCAACAGGTGGACGCTGGGCGAGGATTTTTGCACCCGCGAGCTCGGCTTCGATGCGGCCGAGCTCAACGACCCGCGCTTCGACCTCCTCTCCGCGCTCGGCTTCACCAAGCGCGAGATCGAAGCCGCCAACGTCCATGTCTGCGGCGCGATGACGGTCGAGGGCGCCCCCCACCTCAAGGGCGAGCACTATGCGGTGTTCGACTGCGCCAATCCGTGCGGGCGCAATGGCAAGCGCTACCTCTCGGTCGAGAGCCACATCCGCATGCTCGCGGCGGCGCAGCCCTTCATCACCGGCGCGATCTCCAAGACCATCAACATGCCCAACGACGCCACGGTCGAGGACTGCAAGGCGGCCTATCTCCTCTCCTGGAAGCTCGGCCTCAAGGCCAACGCCCTCTACCGCGACGGCTCAAAACTCTCGCAGCCGCTGCAATCGCAGCTCATCGCGGATGAGGAGGAGGAGGACGAGGCCCAGGACAACGTGCTCGCGGCCTTCATCGAGAAACCCGCGGCCGCGCGCGCCGCCGCGCTCGCCGAGAAGGTGGTGGAGAAGGTGGTCGAGCGCATCGTGGTGATGCGCGAGCGCGAGCGCATGCCCGACCGCCGCAAGGGCTACACGCAAAAGGCCGTGGTCGGCGGACATAAAGTTTATCTCCGCACCGGCGAATACGACGACGGTCGGCTCGGCGAAATCTTCATCGACATGCACAAGGAGGGCGCGGCGCTGCGCTCGCTGTTGAACAATTTCGCGATCGCGGTCTCGCTCGGCCTGCAATATGGCGTGCCGCTCGAAGAATATGT
>WNFT01005297.1_pt1 | contig 12275 bp, 11 predicted proteins | sample 5400191 | NCBI WGS metagenome assembly WNFT01 (sample SAMN13153359, study PRJNA577476) | soil metagenome | isolation source: 80 cm saprolite under Madrone tree | place: USA:California | collected 2016-06-14
CCAAAGAGAATCACTTTTGCGGGTTGGAACTTCTTGAGTAGTACTCGGAGATAAGGTTCTAATTGGTCGGCGATTTTGTGAACGGGGTAACGATGATCGCGCAGCACTCCCTCATCTAGCTGAGCGGACCCATCATCTGAGCTGACGGTTCTTCGCAAATCGTTGGTGTTATGACTACCTAGCTCGTTCACGCGCTGATTATAGCACTTGAATAATCATCTGCGCTGGCAACGCGGGCACCAGTAAGTCGATCTGCCGCCGTGAGCGATTCGCCGAATGCTCGCGCCGCATTTAACACACGGTTCGCCTTCGCGTTCGTAAACTTGCCAGAATCTTTCGAAAGCTTCGCCGTATGAAAAACCATTCGGATGTTCCAGGTTGATGCGAGATGTCGAACTGTCTGTAATCGCATCGCCCAACACATCGCGGATTGCCTGATGTAGACGTGGGACTCTTCGCGATGAAAGCTGGGCTGCGATCTTGAACGGATTGATGCCCGCGCGAAACAGAGCTTCGGCAGCGTAGATGTTGCCGAGGCCGAGAACTTTGGTTTGATCTAACAAAAGAGTCTTCAACGATCGACGAGAGCGCGCAACGATCGCGCTTAGATAAGCGGGGCTAAAATCATCGGACAAAGGCTCAGGCGCGAGTTCGCGAATACCTTTCGTCTGAGCCAGCCGCGCTCGCGCGACCAATTTCATCACCCCAAACTGGCGCTGGTCTCGAAACACCAAACGTCGCTCGTTGTCGAGATAGAAGATCGCGTGAGAATGCTTGGGCACGTCGTCGTCACCAGTCAAATAGAGAAACTTGCCGGTCATGCGCAGATGGACCGCGAGGATGCGATCAGAGTCAAGCTCGATCAGAATATACTTTCCGCGGCGATTGATCGCTTCAATGCGGACGCCTTTGATTTTGCGATTGAATTGAGCGGGCTTGAGTGGTGTTATTAGCTTTGGAAGCTTGATCTGGCTCGCGACAATTTGGCGACCGACAATCGTACGACGTAGCAACTTCTGGCAGTTCGGGCATTCAACTAGAAAGAGGCGAGGGCAAGCCTACCTTCCTGACCTGTGAAATTATCACGCGCATTAGGTTTCCGTAGATCAAATGTTGATACCGCAATTAGCAATGGGCACCGTGGCTACCTCAAAGGTCAGGAAGGTGGGCTTGCCCCCGCTGTCTGCTAATGGGGCTTCGAGCCAATGATTGATTCAACCTGAACGCGAATCTTCTCTACCAATCCGTCTTTATGCGCTTCGATATTCAGCCGCAGCAGCGGTTCCGTGTTCGAAGGACGAATGTTGAAGCGCCAATCTTTCGTCTCAAGCGAATACCCGTCGGTGAAATCTTCCGTGCCTTCTTTACTGAACTTGCTCTTAACCGCATCAATGACTTTGTTGACGTCATCGACGCGGTAGTTCAATTCACCGGACATAAAGTGGCCCTCCATGTACTGGCGCATCATCTCCGAAAATGACTTGCCTGTTCTGGAGAGATACTCAAGGACCAGCAGGAAGGGAATAACTCCGTTGTCCGCGTAAAAGTTTTCGCGAAAGTAGTAATGGCCGCTCATTTCTCCGGCGAAGATGGCGTTTTCTTTTCGCATGCGCTCTTTGATGAAGGCATGGCCGCTTTTCGAGATGAGCGGCTGCGCGCCGTGTCGTTCGCAAACTTTGATCGTGGGCCAAACCACACGTGGATCAAAGATGACTTTGTTATCGTTGCCGTGTTTAGTCAGCAGAATGTCCGCGAGTAGAGCGGTCAGGTAAGCGCCTGAGATGAAGTTGCCTTTCTCGTCGAGGAACATGCAGCGGTCGGCGTCGGCGTCCCAGATCGCTGCAAACGCGACATCTGATTCTTTTGTTAGCTGCTCAGTCTCGGCGCGATTTGCGGGCAGCATTGGATCGGGTGGGCCTTTGGGAAAAGTGCCGTCCGGTTCGAAGTTCAGGGGAATTAAATTCAGGCCCAGCTCTTCGGTAATCAAGGCGACGCCGCGGCTTACGTATCCGAAGTTGGCATTGCCGATGAAAGTGAATGGCTTAATGACTTCCCGATCGATAAAAGTCAGCACGTGCTCGATGTAATCGTTGAGCACGTCCTTTTGTTCGACTTTTCCTTTCGTAGCCGAAGAAACTTCTTTGTCTTTCTCGGCTTTCAATGCATCACGAATGTCGAAGAGGCCGGTGTCCGAAGAGATCGCCGCAGCCTTTTCACGAACCATCTTGGCGCCATTATATTTTCGCGGATTGTGCGAAGCTGAAACAACAATTCCGCCCGAGTAATCGGAAGAGCCGACGGCGAAATAGAGCATGTCCGTCGTAATGCCGCCAATATCCACGACATTCACGCCCGCGTCTACAAAGCCGGAGGTGAGCGCATCTTTCAACTTCGGCGAAGATTCACGCGCATCCATGCCTACCACCATCGTCTTCGGTCGAAATAGATAGGTGTAAGCCTTGGCGATGCGATAATACGCTGCTTCGTCGATGTCGTCCGGATAGACGCCGCGAATGTCGTAGGCGCGAAAGATGTCCCAGTTCATGAACGTTGATTCTCCTTTGCGGGCTTTGCGTAAGTGTTCGTTACCGTACGGCGAGCGGTAGCGACCCGATCCATCGAGCCAATTTGTTTCCGGATAGATCCCGTCGCTACCGCTCTAGGTACTGTAACGTCGGTTCACGCAAAGGCGCAAAGTACGCAAACTTAGGAGCTGCCGGTTTTAGTGTAATCCGTCAACGACGTCTTGTCGCCCAGGACTGCGCCCGGTCCGACGATCGTTGATCGCCCGACATGACACCCACGGCCAATGATGGCGTTGCTTACCTGGGCCAAAGTACCGACGCGCGTATGACTCCAGATCACCGAGTTCTCGATGCGCGCGCGTTCTTCGATATAGCAACCGCGACCCAAAACCGAGTTGATGATTTGCGCGCCGGGTTTGATCGTGCATTCGTCGGCGATCATTGAGAGTTCGTCGATCTCTGCATGAGTGGCTGAATCAAATGTGCCACGCCGATTCTTTATATGAATACGCGTCACGCGATTCGCGAGCAGATCAAGATGCGCCTGGAGATAGCGCGCGGGCGTGCCTATGTCCATCCAGTAGGTTCGTTGTGGAATGTGTGCGAAGAACGGTTCGCCTTTCTCCAACAGCTTCGGAAAGAGTCCGTATTCGAATGAATGATTTACGCCTTGCGGAATAAGGTCGAGCACTTTCGGTTCCAGGATGTATGTACCGGCATTAATGTTCTTGCAAGTTGTTTCGTCGGGCTTGGGCTTCTCGAGAAAACGCCCGACGTGCCCGTTATCTTTAGTTTCCACGACGCCGTATGCGCTCGGGTCTTCGACCGGAGTCAGGACGATGGTGGCGACTGCCTTGCGATCCTTGTGCTCGCGAATAACGGTCTTCAAATCCAGGTCAGTCAGGACATCGCCGTTGAAGACAACGGTGGGCTCGCGAATCAAATCCTCAGCGAACTTATAGGCGCCGGCGGTGCCCATCGGTTGGGGCTCGACCGTGTATTTCAGCTTGACGCCAAACTCGGAACCGTCGCTGAGTTGTTGTTCGATCTTCTCCGGCTGATAAGAAAGCGAGAGCGTGATGTCGGTGACCCCGGCGCGGCGGAGGGTGTCGATCTGGTAAAGCAGAAACGGACGATTGCAGATAGGAACGATCGGTTTCGGCGTGTAGACCGTAAGCGGGCGCAGCCGTGTGCCTTTGCCTCCCGCGAGAATCAATGCCTGCATGATTAGTTGGTTCGGTAAGCCTGATTAATTAAGGGGTTGATTTGCAAGCAGCGAGTCTAGCACTCGCGCGCTCGCGTTTTCAATTGACGGCGTTAGAGTACCGACTTTAGTCGGGCTTTTAGTTTACGCCGAAAAACGCCCGACTAAAGTCGGTACTCTAACGCCTGTCAATGCGAGATTGAAAATTAGTGGAACTATATTGGTGTGCTTGACAGCCTTTGGAATTAGCGGTCATGCTAAATCAAGTAATTAACCAAGCGAAATAGAATGTCATCAATCAAAGAAGCAGTAATAATCAGCGCAGTGCGCACGCCGGTGGGTAAATTTCTGGGCTCGCTAAAGAGTTTCAAAGCAACCGATCTTGGCGCCATCGTGGTGCGCGAAGCCGTAAGGCGCGCGGGCGTCAAACCCGAAGATGTTGATGAAGTCATCATGGGTTGCGTGATTCAAGCCGGTTTGGGTCAGAATCCGGCGCGGCAGGCGGCACTTCACGGAGGATTGCCGGACAAGGTTTCTGCGGTGACGGTGAATAAGGTCTGCGGATCGGGACTGAAAGCGGTGATGATGGCCGCGCAGGGAGTTCAACTTGGCGACACCGAGATGGTTGTAGCCGGCGGCATGGAATCAATGTCCAACGCGCCCTATTTACTTCCAAAAGCGCGCGAAGGTTACCGCCTGGGGCACGGCAAGATGTTGGATTCAGTAATCCAGGACGGTCTATGGTGCGCATTTGACGATCAGCACATGGGCTGTACCGGTGAGTTGGTTGCGGAACGATTTGATGTTTCGCGCGCAGAGCAGGACGAATACGCTTTGAATTCGCATCGCAAGGCGAGTGTTGCAATCAAATCAGGGAGATTCAGAGACGAAATTGTGCCCGTCGAAATCCAGCAGAAAAAAGGGGCGCCAGTTATTTTCGACACGGACGAACCGGTGCGCGAAGACACGTCGCTCGAATCACTCGCCAAGCTGAAGCCGGCGTTCAAAGAAGGCGGGACTGTAACCGCAGGCAACTCCCCGGGTGTAAATGATGGAGCGTCGGCAGTCGTAGTAACGTCGGCAGATCGTGCGCAGGCACTCGGTATTGAACCGATGGCGCGAATCGTGGCGCAGGCGACATCGGGCGTTGAGCCAAAGCTGGTAATGATGGCGCCCGTCGAAGCGATTCAAAAGCTGCTGAAGAAAACCGGATGGTCTTTGACTGAGGTGGACTTGATTGAATTGAATGAAGCCTTCGCGGTTCAAGCGGTGGCGATCATTCGCGAACTAGATCTCGATCCGGAGAAGGTTAACGTGAACGGCGGCGCCGTTGCGCTTGGCCACGCCATTGGACAATCCGGTTCGCGACTTCTCACGACAATGCTTTACGAGTTGAAGCGTCGCGATGCGCATCGCGGGATTGCAGCGCTATGTCTCGGTGGCGGCAATGCGGTGGCACTGGCAGTAGAGCGATGAAACGACGTTGGCAGATACTATTGCTAATTGCGAGCGGCATAGTTGTGGCGCTGATGGTAACTGTTAAATCCAATCCGTTGGCGTACTGTGGTTATTGCCAGCGCGAACAAATGGAAAAATGGAAGGCTGGGAACGCTTATCGATGCACTTTCTGGCGATATGTATTTACGTCAAACTCCTCTGATTACAGTTTATATCTGAATACGCCGGGCGGATAAAAGCGAACAGAGCTAAATTAGTGACTGCGGAAGAACATAACAAGACACTGGCCACGTTGCATTTCGTTTATGGCGGCATACATGGCTTAACGCTGGTCGGACTTCTGCTCTTGATTATTGTAGTTTGGAGCGCCGCACCTGAAACAAATAGCATCTCTACGATATGGATGACAGTGGGCGTCGCGATCTTTTTGGTTCTGCTTTTTGCCGTCGGACTTTTGCCCGTGATTGTTGGTTATGGTCTGGCTGAAAGGAAGCGATGGGCAAAATCCCTGGGCATGTTCGTCGGGTTCATTTCGCTGATTAATATTCCGATTGGCACGGCGCTGGGCATCTATTTGTTCAGGTTCTTGCGCAGTGAAGGCGGGACCAGACTTTACGGTGGCAAGGCATCAACAACGAGCGAGCATGAGTTGCAAGCGGCCATGCGCGGCGCGCAACCTTTGATGAATTGGGCCGATCGGTTGAAGTAAGTAGCATAGACTTCAGTCTGTGACGTCCGCTTCGCTTTCAGACCAGAGTCAATGCGACTGGAGATCAGAGAATAAAGGGAACTGATCAAGTGTCCTCGACGCGTAGCGTCGGCGTGACTTTAGCCCGGCGTTTCAACGCCGGGCGGCGCGTGGTAGAAGGTTCCCGTCGCGTAGCGACGACTGATTCCTCCAATATTCTCAAAGTGTTTTCAGCCGTCGCAACGCGACACGAATGTTTCGTTGATCCTACCCGGCGTTGAAACGCCGGGCTAAATTCAATGACGACGCTACGCGTCAACGGTGCTTGATCAGAATCACAGACTAAAGTCTATGCTACAGAATATATGAGTGAAGTTTTCGGTGTAATCGGCGCGGGCACGATGGGCAATGGCATTGCTCAAGTGGCCGCGCGCGCGGGATTCGACGTGGTAATGCGCGATGTCGGGCAGGAGTTTCTTGCGCGCGGCATGACTTCGATCGATAAGAGCCTGCAACGTGACGTTGACAAAGAACGCCTCAGCAAAGACGAGAAGCGCGCGATTATGGGGCGCATCAAGACGACGACCGACATTGGCGCGCTGAGCGAGGCAGTCATCGTTGTCGAAGCCGTAAATGAAGATTTAAGAGTCAAGACTGAAGTTCTTCGATCGCTCGATGAAGTGACGAAGACGGAGGCGATATTGGCTTCGAACACATCTTCAATATCAATCACTAAACTCGGCGCCAGAACCAAGCGGCCAGACAAAGTCATCGGCATGCACTTCATGAATCCGGTGCCGGTGATGAACCTGGTAGAGATAATTCGCGGCGCGGCGACTTCGGACGAGACTTACGAAAAGACGCGCGCGCTGGCGGAGAAACTTGGCAAGACGCCGCTCGAGTGCCAGGATTCCCCAGGCTTCATTTCGAATCGGGTGTTGATGCCGATGATCAATGAAGCAATCTTTGCGTTGTATGAAGGCGTCGCGACGCGAGAGAGCATTGATGGCATAATGAAAATGGGGATGAATCATCCGATGGGTCCGTTGGCGCTGGCTGACTTCATCGGTCTGGATGTTTGCCTCGCCATAATGAACGTGTTACATGATGGGTTTGACGATTCCAAGTACCGGCCTTGTCCGCTATTGAAGCGATACGTTGATGCCGGATGGCTGGGAAAGAAGAGCGGGCGAGGGTTTTACAAATACTGAAAGGTTGGTCCTGGATCTTTGGCCTTTGGTCTTTGAAAAGAGAGAGACTGCAATTCAACCGCGAAGACAAAAAAGGACAAAGACCAAAAGCCAAAGACCAAAGCGTGGATCTCAGATTTGAGATCGCAAACTTTCAGCAATGCAGAAAGGGACAATCTCACATTTTTGCCAGAAGTGCTGCGCAGCTAATCCGCTGGGGCAGGAATTCTGTCTGCGTTGCGGCACGCGTCTGATGATAGTCGTGCAGCCGCCATCGATGCGAATAGATCCGACCGAGACCACGCCGCATGAAGAACATCTCCTGGAGCGTCTGACGATTCTGGAGAACACGCTGGCCCGTCTGGCCGAACGGCTCGAGCAAGGATTGAAGTTGCTGCTTCGTCAGTCAGAGACGACTTACACCCATCATGCGCTGGTGAAAAGCTTGATCGAGATTCTCAACGAGTGTGGGGTTGTCGATCAGACGCGTCTGGAATCGAAATGGCGCGCGGAATGCGACAAACTGAACGAAGCAAGAGACGGATCGAAATCGAAGAAAGAAGAGAAGAGCCGCAAGACTAAGCGAAAGACGACGGCCTCCGGGTGAGACTTTAAGGTGCACTCTTTTTTGTCGAAGCAACCTAAAGGTTGAACTCTGAACGCTCGCAGCCCGGTTCAGAGTTCAACCTTCAGGTTGCTTGGTCGGAGATAAGGCGAGCAGGAACCTGAGCCTTACGCGCTGTCGCTCAGATCAGGTCAGAGGGCGTCACTTTGAAAGCGCGTCCCACCCGGCTATAATTGCTGACTTTGCGCGTTGCCCCCTTACGCATTCTATATAGTTCAAGGGGCTCAGCTATGCGGATCGACCTTGATAAGCTGGAAGAACTCGGCGGAAAGTTCTCACGGGTTTATGGAATTAATGAACTGAGCCTGGACGATCGCGAGGCGCGGCTTATCGAACCGGCAGCGGTACATGGTCGAATTAGGCGCAGTGGCAATGAAGTTGAATTATCCGGCGAACTGACCGCAAGCATTGAGGCTCCATGCGGCCGTTGTTTGAAGCCGGTTCGATTACCAATTCATGCAGAATTCGCTGAGAGATTCGTCCCTGCGGTAAGCTGGCGCGCCGAAGAGCAGCACGAGTTGCACGAAGAGGATTTGAATCTCGCAGTTTTCGATGGCGAGATAATCGATTTAGATGACGTGGTCCGCGAAGAGATTCTGCTGGCCTTACCTGGACACACATTGTGCAGTGAGGATTGCAAGGGTCTCTGCCCGACCTGTGGGATTGACAAGAACGTTAGTAGTTGTCAGTGTAAAAGTAACTTGATTGATTCGCGTTGGAATAAGTTGAAGGAATTGCGGACTTAGACCTTTGTGCTTGGTTCTTGGTACGGCTGAGATCAAAGTACCAAGTACAAAGCACCAAGTACGAAGGTCAACGCACAAAAGGATCTCAGATCTGAGATATCTGAAATTGGAAATTTAAGAAGTCTGGAGTAATCATGCCAAATCCAAAACGTCGACACTCAAAAGCACGTCGCGGCAAGCGCCGGGCGCACGATGCGCTGCGCATTCCCCAGACGGTAGTCTGTCCCAATTGTCAGGAGCCGCGCATGCAGCATCGCGTCTGTCCAAAATGCGGCTACTATAAAGGTCGCGAAATCGTGACCGTGGAACAGACTGACTGACAAAATCAGCAACAGGCCTTGTCTAGAAGCCGCCCTTGTGCGGCCATGGCGGGACAAGTCCCGCTTCTATACGGAACTGGAGCACTAAGATTCACTGATGTCAAGAGTTAATGCAGGCATTCTCGGAACGGGTCATTCGTATCCGAAAGGCGTCCTGACGAATGCCGACCTGGAGAAGATTGTCGACACGTCGGACGATTGGATAACGACGCGGACCGGCATCAAACAACGCCGGAAAGCCGCGCCGGATGAATACACATCTCAATTCGCTGTGGGCGCGTCGCGCGAAGCGATCGAGCGCGCGGGAATCGATCCAAGTGAAATTGATCTGATTCTATGCGCCACCGTCACCCCTGATCAGATTCTGCCATCCACCGCGTGTTTGATTCAGGCCGAACTCGGAGCGCATAAGGCCGCGGCCATGGATATTGTCGCCGCGTGTTCCGGTTTTCTTTACGGACTATCGATGGCCAGCGCCATGATTAGCGGAGGGCAGTCGAAGTACGTACTTGTGATTGGCGCAGAGATCCTCACGCGTTACGTCGATTACACCGACCGCTCGACCTGTGTCTTGTTTGGCGATGGTGCGGGCGCGGCCATACTTGGCCCAGTGGAGAGCGGCAGAGGGATTTTGTCGGTGAAGATTCGGTCTGACGGACGCTACGAAAAGCAGCTCTACGCTCCCGGTGGTGGAACCAAGGGCGGTTTTACGGCGGACACGATTGCCCGAGGCGACCACTTCTTCAAAATGAAAGGAAATGAAGTATTCAAGATCGCCGTGCGGTCGATGGCCGACATATCACGTGAAGTTCTTTGCGAAGCGGGATTGAAAGCCGAAGATGTAAACCTATTCATTCCGCATCAGGCGAACCAGAGAATTACAGACGCCGTCTCCGAGATGCTCAAGGTAGATACGTCGCGTGTGTATTCGAATATCGCAATGCATGGCAATACTTCCTCGGCATCGATTCCTATTGGGCTTGATGAATGCGTCGAAGCCGGGCGGGTGCGCGAAGGCGACGTGATCCTGATGTCTTCCTTTGGAGGAGGCGTTACCTGGAGCGCAGTCACGATGCGTTGGTAGCCTGAGATCTCCGATCTTGAATTTTAGACCAGAGTTTTGTGCTTAGTACTTCGGATCTCAGATCGCAAATCTAAGATTCAAGAATGACAATCGCATACATCTTTCCCGGACAGGGCTCACAATACGCGGGCATGGGAAAGGATTTGGCCGATCAATTTCCCGCGGCTAGACAGGTCTTTGAAGAAGCTGACGCAGCGCTCGGGTTTGCGCTCTCGGAACTGTGTTTCAATGGTCCGGCAGAGCAGTTGCAGTTAACCGAGAATACGCAACCGGCCCTTCTGACCACCTCAATTGCCGTGTTGCGAGCGATGGAAGCGGAAGGGTTCGGCAAGCCCGACTTTGTTGCCGGACATAGTCTCGGTGAATACACAGCTTTGGTTGCCGCAGGTTCGCTTTCGTTGCCCGATGCAGTGAGGACGGTGCGCGCGCGCGGACGTTACATGCAGGAAGCAGTGCCCATCGGAGCGGGCGCGATGGCTGCAATTCTTGGCGTCGATCTCAGCACAGTGGTGCAGGCGTGCGCTGAAGCCGGCGACGGACAGGTTTGCAGCCCGGCCAATATTAATTCGCCAAATCAGGTTGTCATTGCAGGCGATGTAGGGGCAATCGATCGCGCGGTGGGGTTGTTAAAGGATCGCGGGGCGAAGCGGGCAATAAAACTGAAGGTTAGCGCGCCTTTTCATTGTGCCTTGATGGGACCAGCGCAAAATCGTCTGGCCTCAGATTTACATGAGATTACATTTGAAGACTTGGAGATACCGATGGTTACGAACGTTGACGCGAGGGCCGTCACGGACGGAGTCGAAGCTCGCGACGCTCTAGTCAGACAAGTTTCGCAGGCCGTTCGGTGGCTGGAATCAGTTGAATTTTTGATCGGTCACGGTGTACAAAGCTTTATAGAAGTAGGACCCGGAAAAGTTTTGAGCGGGCTGGTGCGCCAGATTAATCGCAGCGTAAGTTGCGTCAATGTAGAGGATGCTGCTAGTCTGCGCGCTGCTCGTGAGGCGCTATTGTCCGACAAACTTTAGTTTGTCGTGCCGGCGAACCAGTTGGTTTTTTGGATAACAGAAGCGACAAACTGAAGTTTGTCGGACATTTTGAAAGAGGAGCAAACGAATGCCCGATCCAGAGATTGAGCAAAAAGTGAAACAGATAATCGTTGACGAATTAGGAGTCGACGAAAATGAAGTGACCCCGAACGCCCGGTTCATAGACGATCTCGGCGCCGACTCGCTGGACACGGTCGAGTTGGTAATGCGTTTCGAAGAGGAGTTCGGCATCGAGATTCCTGACGAAGACGCGGAAAAGATTCAAAGTGTGCGCGATGCGTATAACTACATCGATCAGCACAAAGCAAAGTGACTGGTAGCTAATGGTTAGCGTTCGATGTTGGCGGCCCGCCGCAGCGATCGCTTCGAGCCTGTCACGGGAGGATTTCTCATTTTGAATCGTCGCGTCGTCGTCACAGGTCTCGGCTTGGTTACGCCAGTAGGTAACTCGGTTGAGATCACTTGGTCCGCGCTGATCCAAGGCCGAAGCGGCGCGGACTATATCAAGAAATTCGACGCTGAAAGGTTCGCCTCTCGCTTCGCCTGTGAAGTAAAGAATTTTGATCCGCTCGACTACATTGAAAAAAAAGAAGCGCGCAAGATGGGCGCGTTCATTCATTACGCCATCGCCGCCTCGCAAGAGGCGATGGATGACAGCGGACTGAAAATCACCGATGAGGTCGCCGAAAATGTCGGAACCTATATCAGCAGCGGCATTGGCGATTTCTGGGCCATCGAACGCGAGCACGAGAAACTCTTAAAGGACGGCCCAAGCCGCGTCTCGCCTTTCTTCATTCCCTCGGCCATTGTGAACCTCGCTTCCGGCCAGGTTTCCATTCGACATAACGCAAAGGGGCCTAACTCAGCTACCGCCACCGCGTGCTCTGCCGGCGCGCATGCGATTGGCGACAGCTTCAAGATCATTCAGCGGGGAGACGCCGACGCTATGATTTGCGGCGGCGCCGAGTCGGCGATCACGCCAATGAGCGTTGCAGGATTCGCGGCGCTTCGTGCTCTTTCAACGCGCAACGACGATCCGGTCCATGCCTCGAGGCCTTTCGACTTGAATAGGGACGGCTTTGTAATCGGTGAAGGCGCCGGCATTCTGATCCTCGAAGAGTTGGAATTCGCTCGGCGTCGGGGCGCCAGAATCTATGCTGAGGTCGTTGGCTATGGCATGAGCGGCGACGCTTTCCACATAACTATGCCCGACGCCAGCGGCTCAGGCGCGGTACGGGTAATGCAAAAGGCCTTGGGTGACGCGAAGGTCGCGCCGGAAGAGATCGGTTATATCAACGCCCATGGTACGTCGACGCCTTACAACGACAAGTTCGAAACCATGGCGATCAAGAAAGCCTTCGGTGAACACGCTTACAAACTTGTGAT
>WNFT01011189.1_pt1 | contig 12274 bp, 10 predicted proteins | sample 5400191 | NCBI WGS metagenome assembly WNFT01 (sample SAMN13153359, study PRJNA577476) | soil metagenome | isolation source: 80 cm saprolite under Madrone tree | place: USA:California | collected 2016-06-14
TCGATGCCCGCCGCGCCGGATCGGTCGAGATGGTGCGCGAGCGTGCATTGCTCGACCAGAAGCCGCAATTTCTGTGGCCTTCCTCCTCGGTCCTGGTCGAGGTCGCCCGCAGCAGCGGCCTCAAGCTGTCGCGCGATCAGGTGATCTTTACCTCGCCGATCGTGCTCTATTCCTGGGACCGGATCGCCGACGGTCTCGTCAAGGGCGGGTTCGCACAGCCGGCCGGCGGCCCGCGCTACACGATCGATCTCGAAAAGCTGCTGCGGGCGATCATCGCCGGCGAGAGCTGGGCTAAGCTTGGAGTTCCGGATCTCTTCGGACGCGCGCGCGTCGTCTCGACCGATCCTTCCAAATCCAATTCGGGCTTCATGTTTGCCGGTCTCGCGGCGAACCTGCTCAGCGGCGACGTGGTGACGCTCGAAACCCTTGGGCGGGTCGATGGCGATGTCGGCACGATCTTCAAACGGATGGGCTTCAAACCGTCCTCATCGGGCAAGCTGTTCGACGATTACATTGCGGGGGGTGCGGCGGCTCAGCCGCTCGTCGTCGGCTATGAGAACCAGCTCGTCGAATGGGTGATGCAGGACCCCGAGCGCTGGAAGCGGCTCGAGACCGCCGCACCAGCCAAGCCGGTCATGCTTTATCCGCGGCCGACGGTCTTCTCCTCGCACCCCGTGATCAGCCTGACGCGAGATGCCGACGAGCTGATCGATGCGCTGATGAACGAGGCCATGCTCGAACTGGCCTGGGAAGATCATGGTTTTCGCGGACCCCTGGGCACCATCGGCAAGACCCAAAGCCCGCTGCTGCACACGCGAATGCTCGACTCGATCGACGCTGTGCTGCCGATGCCCGAGGCGGCCGCGATGATGGCGCTGATCGACCACTCCGCCGCTTAATTTATCGCCCGCCCTTATGTCTTTTTTCGCAACACTCGATGAATTTTTGTTGTCAAATAGCAAAAATGCGTTTATGATAATCACGTAATGGTAAACCGATTCTCTCCAGAATGGCCGGCGTGTAATGCCCACACCAAACCTCCCTGCTGCCTCCCTCAGCCCGCAGCTGCGTCTCCCTGCTCGGCAGGCCCTGCTCAGGGTGGCTAACGATCTGATCCACCACGCGTTATGGTCGATTGGCGGGGCGATTTTGCGGGCTGAATTGAATTTTCTCCCTGCTCTCAGGGAGGCGGACCGCCGGCGGAGCGGATCTGGCCATGCTCGCCTGTCGGTGCTATTTCGCCCCTTCTTGGTCGCGAGGTGCGATGAACGATATTCTCAGCCGGCTGGAAGAAAAGCGGGCGGCGGCCCGTGCGGGCGGCGGCGCCGGCCGCATCGAGGCCCAGCACCGCCGCGGCAAGCTCACCGCGCGCGAGCGGCTCGAGCTCTTGCTCGACCTCGATTCCTTCGAGGAATGGGACATGTTCGTCGAGCATCGGAGCCACGATTTCGGCATCGAGGAGCACAAGGTCCCCGGTGACGGCGTCGTCACCGGCTACGGTACCGTCAACGGTCGTCTGGTCTTTGTCTTCAGCCAGGATTTCACGGTCTTCGGCGGGTCGCTCAGCGAGGCGCATGCCGAGAAGATCTGCAAGATCATGGACCAGGCGATGAATGTCGGCGCCCCGGTGATCGGGATCAACGATTCCGGCGGGGCGCGGATCCAGGACGGGGTCGCCTCGCTCGCCGGCTATGCCGAGGTGTTCGAGCGCAATGTGCTGGCCTCCGGTGTTGTGCCGCAGGTCTCGCTGATCATGGGGCCATGTGCCGGGGGTGCCGTCTATTCGCCGGCGATGACCGATTTCATCTTCATGGTCAGGGACACCTCCTATCTGTTCGTGACCGGACCCGAGGTGGTCAAGACGGTCACCCACGAGGCGGTGACACAGGAAGAATTGGGCGGCGCGGTGACGCATACGACGCGCTCGGGGGTCGCCGACCTCGCCTTTGCCAACGATGTCGAGGCATTGCTCGAAGCGCGCCGGTTCATAGACTTTCTGCCGGCTTCAAACCGGACGCGGCCGCCGTTGCGGCCGACGACCGACCCGCGGGACCGGGTCGAGCCGTCGCTCGACACGCTCGTCCCGAAGAACCCGAACCGCCCCTACGACATGAAGGAGCTGATCGCCACGATCGCCGACGACGGTGATTTCTTCGAGATCCAGCCCGACTTCGCCCGCAATATCCTGGTCGGGTTTGCCCGGATGGAGGGTTCGACGATCGGCATCGTCGCCAACCAGCCGATGGTGCTGGCCGGCTGCCTCGACATCGACAGCTCGCGCAAGGCCGCGCGCTTTGTCCGGTTCTGCGATTGCTTCAACATTCCGATCGTGACCTTTGTCGATGTGCCGGGCTTCCTGCCGGGTACTGGCCAGGAGCACGGCGGGATCATCAAGCACGGCGCCAAATTGCTGTTCGCCTTTGCCGAGGCGACGGTGCCGAAGGTGACCCTGATCACCCGCAAGGCCTATGGCGGGGCCTATGACGTGATGAGCTCGAAGCATTTGCGGGGCGATGTGAATTTCGCGTGGCCCTCGGCCGAGATCGCGGTGATGGGCCCGAAGGGTGCGGTCGAGATCATCTTCCGCGCCGATCTCGGTGATAGCGCGGCGATCGAGGCGCGCACCGAGGAATACCGCGAGAAATTCGCCAACCCGTTTGTCGCGGCGAGCCGCGGCTTTATCGACGACGTGATCCTACCGCGTGACACCCGCCGGCGGCTCTGCCGCGCGCTCGCGATGCTGCGCGGCAAATCGCTCGCCAACCCGTGGAAAAAGCACGACAACATCCCGCTGTGAGAAGATTGCTGGGCACTTTGTCGAGATTGCCGCGTCACTGCGCTCCTCGCAATGACAGTGCCTCCGTCATTGCGAGCGGAGCGAAGCAATCTCGCGCCGCACCTTCGATCCGATGTTCCGCAAGATCCTGATCGCCAACCGCGGCGAGATCGCCTGCCGCATCATCGGCACCGCAAGGCGGATGGGGATCGCCACGGTTGCGGTCTATTCGGAGGTCGATGCCGAGGCATTGCATGTGCGCATGGCCGACGAGGGCGTCCCGATCGGGCGCGCGCCTTCGGCCGAGAGCTACCTGAATATCGAGCGGATCGTCGAGGCCTGCCGCGCGACCGGCGCCGAGGCCGTCCACCCGGGCTACGGCTTTCTCTCGGAAAACCCTACCTTTGCGCAAGCGCTCGCCAAGGCCGGCGTGACGTTCATCGGGCCGGGGCCCGAGGCGATTGCGGCGATGGGCGACAAGATCGCCTCGAAGAAGCTGGCGCATGCCGCTGGGGTGTCGAGCGTCCCCGGTCACCTCGACGTCGTCCCTGACCCCGAGGCTGCCGTCGCGATCGCCCGCGACATCGGCTATCCGGTGATGATCAAAGCGTCCGCCGGTGGCGGCGGCAAGGGAATGCGGATCGCCGCGAACGACGACGAGGCTCGCGATGGGTTTCGCTCGGCCGCGAGCGAGGCCAAGTCGAGCTTTGCCGACGACCGTATCTTTATCGAGAAATACATCGAGGAGCCCCGGCACATCGAGATCCAGGTCCTCGGCGATATCAACGGCAACATCGTCCATCTCGGCGAGCGCGAATGCTCGATCCAGCGCCGCCACCAGAAGGTCATCGAGGAGGCCCCGAGCCCGTTTCTCGACCCCGGGACCCGTGAGGCCATGGGCAAGCAGGCGGTCGCGTTGGCGCAGGCGGTCGGCTACCGCTCGGCCGGTACCGTAGAGTTCATCGTCGACCAGAAACGCAATTTCTACTTTCTCGAAATGAACACCCGGCTCCAGGTCGAGCATCCGGTGACCGAGCTCGTTACCGGTCTCGACCTCGTCGAGCTGATGATCCGAGTGGCGGCCGGCGAGCCGCTCCCGTTCGCCCAGAAAGAGGTCGAGCTGGCCGGCTGGGCGGTCGAGGCGCGGGTTTATGCCGAGGACCCGGCGCGCAACTTTCTGCCGTCGATCGGCCGCCTCGTGCGCTATCGGCCACCGAGCCGGGACGGGATCAGGCTCGACACCGGGGTGTTCGAGGGCGCCGAGATCAGCGTCTACTACGACCCGCTGATCACCAAGCTCGTCGCCTATGGCCCCGACCGCGAGGGGGCGATCGATCGGCTGCGCGGTGCGCTCGACGATTTCTACATCGCCGGCGTGCAGCACAACATCCCGTTTCTCGCCGCGGTCGCGGCGAGCAGCCGTTTTCGCGCGGGTGCGCTGTCGACCAACTTCATCACCGAGGAGTTCCCCGGCGGGTTCGCACCCCCTGCCGGCTTTGTCGAGGCCGACCGCACGATCCTCTTCGGACGGCCAGCTCGCCGGTGCCGAGGGCGCGATCGACGAGCGTTCGATCGTCTTACTCGACGGGCGGTCCTATCCCCTTTCGCTACGACCGGAAGGCGATGCGTACCGCGTCGAGATCGAGGGCGAGAGCCGCCTTGCGTCGACCGATTGGCAGCCGGGGCAGGTCTTGCTGCATGTCAGGATCGATGACCATGTCGCGACCGTGCAGATCGAGCGCTTGCCGGGAGCGGCATTCCGGCTCGTCCATGGCGGTGTCGTCCGCCGCGCGCAGGTGCTGTCGCCGCGCGCCGCCGAACTGCAGGCGCTGATGCCAAAGAAACAGGCGGCGGACACGACACGCCTGTTGCTCTCGCCGATGCCAGGCATGCTGTCCTCGGTTGTCGTGGAGCAAGGCCAGGAGGTCAAGACCGGTGAGCCGCTCGCCATCGTCGAGGCGATGAAGATGGAGAACGTGCTGCGCGCCGAGCGCGACGGCCGCATTGCGCATATCCGCGCCAACCCCGGCGACAGCCTCGCCGTCGACCAGGTGATCCTCGAATTCGAGTGACGATGCCGGAGAAGACCTTTCGATTGCGCATCACCGGCAGGGTGCAGGGTGTGGGCTACCGGCTATGGGCGACGCGCACCGCGGCGAGCCTCGGGCTGCGCGGCTGGGTGCGCAACCGATCGGACGGCAGCGTCGAGGTGTTGGCGACCGGCGCACCCGAGAATGTCGCAGCGCTGGTCGAGGCCTGCCGGCAAGGCCCCTCGGGCGGGCGCGTCACTGCGGTGACCGTCGCCGATGCCGAGGATGACGGCAACCTCGGCTTCATCGCGCTTCCCACCGAGTGAACGCCCGCCGGCGCATTCCGGCAGGACGACCCGAAATAGATCCGTAGAAATCAGTAGATTACCGTCATTCCCGCAAACGAGAGGCTGTGAAAAGAATTGGCTGCATTGCGGGCGTACGTGCTTCGAGACGCGCCCTCCGGGCGCCCTCAGCATGAGGTACTTAGTTGATGGCATTGAGGAACTTCCTCAGCCTGAGGAAGCCGCGTAGCGGCTGTCTCGAAGGCCGCACGGTGCTGATCCAGCTCCCGGCAAATTCTTCACACGCTCGAAGGAGCGGGGATGACGAATACCACGGTCGCAGACTCAAACCGTGATCGTGCCTTCGAGATAGAGCACGGCGTGGCCGGCGAGGGTGATGCGGTCGCCGCGCAAGGTGCAGACGAAATCGCCGACGCGGGCCGAGATCTGCTGCGCCCGCAGCCGCTGCTTGCCGAGGCGGCCCGCCCAATAAGGCGTCAGCACGCAATGCGACGACCCCGTCGCCGGATCCTCGTCGATACCGTGGTTTGGCGCGAAGTAGCGAGACAAAGTCGATGTCGGCTTCGCCGGGTGCGGTGACGATCGCATCGGCGCCCGGTACTGCACGCATCGCGGCGAAATCGGGTCTGAGCGCCGCCACGTCCTCGGCGCGCTCATAGACGGCGAGAGTACGGCCGCGCGCGACAAAGCTCTGCGCCGGCATCTTGCCGAGTGCGGCGAGGATCCGCGGATCGGCCGAAGAGGGCTCGGGCGGCCAGGCCGGGAAATCCATCGCCAGGAGATCGCCGTCGCGCCTCACCTCGAGCGGCCCCGCCTTCAACGTGTCGAAGGTTACCGAACGCCGGTCGGGCGTCAGGATATGGGTCACGACATAGCCCGAGGCGAGTGTCGCATGACCGCAGAGGTCGACCTCGACGGTCGGCGTGAACCAGCGCAACAGATAACCCTCGCCCTGCGCGACAAAGAACGCCGTCTCGGCGAGGTTGTTCTCGGCGGCGATCGCCTGCATCGTCGCATCCGGCAGCCACTCGGCGAGCGGGCACACCGCTGCCGGATTGCCGCCGAACAAGCGGTTGGTGAAGGCGTCGACCTGGTAGAGCGGAATGCGCATGACGGGCCTCGCGGGTTATGGATTATTTCCACCCTGATGCCTGGAGGATGCTGGCAAGGGAAGGAAAAGATGAAGGCTGCAATCATGGTTCCCGGTGCCGATGGCGGCAGCTGGGATGTCCGCGATGTTCAGAGACCCGTCGTAACCGATGGTCACGTCCTGGTCCGGGTTCATGCCTCGTCGCTGAACCGAGCGGAATTCCGCCGGCTGCACACCTTGCGCCTGCAGTCCGGCGAAGCCGCCCCCGAGGCGCGGACCGGCGGCGGCGATGCCGCCGGCGAGGTCGTCGAGATCGGCGCCGGCGTCACCGGCATCAAGCCCGGCGACCGGGTGATGGGCAGGTGCGCCGGGGGGTTCGCCGAATACGCCCTGCTGGACGCACGCGAGGTCATGCCCGCTCCCGAACGCTTGTCATGGGAAGAGGCGGCGTGCGTGCCGATCGTCTTTGTCGTGGTCCACGACGCGCTCTTCGTGAGCGGCCAGTTGCGGGCCGGAGAAACCCTGTTGGTGACAGCGGCGTCCTCCGGCGTCGGGGTCGCGGCACTGCAGCTCGCGAAATATCTCGGCGCCAAAGTGATCGGCACCTCGCGCTCGGCGGAGAAGCTCGAGCGGCTCAAGGGATTTGGGCTGGATAGCGGCGTGGTCACCGGCAGCGAGGGGTTTGGCGCCGCGGTCTCGCGCGTGATCGGCGAGAAGGGTGTCGACATGGTTGTCGACAATATCGGCGGCGATGTTCTCGCACCCTGCCTCGAAGCCCTCGCCGTTGGCGGCCGGTTCGTGACAATCGGCCGGATGAGCGGCGTGACCGCGGGCGAGCTCGATGTCGACCGCCTCGCCGAGCGGCGCCTGCACCTCTACGGCGTCAGCAACCGGCTGCGCAGCCCGGCGCAGCGCGCCCAATCGGCCAAGCAATTTGCCGCCGACCTGCTGCCGGCATTGGGCGATGGCAGGCTGCGGCCGATCATCGACCGAAGCTTCCCGCTCGACGAAATCGCCGCCGCAGGGGCCTGGCTCGAAGCGGACAAGCATGTCGGCAAGGTCGTGATGCGAATGTCGTAGCGCACCGCTTCCGGTACACGTGGTGCATGTGCGCCCATCCGTCATGACCGGGCTTACTCTGGTCAAGCCCGCGATGGCGACTCTGAGAGGCATAAAACCATCCGTCGTTTCGGGGAGTTATGGGGAGTTATGGGGAGCGGGGCTTTGCACCAGGTTAGGGGTAATTTCCCGCCGCCTTGAGGCGGAGCGCTGGCGCATGAGGCCGAGCGGCAGCCGGACCAGCGGATCGTCTTCGACGATATCGGCCGGGCCAGCCATACGGCAATGATCGCCGCGTCAAGTTCGCAACGGGTGTTGTCGAGCTAAGCTTTGGCCGCTCACCAAGGTCACCGAGAAGATGCTGACCCAAGACGGGATCGGTCGGGAAGGGCTATATCCGGGATGCTGCGCGGCTCAGCAGCCTACAGTCGTTGTTCCTGCTCGTCGGCGAAGTCACCGCCGCTCCAATGGATCCTTGGGTCGCTTACATCGTCTTCCAGCAAAACCCGCGAGGAAAGTCGCGTAGCAGCGTTTTGGACACCCACGCCATTGCAGAGAAAACCACAGCAGTGCGTTCTAACAGACAATTCTTAGCGGCTGCTGCTCAACGGACTTTCGGAGGCTCGTGGGACGTAACTTGTGACCACGGCAGGCCTGTTTCCCCGGATGCGATAACAGCGGCCAAATGGGAGCGCCTTGTAGACGACGCCCCGGCGAAATCTGTGGGATCACACGTTGATGTGCTGATCCCTTGCTCGATAAATTTTTGAAGGTACGCCCTTTGGCGCGGTGCGAACCATTCGCTGGTTCTCCATGGATGCCGATCAATGTAGCGTTCCCCGAGGGCGGCCAACAACATCAACTCGAACCGCGTTAGTTGGCCCTGACGGTTTTCGTATGCAATGACGCTAAGTTGGTTATCATCATACTGCTCCAGTGCTGACTCAATCTGCTTTAGGTCGGTAAAACCGAGTGTCTTCGCAAGCTTTTCATCCCAATCATAGGCCCACTCGGAAATCCTTGCATCGGCACCGAGCCTTTTATCAAGGAACTGCTTTAGCGATAACGGGGTAATCTCGACACCCAATAGGTCGCCACGAGCAACCCTTTCTCTTGTGGTGTCTGTTATCTCCTTGTCGGCGCCTTGGATTGCTTGAAATTCTCTGTCTGCGATTTCTAACATCCCCGCAAGCGCCATGAACCGCCGTCGTATTTCTTCAGGAATGGCTGTCGACGATTTGTATTGTATATCGTGTTCAATTTCAGCCCATGCATGTTGAAGAATTGTTCGAACTTGGATTTCGGCGACCGCATCCGCAAAACGTTCGTATTCAGCTAATCGTGCTCGCTCAGCGTTTAGTCGCACCAGATAATGGATGCTCTGATACCCAAACCGTTCCTGTTCGATCAACTCTCTGCCTTTGTCTGATTGCTCAATAACATCGAATTGTGCATGCAACAATTTGTCTATTTCCGGGAGAGTCCCTTAAAGCTGCGTCATGATCTGTATCCCAGCCAAATCAGTTATTTGTTTGATTGGCTGATCGTATTTCGGGCGAGTGGGGTCGATCTCCGATGGGATGACCGCCTTGCGCCCCAAGCTACCCGCATCTTTCGCCCGATGCTGGACAGAGTGGACTGTTATCTTATTTCGCTTCAGACACTCCTCTAGAATCCGAGCGACGACACTTGCCAGATCGGCATAGAAGGGCTGGTGCTTAAGGTATTCCGCAACCGCAGCGCGTTCATGCTGCTGAAAATCAAACGCGAGGAGAGACTCAGTCTGCAACGCTCCAGCCCCGCCAAGGTCCGATGTTCCGGATTCCATCGGCGCCCCGGTGTCGGCAACCACCCGGGTGCCACCCTCCTGGTTCCTCCCGTGACCCCTGCCGTCTTCCCGCTCGTGCTCTGATGCCATCACCTCTCCCGCCCGGTTTTATGTTCTATATGTTGTGCTGTCGCCGGCTCCGCCACAATCCCGCGAAAATCGCATAAGATGTGATTCCTAAAACGGGCGGGCGGTGGTGAATGGAATCTGATATTTCAATACTACTGCGATATCAAGGAGGTGGTCACCGAACCCGCTAAATGCGATCTGAAATCTCCGCGGTGTCGCCTTCACAGGTTTCGACCGCTGTCGATGTGGGACTGCAGCAGTCGAGCCAAAGTCGCGGTTATGACATCTTGCTCAATGTAGTAATCGATGATCGCACCGTGCACGAAATCATGCCGGGTATCAGCATAAGTTGTAATCTTATCAAACAAATCCCGGATCGCTGCACTATGGGCGCTGAAGGATGTTCCGAGCGCTTCTACTTCTTTCCGGCTAAGATAGATGTCACTTCCGGCACGAGAAACCCACCGCTAATCGGCAAGTGCGTGTGTCGCCGCCAAGAGGGATCGTCTTGTTGCGATGGTGACGGTCTAAAAATTGCCGAATTGACATGCATACTCCCGGTCGAGGACGCCCGCGGGAATGGCCCGCCCGTTGGACCAAGGAGATGCCGATGACTGATGAACTTGCACCAAAAGCGCCGGGGCGGGTGCGCGGGCGGCCGTTTGAAAAGGGCCGGTCGGGCAATCCCTTCGGCCGCCGGTCGCCTGCCGCAACAAGACGACGATCGCCGCCGCGGCATTGCTCGGCGGCGAGGCCGAGGCGTTGACCCGCAAGGCGGTCGAGCTGGCGCTCCTCGGCGACCCGACGGCGTTGCGGCTGTGCATCGAATGCGTCCTGCCGCAGTGCGCTCCCACGGGACAAAGCCCGTGGGCTGAAGGCCCGCGGCACCGCCAGCGGCAGGATCGCGCCGGGCGAGGCGGCCACGATAGCGGCGGAGTTGGCGATGCCTGATCTCGACCTGATAAAACAGGGCGAACAGGGGTGCAGGACCGGCGCGGGGGGTCGGCCAGGGGCCGATCGGGTAATCCCGCCAGCCCCGCGCGGCGGGTGGTCGACACCCTTGTCCGGGCGATCGAGACCACTTCGACCACCGGGGCGAAGCAGCCGGCATGAACGGCGCCGGCCCGAACGGATACTACTACAACCTATAGGAGAGATCTTGCTGTAGATTTGCCGCAGATGGCGGGACGTGAAACAATCGATTCAATTGATGATTGCAGCCTGCCGACCGCAAAAGGGACCGTCATTGCGAGGAGCCGCAGGCGACGAAGCAATCTCGATGGTCCCGCGAGCTGCCCGAGATTGCTTCGCTGCGCTCGCAATGACAGCAAGGGTGGCATCTCCAGCGGAGTTTCGCGCAATCTCGATGGTCTGGTCACATGGTGATCTGGTCACATGAGGTGCCCGAGATTGCTTCCCCGCGGGTCACGCCCGCAGGTCGCAATGACAGCGAAAGCGGGATATCCGGTGGACTCGGGCGCGTCACCGGGAGGGGTCGGCGAAAGCCGTTGCGGGGCGCGCGATTTGGGGCTAACCCGTCAACCTTCGGAGCTTCGTGGGGCGGGGCCGGTTCTCGGATGGCGGGCAATCTCGTGCAGGGCGCGGTCTTCACCGTCATGGTGGTGCGCGCGGGCATGTTGCGCGACCCGGCATTCGAGCTCGAGCTCGCCGAGCAGGTCCGGCGCAGTCCGCGGTTTTTTCTCAACGCGCCGGTCGTGCTCGACCTGAAGGACGCCGCCGAATTCACTCGCGCGGCGGAGTTTGCCGAGGCGCGGGAGATCCTGCGCCGCCAGACGCTGACCCTGATCGGCGTCCAGAACACGACGCCGGCGCAGCTTGAGGCGGCCGCTGATGCCGGGCTCGCGAGCTTTGCCCCGAATGCCCCTCAGCCGAGCCGCCGGCCGTCGCGCGATCCTGTCGCGAGCGCGGTCAGCGTTGCCCCGGCCGCAGTGAAGACCAGGCTGGTGACCCAGCCGGTTCGGTCCGGCACCCAGATCTATGCGCGCGGCGCCGACCTTGTCGTGACCGCCGCGGTCAGCCCGGGAGCCGAGATCATTGCCGACGGCAATATCCACGTCTATGGCGCGCTCAGAGGCCGCGCCTTGGCCGGTGCCGGCGGCGACGCCGATGCCCGAATCTTCTGCAGCCGGCTCGAGGCCGAGCTGGTCAGCATCGCCGGTCACTACCTCGTCAGCGAGCAGCTGCCGGCAGAACAGCTGGGCTTTCCGGTGCAAATCGCACTCGTCGATGACCGGTTGACCGTGACCCGAAATTGACGCTCATCATTGCTACGGCGCCGGTTGGCGGCGGGGCTCGAAACGCGCTCGGGGTAGGGTCCGCCGGGGGAAACGGGAGGTCTTTTTGGCAGGCAAAGTAATCGTGCTCACTTCCGGCAAAGGAGGTGTCGGCAAGACGACCTCGGCGGCCGCAATTGCCGCCGGGCTGGCGCTGCGCGGCCACCGGACGGTCGTCATCGATTTCGATGTCGGGTTGCGCAACCTCGATTTGATCATGGGATGCGAGCGCCGCGTCGTTTTCGATTTCATCAACGTGATCAATGGCGACGCCAAGCTCAACCAGGCGCTGATCAAGGACAAGCGCAGCGACAATCTCTACATTTTCCCGACTTCCCAGACCCGCGACAAGGACGCGCTGAAACGCGACGGGGTCGAGCGGGTGCTCAACGAGCTGAAAGAAACCTTTGATTACATCGTCTGCGACAGCCCGGCCGGCATCGAGCACGGCGCGATCACCGCACTCTACTTCGCCGACAGCGCCGTTATCGTGACCAACCCCGAGGTTTCCTCGGTGCGCGACAGCGATCGGATCATCGGCATCCTCGCCTCGAAATCGCGGCGCGCCGAGTTCAATATGGAACCGGTCGCCGTCCATCTGCTGCTCAGCCGGTATTCGCCGGAGCGGGTCCGCAAAGGCGAGATGCTGACGGTCGAGGACGTCAAGGAGATCCTGTCGATCCCGTTGCTCGGCGTCATTCCTGAATCGGAGTCGGTGCTGAAGGCTTCGAACACCGGGACCCCGGTCGTCTTCGACGAGGAGAGCCCGGCGGGCCGCGCCTATCATGACGCGGTCGCCCGTTTCCTCGGCGAGCAGCGCGAG
>WNFT01011169.1_pt1 | contig 12272 bp, 10 predicted proteins | sample 5400191 | NCBI WGS metagenome assembly WNFT01 (sample SAMN13153359, study PRJNA577476) | soil metagenome | isolation source: 80 cm saprolite under Madrone tree | place: USA:California | collected 2016-06-14
GCTGTTCTTTGAACGCGTTGACGAAGACCGCGGAGAGTTGATTGTATTTTACGCCTTCGATCTCGCCGTTCGCGTTGCGGAAGGTCAGCAGCGGCTCGACCTTCTCGACTTCTTCAGCGCCGAGGCCGATGTCTTTCGCTCCGTCTTGTTTCCACTTGAATGAGATCGGACGCAGGCGATTGATGATGTCGAGTCCGCCGAGAAATGTTTGGACGTTGCTCTTGTAGCGCAAGCTCGATGAGCAAAAGGCGAGTTCGCCAGCATTCACGGAGTTGCGGCATACGGTAGCCGTGCCGCCGGAGCCGAGGCTGGGAATCGAAACTGTGCCGCCTGACGAGTTAAGAATCAGGCCAGCTCCGCCGGTGCCGCGTTGCAGCAACAGCCTGCCTGAGTTAGTCCGCAAAACAATATCACCCGCCGCCGCATCGGTGCTGTACAAGCCCGCGCTGCCGGCGAAGGCTAGCGAACCCATCTCGCCATTATTTCTGTTACTCAGGAAGAACGCGGGCGCCTTCCCAAATAAGTTGATCCCGTCGGCTACGGCGGACGTCCCAACTTCCAACCGTTTCGACGGCGCGGACGTGCCGATGCCAACGTTAGTGTCGGCGGCGCCCTCGATGCCAAGAATACTGCCTAGAACAATGGAATTACTTTGGTCAACATAAGCCCCAAAGCCGATAGCTGTTGCATTCGTTATGCTCGGTCGGGTTTGCGCAAAATCACCTAGCCTTGAAAAAGACCCAATAAATGTATTGGCAGTACTAATGACATTCGAGAACGTAGATCCCGCTGACTCGCCGAAGTAGGAGTTAAGGCTTCCGGTCGCGTTGCCGGCACCGGCACCTGCCCCGGCTCCGAAGTAAGAGTTTTGAAAACCCGACGTGTTGGTTTGCCCGGCATTCACACCAAAGAAGGAGTTCCCACTGCCGTTGCCAGAGCTGTCTCCCACATTGCTGAAGCCGGCGTTGGAGCCGAAGAAGGAATTGTCTCCACCGATGGTGTTGCTTCTGCCCGCGCTCGGCCCTACAAACACGTTACCGTTGCCCGAGGAGTTCACTTGCCCTGCGAGAACTCCAGCAAACAAATTCGAGTTACCAATATTGCTCAAGACACGCTGGCCACCGATGTTGTATTGCGCCGCCGACAGCGTGCCGCCCACTGTGCCGTTGCCGGAAATGTTGAAGTTTGCGTTCTGAGCTGAACTCGGATTCGTTTGAATGTAATTAGAGGAGCCAGCAGTCGGCGGTCGCACATCGGACAAACGCGAGTCACCGGTCTGCACGTATTGGCTGGCGGCAATACCACCCAACTGCGTCGCGTTCGTCGCTGTAGTTGCGTTCGTGGCGTTAGTTGAATTTCATCCTGAACGCAACCCGCGCAGGCATTCGATAGCGCATCCGCTGCCGAAGCGTTCACGCTGCGAATCGCATAAGGCGTCGCGGTCACTTGCTGTCGCGGGGTGAGCAAAGTGAATGATCCTGCGCCACTCAACCGCGCGCTGATCTCTAAGAATCGATTCGCGCCATTGAAACTGTTCGCGCCGAAATCCAACGTCACGCTGAACACTCCCGCACTGACCAGAACACTGTTGAGTGTTTGCGTCGATCCGATCTGCGCGCCGCTGCTGGCGCTGTCGAACAACGCAAACTGCAAATCGTAGAGTCCGTTCGCCACCGTCCCGCCGTCAGTCAATCGACCCTGGTAAGTGAAGCTGCTGCCTTGCGCGAACGCGCTGTTCGCAACCAAGAGAAATGCAAGGGCCATCGCGGCGACCGCGAGTGAATTTTTGTAAAGTAGTTTGGGTCTCATATTCGTAACTCCTCAACCTGAAGGTTGAACTCTGAACCGTGATTGCGAATGTTTAGAGTTCAAGCTTTAGCTTGTCTTAGCCGCGTAGCGGCGCGATGTTTATAGCTCGCGACAATGGGCTCACGGATCAATATCGCGTTGGTTTCTATAAACATGCCGTGCCCACGGCACTCAAAACGCGCGAACCTAACTCCGTGTCTACCCTTGGCCGGAGTCATTTAATCTTCTTCGCTTTAATCTCCCGGCCATCCATTGAGCGAAAGATCATGTGCGTGACCTGTCCTTTCTCGTCCTTGACGAAGATGTCCAGGTCCGGATCCCCTTTTATGAAGAATGTCGTTTCGTTCTGCGGCTGCAATTCGTGCAGCTTCTTTTCTCCCGTTGATTGGCCCATCAACTTGTCGCCCTCGCGCGTGACGGTGAAGACCAGACCTGGCGAAATTTCGTACGCTCCGACGTAGGCATCAAAGATTTTCGGATCGACATTGACGGCGACGCGCTCCGGCGGAATCTGCGAGTCATGGGAGGCAATCAACTGCCAACGCCCATCGCAACGCCGCCAAACATCGGCGGTGCGAAAAGAGTTGGTGATCTTTTGTCCGTTGGCTTCAGCCCGATAGTTGCCGCGACTGCTCATCACCGCCGTATCGCCATAGACGTGCACCTGTACATCTTGAATTTCAAGTGTCGGCTTCATGCTGGGAGGCGGCGTCAGAAAGTTGTCTAAAATTCTGGCCCTGGTTGTGACGGCGCCGTTAAAGTCCGTTTCGATATAGGTGTCGGCGGTGTAACGCTCAAACGCTGACTTATCGCCGCGCCAGGAAGGGTCGATCATCTCGCGTTGGATTCTGAGTAGTTCTACTTCGATTTTCTTATCGGCAGGCGTCTGTGCCGCAGCCGAAAAAGCGATGGCCAGAATTGCCATCGCAATCGCAAATATTTGTTTCACGTTTGGATTCCTTTCAGTCTAAATTGTGAATACGAGCTTCTATTAATCACGACTTCGTCTTGAGCTGACTCTCTTCCGCCTGCTCTTTTCGAGCGCCCGCAGCCGCGCATTCAGGGCCGCGTTTGCCGTCCGCAGCGTGTCGATCTGCCCTTGCTGCTCTTTGATCGCATTGAGCATGGTCCAAAGAATTGGATCGTTGTTGACGAGCAGATAGCCTTTGTCGTTTTGGCTCACGGCTTCGGGAATGATCTTTCGCACCGCTTGCGCGCTGAACCCGATGTGCTCGCCTTCGGACTTTAGATTCAAGGCATTATCGCGCTTGTATTCGTAGCGCAACGGCTGCAACTGCAGCGCCGCTTTTAGTCCGGACGTGAAGCGGCCTTTGATGTTCTTCAATCGTTCGTCGGAGAATGTACCCCACGAGCCACCACCGGGCTTATCGGCAGTTCCGTTAACCGAGAGTGTCGAAGTCGGGGCGTTCGTGCTGATACCCACTCGGCCGGCTTGTTGGACGACGAAGCGGCCTCCGGCCAGGCCGTTTGAATCAATCTGGAAATCCCCAAAGCCGCCGAACGAAGCGACTGCGCCGCCGCCGGTATTGGTTTGTACGCGCAAGCCTGCAGCTCCTGGATCAACTACATGGAGTCTGAAGGCAGGCGTCGTCGTGCCGATGCCGACGTTCGTATCAGCTGTCGCGTTGTTGAGGCCGTTGATGCTGCCGAGCACGAGGGCATTGCTTACCGCGACTAGCGCATTCGCGCCGATGGCCGTGGCATTTGTAAGATTGCCTGCTCCTACGTCCGCGACGTTGCCTACAACCGTATTCCCACTGCCGGTAGAGTTCCTGCCGCCGGTATCATTACCTTTTGAATTCTGCCCTCCAATGAAGGTGTTGAAGGATCCTGTGCTGTTAAAGGCACCTGCTGCCATGCCTATGAAGACGTTATTGCTGCCGGTCGTATTATCTCCGCCTGCAACATTCCCAAAAAACGCGTTCCCAGATCCGGTATTGGCACTTCCCGCAAAGTTCCCAAAGAATGCGTTGCTACCCCCGGATACATTGGCAAATCCTGCACGAGTCCCAAAGAAGGAGTTTGCAACGCCGGTCGTGTTCTGATTGCCAGCGTTAAACCCGAAGAAGGAGTTTGACAAGCCGGTGCTAGTTGCTTGGCCAGCGCCTTTTCCGAAAAAAGAGTTGCCGCTACCCAAGCCGCTACCGTTGTTCAATGGAGTTATCGCGCCTCCAGCGCCATCGCCGGCAAAGGTGTTCGAGTTCGGCTCCTGGCTGCTGCCGCTTACGCCGAACGCACGAATGCCACCAATGTTGAATTGGGTCGCGGCGTTGACAATACTTCCTGATAGCGTACCGCCAACCGTGCCGTTGCCAGAGACGTTGAAGTTTGCGCTCTGAGTCGAACTCGGATTCGTTTGAATATAATTAGTGGAGCCGGGAGTCGGGGACCGGGAGTCAGCTAGGCGCGTGTCATTCGTCTGCACGAATTGACCGGCGGCAATGCCACCCAACTGCGTGGCGTTGGTCGCTGTTGAACCTGAACAAGCGCTCGATAGCGCATCCGCAGCCGATGCATTCGCGCTGCGCACCGCATACGGCGTCGCCGTCACTGGCTGTCGAGGCGTGAGCAGAGTGAACGATCCCGCGCCGCTGGGCCGCGCGCTGATCTCTAAGAAACGATTAGCGCCGGAGAAACTGTTCGTGCCGAAATCCAAACTGACGGTGAAGACGCCATTGCTCACCGCGACCGTATTGATAGTCTGCGTCGAGCCAATCTGCGTCCCGCCGCTGAGGCTGTCAAACAGCGCGAATTGCAAATCGTAATTCCCATTCGCTGCCGTGCCGCCATCGGCCAGACGCCCTTGATAGGTGAAGCTGCTCGCCTGCGCGACCACGCTCGATGGGCTAAACAGGATCGCGAGAACCACGGTGAATATCGCAAAGAAATTCGCGCGGAATAATTTTGATCTCATATCGTTACCTCGTAAGAAACGACGCAAGCTAAAGCTTGATAAACTCTAAACATTCGCAACCACGGTTCAGAGTTCAACCTTTAGGGTGCCGCTCGCGAGTCACATCCCTCTTCCGCCCATAAATGGGCTCATCGATTTGATGTCGCGTTGAGCTCTATAAACATTCCATGCCTACGGCACTCAAAACGCGATCTGGCAGTTTCAATAGCAAGTGGCGAACAGCCAAGATATTCGAGGGAAATTTAGAGTGCGCCGGCCTCGACGGCGCTTTGGTTTCTTAGCAACTCGCGCTATGAGCCCGTCGATGTTTTGAAATCATCCAATCAACACAGCAATGATTGCGATCACCACCAGGAGTCCCGCGCCCTTGAAGGTATTCGCGCCCAACGTGATCGTGGCAGTTGTCTTGTCACCGTCCGCCTCAGCGATGATTGCTATCGGCGTGCCGACACTCGCAGGATCTCGCGAGGCAATAATCGCCCCATTCATCGTGTAGACATCGCCATGCCGCTTTACAGAGTCGATCGAAAAGTGCGAGTTGAATTCCGGATGAACGTCGTCGGCGAAAGTTCCGAAGCCTGTCTTTCCCAACTGCACTTTGATGTCGAACGTAAGCAACAACTCGCCTAAGAGTCCCGGCAGATCACGGTTCCACGCCATGCCATGCAAATAGATTGCCTTTTGTGCATCGTCCGGTACTGCCTGCGCGATAGACGAAGCCGAAGCCGAAGCCGCCACGAGAGCCGCGCCGCCCGCCTTCAAGAAATTCCTTCTTTCTCTAACCTCTGTGTCTCTCATTTGCTTTCTCTCCTTTCATGTTGGCTGAGAGCGAACTTCCGTAACGCCTCTCGATCTCACATTCACTTCCCTTTTCCCTTGTGCCGTCCTCTGTACGAAGCTCCGCGGTTCGAGTCCGACTTGAAATCAAATCCTTTGGAGTCAAAGTGAACAACCTCTGTGATTCCTTCGCTGGCCGAGCCTGACGATTGGATACTTTGAATTAGCGCATCGTAGAACGAGTAGATCGTTCGCTTGAGAAGGTGACCCCAATCGCCAAGGACATCCTTCCTTATCGTGACCTGCATTGTTTGTCCGGCCGAGTTGGCTTGCTGCATAAGAGGTGACCACTTATCTACAGTTCTTTGAATCGTGAATCTGGACCGGACTGACCCGTCGTCGTCCGATAATTCGCCAAAAGACAAACTGTTGATCTCAGTTTCGATTGTGCTGGTCACGAGGCCCTCGAGTGTCATGAGGTATCTTGGTTTTGGCATGCGATTACTCCTTCATGAACTGTGCTTGGTTTTCCCTATAACTCAGTGCTACGGGCATGCAATTGCAGCCAGCGTGATGTTGCCGGCGTTATCGATCGCGAGCAGCCGACAGGTTCCGCCGTTCGGTGATTTCAAAATGATGCCCTGTCCCGGCGATCCGACGAGGATGTTGCCGCCGGTAACGTCAAGCCTGGCTTTGGGCGCCGTCGTGCCAATGCCGATGTTGGTGTCCGCGGTTGCGTTGTTGACACCGTTGATGCTGCCGAGAACCAGCGAATTGTCCTGTGTGACTTTGGCATGGGCTCCAATCGCTGTGGCGTTGTTCAATTCTGAGTTGACTCGCGATAACCAGCCTAAGAGTGTGTTGTTGGCGCCGTTTGAGTTATTGCCGCTGAAATCTGCGGCATCGCCGATGAAGGTGTTATTGGCGCCGGTGAAATTTCCGAAGCCCGCTTCATTGCCGATGAAGGTGTTGGACGAGCCCGTGGTGTTCTGCAAGCCGGCGAAAACCCCAAAGAATGAGTTACTGCTGCCAGTCGTGTTGGCCAATCCCGTATCAAATCCAAAGAAAGAGTTGGAGGCGGCGGTCGTGTTATTGAAGCCTGCGCCACCCCCGAAGAAGGAATTGGCCTGGCCGGTTGTGTTGAATTCGCCTGCGTCGACGCCGAAGAAAGAGTTGCTGCTGCCCGCAGTGTTCCGGGCGCCGGACGAGACGCCAAAGAACGAGTTGTTTAGGCCGATCGTGTTGCTCGCGCCCGCAATGTTCCCAAAAAACGAGTTGCGCGATCCAGTTGTATTAAGGAAACCGGAGCTGTTGCCGAAGAACGAGTTGGAGCTGCCAGTGGTGTTGGATTCGCCCGCCCCAGCACCAACAAACGAGTTCGCATTGCCGGTTGTGTTTTGTACGCCGGCAACAGCGCCGAAGAAAGAATTGCCAATGCCCGTGGTGTTTTGGCTGCCGGCTAGTTCTCCGAAAAACGAGTTGGAGTCGCCGGTCGTGTTGCTGAATCCCGCCTGCAAGCCGAAGAAAGAATTTGCAGCGCCGGTATTGTGCGTTCCGGCATTCAATCCCACGAAGAGGCTGCCGAAGGTACCTTGTGCCAGCACGCGAAAGCCGCCAAGATTGAATTGGGTCGCCGCGTCGAAGACATTCGCCGTGCCGTTGCCGCTAATGTTGAAATTACTGGACGACTGTTGGCTGGTCGCGTTCTGAATGTAGTTGCCGCTTCCCGGAGGGATGTCCGACGCAGCCAGCGGCGCGCTGGTCCATACCGATCCGTTGCTCTTGAGGAGGTTGGCCGACGCGCCTGGCGTGCTTAATCCAGTGCCGCCATTTGCCGCAGGTACAACTCCAGTCAGAGCTATGTTCGGTATGGTGGTGGGATTCGTCACCGTGAGCGGACTGTCGGCAGTGATGCTGGTCACGGTTCCTGATCCACCTTTTGTCATGACCATCTCTAGTCTTGGTTCGTGACTGGTGTCTTTGTCTTCCTTGCTATCGAATTCGCTGTCGACGCTGCTGCCCGCGCTGGGAACAAGGGCGATGCCGTTGTTGGGCAACACGCCGTTGAGCCAATCCTTCACGAGTTGCGTAATATCGATCACGACGAACGAGTTCTCGCTGCCGACCGGAATCCCGATCACATCGGGACTGCCGTTGATGCTCGGATTCACCGTCTTGTCCTGCTCGCTCCACGGGCTCAGTACGCGAAAGACGTCGAATGAACCTGCCGTGTGAAGTTTGCCGACAAAGAGCTTCAGCGTTGCCTTCGATATGTCCGCCGCGATGGTTCCGGCCGGCAGACTCGAAGTCAGCTTGAACTTCACAAAGACGTTTGACGCATCACCGGCGCCCGCTTCAATCCGCAGCGTGGCGTCTGTGCCATGATTATCGTTCTTCTTGATCGTGACAGTGGCGTCGTCGGTGAGTGTTCCCTGCTGCGCCAAAGAAGTTTGTGGCGTAAGCACAACCAGCGTGATTGAAACGATTATCAGCCATCGCAAGCGGAATGTTTTCGATAGTACTTCAGCGATCTGGAAAGACATGCCCTTAACCTCCATTTATCTCCGTTTCAATTGCTAGTGGCGCGGGAGCCGCAAACATATCGCGGAAAGTTTTTGGCGATGACTAACAGGTCAGAACCGCCTGCGGTAGCGGGCGGTTGATCTGGAGTAAGCGGGAGTCATTCGATTATGAGACGTTAACCGCCCGCTACCGCAGGCGGTTCTGACTGACGCGAAAGAGAGATTTGCTGACATCCTCAACCTCGCCGGTTGGCATGACGCCTCTCAGGGTCAGAATGTAATCACCGGAAGTAAATTTTGAGGCGGGTACCGAGAATCCGAAGTTAGCGCCTGATTTTGTAATTGTGGGTTTGACACTTTTGCGATCGAAAATTGCTTTGCCGCCTACGGCATGTAATTCGAGCTGATAACTCTGGTATTCATTCTCGGCAGTCTTCAGTTCGATACGAACTTCCTGCGTGCCGGCCGGAATTAAGAGCGTCGGCGATTTGGTCTCGCCGCCACGGATTCCGCTGGCTACCAACAACAATGAAACAAAAGCGGGCACGGTATTCTTCGGCGGTGCGATGCCAATTTCAGATGTCGGTTGGGCACGTTCGCGGTCAAGCTCAGCGATTAACTGCTGATTCTTGGCTTGTTCATCGATCAGTTGTTGCTGCAATTCGCGCTCGTGTTGTTCGCGCACCGCTTCTGTCGCGCGAGTCTGCGCGAGTTCATTCCGCAAACGCGAGGTTCTGAGAAACAGCCACGCGGAACCCAACACCATCAAAAGAAGAAGCAACGCGATTGAAAACGCAAAGGCTCTTTGTCCACCGATAAACGGGACGAACAATCTCTGCCACCACGACGCGGTCTCAGACTGCCGCGCGGCCACAGCTCGTGAAGCGCCGCGATCGAGTTTCGCCGCCAAAGCTTCGCTGAATCTCACCCGCGCGCGTCGCTCAGGATTGGCGAGATACGCCTGCTCGAACCGTTCACGCATCCCCGGCGATAGTCGGCCGCGAGCATAGTCGTCGATCAGATCGGTCTCGCATTGGCTCAGTCGCGCAAAGACTGCGCTATCGGCAAAGTAACGCTGCTCCAAGTCGGCCTGCTCTGATTCGGACAGCTCACCCAGCAGGTAACGGGCCATCATTTGTTCTGAGTTAATCATCGATTCTCACAGTTTGTTCGTCGTAGTTGTTCCAATTCGTGAAACGACAACCTAAAGGTTGAACTCTGAACCGTGGTTGCCAGTGTTCAGAGTTCAAGCTTCAGCTTGGGTCCATTCGCGAGCAGCCAACCTAAGGTTAACGACCGGACAGCCACGACTGGCGAACTTCCTCCACCAACAAGTGGGCAAAACCTGCCATTCATATCGCCATTTTCCGTCGTAGGCAGCTTTTCACGCATAGCTCGAGTTTATCGCGCAGGCGTTGCGCGCGATTGGCGAGCGCTTCACGCTGTAAGCCAAACGAGGCCGCCAAAGACTTGCGCCGCTCGATCCGATCGCGTTTGTTGTCCTGATAGTAAGCGACGATCAGCTCCCGATTCTTGATCGTCAGCGAGTCCAAACAATCTTCCAGACAGGCCAGACGTATCTCATTCTCACGCGCCTCGTCGGCGCGATCCACGACGGCAACGTCATGACTATGGTCGAGCGAAGCCCGCTTGCTGTCTCTTCCTTTCAAAGCTTCCAGACAAACCAGCCGCGCGACTTCATAGCAATAACTGCCGATGTTTCGGATCTCGACTCCCTCGAATAGTTTTCGCGCGATGCGATTGAATACCTCGTCGGTTTGCTCTTCCGGGAAGGGAGCGTTGCGCCATTCAAAAAACCGTGTCAGCGTGCGACGCAGGTCTTCGTATCTCTCGCCGGCTCGTTCGCGATCCGGATCCAGCCGGGCCAACAGCTTCGCAAATATATCGGCAGTAAGACCGGCTTGCATCGATGTTTAGTCAAAATCAAGAAGGCGGGATTGTCAAAGGTTATCGTTACCGAAACCGCGAGCGGTAGCGACCGGCCTCTGGGTACGCAGTCGTCCCGACTGCTTGTGTGGCAGCATGCTAAAGCTAGGGCAGTCGGGACGACTGCGTACCCAGGCCGGTCGCTACCGCTCGCGGTTCTGTAACGGCTAACGCTTCCCTTCGAGGTTAGCCCACTCACCCGTCTGGATGAAGCTGGCCCAATAGTAAGGATGGCTGTGGGACTTGCTCTTCAGAATTTGCAGTTGCGCCTGGCGAAGTGAATCGCCTCTGCCCTGACCGTTAGTCAAATTCTTGTAGTAACTGATCATCAGATCGCGCGTGCTGCGATCCGAAACCGCCCACAAACTCATCGTTTGACTCTCGGCGCCGGCGAGCACCAACGACCGCCGCAAACCATAGACACCTTCGCTGCTCTTGATCTCGCCGATACCCGTGTCGCAGGCGGATAGCACAACTAGCTTGGTTCCCCAAAGGTTGAGACCTGACGCTTCCAGCGCGGTAAGAATTCCATCACTCCTTTGATTGGCGCCGGCGAGCGCCAAGCCTGAACGCAGTAGTGGATTGTCGATCTTGGAACTCGTGTTGGGGCGGGTCGGTAACGCTCTCGGTTCTGACGCAGGCCCGGTGGCTAACGCTCCCGGTACCGACAAAAAGAATCCGTGAGTGGCAATGTGCAGAATGCTCGGCGCGGAGAGTTTTTCTACTGCTGCCTTGGTCGCGCTTTCTTTGGTGAGGAAGCTCGCCTGTGGCAGCAACTCTTTGAGGGCGCGCACTTCTTCGGTGACTCCGGGCAATGGTCCAAAAAAGAGCTGTGAATAATTGCCTCGCGCCCGGTTGTTTGTGCCCGGGCCGTTGCTCGATGCGATTATGACCGGCTCGCCAAACGCGGGGTCGGCAATTACGACTGGCGGGCTCTTGCTTTCCCGCGGCACTTGCAAACGAAGCAGGTCACGCCCACTGGTCAGGTACGCTATCGAGTAGCGCTCGATGAGGTATTTGCCTTGCTCATCAACCAACGCGGCAAACGGAATCAGGTTCAATGAGCCATCGGCCGAAACGAGTAGTTGGGTCGCATCGCCAAAAAGCGGGCGCACAGGCTGCATAATTTCTTCGTCAACAGCGCGCGCGCGTTGTTGCACTTCCTGGCGCTGAGGGTCGCGCAAGCTTTCGCGAAGAGCCTCGATCGCAGATTCAATCTTCTTTGCTGGACCAAGCTCTTTCCATTTCACTTCGCCTTGTTGCCGCACGATGTAAGCGATATATCGCGGCTCGCCGTAAGCATCGAGGTTGTCGAGCCGGGGATTGAATGGACGATAGGTAGCGAACTCGATTAAAGCCGCATCGCGCGGAATTGCCGCCTGCACCGCAGCGAGGGTGACCGGCTGCGTTTGCGCCCGGAACTCGGCGCTGCGCCCGCTGATTTCGGTTTCGAGCCTCTCCTTTTGTTCTTCGGACGCCGAGACTTGCCGGCGAAATTCTTCCGGCGGGGTTTGTCCTGGCCCACTGAGTTCGAGCTTTGCCAACCGCGCCGTCGTCGCGTTGAGTTCGTCGAGCAGTTTCTGATCCTCGCTGTTCAGGCGCTGGCGCAATGCCGACATAGTCTGAGACATCGCATCCAGCACTCGTCCTTTGCGCTGCAAGATCGTCAGCACCGCCAGGTCGCGCGCAGCCGAATCGCTCGCGGCCATATTGACGTGCAGAGAAATCGTGCGATCGGTGCGGTCAGAGAGCGAATCGAAATACGCAAGCTTCTGTCGCTCGGATCCGATGGCCAGATTCAACGCGAGATTCTTTTAGATAACCTCATCCGTCAGCGTCTGAAACTTAATCGCGTTTTGTACATCGCCCATGGAAGCGTAGGTTCGAGCGATATTTCCGAGCGAGACCAGCGTCACACCGTGATTAGGACCAAGAGCTTTCTCCATGATCGAATACACACGCTGGTGCAGTTCCAACGCCTTCGTAAAATCACCCTGAGACTTGTAAATATTGGCGATGTTGTTGAGGATGCGCGCGACGCGTTGGCTTTCCGGTCCAACGCCTTTTTCGAGCACATGGACGGCGCGCCAATACAAATCTAAAGCGCGGGCGTAGTCTTTTCTTTTTTCCTGCGCGATAAGTCCCAGATTCTGGAGCGGCATCGCGAGCTCCGCACTGTCCGGGGACTTCTTTTGCCAAATCTCGAGCGCGCGCTGCAACAAGGGCTCAGCGCGATCGAACTCCTTGCGGGAGTTGTAAAGCATGCCCAGATTGTTGAGAGG
>WNFT01017936.1_pt1 | contig 12272 bp, 10 predicted proteins | sample 5400191 | NCBI WGS metagenome assembly WNFT01 (sample SAMN13153359, study PRJNA577476) | soil metagenome | isolation source: 80 cm saprolite under Madrone tree | place: USA:California | collected 2016-06-14
ATCATGGATATCATCGGCATCATCGGCTATTACGGCCTGGTCTCGATGACGCTGATCACCATGCAGGCCGAGGCCCCGAACGACAGCGTGCCGCCGCTGCCGGTATTGTCAAAATAGGTCCGGTCAGGGCAGTTTCTGTCGACAACGCTTATCGAAGCAAGGGAAGCGGCGCGCTTGCCCAGGGATCAGCGGCGATGGCGATCGCCGCGCGAATAGACCGAGCGGTTTTCCTGCAGCGGGCGGCTTGCCGCGCTGGCGCGCGCATGGCTTAACATCCGAACCGGCGGCTTGAGTTCTTCAAGAAAGATCGGCCTCGAGAAATAGAAGCCCTGCGCATAGCGGATCTTGGTGGCGGCCTGCAGATAGGCGAGTTCCTCGAAGGTTTCGATGCCCTCGGCGACGACGGTCATGCCGAGGGCTTCGCTCAGCGATTCGATCGCCCTCAGGATGCCCTGGCTGCGCGGGCGTTTATGAATGTCGGTGATGAACGATCGGTCGATCTTGATTTCGTCGGCGGTGATGTCGGCCAGCGCCGACAACGAGGAATAGCCGATGCCGAAATCATCGATCGAGACCCCGACTCCGAGTCTCCGGAACATCGGCAGAATTTCGGTCTGGAAATGGGTTTTTGCGACGAAGGCGTCTTCCGTCACCTCGATCATGAAGCGCGCGGGATATCCGGTCGCTTCGAGCGCCTGCGCAAACGCGCCCATGAAGTCCGGATTGCCGGCCTGCTTCGCCGCGATGTTGATGCTGATGGTGGTATCGGCGCCGAAGCTTTCGTTGATGAGATCGATCGACTTGACGATCTCCGCCAGCACCAGATGAGTAAGCTCGTCGATCAATCCGAGCTCCACCGCCAGATTGATGAATGTACCGGGGGCCTGAATGATGCCGTCGTCGTCGCGCAAGCGGACCAGTGCCTCGATGCCCTTGATATCCTGGGTCCGGATGTCGACTTTGGCCTGAAAGGCGCAGCAGAAGCGTTTTTCCAGAATGGCCAGCCGCAGCGACTGCTCGACCTTCATTCGTGCGAGAGCCTCGCGCTCCATGCTGGCGTCGAAAAAGGCCACAGCGCCCTTGCCGTCGTTCTTGACGCAATACATCGCGATGTCGGCGTTCTGACACAGCTCGTCGAAGTTTCGGCCGTGCTCGGGATAGAAGCTGACCCCGATCGAAGTGGATGCGAAAATTTCCGATCCATCGATGAAAAACGGAGCCCTCAGCCGCTGCAGGACGAAGTGGATGTATTCCGCCACCTCATGTTCGCTCTGGATTGGATTGAGCAGCAGCAGGAATTCGTCGCCGCTGATCCGCGACAGCATGTCGGACTCGCGCAAGTCCAACCCCACGCGCTTGGCGACTTCCACCAGAAGCGCATCCCCGATCGCATGCCCGTAATAGTCGTTGATGTACTTGAAATTGTCGATGTCGAGAAATGCGAGGGCAAACCTCGTGCGCGGTTCGTCGTGCTGCAAAAGATTGTCGGCGCGGTGTTCGATCACACGGCGTGCCGGCAGGCCGGTCAGCTCGTCATGGTAGGCCGACCGGAATAGCTGATCCTCGAGGGCCTTTCGCGCGGTGATATCGGCAGAGCTCGAAAGCAACAGATCGCGGTCGCCGATGCGAACCGGCCGATGCGCCGTGAGAAGCAGCTGTTTGATCTCCCCATCGGTCACCCATTCTTCGGCCACGGCAGGGCGACCGGTGCGCAGCAATTCAAGGCCGGTTTCGCGGCGGTGGGTTAGTTCTTTCGAATCCGGCGCCCCCGCCCCCTCAACGGCGATCCCAAGCTGCTCCGCGGCGACATCGTTCACCAGCAGGAAGCGGCCTTGCTCATCCTGAACCGTCACGCCGGCGGGGAGCATTTTGAAAACACCCCTCAGGATACTCAGTTCGGCATCCACTGCGAGCGCGCCGTCGGCCTCGGTCGCCGCGGTTTGCGGGTCGTGTTTAGCGGGGCTTTGCATGACTGCGGAGCCTGACAAAAGCTCTTGTAGTTTTAGTTAAGCGGCATCGAGAAACACGGTGACACGGCGAGGTGCCGGCCAATTCGGAGCGAAACGCCGCGACTTGTCATTAAGAAAGGGTCAACGAAGTCCCGGAAATATCGGCTGACGCGAAGACTCCCATCCGGCCCAGGGCCGCTCACGCCAGCGGTATGCGGCACTGCATGGTGCAATGAACCCCGGTCTTCAAAAAGGTAATCTCGCTCTTGCCATCGAAAGGCGTAAGTGCCGAGTTGAGCAACTTGGTCCCGAATCCGGCCGGCCCGACGCTGGCGATCGGAGGACCCTCGGTCTCGTCCCAGGCAATGTTGAGGCGATCGCCTGACACCGACCACGACACCTGCAACAGCCCGCGCGCCGAAGAAAATGCGCCGTACTTTCCGGCGTTGGTGGCGAGCTCGTGAAATATCAATGCAAGGCTCACGGCCAATTTGGCCGGAAGAAACAGCGGCTCGCCGTTCAGGGTAAATCGAACATGGCCGTAAGGTCCGAGTTCGGAGAGCAACAGATCCCTGATGTCGCAGCCGCTGCCGTCGACCCTGGCGATCAGATCGTCGGTCGCGACCAGCGCCCGTATCCGCTGGTCGATGCTGGCCCAGATTCGTGGTTGATCCTGCAGCACCTGATGAAGGACGGCGTGAATGGTCGACAGTTTGTTTTTTAGCCGGTGCTGAAGTTCGTCGACGACAAGCTTGCGATACTCCTCCTCCCGGATCAGGCGCTTGGAAATCTCCCGCTGATGCAGCGCGACCGATCGATAATGCTCGATGCCCCATATCATGAGGCCGCATACGATCAGATACATCACCATCAGCGCCATTCTTGCAAAATCGGCCTGCGCGTCGCTGAAATTGACGGTCGCACCGAGCGCGCCCCCCAGCAGGGCAGTCGCGATCCCGACCCGATAACCACCGAACGCGGCGGCAAAGAATACGGCCGGAATATATGGCGTGAAAAATACGTCGGGCCGGATCAGGGAAAGGCACCACCGCGCCGCGGTCGACAAGGCGAGGCAGGAGGCTGCAAATCCAACGCTGAAAAGCAGCGATGGCTGCGATGTTCCGTGCCAGCCTCGCCGAAACTCGTCGATCAATTTCAGCATGGATCACATTAGGTCAGGCGATCAGCGAATCTCAGATAACACCGAGTATAGGGGAAATATCCGGTAGGCGGTCGAGAAAGGCGGCAACCCGGCCCATCACCGGGGTACGGGCACCCAACAAGCATAAGCTTGCGTTGTTCCGGCGGGCCGGGAATATTGGCTCCAACAAAAAGCGGAAGGAACCGATGATCGGTCTCGGTCGCATATTCGGTGTGGTGGCACTGCTGCTGGTCGACCGGGATCGGCCATCATCAATTAATTTCGGTACATCAACAGGAGGACGACATGGGACGGCTGGATGGCAAGGTCGCGGTTATCACCGGCGCCACAAGCGGGATCGGGCTGCGCACCGCTGAGATTTTCGTCGCGGAAGGCGCGAACATCGTTATCGCCGGACGGCGCGCGCCGGAAGGCGAGGCGCTGGCCAACAAGCTCGGCGGCAATTGCATCTTCCGCCAGACCGACGTCACGGTTGAAGACGAGATGCGCGCGCTGATCGGGCAGGCGGTCGAAAAATTCGGCCGCATCGATTGCCTGTTCAACAACGCCGGCGGACCGGCGCAAACCGGCGGCATTGAGGGCCTTGAGGTTGCCCGCTTCGACGCCGCGATGGCCACCCTGGTGCGCAGTGTGATGCTCGGGATGAAGCACGCCGCGCCTCATATGCGCCGCCAGGGTTCCGGCAGCATCATCAACAACGGCAGTATCGCAGGAAGGCTGGCCGGCTTTTCGTCGTCGGTGGTGTATGGCGCGGCCAAGGCCGCCGTCATTCACCTCACCAAATGCGTGGCGATGGAGCTCGGCGAATCCGGCATCCGGGTCAACAGCATCTCACCGGGCGCGATCGCCACCGGCATCTTCGGCAAGGCGCTGGGTCTTCCCGTAGAGGCGGCGGAGAAGACGCCCGATGTGATGCGCGAGATCTACAAGACCGCACAGCCGATCCAGCGCGCCGGGCTGCCCGAAGACATCGCCTATGCCGCGGTGTTTCTCGCCAGCGACGAATCCAGTTTCATCAACGGGCACGATCTGGTGGTCGATGGCGCCATCACCGGCGGCCGCAACTGGACCGCGCAGCAACAGGGCTATGTCGCCATGCGCAAGGCGTTCGACCAGGGCGCGGGGTAACCGTCGCCGTCATTCCGGTCTGGTGCTGACGCACCATCCCGGAATGACCAATCCGGGTTGTGTAGACTTCGAACCAGACTCAGGGAGACCATCATGTCCGCACTATCCGCTGTGATGCAGGCGCGACCTGAAGCCAAGCCATTTTATATGGCCGTTATCGCCGGTCTCGCCTGCGCTTTCGTGATCGGGAAAGCGCTGCCGGCCACGATGGACACCATATCGACAATTGTCGCGCCGCTGTGCGCGGTCGGCGATCCCACGGGATCGACGCTCGATACGGTCGAACCGGTCACCTCGCACGCCTTGCCAAATGTGCCGGGCAAGCGCGTGACGATCGTGCGGGTGTTCTACGGGCCGGGCGGATTTACCCGCGCGCATCGCCATGCCGGCTCCGTTACCGCTTACGTCACCAAAGGCGAAATCCGCTCGCAGCTTGCCGGCGGTCCGGTCGAGACCTTCAAGGTTGGCCAGTCGTTCTTCGAACCGCCCGGCGCGACGCATCTGGTATCAGCGAATGCGAGCAACAGCGAGCCTGCCGAACTGATCGCGGTGTTCGTGGCGGACGAGGGCGCGCAGCTCACGACGGTTATCGAGTAAACTCGTGGGGGATGGATTGCCGGATCAAGCCCGGCAATGACAGTCCGTTGGACTCACACCGGCGATAGCGTCACCCGCAATCCGTCGCGCGGCTTCGGGATGGGCCACATCTGCCATTGCGGGGTGTAGCCCGGCTCCAATGAAACGCTGAGATTCTGCAGGAAATGCCGCGCGAAGCATTTCGCCTGCATATAGGCGAAATGCAGACCGAGGCACATATGCGCGCCGCCGCCGAACGCCACCCAAGCGAAGCGATGACGGCCGCGCTGCGCCTCGTCGGTGAAGCGCATCGGATCGAAGGCATCGGGGTCAGGCCAGATTTCCGGCATGTGGTGCGAGAACAGCGGATTGACGCCGATCATGGTGCCGGCCGGGATGGCGTAGCCTTTGAAAGTGAAATCGCGGATGGCGCGACGCGGGATCGAAGGCACCGGCGGCTTCAGCCGCATCGCCTCCTTGAACGCCATCTCGGACAGTGGCATCGCCTCGAGATTGTCGAACGTCGTGGGCGCACCGGCCGCGATGCCGAGTGCCGCGACTTCGTCGCGCAGCCTGGTTTGCCACTGCGGATGGGCGGCAAGCGCCGCCACAAACGACGTCAGCGACGAGGTCAGCGTGTCGTGCGCGGCCATCATCAGAAAACTCATGTGGTCGATGATGTCCTGCGTCGAGAGCAGCGCGCCGTCGTCGTGGGTGGCGCGGCACAGCTGCGAGAACAGGTCTTCGCCACCGTTGGCACGGCGGATCGGAATCTGTTCCGAGAAGTAAGCGACGATGCGCTTGCGGCCTCTGACGCCGCGCGCCATCGCCGTACCCGGCAATGGCTTGCGTATCACGGCAACGGAGGCCGCCACCATATCGACAAAGGCGCGGGTGATCTCGTCGACCTCGGGGCCGATATCGGCGCCGAGAAACGAGGTGGCGGCAAGATCGAGGGTGAGTTGTTTCATCGCCGGATAGAACAGGATCGGGCCCGGTTGCGCCTTCCATTGCGCGACCCGCGCGGCAATGCCGGTATCGAGCGCGGCAAGATAGGATTTCATCGGTCCGGATTTGAAGGCGACCGACAGGGCCCGCCGGTGCAGGCGGTGCTCGTCGAAATCGAGCAGCATCAGTCCGCGCGGAAACAGCAGACCAAGGATCCGGCCCCAGCCATGCGTGGAGGCCAACACTTCAAGCGTCTTGCCGATCAGCGGCCAGCCTTCGTCGCCGGGAATATGCGTGAGCGAATTGCGTTTCGGCGGCGTGAAGGTGACTGCGGGGGAGGCCACACTTTGCATCGACATGGCAATTGCTCCGGTTTCCGGGGACCGCGACTTTGTTACGGCCGAAGATTCGCGGCGGACGCGCGTCGGCATAGCCCATGCAAGTAAATAACCCTTTGTCGGTCCGGTGCAAAGGCTCGTGCGCGGCCGGCCGGGGGCTCGGCCGATCCCAAAGGGCGCGACAAAGCCGCGCGGCGTGATAGGCTGCCACAAAATAAAACCAAGGCAGGGAGAGCGAATATGTCCAGTGTTCCAGGCAGAGTTTTCATTGTCATGCTGGCAGCGGCCGGCTGTATCGCGGTCGCGCCGGGGGTGGCGCTGGCGCAAGTCAAACCTGCAGTCACGACCCTGGGCCCCGATTTTCCGAAGTCCGAAATTTTCATCGGCAACAGCTTCTTCTATTACAACAACGGCATGCCCGGCCAGGTGTCACAGCTGGAAAAAGCAGCTGACCCCGATCACAAGCAGGACTATCGCGCGACGATGGTGACAATCGGCGGCTCAGGCTTCGATTGGCATGATGTCGAAAGCTATTTCCGACCCAACGCCATCGGCAGCTATTCTTTCGACGAGAACAACAACATCGTCTTCAACAAGCTCGACAAATTGTTCGATGTCGCGGTCATGATGGATTGCAGCCAGTGTCCGATCCATCCCAGGCTCAAGACGGTGTTCACCGAATTCGCCAGGAAGAACAGTGAGATCGTGCGCGCGCATGGCGCGAGGCCAGTGTTTTTCATGTCATGGGCCTATGCCGACAAACCGGAAATGACGGCGCAACTGGCGGAGGCCTACACGTCGGCGGGAAATGAAAACAACGCGCTGGTGATTCCCGCGGGCCTCGCCTTCGCCCGCGCTATCGGCAAGCAGCCGGAGCTCAATCTCTATGCGCCCGACAAGCGCCATCCAAGCCTCGCCGGGACTTATCTGGCGGCCTGCACGGTCTTTGCCGCGCTGACCGGACGTTCGCCGGTCGGCAATGCCTATCTTGCGGGTATCGACGCGCCGACAGCGCAGTTCCTGCAGACGGTGGCATGGGAGACCGTGCAGGACTATTATCAGAAGTGATTTTGAATTTGTCCGCGCGGGTGACTATGTCGACAAGATTCTGCCGGGCACGAGGTGATCGAATGAGGCGGCGCGGATAACGATCGCGGCCGCGCCGCTCGCGTCACGCCTTCTGCTTGGCGGCTTCCTTCTGCAGATCCGGTGCATTGATGGTCGGGATCGCGACGCGTCCGGGGCCGGTGAGCGGAAGCGCTGCCGCGGCCTTGTCGTTCTCCATGATCTTCGCCATCACGGCCTGGCCGGCGCGCTCGAACACCGCGCGGTTCTCGATCACGAATTTCTGCGATTTGCGCAAGGTCTCGATATAGCCGTTGATTTCCGGCACCACGTAGCGCGCCACCATGTCCCAGCTGCGCCGGGTGTTTTCGGGGTTGGCCCAGTCGTGCACGAAGCCGACGATGGTGCCGACGCCGCCTGAGACCTCCATCAGGCTCTTGATGGTTTTTACCAGATCATCCGGCGTGCCGATGGTGGAGGCGGCACCTTCGCCGCCGGCGGTCTTCTCCACGGCATCCTCGGGCGAAGTGAACGGCTGCAGGCCGGGCCGCTGCAGCGTGCCGACATTATATTCATTGTGCCAGCGCATCAGCCCGGCGCCGGCCTCGCGCCGCGCCTGCTCGCGGCTCTCGGCGATGTGCCAGCTCAGCAGCACGCGCCAGTTGGCGCGGCTCACGGTGGTGCCGTGCTTCCTGGCGGCATCCTCGGCAAACCCCCATTGTGTCGGCAGCGCCATCAAGCCTTGCGTCGACATCGAGCCGAGCGAAATGATGCCGATGCCGTATTTGCCCGCCAGCGTCATGCCGGACGGCGAAATCTGCGACGCCACCACGAACGGCATCTCTTCCTGCAGCGGCAGAATCTGCAGCGCCGCGTCGTTCATGGTGAACCAGTCGCTTTTGGCGGTGACGCGCTCGCCATTGAACAGCCGGCGAATGATCGCGATCGCCTCGTCCTGGCGGTCGCGCTGCGTCATCGGATCGATGCCCAGCGTATGCGCGTCGGAGGCCAGTGCACCCGGTCCGGAACCGAAGATGGCGCGGCCACCGGTCATGTGGTCGAGCTGCACCATGCGCTGGGCGACGTTGAAGGGGTGGTGATAGGGCAGCGACACCACGCCGGTGCCGAGCTTGATGCGTTTGGTGCGCTCGCCGGCCGCGGCCAAAAACATTTCCGGCGACGCGATGGTTTCCCAGCCCGAGGAGTGATGCTCGCCGCACCAGAACTCGTCGTAACCGAGCGCGTCGAGCTGCTCGACCAGATCGAGGTCGCGGCGGAATTGCAGCATCGGATGCTCGCCGATCGGATGATGCGGGGCGAGGAAGGCTCCGAATTTCAGGCGCGCCATGAGTTTTCTCTCCGAACGGCATTGTTGTTGCTTTACTGATGCCAAACTACGGGTCCTGCCGCCGCAAGGCAAATCGCTTTCGGTCACGAGTAGCTCAGGGATCGAGTGTCTGCCATGCGCGCAGCCGCCGCTGGCGCGTGCAACAGCTGGAGCCCGGCGGCATGTCTTGCACGGCATGTCTTGCCGCTTGACAGTTCAACACCTTGTCCTAGGCTGGATGCGATCAACGACGGCGAGCGCAGAGAACATCCGTTATCAGACCAGGGATTTCGGTTTTCGAGGTCTCGACCGCTGACCTGCGCTCACAAAAAAACAACAATCCGGATTGATTAATCCGGAGGCATCGGGGGGACATGTCATGGTGCACCGCACCGACATCGCCGGCACTGTCGGGTGCAGCAGGGGGCGGGTAGACCACGGCGATGACGGCAGCTGCCGCCATGCACCGAGTGGCGCCCTCGTCATGGTGCTTTCATCGAAAGAAGTCATTTATCGGATACCTGCCACTCCGTACTTCGACGGCGAGAAGTGCAGCCGTGTCTTCCTGACGGCACTTCCGTCGGTCCATGCGATCTATGTCGAGACCGTTGGCCCGATGAGGCGTTGACATCAGAACATTGCAAAGGTCGCGACGACAACGCGACCCAACAAAGGTACAGCACAGGAGGATACAGATGACTTTTCATGGACGATATCTCGGAGGCTGCGCCGCGCTGGCGGTGGCTGCCATATTGACGGCCTCGCCAACGCACGCCCAGGACGCTGCCATGCTCAATGCCGAGGCGGCCCAGAACGACTGGTCGACGCATCACGGCACCTATAAGTCCTACCATTACAGCGGCCTCGAGCAGATCAATGCCGACAACGTCAAGAATCTCGAAGTCGCGTGGACGCATTATCCGGAGCGCGCCACCCGCGGCCTGCAGTCGACGCCGCTCGCGATGGATGGCGTGCTGTACTATTCGGGCTCCTACAGCCGGGTCTACGCGCTGGACGGCGCGACCGGCAAGACGATCTGGACCTATGCCCCGGAACTCGACGAGGAACTGGTCGCCAAGCAGACGCACTCGCCGTACAACCGCGGCATCGCACTCGGCCAGGGCAATCTTTATGTCGGCACGGTCGACGGGCGCCTGATTGCGCTCAACCAGAAGACCGGCAAGCCGGTGTGGGATCTGAAGCTCCTGGATTCCAAGAAGGTGACGGTCGGCTTTACCGGCGCGCCGCTGGTGGTCAAGGACATGGTGATCATTGGTGCCCAGGGCGGCGACTGCCCGGGGCGCGGACCGATCTTCAGCGTCGACGCCAAGACCGGACAGAAGAAATGGCAGTTCGACACGGTCGCCGGCACCGAAGAGGCCATGGCGACCTGGGGCAACGACTCCTGGAGGACCGGCGGTGGCGGCGGCTGGATGCCCGGCGCCTACGACCCGGAGACCAATTCGGTGTGGTGGGGCACCGCCAATCCGGCGCCGCTTTACGACTGGTCGGGCGCCGACTGGAAGAAGAGCGGACCGCGGCCGGGCGACAATCTCTATACCACCTCGGTCATCGCGCTCGATCCCGATACCGGCAAGCTCAAATTCTACCACCAGGAGCTGCCGCACGATGCCTGGGATTTCGACTCCGCGGTGGGCGAGTTCGTCATGATCAACCGTGGCGACAAGAAGCTCGTGGTGCACGCCAATAAGAGCGGATTCGTCTTCGTCTATGATCGCTCCAACGCCAAGATCGAGAACGTCTGGCCGCTGGTCAAGAACATCAACTTCGTCAAGAGTATCGATCCGAAGACCGGCGAACTGATCGGTCGCCGCGACCTCGTGGCCGGCAAGGCGGATAGTCCGTTGTGCCCGGCAATCGCCGGCGGCATCAGCTGGAACTCTGGTGCCTATAGCCCGAAGACCCAGCTCTATTACAAGATCGGCCAGGAATGGTGCATGGATCTGACCGTGGAGAAGACTACACCGATCCTCGAGCCGATGGCCCAGCTCAACATCGGCGCCCAGTTCAAGCTGGTGGCGCCACCGGACGGGCCGGCCCGTGGTCATCTTGACGCCCGCGATCCGGTTACCGGCGTCAAGAAGTGGGAGGTCAACTACAAGGCGCCGCCGCTCGCCAGCGTCCTCGCCACCGCAGGCAATCTGGTGTTCGTGCCGGATGCCGAAGGTGTCGTGCACGCCTATAATGCGGAGAGCGGCCAGGAGCTCTGGTCGCGCAACAACGGCTCGGGCCATAATGCCGGCATTATCAGCTATATGGCGGGTGGCAAGCAGTACATCGCCGTACCGGCGGGCTGGGGGAGCCTGGTGGCCGACGAGTTTGTCGCGCTCTATGGCGAGCCCTACAAGAGCATGACGAAGAATACCGGCGCCCTGGTTGTCTTCGCGCTGAGATAGCAATGCTGAGATAACAATTGAGATAACAATTGAGATAACAATTGAGATAACAATGATGACGACGGTGTTGGCGGCAGGGATCGTTCCTTGCCGCCTTTGCCGTTCAACACGGACGCCGGAATGCGAATATTGCTTGTGATTGTTGCTTCCTTGGCCATCACCTGGCCGTGGCTTTCAACCGCTGCCGAACAATCGACCTCCGCGGGATCTGCAACGCCGCAGGCGAAAGCCGAGGCCTCGCCGAGCGACATCGATGGCCAGCAAATGTTCGCCACCACCTGCGGCTTTTGTCACCAGGATGGCGGCCGCGCCGCGGGCAGGGGTCCGAAGCTGTCGAAATCCGAGCGCAGCGACGAATACATCATCGAGCGCATCAGGAAGGGCAAGACCGGCGCCATGCCCGGGTTTGGCGAAGTGTTCAGCGACGGCCAGATCATCGCGATCCTGGCCTACATTCGGGGGCTCGATGACTAGCGTGTTTTCAAGCGAAAGCCTGCCCCGGACTCGATCCGGGGTGGAGACCGGTTCGCGTCCGGAAAACGCGTCAAATGAAGAATCCAGAGCCCGGTTTCGATTCGATCGAAACGCAAAAGGCTTTGTCGCGCGTGCGGAACGGCGTGGCGATCGCCGGACCGCGGCGTGCAAGCCGCGATACCGCCTCGCCCGATACGTGGCGGGCATTTGTCTGCTGCTGCTCGGGAGTGCTGCGGCAGATGCCCGCTCGCTGGAAATCATCACCGAGCGCGGGGCGTTGACGCTCTGCGCCAACCCCAACGCGCTGCCGTTCGCCAGCAAGACCGGACCGGTGCAGGGATTTCAGATCGAGCTCGGCGAGAAAATTGCCCAGCAGCTCGGTGTCAAGCTGACGCGGGAGTGGGTGATCAGTGCGATCCAGTATCGCCGCGCCGATTGCGACCTCGTGCTCGACTCCATCGCCCGCAAGGATACGCCGCCCGCGGGCGGCGTGCAGGTATCGCGTCCATATCATCGCAGCGGTGTCGTGCTCGCGGTGCGGGCCGACTCGCGCGCGTCGTCGCTCGCCAGCCTCGGCTCCGATCAGCGGGTCGGGGTGCCGGTCGGCTCGCTGGTCTCCATGACGCTGGACAAGGGCGGCACCGTCACGTCTCCGTTCGTGTTCGAGGACGATATCGTTGCGGCGTTGGCCAATCGCGAGATCGAGGCGGCCGCGGTCACACCGGCGACAGTCGGCTGGTTCAACCAGCAGCATGCCGACAAGCCGTTGCGCCTGATTCCGGCGTTCGACAACGATCCGGATTTGAACTGGAACATCGCGGCCGGGCTGTTCCGCCCCGACGACAAGCTGCGACAGCGTGTCGATGCGGCGATCGAGGCGCTGCTGGC
>WNFT01004425.1_pt1 | contig 12264 bp, 9 predicted proteins | sample 5400191 | NCBI WGS metagenome assembly WNFT01 (sample SAMN13153359, study PRJNA577476) | soil metagenome | isolation source: 80 cm saprolite under Madrone tree | place: USA:California | collected 2016-06-14
TTTCGAGGACGCGAAATGGCGCACCAGGAATTTGGGATGCAGTTGATGGCCAAGGTGAAGACTGACCTGGCTGGGATGTCGCAGGTGGAAATGGAGCCGAAGCTGGCCGGCCGCAATATCACAATGACGCTTTCGCCGTTACCTGCGAACCGACGCAAACGGCGGTTCGCCCCAGTGGCTGAAACAGTTTCGCCTAACGGCCAAGATGCGCCGGTAGAGTAGGTGGCATCGGCTTCTCTCCGAGCCGTAGGCTCTACGAAGCCGGAGGCCAGCCGATGTTTGCTTCGCGACGTCCTCATATCGACAAGCGGGTTGTGTTCGTGTTTCAAGGAGTCGACACCACTTGTCGAAATCTCAAGGCCCAAAACCCAAATCCCAAGGAAATCTAAAATTCCAAAGTCCAAATAACGGAATCGATTTAACCGCAGGTAATTGGTCATTGGACCTTGGAATTTGCTTGGAGCTTGGGCGTTGTAGCTGCCGCTGTCCTCAGCGACAGGAATTTTAAATCTGCCGGCGGTGGCGTCGGCAGCTACATTTTGGGGAGTGCAGCACAGGCTGCCAGCCCGCACTCGCCGAAGCGTGGTAGATAAGGAAAAATGTTGGGCTTTGTTGCGGCTCCGCAGAGCGTCGCCCTACCAATGAAATTTTCGCGAGGACGAATCGGTAGGGCGAGACTCCGTCGAGCCGCTCAGGTTTGTGTGTATGGGCGACTTCCAAGTCGCCTTCAATTAGGCGGCAGTCAGAGACAGCCGCTCCTTGATGATTACGGCTTGGTAGCCGGTGTTGCAGTCACTGTGGCTGGCGGACGCACGTTTGGATTAGGAATGGGACCGGATGGCATCGGCGGTGGCGTCGGTGTTCCGTGCAATTTCGCTTCGAGAAATCTTTTTCGCTGCTGCGCATCCTGATTATTGGGATCGAGCTTGAGGACTTTGTCCACATCGGCCAGGGCCGCCTTAAAATCGCCCTTCGTTTGGTAGATGAAGGCGCGCACCTGATAATACTTCGGGTCCTCGGGACTGAGCTTGATCGCTTGATTGTAATCGTGCAGCGCCTTGTCGTAATCCTTCAGCTGCATCTCGGCGTAAGCGCGCCGTTCAAAAATATTGGGATCGTCGGATTTTATTTTCAGGGCCTCGGAATAATCGGCAATCGCTTCTGGAAATTTTCTCTCGTTCATGTAAACGCTGGCGCGCTGCTGCAGAGCCGAAGACAGATTCGGAGCGTAGCGCGCCTCCAGCTGCGCTGCTTTCTTGAAAGCGGCAATCGCTTTGTCCCAATCGTTCGCCTTGGAAGCTTCGATCCCTTCGCGAGTGGCGTTGGCCGCCTCCTGATTGCCTTGCCCGAACAGCACCGACGCCCCGATGGCGAATACCATCATTTCCAAACCTAACAATTTCATGTAACGCATGTTGCTCTCCGTAGAATGAATTGTGGGCAGACAAATGCGACGAAGGCGTGCAGCCTGTCAACCGTTCTCTTGCTCATTCTTGTAATCGTTTTCCACCACCGCGGCGGACTGCGTTTCTCCTGAAGTACTCGCCGCTGCCTCATCCACCCGGGCGATGCGAACGGCGCGTCCGGTCGTCTCATCGATCTCAATCAACGCCCCGCGTAACCGCACCTCGCCCGCGGCGACCGGGAATTGCGCCGGCAAGTTCGACATAAAACGCTGCACGATTGGTTCGACGGCCCGACCAATAACAGAATTCACCGGCCCACACATTCCGGAATCGCAAAGAAAGGCCGTGCCACCGGGAAAAATCTGTTCGTCGGCCGTCTGCACGTGGGTGTGGGTGCCAAGAACGGCGGAAACTCTGCCATCAAGAAACCGGGCGAGCGCGATTTTCTCGCTCGTCGTCTCGCCATGAACATCAACCACGATGATCGAAGTTTCTGTTCGCATTTTCGCAATCGCCGCTTCCATCGCGTGAAATGGATTCTCCAGGATGGGGAGCATGAAGGTGCGGCATTGCACGTTGATCACGCCCACTTTCCCTTTTGCCGTTTCCAGCACTATCGCTCCGTGCCCCGGCGCGCCTTCCGGATAATTAATCGGGCGCAGCAAGCGTGGCTCGGTGTCGATGAAGCCGAAGATTTCCTTCTGGTCCCAGATATGATCGCCCGTGGTAATGACCGAAACGCCCGCGCGTAAGAGATCGATCGTGATTTTCCCGGTAATGCCTCGTCCGCCGGCCGTATTTTCGCCATTCACGATGATGAAATCGAGGGCGTATTTTTCCTTTAATTCCGAGAGTCGCGCGATCACCGCGCTCCGGCCCGGTTCGCCAACGATATCGCCCAAAAAAAGAATCGTTAGCATTCACCGATCATCGTGATTATTGAACGCGAAGTCCAGATGCTCCGTTGCGTTCTCCTTCTTTTCGCGCTTTTCGACCTGGGCCAGCTGAGAGCGGCGGAGATCAGTCCGCTGGCCGACAAACCGCGCTGGCCGACGCTCGAGCGCTACCAGGAAACGATCACCCATGATGATTTTACGCGCTTATTGCAAAATGTTTATGCCACTCGCGGCTACGATGACTTGATTCAAATTAACGAAGATTCGGCGCGAATCGTGGAGGACGCGGCGGCGCAGACATTCTTCACTTTGCGGTTCGCCAAAGAAACCCCGCGCAAGCTGCCAGCGCATTATTGGCGGCGCATTGATAAACTGAAGCGCGCTTCTGCAAAACGGCCGCTCAGCGGATTGAATGTCACGCTTGATCCGGGTCATCTCGGCGGACGCTGGGCGAAAATGGAGGAGCGTTGGTTTCAAGTGGACGACAAGCCGCCGGTGGAAGAAGGCGAACTGACCTGGCGGGCAGCGAAGATTCTGGCTCCGAAATTGCGCGCGCTTGGCGCGGAAGTTTCCTTCGCCCGGCGGCACGATCGTCCCACGACACCGCTGCGTCCGGATGATTTTCGGGAAATCGCCAGGAAGGTCCTCGCGAAAACGGGAGTGAATGAGCCGCGGCAAAATTATGAAGCCGACGATGTGGACAAGGACAAATCGATTCGGTGGCAAAGTGAGCTGCTGTTTTATCGGCAAAGCGAAATTCGTTACCGCGCGAAGAAGGTGAACATGAAATTGCAGCCCGATCTGGTGCTTTGCCTCCATTTGAATGCCGAAGCTTGGGGCGATCCGAAAAATCCGACCCTGATCGATCGCAATCATTTTCACGTACTGGTGAACGGTTCTTATCTGCCCGACGAAATTGCGCACGATGACGAGCGCTACGAAATGATCCGGCGTTTGCTCAGTCGCGCTTACGAAGAAGAACTGCCGCTGGCTGATGCGATGGCTGCGACATTTGCGCAGGAAACCGGGTTGCCGCCTTACCAATATACGACCGATACGGTGACAAAAGTGGGAACGAGCGGTTACGTGTATGGGCGCAATCTGCTGGCAACGCGCGTTTTTCGATGCCCGGTGATTTATTTCGAGCCGTATGTGATGAACAGCACGGAAGGGTTCGCGCGAATTGAGGCCGGTGATTACGACGGCACGCGTGAGATCAATGGCGTGCAACGTCCAAGTATCTTCCGCGAGTACGCGAAGGCTGTTTCTGACGGATTAGCCGATTACTGCCGCACCATCCGCAGCCAATAGTCTATTGTAGGGGCAGGCGTGCCGCCTGCGTAATTGGTGACGCGACCCTACAGTTTCGGTGCGAGGGAGGCGACGATTTTTTCGAAGCGCGGATCGCCGCGAAGCGGGTCCCACCACGGCAATAGCTTCAGTCGGCCATAAGTGACAAAGCCGGGTAATTGTGCAGCCTTCGCGAGATTTTGCAGCGCAACGTCTTTCTCGCCGACCCATGCTGCGACGATGGCCGAATACTGGATCATATCTGCTCCGTTGAGCGAATCCTTGGCCACCGGCACCAAATCAACGGCATGCCGGATTTCCCGCTCTGCTTCCTCTTTGCGACCAAGCCCTGCATCAATCAACGCGAGGATGCAAACTGGTGGACCATAATCCGGCTGCGACTGCACAATCTTCTCCTGCTCCGGGCGAATCGTGCTGAATGCGGAGCGTGCTTTATTTTGGTCTTTTAGCATCCTCGCAAGCAAGCCGCGCCCAAAGCCGGCGTCAAAAGACGTCGAGTTGGCGCCAAATAATCTGCCTTCGCCGAGTGCACCAAGCGCGGCTTCGGCTGCCGCCGGGTCGCGTTCTGCCAACGCACAGATGAACCAGACATCGGCGACACTCTGGACGGCCTTCGGGTTTTTGCCGCGGATCTCGTCAATCGTTTGGTGGAGCGTTTGAGTGTCGGCTTTCCAGTCGAAGAAAGCGAGTCCACGCGCTCCCTTGGCCTCAGGGTCATCTGGTTTGATCGACAACGCGCGATCCAACGTGGCAATCTCCTCAGCATACCGATGCAGAAGCTTGTAGCTGAGTGCGAGCTGCTGAAGGGTGAAGAAGTTACGCGGATCCAGTTCCACCGCGTGCTCAAGATTGCGCACTCCCTCCTCCTGCGCGCCTCGGCGGCGGGCGATATATCCAGTCAATTCGAAGATCCCGGGAGCATTGGGCATTGTGCCGCGGACGATGTCGAGCTCATCCAGCGCGCCGTCGTAATCACGATATGCCTGGTATAAATGGATCGCGCGAGCGAGGTGTGCTTCGCCCGCATCAGGGCGCAACTGGAATGCCGCCTTGAGGGCGGCTTCTGCCAACGCCCGCTGCTCGGGAGTATGCTCACGCAGAGCGTACAATGTGTCATGGGCACGAGCGATCAGGCACTGCGCTGCGAAGAACGAGGGATCGCGTGCCAGGGCTTGATTGAGCAGATCGATCCCTGCACGGACATTCGGCACCTGCATGCTACTAAAGCCAAGGTTGAGAATGAGATCATTCGCTCGGCTGTAGAGCTCAAACGCCGCTATGTCCGAGGTTGGTCGCTGCTCAATCGCACTTTTCTCGGCAGGCGAGAGCTTGGCCTGCAACTGGTCGGCGATGGCCTTGGCGATTTCGCTTTGAATGGCAAAAACATCGGCGAGGTCGCGATCGTAGGTTTGCGCCCAGAGATGAGCGTCATTACGGGCGTCGACCAACTGCGCGTTCACCCGCACGCGATTAGCAACTTTTTGCACGCTGCCCTCGACCAGACGTGCGACGCCAAGCTGCTGACCAATCTCGCGCAGGTTACGCTGGGTCCCTGTCTTGTACTGCATCACTGAAGTGCGGCTGATCACCTTCAGGTCAGCGATTTTCGAGAGGTCAGTCAAAATCTCGTCCTGTACGCCATCAGTGAAGAAGGCATTATCAGGATCACGACTTAGATTTTCGAAAGGCAAAACCGCAATAGTTTTTTCAGGAACGGCGGCCGCCGTCGTCACTGGAGTAACGGCAGGCACGGCCGTTGTGCCGCTACCACTCGCGACAGGCGCAGAACGCCGCGACAACAGAAATCCGCCCAGAGCGAGTGCGGCGACGATTAATACGGCAGCAGCGATAACCCAGCTTCGGCCTCGACTTGGGGTCTCAGCGAAGGCCGGCGCGGGTTTCTGCCGCACCCGCCGAAATTTCTGTGGCACTTCGGGATTACCGAGTTCCTCGGTATAAAGGTTCACCACTGAAACATGTGCACCGTGTTTCACCTCAGTCTCACCCAGGTCATGCAGATGCCGGTGCCAATGACCGTATTGTTCGAGGTCTTCAGCCACGTGCTTTGAAAGAAGGATGTGCTCGGCATCACCGCAATCCATCACTCGCTGGGCAATGTTGATTCCAGCACCGGCGATATTCGCCCGACCACTCACATCCACCACTCCACTGACCGGGCCGCTGTGCACACCCATGCGCAGCTTGAGTTCGGGATGCTCCTTCACCGCGCGGCTAATCTCCAGTGCGCACTCCACTGGCGCTTCTGGTGTGTTGTAAAACACCAGCGCCATTCCATCGCCGGTTGGAATCGTAATCAGCCGATGGTTTGCTTCGGCTTTACGGAACTGCTCAGTGCCACGAACTGTTTGATTCAGCAGCTCGAGCAAGCGGCGTTGCTGATCGATCAGCAGCTTGGAGTAGCCGACGATGTCGACGAAGAGCACATAAGCGATCTCCAACTCGATCTCCTTTTGAACCTCGGCCATCGGCTAACCCCGATTTTACGGGTTTCAAGCAAATGCTCCAGATCATTCTTTCGGCGCGAGCGAGCGATCCGCCTTCGGCAAAAGGCCAATAAACTATCTCGGCCGATGGTTGCCGAAAACCTTTACAACTCCGCGACGGCGTCGCGGATATCGTTCATTGTCACTTCACGCGAGAGGAGCGCCCCGCCAATACGGGGAGTGACAACGAACCGCACCTCACCACTGGTGAATTTCTTGTCGTGCCGAATGGCATCTATGATTCTGTTGCGATCCAGTTTTGGAGGCAAACGGGTTGGCAACCCAAATTGAGTTAGGAGCGAAACAACTTCATCCCGCTCCTGTGACGAAAGTCCGGCGCGTTTTATCGAAATCGCGCAGGCCGCCACCATCCCGGTGCTGATGCAATCGCCGTGCGGAATTTTGAAGTTGGTGGCGCGTTCAATCGCGTGTCCGACGGTGTGGCCAAAATTCAGCAGCGCGCGTTCCCCGGAAATCTCGCGAGCATCGGCCGAGACGATCCGGGCTTTGATCGCGATGTTACGCCGAATTAGCGCGACGAATCCGTTCTTCGAGTCCGAGCCGGACTGGCGTTTCGTTCGGGGTGACAGGGCGCGAAACATTTCAGCGTCGCGGATGATCGCGTGTTTGATGATTTCCGCGTAACCCTGACGCAATTCTTTTCGCGGCAAGGATTCCAGCGCTTTGACGTCCGCGATAATCAACGCGGGATGATGAATCGCGCCGATCAAATTTTTCCCAGCTTCAAGGTTTACTCCGGTCTTGCCGCCGATTGAGCTGTCGACCATGGCGAGCAGCGTGGTCGGGATTTGAACATGCGGGATGCCGCGTTGAAAAATGGCAGCGACAAATCCGGAGATGTCGCCGATGACGCCGCCGCCCAGACCAACTACAAACGAACTCCGATCGAGCCCCGCCTCGATCAACTCGTCGCAAATTTTCTCGACTTGCGTCAGCGACTTCGATTTTTCGCCGGCCGGAATTCGGATCAAAAGCGGTGAAAAATTTTCCGAATTGAAACTTTCGCAGACGCGATCGCCGAATAGTCGCGCCGAAGTTTCATCGGCGATAACGGCACAACGATTTCCGCTCACCACTTTGCGAGCGAGCTCACCAGTCCTCGCCATCAACCCCTGGCCCACGAGCGCAGAGTAACGAAAACCGCTCCCAGAAATCTCAATCGTGTCGGAGTTCACTTGACAAACAACCGCTCTATTTCATCTAACAGTACCATGGCTGATCCTTTCGAGCCGACATCGCCTCCTCCAGCGCCGGAGCCGATTCCGCCAAATCCGAATCCTCCTCCCGAACCTCCGCCGCGTGGAGAAAAGACGCAATCGACCGGATTACCTTCCAATATCGCCGCCGCGCTGGCCTGTATTCCGTTGGTGGGCGGGCTCATTTTTTGGTTCCTGGAGAGGCATGACAATTTCGTGCGGTTTTACGCGATGCAATCAATCATCTTCGGCGGCGCGTGGATGTTGTTTTGGATCGTTTATTCAATCGCGTTCGCAATCCTATCACCGATTCCGGCGGTGGGTTTGGTGTTCCGTATTCTTCTCTGGGCAGTTTGGTTGGTAGCAGGAGTCGCTTTTCTCGTCATCATGGTGATCGCGATGATTAAAGCATTTTCGGGATCGCGCTGGGACATTCCGTACGTGGGGCCGATGGCGCGGAAATACACAGGCGAATAAACTTCAGCGGAACACAGGCATTCTTGCCTGTGCGTCCAGCGGGCTTTTAGCCGGCAGTCTCTATGTCCATGGGAAACAGGCAGGAATGCCTGTTTGGCGCACAGACTTGGAAGTCTGTGTTCCGTTTCTGGTGGCTCGACGGAGTCTCGCCCTACCAATTTGCGCATGCGGCGATCTTTTGGTAGGGCGACGCTCTGCGGAGCCGGACGTACGATTTCGAATCGGTATTGTTTGCGGCTCGACGGAGTCTCGCCCTACCGATTACCCCAGCAACTTCACCACGATTTCGGTCAGCACCAATTCCTGATCCAATTGTGTGGTGACCAACTCCAGGTTTGCCTGCAAACATGCTTCCATTCCCCGGACCAGCTGATTTGTTTCGAAACGATGCGCGTTCATCGCGGCAATTCCGAGAGCGTAACCGTTGATCGTCCCATCTTTTTTTCGGGGCAAATGTTCCGTTTCCTTTGCGGGCAAACGGTTGAGGGTGGAAATGAAAGCAAACGGCGCGTGTGGACGCGGAAGCTGATGGCGTTCCATCAGATCCTTGGCCAGAAGAAGGTTGCGGATCGTCGGCAAAATGGTGGCGAGCAAAATGCCAATGGCGGTTTCGCCCTGGTCGAGCAAATCGCGCACGAGATTAAGCGCAAGAGTTGCGTCGTGGCGTGCCAGTGCATTGCCGAGCTCGAAAATCACCGCCGCCCGCGAAATCGGCACCAATGCACGCACTTGCTCGGTTGTGATCGCGCCTTCCGGCGCATAGAGCGCTAACTTTTCCAGCTCGTTCGCGACCACGCCGGAGTTACCGCCGGTAGAAAGGACAAAAAGTTCCAGCGCTTCCTCTTCAAATTCCAAACGGCGTTTTTTCGCCTCGGCCCGCACAATTTCACCGGCATTTTCTTCCCAACCGCTGCGGTTCAGATCGGGCTCGTCGAAAATTTGAGTGTCCGCCAATTTCGTCAGCGTTTTATAAAACGACCGGCGTTTATCCGGATCGATCGCGCTAACGAGAAATGTGACGTCGTCCGGCAGTCCGCCAGCGAGAATGTCCCCTAGTTGTTCCAATGGCTCGAGCACATTGACGGATTTCCCTTTCACATCGTCGGAGAGAAAATTCGCGCTTTTGAGCCAGACCAGCTTGCCTCCGCCGAAAAATGGAAGTGTTTGCAGCGCCGCGATGGTCGAGCGGATCGCGGTGGCGGCGCCATCCACGTTGTCCGCCGCGCCATCAATGATCTCGAGTCCGAATTCACCCGCCTCAGCCGGGGCGAGCTGTTTAGCTAGCTCAGCCGCTTCGCGTTTTACCCGCGCTTCGTCGGAGCCGACGACTGCGCGAATGTTGGCGGTCGCGGTTTTGGTTTTTGCTTTCGGCACAATGGTGCTTTTCGCATGTGCTGCGAGTGTTCACAAGATCGGTGATTCTGGGTAGCGCGCGCTACGCCCGTCCGGCTCGGACCTCGCGTGTTGGTTGCAGCGTCACGCTGCAACGGACTTCCTTTTTTGCGCAACAGTCTGACGGGTCTTCGACGATTCCCGAAAAGTTCGCGAAAGCGGGACGCTTTCACCAGCACGCGAGACGCGCGCGCTACCCAATCGTGGGATTACACGCTCGTCATTCTTCCGCCTGTTGTAACGTTGTGCCAAAGTCTTTGGCCGCGTATTCGCGGAACTTTTCTTCGAGCATCGTGACGGTCGCAAATTTGGCGGGATAAATTCGCGGCAGCGCCGTTTCGAACGGTTGATGCCGACCCAGAGCATCGAGCAACGCCAGAAAACTCGGCTTATCGGTTGCGACCAGAAAACGCACCAGCCGCTCCGATTCATCATAAAAAGTTTCGACGCGATCGGACGGTGGCCGTGTTAACCGAACCAATCTTGCCAGTGGAATCATTTCCTCGGCCGCGATTGCCTCCGAATGCGGCTTGGAAATGTAACCGCGCGCGCGCTGATAACTGGCATGGGCCGATTTCGAAATGTATTGGGCGATCCCTTCGTTCAACCAGCAGGGAATCCCATCGGCGTAAAATCGATGAAGAACGAGATGGACGATCTCGTGCCCAAGGAGGTTGCCGGAAAATTTTTGTTCCGGGTTGCGGAGAATGAACAGGCTACCCTGGGAATGGATGCCACCGGTCCACTTCTCCAGTTCGCCCAGACCCTGAAACTGCTGCCAATCCTCCGGGCGCTCGAAAATGTAAACGTTCGATTTGATATCAGTCAGCGGTTGGTCGCGCTCCAATTCCTTCGCCACCACGCGATAGTGAAACTCTGCTTCCACGGAGATTGGCGTCGCCACAAAACTGTGAGCGAAATGATAAATGTAATGCTCGGTCTCGCCGTGTTTCCATTGCGTTGGATTAATGCTGAGGGCTCTTTCCCCGAGCGGATTCGGATCCCGCTGGCTCAGTTGAGAGAATTCAACTTCTGGTAACGAATTCAGGCCGGTCTGCGCAATCGCCGTCGGCAAGGTCGAGAGAAAGGCGAAGAGGAGCGGAATTTGGCGCATCGAATTTCATGCAGCTAATCTCGTGCGAGAAGTAGCACAGGCTTCCAGCCTGTGGGGCAACCGGGCATCTTGCTCGGTTATCTTTATAAAGTCCGAGCGCGCACCTCGTGTGTAATCGGCAGTTCAGCTGGGACCGATGGTTTTGACGCCGTCGCGACCTTTTTCAAAGCCTGTTGCGGCGAGACGCCGCAACCAACACGCGAGGTCCGAGCCGGACTGGCATTGCGTGCGCTACCCAGGCAAAAGAAACTACACGCGGGAGCGGCGGCGGCCGTTGTTGCGAGTGTATTTTACCGGCCGGCGTTTAGGTTCAATTTTCGTTAGGCCGGTGCCACTTTTCACTTCCATGATTTGGTCGCGCAACAGCGCTGCCCGCTCGAACTCGAGGTTGGCCGATGCGCGCTGCATTTCGTCTTCCAGTTCGCGGAGCAATTCCGTCAAATCGAAGTTTCCACCGGCTTCATTGATGACGGACGAGGCAATCTCGCGTCCACGCAGGATCGTATGCAAACTTTCCTGGACCGCGCGTCGGACTGTCTGTGGAGTGATGCCGTGCTTTTCGTTGTATTCCATCTGTTTGGTGCGGCGATACTCCGAAATCGAAATCAACGCCTGCATGCTGTCGGTCACGACGTCGGCGAAAAGAACCACTTCGCCGTTGATGTGGCGCGCGGCGCGGCCCGCAGTTTGAATAAGCGAAGTTTGGCTGCGCAAGAATCCTTCCTTGTCCGCGTCGAGAATGCAAACTAACGAGACTTCGGGAAGATCGAGACCCTCGCGCAACAGATTAATGCCGACCAGAATGTCGAAATCGGCGGCGCGCAGGCCGCGCAAAATTTCCACGCGTTCAATGGTGTCGATGTCGCTGTGCAAGTAACGGACCTTCAAACCGACATCGCGCAGGTAATCGGCCAGATCCTCCGCCGTGCGCTTCGTCAGCGTGGTAACGAGAACACGTTCCTGTTGTTCCACCCGTTGACGGCAGAGCTCGATCGTATCGTCGATTTGATTCTTTAAACCGCGAATTGTGATCTTGGGATCGAGCAAGCCAGTGGGGCGAATGATTTGCTCGACCACGAGCGGTTTACCCGGAGTATGGACATCGAATTTCTCCGGCGCCTCGTCCGTGCGCGAAAGTAGCACAGGCATCTTGCCTGCGAGGCGATCGGGCGTCCCGCCCGATCTGCTTCGCAGGTGGGAAGCCTCCTCCCCCGGCAAAACGAACGGCACCAACTCGTCCTCTCCAATCCGAGCGCGTTTGTGTGGCACGTAGCCTTTGTTGCCAACGACACTGTTCTGAATTTCGAACTCAGCCGGCGTGGCGCTGACGTAGACAAGCTGGTTGGTCAACTTCATGAACTCGGGAAAATTCAATGGCCGGTTATCCAGCGCGCTGGGCAGACGAAATCCATAGTCGACCAGCACTGTCTTGCGTGACTTGTCCCCTTCATACATCCCACCGATCTGCGGAATGGTCGCGTGCGACTCATCGACCACGGTCAGGAAATCTTTCGGGAAGAAATCAATGATGGTGTAGGGCTTCGAACCGGGCGGGCGGCCGCTCAAATGCCGCGAGTAATTCTCGATCCCGCTGCAGAACCCCATCTCCTGCAACATCTCGAGATCGTATTCTGTTCGCATTTTCAAGCGCTGCGCTTCCAGTAATTTGTTCTGCGATTCCAGAACCTTGATCCGATCATCCAGCTCCGCCCTAATTGTCGTTAGGGCGCGATTCAGCTTGTCGGCCGGAGTGACGAATTGTTTTGCCGGGAAAAATGTGATTATGCTGAGCGCCTCGCGAGCATGGCCGGTCAGCGGGTCGAATCGAGTGATGGCATCGATCTCGTCGCCGAAAAATTCGATCCGGACCGCTTCTTCGTCGGCCGTGGCCGGATAAACTTCGACCACGTCGCCGCGGACGCGGAACCGACCGCGCGAAAAATTCAT
>WNFT01004427.1_pt1 | contig 12263 bp, 10 predicted proteins | sample 5400191 | NCBI WGS metagenome assembly WNFT01 (sample SAMN13153359, study PRJNA577476) | soil metagenome | isolation source: 80 cm saprolite under Madrone tree | place: USA:California | collected 2016-06-14
GCCTCACCTTGCGTGGGGCTATACGGAGCAATCCACGGCGCCAGCAGGGCCACCCCGACCCAAAACAGGGTAATCAGTACCCCAAGCTGGTAGAGCCTGTGGCCGGCGAACGCCCGTTTGACTGTCGCGCGCTTCCAGAGGCGTCCGGTTGGCAGCGCTGGAAGCCGGAGGACCTGTGTACTACTTTGGGCTGTTGCCATAGTGATTCCTATCCATTGCGCACTTGCGGGTTGAGGACGCTGTAGAGCAGATCAACGAGCAAGTTGATCAACAGGTACACGACCAACACGAGCAGGACGAACCCCTGGACCGGCGCAAAATCGTTGACCAGGAGACTCTCGACAGCATAGCGTCCGATACCGGGCAGAGAAAACACCACCTCCACGAGCACGACCCCACCAACGAGAAAACCCACCTGTAAACCGATCAGGGTCACCACGGGCATGAGGGCATTTTTCAGGGCGAACTTGTAGACGATGGCCCGCGGCGATAGACCATAGGCGTGGCTGACCAGAATGAATTGTGAGGCCAATACTCGGCGCATGGAGGTATACGTCATGCGGGCGATCGAGGCCCCGGTGACAAAGGCGAGCGTGATGACCGGGAGCACGAGATGGGCGGCGCTCGACATGAAGGCCTCCAGATCGCCCGTGAGCACGCTGTCGAGGAGGTAGGACCCGGTGATCGGCGTGGGCGGCGATACCAGCATGTCGATCCGGCCAGTGGGAGCCGGAGCAATCCCGAACTTGAAATAGCACATGTAGACCAACACCAGTCCGCCCCAGAAGAGGGGCATGGCCACCCCAAGAATTCCATAGACCTTGCCGCCATAGTCGACCGCCGAGTCTTTGCTGGCAGCGCCCCAGACACCGATAGGAATACCAATGGCGATGGCGAGCAGCATGCTACAGACCCCCAATTCCAGGCTCATAGGCAAGCGCGCCTGCAAATCGTCCAGCACCAGATTGCCAGTGCGCCAGGAACGCCCCATATCGCCCCGCAGGAGGCCCCCAAGATAGAGCCCATAGCGCTCATAGGGAGGCTTTTCGAGCCCCATCTCCTCGCGCAGACTCTTGAGTTGCTCTGCAGTAGCAAAGTTCCCCAGGCGCATGAGCGCCGGGTCACCGGGAATCAGCATGGTCAGCACGAACATGACCAGACTGGCGCCGAGTAAGGTTGGAATGATGAGCGCAAGGCGCCGCGCGACATAGTTGATCAACTCCATAACTCCCTCCAGAGGCCGTAAGGCATGCTCTGTGCCGCTGTCCTTACTCCAGGCTCAGCTTGGCGAGCACGGGTATGCCATCGGGATACGACACATAGCCCTGCACATGCTCCCGTGTGACCACGTTCTCAAATTCAGAAACCAGTGGAATCAAGCCGATATCACTATTGACCATTTCCTGAAACCGCCGCAGTTTGCTCTGGCGTTCCGGCGAGCCAGTGGCCATGGTGATGGTCTCATGGCCCAGAGTTTGTGCCTCGGGATTGACATAACTCCAGCAGTTCCAGAAGCTGTCTGGGAGCCAGTTCCAGTGGATGAAGTAGCCCGCATCGGGTGTCCAGGGCCGCCAGTCATAGACGGCCATATCAACCTGTTTGTTGGTCATGAGCGTCCTTTTCTGGCCGGTCGGCATTTTCTGGATGGTGAGCGTGATGCCAAGTTTGGCCAGACTCTCCTTGATCAGGACCGTCGCTTCTTCGTCGAAGAGGTCGCCAGCAGAGACGGGCACGGTCACCGTGAAGCCCTCTGGCACCTGCGCTTGCGCCAACTCCTGGCGGGCTTTCTCCAGGTTAGTTTCATAGGGCCAGAGCTCTTCGACATACCCACTAATATTGTTCGGTACACAGCTCCGCAGGCGCTCGGCCAGCCCCTGGGTGACGACCTGCAGCAGCGTTTCGTAGGGCATGGCCCACGCCATGGCACGGCGGAAGTGCATATTGTTGAACGGCTCCTTGCGCCACGTCATCCCGAACCACCACCCCCTGGAACTCGGATACGAGGTCACTTTGACGCCAGAGGCCTTGCGCAAATCCGGGATGTCTTTGGTAGAAATTTGCATGGCAAAATCGACGTCCCCACGTTCCAGGACAATGCGCCGGGTGGACGCATCAGGGACGACCTGCAGGATAATCCGTTCGAGTGTGGAGGGCTGGACCGCATGGGGGTTGGGCACCAGGCTCATCATCGACCCTTTCTGCCAGGTCTCGATGACAAATGGCCCCGAGGCGATCGTCTTCGTCTCTAACCACTTGAGCCCATAGGGATCGTCTGCGGTGGCGTGCTGCATGATCTCCTTGGCGTGCACAATGCTGGTACCGAGGAGGGCATTGCCGTAGAGTCCCCACGCCACCGGGCGATCGAGATGCAGGCGGAGCGTCACCTCATCGACCACCTCGATGTGCTCGGCGTTCGGCACGCCATTGACCTTGAGCTGGTTCCCGCCTGATCCCCCGTTAGCAAAGAGCCAGGCGTACGCCTCCTTGAGGGCCGGCGCGTGCAAAGGGTCGCCATTGGCAAATTTGGCATTGGGCCGTAAGGTAAATTCGATGAGCTGCCGATCGTCCGAGACCTTATAAGCGCTCAAGAGCAGCGGCTCAATGGTGTTGAGATCATAGGTGAGCGTGCCATCCGGACGTTGTTGCGTGCCCCAGAGGAGCGCGGTCGTGTAAATGAGCCGCTTCAGCATGAAGTTGGTATACCCGGCCGACATATCCGGTCGGAGTGACTCAAAATCCCGCTCGACAGCGACGCGCAGGACCTGTTTGCGCTTGGCCGCCTCGGCGAGCAAGGGTAGGAGAGGCCCTGAGACCATCGTCCCCCCAATCACGCCCAGGGTGTGCACCATGAAGCGTCGTCGTGTTACTGCTGTTGGCATATCGCCTCCTCCCCTGCCCTACCCCAGGCTCAACTTGGCGAGCACCGGAATCGCATCAGGGTAATAGACATGGCCCTGGACGTGTTCTCGCATAGCGAGGTTGTCAAATTGCGTAAAGAGGGGCACCAGGCCGATATCGCCATTGACGATTTCCTGAAACCGCCGCAGTTTGGCCTGGCGTTCCGGCGAGCCAATGGCCATGGTAATGGCCTCATTGCCGAGCGCCTGGGCCTCGGGATTGACATAGTTCCCGTAGTTCGTGAAGCTGTCCGGGAGCCACTTCCAGTAGATGAAGTAGCCGGCATCGGGCACCCAGGGCCGCCAGTCATAGACCGCCATATCGACCTGTTTCTTGGTCATCAGCGTCCTTTTCTGGCTGATGGGCATTTTCTGGATGTTGCGCTTGATGCCGAGTTGGCCCAGATGCTCTTTCATCAGGACGGTGGCTTCCTCGTCGAAAAGATCGCCCGCATAGACCGGCACGGTCACGGTCAAATCCTCTGGTACCTGCGCTTGCGCGAGCTCCTCGCGGGCTTTCGTCAGGTTGGTTTCATAGGGCCAGAGGTCTCCCACATAGCCACTGATATTGTTCGGGACACAACTCCGGGAGCGCTCGGCCAGCCCCTGGGTGACGACTTGCAGCAGCGTTTCGTAGGGCATGGCCCACGCCATGGCGCGCCAGAAGTGGATATTGTTGAATGGGGCCTTGTTCCAGGTCATCCCTAACCACCACCCACGGGCGCTCGGGTATGAGAGCACTTTGACGCCAGAGACCTTGCGTAAATCCGGGATATCCTTGGTGGCAATTTGCACGGCACAATCGACGTCCCCGCGTTCCAGGACAATACGCCGAGTGGAGGCATCAGGGATAATCTGCAAGATAATCCGTTCGAGGGTGGCGGGTTGGAACGCGTGTGGGTTCGGGACGAGACTCATCATCGACCCTTTCTGCCAGGTCTCGATGATAAATGGTCCGGATTCGATCGTCTTGGTCTCTAACCATGTGGTCCCATAGGGATCGTCGGCCGTGGCGTGCTTCAAGATCTCTTTGGCATGGACAATACTGCTACTGCTCAAAAGCGCGTTGCCGATGAGGCCCCAGGCCACAGGGCGATCGAGATGCAGGCGCACCGTCACGTCATCGACTACCTCGATACGATCTTCACTGGGCAAGCCATTGACGCGGAGCTGGCCGGAACCCTTGGCGCCCAGGAACCAGGCATACGACTCCTTGAGCGCCTGGGCGTTGATGGGCTCTCCGTTGGCAAATTTGGCGTTGGGATGGAAGGTAAACTCGATGAGTTGCCGGTCCTCAGAGACCTTGTAGGCCGTGGCGAGGACCATCTCAATACTGTCCATAGTATAGATGAGCGAGCCATCCGGGCGTTGTTGCATGCCCCAGAGGATCGGGGTTGTGTAAATCAGCCGCCGGAGCACATTAAAGCTATCACCAACGCCAAAATCCGGGCGGAGTGTCTCGAAATCTCGCTCAATGGCCACGCGCAGGACCTGTTTGCGCTTAGCTGCCTCGGCGAGCAGCGGCAGGAGAGGCCCTGAGACCGTCGCCCCCCCGATCACACCCAGAGTCTGGAACAGGAATCGTCGACGCGTCACGTCGTGTGGCATGACTCACCCTCATTGAAGCCGCGCACAGGCACACATCTCGAGTATCCGCATGACGTTCCCCCAGGAGGGAGATCTCTCTGTGCTAGACCACCTATGCCATAGCAAGAGTCATACCAGCATCTTTCCTAGTTGTTCAAAAGTCTTGTATTCCTTTGAAAAATTGAGATATTTTGTCATGTTTACACAATAAGAAAGAAAGACATTTTGTACAACATTGTCCTGCTCTAATAGCAGAGCAACAAACTTGTCGCAAACGCAGCAGTATCCCTCCACTAGGCCATGTACCGACACCCTGCGGAGACATACCACAGGCTTACCCCTCGACTGTCACAGGGGCAAAAAAGCGTCGATCAGAGGGCCATCATGGCATCACGGTGGCCCCCTGAACCGTGCTGACGCCTTTACCGCAAGCCGTGCAGGTACATGTTGCCACCTCCGGCCTCCTCTCTGTGCCGCTCCCCACCACCACGGCTTGCTCACACGTCTGCTGGCTGCGGCCACGGCGGTACCCGATACAACAGCACCTCGCGTGTCGTCCAGACTTGGTCAGTCCTGCCGCCATGGTCCGTGTCTGGGGACACCATCGTGTGGCCGTCCCCGTTCCATGCATTGGCTCCGGAAGCGGTAGCGCCTGGCGTACGCTGGCATGGGGCAAACAGATATTATGGTAGACGTGATACAGAGCCAGCTGCTGACGCACGCAGTCTTCCCCTGTGTACCGTGTGGTGACCTGCTGTCTCACGGCGGCGATAGGCAGACAGATGTCAAGGTTGATCCGCTCGTCGAAGGCAGTATTGCTCTGCCAGCCCAGTGGCGCCAGCACGTGTTCAATGGCCGCCAGAGTGCCGAACACCACGCGGTGTCTCACGCGGACCAGGCGCCGGCGCCGCACGGTCTTGACCGTCTGGACGTAGAGCAGCTGTGGCAGCGGCATCCAGTGCGGCTTGGGCGCTGGCCCTTTGTCCTGGTGGCGTGGCGGCTGCACCCAGGCCCCATAGGGGGTCAGCAAGGCCGTCATATACGCGCCAAACCCTCGGTGAGCAACAGTAGGGCACAGTCGGGGGCCAAGACCTGCGCGACGTGGTGGACCACGCGTTGGGCCATGGCGAGGGTGCGATCCCTGACGTCGATCGCCCGTAGCAGGTTGCGCTCGTGATTCATCGCCACCCAGAGCCCCCGGGGCGAACGTTCTAGGCGCTCGCTGGCCTCAGCTGCGCTACTCACGCTAACCTTGACCGCGCTGAGCAGGGCAAACCACGCATCGCGCTACACCTGCCGGACGTGCACGTCGGGCAGAACGTGTCACGTAAAGTCTGGGAGCTGCGCCGTTGCCTCCACCCACTACTGCAGCACCGTATTCGGCTCCACCTCGCGCACCAGCGCCGTGCCTCGGATGCTCGCGTCTTCAGCCACGCACGTCATCACACGCACGATGTGCTCGACGGAGACGCGCTTGTCGTGGAAGGGCGCGCCGAGGGTCTCGGCCCGTGCGTATCATCGGAACAGAAAGTTCCGTGTGGCACCTATCCCTTTGATTTTGTTCTCTGTAAATATGGCCCATGAGCGTTCTTTATGATAAGTGGTTGCGAGTTTTGCAAATAGTCCTAACCTCTTGTTGTATCTGAAGCAATTTGATTCCCCAGTTCCCTTCTGTCCTCGCTCGCGTGGCATACCTCACGGGAGAGCCCTGTGCCGGGCACCACACACCTGTCAAGGCCGACGTCCGCCCACGCCACGTCTCTTCGGCAAGGCACGTGCCAGGCGCTGGGCTGTGACGCGTGTACCAACTGGTGTATAGCTTCTCTGGCCCGGGGGTCGGCGTGATTGCAAGCTTTGATGGCGTTGTGCTCAGCGAACCCACGGAAGGCCGCACGTGACAGCCGAGACAACTTTGTCTCTCGCCTCGCATTTGCAGACATGCGTGTCGGAAAGCGCGGCAGGGGGCCGACCTTTTCCCCATCGGTCTCTCTTCCCATCGCCCCTTGTATTACAAACCCATAGCAACTTCAGACAGGTTGGAGAGAAGCGCCTGGTACATGTCTTGCAGGAGTAGAGGGACCATAAGGTCTTGGATCGCGCCCTGCGTTGTCGGAGTCAGCAGGCGAGGTTCAAGCACGACGCGCTCCCGAGTGCTTTCTTCCGCCAGGACATCTTCCTGAAAGCTGAGGAAGATGTCCTGGGCATTCAGTTGTGCTGCCACATGGGGGTCGAGAATCTCCTGTGGGCATCCTCCTGTGCCCGAGGCAGATACCACGGCGGAGCAGGTACGCACCAAGCAGGATTGGGCAGATGGTGTGTCGCAAGGAGGTAAGACCCATGCCTTTAGCCAAGCGACAGTGGATGATGCGCCTCACGCTGGCGTTGTGGCTGCTTGCTACCTTTGGCAGCCCCAGCGTTGGATGGGGGCAACCGAAATACGGCGGGACCCTGGTTATGGTCCATACAGATCCAGACCTTATGAACCCTGTCGCAACACCGGGCTGGCTCCAATTCCAGCGCATGTCGTTTAATGGGCTCATCGATTATGACGCGCAGGGGAACATCGTCCCGAGCGTCGCCACGTCCTGGGAGATTTCCGAAGACGGCTTGACCTACACCTTCCAGTTGCGCCAGGACGTCAAGTGGCATGACGGCAAGGCACTGACCGCCGGGGATGTGCAGTTCACCTACGAGAAGATCCTCGACCCGCAGATCGCCTCACGCTTCAATCTGAACTTTCAGGCCGTGCAAGACGTGCAGGCTCCCAGCCCGTCGACCGTCGTGATCACGCTCAAACAGCCGGACCCGGTCTTCCTCGCCCACCTGTGGGCCGGGATCATCCCCAGGCATATCTGGGAGAAGGAAGACTTCGCGAAGAGTCAGTATAACGTCCGCCCGGTCGGCTCAGGACCCTGGAAGCTCAAGGAGTGGGTACGGGGAGACCACATGATCTTCGAGGCCAACCCGGATTACTTCCAGGGGAGACCCTATCTGGACCGCATCATCGTCAAGGTGATCCCGGACGCCACCGTGGCCTTCGCCGCCCTGGAAAAGGGTGATGTGGACTATTTCCCGTTTACTGGCGTGATCGGCGGCCCGCCCTATCAGCTCGTCAATCGGCTCAAGCAGAGTAAGCACCTGGAGGTGAAAGTCTTTGACGTTGTCTCCACGCAACGGCTCTTCTTCCGCAATGATAAACCGCCCTTCAATAACCTCAAGGTCAGGCAAGCCGTGGCCCACGCCATCAATAAGCAGTTCATTGTTGAGAAGCTCCTGTTCGGCTATGGCCAGACCACGCACAGTGAGGTGCCAGCGGCACTCCACTGGGCCCATAACCCCCATGTGCCGCAATACGAATACGATGTGGCCAAGGCCAATCAACTGCTGGATGAGGCCGGCTACCCCAGAGGCGCAGGTGGTATCCGCTTCCGGACGCACATCTATGGGAACCCGGGGGTGCGAGCCATCCTGTCCGAGATCCTCAAGGAGCAGCTCAAGCCGGTAGGCATCGCGGCGGAGGTGGTGATTCAGGAGTGGGCCAGCTATATCCAGGCCATCCGCAATACCCGAGATGTCGATGGGGTCTTTACGATCTTCAGCCTGCAGACTGTGCCGGATCCGAGCACTGAGACGATACGGTATCACTCCACGCAGATCAAGCCAGGGGGCCAGAACTATCTCTTCTACAGCAACCCGCGGGTCGATGCCATTATCGAGGAGGCCCAGTCGACGCTCGATCAAGGGAAACGAGCCCAACTCTTTTATGAGTATCAGGACATCCTGGCGCGCGAGGTCCCCATGATCCCGCTGTATACGCTGACGGGGGTGGACATCTGGAAGAAAAAATTCGCCGGCTTCGGGGTGACGCAATGGGGCGGCGGTGCCATCACCTTCCTCGAGAAGGTGTGGCAGCAGTAGTGGGACAGCCCGCTGCCACTCGCAGGCCTGCAGGCTGCCGGCACTGGACGGCAGGAGGATGGCATGCACACGCTCAGCCTATACATCGTCAAGCGCTTGCTGCAAGCGCTACCGCTGATCGGCTTTGTCATGGCGATCAACTTCTGGATCATCCATGCGGCCCCTGGCGACCCGGTCACGTACCTGTATGGCTCATTGGGTGAGGTGTCGGCGGAACAGATGCAGCAGCTGCGGGAGCACATGGGACTCACCCAACCGTTATATATCCAGTTTTTCCGCTACCTGCGTCAGCTGCTGCAGGGTGATTTGGGGTTTTCCGTGATCAATCGCACACCGGTGCTCACGTTGATCCTGGAACGCCTCCCGGCCACCGTGGTGCTGATGAGTGCGGCGTTCGTGTTCTCAGTGCTCTTCGGGGGGCTCTGGGGGGTGGTGTCAGCCGTGAAGGCGCGGACGCCCGTCGATTATTGGGTCACCATCCTCTCGCTGTGTGGCTATTCCATGCCCACGTTCTGGCTCGGGCTCCTGCTCATCCTCCTCTTCTCGCTGTATCTCGGGTGGTTGCCGACCATGGGCATGGTGACGCTGGGCAGCGAGGACTCGGGCCTCGCTGCCCTCCTGGATGTCTTGCGCCATCTGGTGCTGCCGACGATTACCCTGGGGGCGTATAACCTGGCGGTATACGCGCGTTTGCTCCGGGCCAGTATGCTGGAGGTCTTAGCCCAAGACTTTATCAACACGGCTCGGGCCAAGGGGCTGTCCGGGACAGCGGTCTATTACAAGCATGCCCTCAGGAACGCCCTGCTCCCGGTGATCACGATCGCGGGGATCCAGATCGGCTTCATGTTCACGGGGGCGGTGCTCACCGAGACGATCTTTGCCTGGCCGGGGATGGGCGGCCTCACGTACCAGGCGCTCCTGCAGCGTGATTATGCGCTACTCATGGGCCTGTTTTTCCTGGTGTCCGTATGCGTGATTGGCATGAGCCTGGTCACCGACGTCCTCTATACCCTCGTTGATCCACGCATCCGCTACACCCCACGCTGAGGAGGCACCCATGCCTGAGGATGTCAGTTCCTCCATACAGCCGCACGAGACCTTCGCTCTCCCCTCGTTGCTCCACGCCGCCGCTCTCCCCCACGCTGAGGCAGGACACCTGCGTGAGGACGGGCGCGCCTCCGTACGACCGCACGAAACCTTGTGGGGCTGCTATACAAGGCATAAGGGGGGAGTCGTCGGGCTCATCGTGGTGCTCTTCCTGATAGGCGTGGCCTGCCTGGCGCCTGTGCTCGCGCCCTCTGATCCGTTCTCGCTGGGGGACAGCGCACTGAGTGCGCCGTCGTCCCTGCACCTCATGGGTACCGACCACCTGGGGCGCGACATCCTGAGCGCGGTGCTCTGGGGGCTGCGCGTCTCACTGCTGGTCGGCGTGTGTGCCGCCCTCATCGCCGTCGTGCTGGGCGTGTGCATCGGTGGTCCTGCCGGGTACTTCGGGGCGCAGCTTGACAACCTCCTGATGCGTGCCACCGATGCATTTATGGTCTTGCCCACCTTCTTTTTAGTCCTCATCGTGGTGGCGATCTTTGGCGGCAGCATCTGGAAACTCATCGCGCTGATTGGGATCACCAATTGGCCGCCGGTCGCCAGATTGGTCCGCGCCGAATTCCTGTCATTGCGCGAGCGCGACTTTGCCCTCGCGGCGAAGGCGGTCGGCGCCAGCCACGTCCTGATCATGGTGCGCCATATCCTCCCCAATGCGCTCCCGGTCATCATCCCTACGCTCTCACTCAGGACGGCTGGCGCCATCATCACCGAAGCCTCGCTGAGCTTTCTCGGCGTGGGGGACCCCAATGTGGTCTCCCTGGGACAGATGTTAATCAACGCCTTGCAATTCATGCGCATGGCGTGGTGGACCGCGCTGTTTCCCGGCCTCACCATCTTCGTGATTGTGCTGGCGTTAAATCTGGTCGGTGACGGCCTCAACGATGCCTTGAACCCGCGCCTCAAAGCGAGGTCATGACCATCAATGTGCACTTGAGGAGGGCTTGCACTCGTAGGCGGGACACGCCCGCACATCCCTGATCCGCCACACCGCCTATCCACTGCCGAACCGCAAGAAGAGGAGAGAGAGATGTTCCAGCCGAAGCGCTTTCACCTGGGTTGGTTCGTGAACTTCACCGTCAACGCCTGGAACGAGCCGTGGGCCGACAACAACGGCCCAGACTGGACGGGGGGCTTCTACGTTGACATGGCGGGGGCACTCGAGCGTGCCTGCTTCGACTATATGATCCTCGAGGACACGTGTATGGTGTCTGATGCCTACGGCGGCTCGTTCGAGACCTCGCTCAAGCATGCCGTGTTCGCCCCGAAGCACGACCCGATGCCGCTGGTCCCACTCATCGCGCAGGCGACGTCGCGTCTCGGTGTCGTGGGTACGATGTCCACGAGCTTCTATCCGCCGTTCCTGTTGGCGCGGCTGAGTGCGACGCTCGACCATATGTGTCGGGGGCGCTTCGGCTGGAATATCGTGACCTCGGGCGAGGACCGTGCGGCGCAGAACTTCGGCATGGAGAAGCTGACCGAGCACGACCTGCGCTACGATATCGCTGACGAGTACGTCGACCTGGTGTGCCAATTGTGGGACTCGTGGGAGCCCGACGCCGTGGTGCTGGATCGCGACACCGGGGTCTACGCGGATGGCGCGAAAGTGCACACCATCGACTTCCAAGGGCGCTACTACAAGAGCCGTGGACCCCTGAACACGGTGCGTGCGCCACAAGGTCGTCCTGTGTTCGTGCAGGCCGGTGGCTCCCCCCGCGGCCGGGAGTTCGCGGCGAAGTATGCCGACTCGATCATCGCCACGGCAACCGGCATTGAGGGCATGAAGGCCTACCGTGATGACGTGCGGGCGCGGATGGCAGTGCACGGCCGGAAGCCCGACGACTGTAAAGTGTTGTTCCTCGTGTCGCCGATCCTCGGCGACACCGAAGAGGAGGCCTACAAGAAGCGACAGGCGATGATCGAGGCGCCGGACTCCATCGAGCAGATCCTCATCGGCATTTCCTCCATTACTGAAGTCGACTTTTCCGTCTTCGATCTGGACCAACCACTACCTGCAATCACGACGAACGGCGAGCGTGGCTCGCTGGACAAGTTCGCGCAATGGGGGAGCGGGAAGACCTTGCGGCAGCTCGTAGCCGAACGGGTCGATAGGTCGATCGAACTCGTTGGCACACCTGACCAGGTCTCCGAGCGCATGGGGGAGGTGATGGAGGCAGTCGGGGGGGACGGGTTCCTCATCACCCGCCCAGGGCAGACGGGGCTGACCCGGAAGTCCATCATCGAGATCACCGATGGGCTCATCCCGGCGCTGCAGCGGCGCGGCCTGGCCCGGACGGCCTACACGCACGCGCACTTCCGCGAGAATCTGCTGGAGTTCTGATTGGACCTCAAGCAGTCCCATAAGATGAGACGTGGAGCGCAGAGGAGGTCGTCGGCATCGAAGACCTCCGTCGCCAAGTGGGGACGAGGTGAGAGGGTAGCGATGTATGCTGACGTGGGCGGTTGGAAGAGGAGGAGCTATGCCACCAGAAGTCACGCGTCGACGCTTCGTGTTCCAGACCCTGGGTGTTATTGGAGGAGCGATGGTTTCAGGCGATCTGCTGCCTCTCCTGGCAGAAGCTGCCAAGCGCAAACAGATCTTGCGGGTCGCCATTGAGCGCGATTTTGAGTCGCTCCGGCCAGATTTTGGCGTTGGTGATAGCTTTAATGTGCTCCGGCGGCTGATCTACACGACCCCGATTATCTGGGGCACGCAGCAACGTCCAGATGGCTCACTCATCTATGATCCGGACACCCTGG
>WNFT01004790.1_pt1 | contig 12261 bp, 10 predicted proteins | sample 5400191 | NCBI WGS metagenome assembly WNFT01 (sample SAMN13153359, study PRJNA577476) | soil metagenome | isolation source: 80 cm saprolite under Madrone tree | place: USA:California | collected 2016-06-14
GCGCGCCGCGAACAAGATTGTCTTTGAAGACCGCCCGGTAAATGTGCGCTACGGAACCGCGGACCAGTTGGCGCAGCTCGGCGTGCGAAAAGAAGTGGAGCGCGCCGGAATACTTCGCGCCATGGAAATCGAAGGCGCCGACTTGCAACCCTGCGGCGGAACGCACGTGAAAAGCTCGGGCCAGATTGGCTTGGTGCTCGTGCGGCGGTGCACGAAAGTCCGGCAGGATTGGCGCGTTGAATTTGTGTGTGGAGGCAGGGCGGAAAGCTTCGCGCGTAGGGATTTTTTGTTGCTACGGGAGACGGCCGAGAAATTGAGCTGCGCTCCCGAGGAGATTGCTGCTGCTGCCGAACGCGCCCTTGCGGAGCGCGACGCGAACTTCAAGAATCTCCGCGCGTTGCAGCAACGTCTTGCAGAAGCCGAGGTCACACTTGCTTTGCAGAGTACACCGCTCGGGTCTTCTGGTTTTCGAGTTTTCTCGCGTGTTTTCGAAGGCGTTCCTGCGGAATACCTCGGTTTTTTTGCCACGGCATTCACAAAATCCGAGAAAGCGATTGCGCTTCTAGCCGTAGCGGAAGGCGGCCATGTGCTTTTCGCCCAGAATCCTTCAGCAAGGAAGGACGTGAATGTTTTGCTCCAACGGCGCGGCCGTTTGAATGACGCCACGCTAGCGGAGCGCGCGCTTTCGCTCGCCAAAGAAATACTGGCGGCTGACTAGCTCCCGAGCTATAAAGCATGGCCATGCCTGAAAAAATAACTCGGCGGGAAGCTCTCAAGATGGGCACCACGGCCGCGGTCACTGCGGCCATCGCACCGCACGTATCATCGGCCACGCATCCCGATTCTTTGCCGCCAGATGATTCTGTGACGCGCAAACCCGCGGATTTGGCTACGATGGCGATGACGGAATCGGAAATCTGCTTCATGTCCGCACGGCAGATGGCTGATTTGATTCGACAGAAGAAACTCTCGGCACGCGAAGTGATGCGAGCGCATCTGAAGCAAATTGAGCGCGTGAATCCCAAGGTGAATGCGATTGTCACGCTGGTTCCCGAAGAACATTTGATGGCGCAAGCTCTTGCTGCCGACGAGGCTGCCACAAAAGGCAATTTCAAAGGACCGTTGCACGGGCTTCCTGTAGGCGTGAAGGACTTGCATGCGACGCGCGGGATACGCACGACGTTCGGCTCGCCGCTGCACAAAGACGACATACCAAACGCCGATTGCCTGGTAGTGGAACGCGAGAAAAATGCCGGCGCGATAGTGATTGGCAAGACCAACGTTCCGGAATGGGGCCTGGGCTCGCAGACCTTCAATCCCGTTTTTGGAGCGACGCACAATCCTTACGACTTGACCAAGACTTGCGGAGGAAGCACCGGCGGAGGCTCGGTCGCCCTGGCGTGCGGCATGGTGCCGCTGGCCGACGGCAGCGACATGGGAGGTTCGCTGCGAAATCCACCCAATTTCTGCAATGTGGTGGGTCTGCGAACTTCTCCTGGTCGTGTACCCAATCCGCCGGGCGGGCTCGGATGGTTCACTCTCAGTGTCGCGGGTCCCGTCGCGCGCAACGTCACGGACTGTGCTTTTTTCCTGAGTGTTCTGGCAGGCTTCGACCGCCGGTCACCCATTTCCATCGATCAGTCTGGCAGGCAGTTCGCCGAAAGATTGGGCGGGCGGAGTTTCAAAGGCGTCCGCGTGGCCATGTTCAAAGATATGGGGCTGCCGTGGGAACCGGAAGTGAAGAGCGCCGTGCTAGCGCAGCGCAAAGTATTCGAGAGCCTCGGTTGCATCGTGGAGGAAGCCGAACCGGATTTCACGGATGCGAATGAGTGCTTTGTCTCCTGGCGTCACTGGTCCGTGGAGGCGCAATTCGGCGATATTCTCGAAGCCAATTCCGACAAGCTGAATGAATACGTCCACTGGCACGTGCAAGAAGGGCGCAAACTTACAGGGCCCTATTTGTCGCGACTGGAAGTCAAACGGACAGCGCTCTACCAGCGAATGCGGCGGTTCATGGAACAGTATGAGTTTTTTATTCTGCCCGTGAACCAGGTGCTGCCGTTTGACGTGCTGACGCACTACCCGACGGAAATTGCCGGCGTGAAGATGGAAAACTACATCGCGTGGATGAAGTCGGCGTACTACATTTCGACGGTGGGCAATCCGGCGATCTCCATTCCGTGCGCATTCTCGAAGAGCGGATTACCAATCGGAATGCAGATCGTCGGCAGGCACAATGACGATTGGGGAGTGTTGCAGATGGGTTACGCTTTCGAGCAGGCTACCGGCATCGGGAAACGCCGCCCGACCATTGCTTAACGTAGTGAGGCGAGCGCCGTAGTCGCCACAGCAGTCGTCACCCTAGAAAAAACGCGTTCGAACGCGATCCGGAAGCCTTTGCAAATCCACCAGGGTCAGGAAATCGATGGTCTTGAATTCCCCGTCGATGGCCGGGGGTCCGCAGATGCGTGCGGAAATATCCAAGTAGGCGCGGAAGAGCCGGGGCGGACGTGGAGGCGACACGGTTGCGCCGCCTGATGTGCATGCGCGCCCACGCACAGGATTGGTTCTCAGCGCGGGCTCCACGAGATATTTTTCCCTCAGCACCTCGTAGAGCGCGAGGCCCGCATTTTCGTCCTGAGACGAAAGGGAACTACAGCCAAGTAAATAGCGCGCGCCGCAGCTCACTGCATACCGAGCAATCCCTTTCCACAGCATGTGCAGCGCGGTGGTGTTCCTGAATTCTTCATGGACGCAGGCTCTGCCCAGTTCGAGAACCTCACTGCGGATTTGTTCGAACGGGCGGAAATCAAAGAACTCCTCCCCGTAGTATCCGAGGTTTCCCTTGGCGCGGTACCCGCTCTGCATGCGGTAAGTTCCCGCCAGTTTCCCAGTGGTCGAGTCATGCACCATCAAGTGGTCGCAGATGAAATCAAACTGGTCGCGGTCCAGCCCGGTTCTGGCAGAACTATCCAGCCCTTCGCCGAGCTCGCAATTGAAAACCAAATAGCGCAGCCGCTGGCAGTCGATGACGTCGTCCAGCGTTTGCGCCATCCGGACACGAAAGCGTTCGGTCGTGGCAAGCGGATTTCCGCAGTCATGGACCAGAACACCGGTCGTTGGCATAGACCAAGTTTCGGACCGAGTAGATTACTAGGGTGTTTCAGAAATGTGATTTGGATGTTTCAGGGGTAACGGATAGGTTACAGGAGATTTGGCGGATGAGAAGGGATGGGACTCTCGGGGCCCCGTGGTGGAACATTTAGAGACCGTTCTGGAAAAATTTCCAGTCCCAGTACTCATAAGGATAATCGGTCTAACGCGATCTCGATCGCCGGAAGTTCAATGCTGAAAAGGCGATACGGGAGTTTCAGCCAAAAATCGCGTGAGTGGCTCCTTTCCTGCTGTCTCAAGGCCACCAGCGAAATACTGAGGAGGCTTAGCAATGAGAAAAGAAGGTCGAGTTGTCTTTTCAGCCTTAGCCAGTCTCATTCTGGTACCGGCGGTGTGGGCACTACCCACCACGCGGAGCTCTGCGATCCAGGAGCAGACTCCCCCGCCGCAGGCGCAATCGCAATCCGTGTCCGGCAAGATTGCTTCTGTAGAAAAGAGTTCTTTCACTCTTACCATAGGTGCAGCTAGCTCCACCCAAGGCCAGCAGTTCAAACAGAGTGCTGCAAAGACCATGAACTTCCTCGTGGACAAAAACACGACCATTGATGGCAAGCTGAAGGTCGGCGCCACTGCGGACGTTACCTACCGCGAAGACAGCGGGCAGAATGTGGCGATAAGCGTCCACATCGCTCCGTAATTCTGTCTGGAGAGGCTCCAGAGGAAATCCGCGGAACTATCACGATTGGGAGGGCGAGGGCTTGCTCAGGCATGCTCTCGCTATGGTCTGCGAGGTGTCAAAGCGCGGCACCACTGTACCGGAACTTCCCTGTAGAATCTACCATTTGTCGATCTGCTTTGTATTTGGCGTTCTCTTGTGGCAGGGAACGAGACCTACGGCTGCAGATTCTGCTACTTTGGCGTTAATTGGGGAATCGTTAAGGATTCTCGGCGCTTACAGTATTGAGAAAGTGGTGGACGAGAGGGGATTCGAACCCCCGGCCTCCTCGTTGCGAACAGTGGGGAAAATAAGCTAAGGCAAGGCGCCACAATCACTTAGCTATTTTCACGAGCCCTGAATTGGCAAGTCTGGCAAGCCGGTTTTCTCTTTGTCTTTTCAATGCAGTTCGACAGTGAGAAGCCTGATAAAATCACGCGCGGTGCCTGTGCCTGTAACGACGACAAAGTCATTTTCGAGAACCCTCTGAATTGGACAACCCAGAGTAAGTCATATCGGCGAAAAGGAACTTTACCGGTTAGGCAACTTATCAGGACTTTGCCTGCCCCGGCCAGGCGCCGATGGCTGACGATTAGTTGATTCCCCAGTACTCCTGCGGGATGGAGGGGCCAAGAGTCGGGCGCAGCGGCGAGCGAGACCATGTTTCGACCAGTTGTTGAATGGCCACTGAGGATTTACGTCCGTAACGCCGAACATCGTTTGACTGCCTCCCATAAGTATGGGAATTTACATCCATGAAGACAATCTTCTCTCCGGCTTTGCTGTGCATAGGATGCCTCGCACCTTGCGGTGGAAGTCGCCTTTCCCTCCGAGGATCAGCCCGCTAATGGAAGTAATCCCACGCCTGCCGGCCACTTTCCTTGTCGCGTCCATTCTTGTTTTGCGAGGTCCAAATGGAGAGGTTGGAAAATTCATGAAATATTTGTCTATTTTGCTGGCGGGTACACTGTGTTGCGCGGGACGCGTGCTTGGACAGGAGCCAAATAATCCTCCTCCGACGTTTACCAAGGACGTAGCGCCGATCTTGCGGAAACACTGCGAGACCTGCCATCGACCCGGCGAGGCGGCGCCTTTCTCCATGCTCACTTATGAGGAGACGCGGCCGTGGGCTCCCATGATCAAGATGGTGGTCACCAAAAAAATCATGCCGCCTTGGTTTGCCGACCCCCAATACGGACATTTTGCAAACGAACGATCGTTGTCCGCGGATGAAATTCGAACCCTCGTGGCGTGGGTGAACGGAGGCGCGCAGAAAGGCGCTGCGGAAAATATGCCGCCTCCGGCGAAGAGCTTTGCGGAGGGCTGGGGCATCGCAACGCCAGACATCGTGTTTCAGCTGCCCAAGCCGTTCTCGGTGCCTGCCGCGGGAGTGATGGACTACCAGTATGTGATTGTCCCAACCGGTTTCAAGGAGGACCAATGGGTGCAGATGCTCGAAGTTCGCCCAACCGACCGCGCCGTAGTTCACCACATCATTGCCTACCTCCGCGAGCCGGGATCGAACTACTTCAAGGACCAGAAGCCCGGAGTTTTCTTTATCGCGCCCCCTCCGAAGGTTGACGAGAAGACGGACACAAGCGCGCTGCCGAGCGACTTTCTTGTGGGCTACGCCCCAGGGCAGCCCGCGGAGATTCTGCATCCCGGCGAGGGAAAGTTGATCAAAGCCGGTTCCGATATCGTCTTTGAAGTTCATTACACGCCGAACGGAAAACCCACGACGGACCAGACCAAGCTCGGGCTCGTTCTAGCAAAGACGCCCCCGAAAGAGCGTGTGCTGACGCTCTCGGCTTCCAACGGCACATTCAAGATTCCGCCGGGCGTTTCAGACTACAAGGTGGACGCCACGTTTGAAGTGCGCAAGGACGTCAAGCTCGTCGGTTTGCATCCGCACATGCACTCGCGCGGGAAAGCGTTTGAGTACAGATTGGTATTTCCCGACGGCAAGAAGGAGACCATCCTCAGGGTGCCCGAGTACAACTGGCATTGGCAGCTGTGGTACAACCTCGAGGAACCCATTGATCTTCCTCAAGGCACGAAAATTGAGTGCACCGCTCATTTCGACAATTCGCCAAACAATCCCGAGAACCCGGATCCCACCAAATCCGTTATCTGGGGGCAACAGAGCTGGGATGAAATGATGGTCGGATTCTTCAACTTGAAATTTGACGCGAAGATGCCCGCAAAAGAGTTATCCGCGCCGGAAGGGGCTATTCACGTTCACTGAAATGTCCGGAGCCTTGCGAAAATCGCTCAGTCATTTTTTGGCGCGCGTCCTGCTGCTGGCGCTTGCGACATCTTTCCTCAACGAAGTTCTTGCTGCGCAAGCCAAATCCCCAAACTTCCGGGTGATCGCCCTGGCGGAGCACGGGGGCATTCACAAGCCATTTGTAGACACCGCCAAAGTGTGGCTAGGCAAATTGGCCAGCGAGAACAATTTCACCGTGGCCTACATTGAAGACACGGAGAAAATCGACGACGCATTCCTCGCAAAATATAATCTGTTTATCCAGTTGAATTACCCTCCTTACGGTTGGACAGACATGGCCAAGGCCGCCTTCATCAAGTACACCGAACAAGGCAAAGGTGGGTGGATCGGATTTCACCACGCCACGCTGCTGGGTGAATTCGATGGCTTCCCGATGTGGCCATGGTTCCACGAATTCATGGGGGGAATTCGTTTCAAGAATTACATCGCCACGTTTGTCACTGGATCGGTTACGGTTGAGGACAAGAATCACGCGGCGATGAAAGGCATCGCTTCTCCCTTCGTCATCGAGGAGGAAGAATGGTACACCTACGACATGTCTCCCCGCCCTAACGTGCATGTGCTGGCCAGCGTGGACGAGAAAACCTACGTGCCCTCCACCGACCTAAAGATGGGCGACCATCCGGTGATCTGGACCAATGAGCACGTGAAGGCCAGGAACGTCTACATTTTCATGGGTCACCGTCCGGAGCATTTCGACAACAAGTCCTTCACACAGATTTTTGCCAATTCCATTTTCTGGGCCGCTGGCTCCCAGTGGCAGGAAAAAGCGGACGACCACAGGTGAAAATGCTACGGACGGTATCACTCATTCTCTTTGCGGCATTCTGCAGCCAGTGCCGGGCCCAGACGGCCGCTCAGCCGAAGAAGCACCTTTTGGTCCTCGGAGAAGAAAAGGGCTACCGGCACGAGGCCGTTTCCCACGCCATCGCTACGATCGAGCGTCTCGGCCGGGAAACGGGATTGTGGACGGCGACAATTCGGACAGATACTGAGGCGCTGACGAAGAAAAAGCTTGAGTATAACGCCAAGAATCTCAACGATTTTGACGCCGTGCTCTTCTATACCGGCGGCGAACTGGAGATGAACGCCGAGCAGAAAGCTGCCCTTCTTTCCTTTGTCCGAGACGATGGAAAGGGTTTTATCGGCGTGCACAGCGCCGCCATCACCTTCACGGGATGGCCGGAGTACGGCGAAATGATTGGCGGATACTTCGACGAACATCCCTGGGGCACCTTTGACGCGCCCATTCTCGTCGAGGACCCAGACTTCCCGGGCATGCAGCACTGGCCAAAGTCCTTCGTGCTGAAGGACGAGATTTACCAGATCAAGGATTTTTCGCGGGACAAAGTGCGTGTTCTGATGCGGCTCGATGTGACCAAACTGGACCTGAACAATCCGCGCGTTCACCGCAAGGATCTCGATTTTGCGGTGGCCTGGGCCAAAATGTACGGAAAAGGGCGCGTCTATTACTCAACGCTGGGGCATGTGGAACAAAATTGGGACGATCCCAGGATCCAGAAAATGTATGTGGAGGCCATCAAATGGGCCACGGGTCTCGCTCAAGGCGATGTAACGCCACGGCCGGTTGCCAACCAATCCGCCAATACGGACCAAGATAGAAGAAGCGATGGCGCAGTACGGCGGCACCCGGAATGTCATAGGTAACTTCGCCGTGACGTCAAGTAAAAGGCGCTCTTTCGAGGTACGTAAATGGAGGTTGAAAACGGATGTGGCGATTGACTTTCTCGCTGCTGTTGGCTTTCGCGACCTGGGGACAAACGACCCACCCAATTCTGGCAGTAGGTTCAGCCGCGCCTGATTTCTCCTTGCCTGGCGTGGATGGAAAAATCCATCGTCTCGCCGATTACGCGGCCAGTCCGGTCCTGGTCGTCGTATTCACCTGCAATCACTGCCCGATCGCGCAAATGTACGAGGAAAGAATCGAGCAGTTGGAGACGGACTACAGCCGCCGCGGAGTGGCCATTGTCGCCATTCAGCCCAACGACCCGAAAGCCATTCGAATCGATGAACTGGACTCTTCCGACATCAGCGACAGCCTCGACGAAATGAAGATTCGTGTCGAATATAAACATCTCCACTATCCGTACCTTTACGACGGCGAAACACAATCGGTCACGCGCGCCTACGGGCCCCAAGCCACTCCGCACGTCTTTATCTTCGATAAGGACCGCAAGCTGCGCTACGAGGGCCGCATCGATAACAGCTATCGCAGGGAAATGGTGAAGACGCAGGACGCCCGGAATGCAGTCGATGCGTTGCTCGCGAACCGGGAAGTGCCTGTGAAGCACACGGGTGTTTTCGGCTGCTCGACGAAGTGGCAGGAGAAGGCGGCGTCCCGCACGGAAGCGCTCCGGAAGATCGAAGAGCAGCCTGTAAGGCTGGAAATGGCAACGGCGACCGACCTTAAACGATTGCGGAAAAATCCGTCAAAGCATATGGCGCTCATCAGTTTTTGGGCAACCTGGTGCGGTTCCTGCATCGATGAATTCTCCGATTTCGAGACCACCTATCAGATGTACAAGGACCGCGATCTGGAATTGGTCACGGTGTCTGCCAATATGCCGGACGAAAGGGCCAGCGTGCTAAGGATGCTCGAGAAAAAGCATGCCACCAGCCGCAACCTGCTGTTTGCCTCAAGCGACACGGCAGCACTCCAGGCGGCGTTTGATCCGGCATGGGAGTCGGCGGTTCCCTACACCGTTTTGCTCGACGGGGACGGCAGAGTCGTCTACAGAAATTTGGGCAGCGTGGACATCCTTGAATTGCGGCGGACAATTTTGGCCAACCTCCCCTCGGATTACATCGGCTTCAACCAATACTGGCTGGCCGGTTCCCCCCAGAGGCCGGCGAAGAGTAGCGGCCGATAAGACCGTGCGCGGAATTCCCGAAACACAACTTTCTATTCTCGAGGAGCAAAGCCTGTCCTCGCAGTTCAGGAGTTCACGGGAAATGGGAAGCCAGGGCTTACGCCCGGGACTTCCATCTCCAGCCGGCCGCGCCTTCGGAGGGCTCAATGAAGAGATATTTGCCATTGCTGCTCGCTGTGATTTCTCTTTCCTTCGCATGGACGCCCGCGCCTGGCAAGGCGGACGAAATTCCGAAAACAGCATGGAGAAGGCCGCTTGGACAGCCCCTATCGAACCCGGGTGTCCGGAAAAACAAGACAGACATCGACGACGGTTACTGGCAGGGCGCTCCCGTCGGTGGATTCGGCGCCGGAACATTTTCACGGACCTACCGGGGCGACTTCGCCCGGTGGCACATCAAGAGCGGGGTCCACAAATACGCGACGGTATATGCGAACCAGTTCGCCATGTTCCAGCAGATGGCAGGCGAGCCCGCGGGAGCGGCGCGAGTGCTTATGACCGATCATCCCAGGAACGGCGAACTCTCCAGCTGGCAGTGGGACTATCCGGTCGGCGCCGGTGAATATGCAGCGCTGTTTCCCAAGTCTTGGTATGACTACAAGTGGGACAAATTTCCCGCACACGTTGTACTGGAACAGTTCTCCCCGGTTCTGCCCGCCAACTACAAAGAATCGAGCTATCCCGTAGCGGTCTACAGATGGCACGCAGAAAATCCGACAAATAAGGCAGTCACCGTCTCTGTTCTGCTCTCCTGGGCCAACATGGGCGGATGGTTCCGGAATTATCTGCGCGATTTTCGAGGCGCCCTCAATCAGGGAAACCAGAACCATTTCCGCACGGAAACTATGGCTGCCGGCACGACCATGAAAGGCATCGTTTTTGACCGCAGCCGGGCCGATGGCGCGGAAAGCGAATGGGATGGCGAGTTTTCCATCGCGGCGCTGGAGTCACCCGGCGTGGAAGTCTTCTACCAGACGGAGTTTCTCGCCGACGGCGACGGCAAAGCTGTCTGGGCTCCCTTCTCTAAGGACGGCAAGCTTGCTGATAGTAATTCCTCTTGGGTCAGCGCCAGCGAGAAATTGGGCGGCGCCATTGCGGTCAAGTTCACTCTGCAACCGGGCGAGAAAAAAATCATTCCCATGGTGATTGCGTGGGATTTCCCTATCGTGGAGTTTGGCCAGGGCCGCAAGTGGAAACGGAAGTACACCGACTTTTACGGCGCCGACGGTCGCGCTTCGTGGGCTATTGCTCGCGATGGCTTGCTTCACGCAGGCGAATGGAGCGCGGCCGTGGATGCCTGGCAAAAGCCTTACATCGACGACGAAAGCAAGCCGGGCTGGTACCGGGGCATGCTTTTCAACGAGCTCTACGCCCTCACGGACGGCGGCACGTTTTGGGGACGCCAGGTGAACTCCGACCGCACTGCGCCTGCAACGTTCGCCCTGCTCGAGTGCTTCGACTACGCCTACTACGGAACGTTGGACGTGCGTTTCTACGCTTCTATGCCGCTTCTGAAATTTTGGCCCGTGATTGATAAGCAAGTGTTGCGCGAATTCGCACAAACCGTTCCACGCGAATGGCCGGAGCTGGGCCTGTGGGTTTGGAAAACGCAGCAGACAGGCGAGCCCGTCCTGCACAAGCGCAAGAAAATGGGAGCCGTGCCGCACGATCTGGGCGTTCCGGAAGGCGACCCGTTCATCACCGTTAACGAACCCGGCTGGCAAGATACGAATGACTGGAAGGACCTGAACTCGAAATTCGTTCTCATGGTTTATCGCGACTATGTGTTCACCGGGGAAGAAGACAAGGCCTTTCTCCGTGAAATGTGGCCCGCGATGAAGGAAGCAATTACTTACCTGCAGCAGTTTGACCGCGGCGGCGGGATACCAGAGAACAGCGGATATCCGGATCAAACCTACGATTCCTGGGTTGTGAACGGCATCAGCGCCTATTGCGGTAGCCTATGGCTTGCGGCCCTGCGGGCAGCGGAAGAAAGCGCGCTTGCGCTCAGGGAAAGCGCTGAGGCGAGGGAGTATCACCGCATGTTTGTCAAAGCGCAGAAGACGTACATCGAGAAACTTTGGAACGGGCAATATTTCCGCTACGACATGGACAACCAATCCAAAGATGCGATTCAGGCGGACCAACTCGCCGGGCAGTGGTACGCCAGCATGACGGGCCTGGGCGATCTCGTGCCCAAGGAGATGCAAATGTCCGCGCTGAAAAAAATCTTTGCAAACAATGTAATGAAGTTTGGCTACGGCGAAATGGGCGCGGCGAACGGCATGGCCGCAGACGGCTCCGTTCTGCGCGGAAATGAGCAGGGGGAGGAAGTCTGGGTTGGAACGACATTTGGCCTGGCCGCACTCTTTCTGAGCGAAGGCATGAAAGACGAGGCATACAAAACCGCGTGGGGCGTGTATCACGTCATCTACCACACCAAGGGCTACTGGTTCCGCACGCCCGAAGCCTGGGACGACACCGGAAATTTCCGGGCATCTATGTACATGCGCCCAGCCGCCGTTTGGGCCATGGAGATGACTAGTCCGCCTTCGCCTTGAGCACGCGCTTCTCGCGCTTGTGACCGCCCCGGCAGGTCCATCGCCCGCCGAAGTAGATTTGAGCGAAGGGAACTTTACTGGTTTGGCGACTTATCGTCCACTGACCAGGGACAAAGTGCAGCATTGCGACCCTTTCCCTATGCTCGGCAGGGCCATCATGACTTGGTCGTGGGCTGCTTAGTCGACTGCGTATTGCTTGGTCTCTGATTCCCTTTACGTTTCTGTCCGGCCTGTCGGAGTAGATATTCGACCTGGCCATTGACGCTGCGCAACTCGTCCTGTGCCCAGGCTTCCAGTTCAGCCCAGAGCTTAGGGTCAATACGAAGTAAGGTCATTACCGGGCCTGCGGCCGCGCCAGTCAGGCCCCAAAGCAAGGCCCAATTGCCTGTCGTCCTCACAACTTTGCCAATGATTTGAAGAGTAGCCATGTTGACGGAGCAAGAGCATCATGCACGGCCGTGATGAGTTACCGCAACGGCAGAGCACTCAGGCCGCAGCCTCCTGGTTAACGCGGTATCGGAAACTGGGGCGGCTGCTAAAGGTATGATTGGAGTCCGAGGATTGTCATGGAGTGGAAACCCGCAACCATAGATGAAGTAAAAGAGATAGTGAAGGCTGACTTGAAAAGATGCAATGCCGACCAGGTTGCAGTCTTTCAGCAATATTCTGTTGAGCCGTTGCTCGCGCCTATCG
>WNFT01005319.1_pt1 | contig 12260 bp, 9 predicted proteins | sample 5400191 | NCBI WGS metagenome assembly WNFT01 (sample SAMN13153359, study PRJNA577476) | soil metagenome | isolation source: 80 cm saprolite under Madrone tree | place: USA:California | collected 2016-06-14
AAAGCCCGGCGCTACACTGTGGTCAGCGGGCGCGGCGGAGAGGCCGCTTCGCCGCGTGAAGCAAGGTACGCAGGGTCGTATTGAGGGATTGCTCGTCGGGAAGATTCGTTCTTGCTCGATCGCGCGCGATGTATTTGCCGCGGACGCCGGCGCTAAGCGGCTAAAGCCTCATTGATTTGGCGTCACTTACGGCCCTGCTGAACAGGTAGCGGAAAAAGACCAAGAGAGATTCATCCCGCAGAAAGCGCGGGATGGGGCGGCGGTCCTCCCTGCGCGACCCGGCGCCCAGAAACCGGGCGGAAGAAAAAAGCCGGGTCGCTCCGTTCGGTCCCGCCAGAACATCCGGGATGCAAAAGACGCAAATGACGGTAGGGGTTGGGTAGTGCAGGGTACCCAAGACTCACGGCCTGGGCTAAATTGTGACGCACCTCCGGCGCTTGAGAGCGGATGGCGAGATGAACTCGCCGCTACAGAGGATGGGGAGAGATTCATCCCGCGCCCACTTCGGTCGGGATGACAGAAAAGCAGAAACGCCGGCCACCCTTCGAGACTCAGGGTAAACGGGCGGCGGCCACTACAAAGTCAGGAGCGCTCGCTTTGCTCGCTAGCCGGGCCCTTCGAGGCTCAGGATAAACTGAAGCCCGGCCTCTACATTTGTTGGACTGCCGCCTGCGGCCGGGTGGCGTCGAGGGGCGGAGGGGGAGGGGATTAAGGCGGCGAGCAGAAGGCAGAAACTAGAAATGGGGCCATGCGCCAGTCTCCTGCGACTACGGCAATCGATGTAGTCCGAAAATCGTAATGTTTTCGGTCCGATTTTAGTACTATCGCGGGCTTTATTACCCTGATATTATCGTGTGCAAGTTGGAGCGGCGAGCCACATCGTAGAGCTTGCCAGACTAAGCGTCGCCTCTGAACGTGGCGTTCCGCGCGAGGTCGGCTCCAAGTCCCGATTATTCATTCACCCCTTAGCGGACGCAAGGCTCACGTTTCGTGCAAGGAGGCTCCCGTGAACACCAGGATTGGGGCTCTTGTGCTGTTCATTCTACCCGCGGTGGTCGCGGGCTGCGGTGGGAGCGGAGGGGGTACGACGAGCCCCATCGTAGTTTTGATTTCTCCTTCGACGGCAAGTCTTAACCAAGGCGGGACCCAATCATTTACTGCAATCGTCACCGGCACCAGTAACTCTGGCGTGAACTGGGCGGTGCAGGAAGGCGCTGCGGGAGGATCGATCACCAGTGTGGGGGTCTACACAACGGCAACTGTTACCGTCGCGCCGCTCGTGGTGTCGGTCTCCCCGCCAAGCAACGTGTTAGGACCACTGGGGGTTCGTAATTTCAGCGCAACGGTGAATACTTCTTTAAACACGGGTGTCAGCTGGAGCGTGCAGGAGGCTACGGGTGGCGCCATTACGACCGGCGGGCAATACACGGCTCCAAACACGACCGGGGGGCCGTTCCACGTGATTGCCACTAGTGTCCAGGACTCAAGCAAGACTGGGATTGCGAGTGTAACCATCGTGCCTTCCGGATTCCGGCCCACCGGGAGTATGAGTACCGGTCGCGCGGAACACACGGCCACCCTCCTGCCGAGCGGAAAAGTGCTCATCGCTGGCGGGGACTCTTGCTCTTTCATTAACTACTACCAGAGTTGTCCGCTGGACTCCGCGGAGGTTTACGATCCCGTTGCGGGCACATTTGCGACTACCGGGAAAATGTCGGTGACGCGTTTTTTCCATACCGCGACACTGCTCGGCAATGGCAAGGTGCTGGTCACGGGTGGGCATGACGCGAGCGCAGATCTCTATGATCCGGCTTCTGGGACGTTTGCTGCCACGGGCAGCATGAGCGTTGGTCGGAATTCCCACACGGCGACACTGCTGGTCAGTGGAAAGGTACTTATCGCCGGCGGCTCGAACGCCACAGGTGCGTTGGCTACCGCAGAACTGTACGACCCCACCGCGGGGACGTTCACGCTCACGGGTAGCATGGCAGCGGGGCGCACCTCGCATACTGCGACTCTTTTGGCAAACGGGATGGTACTGATCGCAGGCGGCTCCAACTCCGCAAATCCTACGCTGGCCACAACAGAGCTGTACGACCCGGCAAAGGGGAGCTTTACCGCGGCTAACGGCATGGTGAGTCCACGCATATTTCACACGGCTACGCTGCTAAGCAATGGCAACGTGCTTGTAACTGGAGGGATAGCCAATCTAGCGACTGGGGTTTCGTTGTCGAGCGCAGAGGTCTACAACGTTGCCGCCGGGACCTTCGCCGCTACCACCGCGCCCATGGTGACTGCGCGCGATTCCCATTTTGCCGTTCTGTTGGCAAATGGAGATGTGCTGGTGGCTGGTGGCTCCTTCGGCTCCAGCGCCTTCACGGCTGAGCTGTACAATACCGCCAGCGGAACCTTTACCGAAACAGGAGGTATGGAAACAGGCCGGGCGCTTGCGGCTGCGGTCTTATTGCTTGATGGTCGAGTGTTCGTGAGCGGAGGATCAGATACAATTTCGGCGGAGTTGTACAAATAGACGGACGAGGCGCAGTGGGGCTGATGGCAAGAGGAATCGCTATGCTCTGCGATAAGAAATTCCTGATCGGCGCGGTTGCGCTCCTGATGGGAGTCGTCCCGGTTCGCAGCCAAACCGAGTCGCGACCCCATGTGATCGTCGTTGGCGTCAACGGCATGGAGTGGGACATCATTCGACCCTTGTTGTTGAAAGGCGAGCTTCACAACTTTGCCGAAGTCATCCAGCGTGGCGTCTATGGGAAAATGAAGACCCTCTCTGCCCCGAACTGTCCCAAGGTTTACAGCTCCATCGCCACCAGCACCCCCCCGGAGGAGAACGGTATCACCGGTTTCGTTGTTGCAGGAAAGACCGCCAGCACCGATATGCTAAAGCGGGAACCAATGTGGTCGATTCTGTCAAAGCACGGCGTGACGGTCGGCATGGCGAACGTTCCTGCGACCTTCCCGGTCACGCCGTTAAACGGCTACATGATCAGTGGCATGCTCACGCGTGGCAAAGGCTGCGAGGATGGAATCCTTTGTTCGCCGAAGTTGTCGGAGGTGAAAGGCGGAGAAGCGGTGTATCCGCCCAGTATGGTCGCTGAGTTGGAAATGAATGTGGGCGACTTCTGGATTGATTGCTCACGTATGCCGGCCGCAGAGGAACTGAAAGGCAAAGAGGCAGAGGCTATCGAGCAATGGCTCCAGCAGGTGTCGCAAGTACGTGCTCAGCAAGCGAAGTTGTTTGACTATTTGTTGAGCCACCATCGGACTGACTTCACCATGCTCGTTCAATCCTGCGAGGACCGCGTCGGGCACTGGCTCTATCCCATTCAGCCCTACAACGCAGGCTATGACTCTACGCTGCACAGCGTTCGTGTGGATGCGTTCCCCGACCAGTACCGTGCGTTTGACCAGGTGCTCGGGAAGATCCTGCGTTACGTCGACAGAAGCACCTACCTGTTCATCATTTCCGACCACGGAATCAAGCCGCTGCGGGAATTTGAAGAGGGCCGGCGCCTGTACCGCTCAGCTCACGATCACGGCGGCAACACTCCCATCATTGCCAAACACGACTTCGAGGACGGCGATGATGTGCCCGGAATTTTCATTGCGATAGGTCCAAGTATCAAGAGAGACGTGCGACTGATGGGATTTGGCGTCAGCGTCTTCGACATTGCGCCGACCATCCTAAATCTCTATGGGATCCCCCAGCCGACTCAGATGAAGGGCCGCGTCCTATCAGAAATCTTCGAGACCCGAAGTTCTCAGCCCGCAGAGCCGAGTACGAGATAGAATTTTGCTTCCATGTGCTCACTATTTGGTCGACGTTTGAGGAGTGCGGGGAGGAGGCGCCATGCAATGGAGCTGTCGAGGAGACGGATGGGGAGGACATTAAGGCGGCAGAAAGCGGAACGCTGAGAGCCAGAAAACCAGAAAACCAGAAACTAGAAACCAGAAAGCGGAAAGAGGGAAAGCGGGAAAGCCTGTTCCACGCGCCTCGCGGCGATCATTGCGCAAGCGTGCACGCCTCGCGCGTCGTTACAATCCAAGCACCGCCGGCGCAATTTCTTTGCTCATTTTCTCCGCGCAAACCCATCATTAGTAACAGGCGAAAGTCGAAAGTTGAAAGCGCAAGGCGCAGGCGCGACGTGCCCTTCGGCCCAGCAATCCTGCTGTATTCAGCACAAGGAGCAGCGATGATTTCTCCGTTCGCCAGGCTGGTGGACTACGCGGTTGGATCCCACTTCCGCACAGATTCCAGGGGGCGGGTGGTATTTCTTTCGCTCATTTCCAAGGGCCAGCGCTATTTTGTAGACTCCAAAGCCGATGAAGAAAAGCTCCGCGCGCTTGTCGGGATGTACCGCGGAGCGAACCTAATTCTTACCTTGCTGTGCTACCTCGCCATAATCGCTCCCACTTCGATCGGTTATAATTTGTACGCTGGCGCGATTCCCCTGCGCACCAAATTGAAGACTGCCGCGGGGACCGGTCTGTTTTGGATGCTGTTCTTCGGCGCCTGTGCGTGGATGCTATGGGGCCTGTACAAGAAAGCGGTCGCGAAATTCACGTACGGGATGAAAGAAGTCGGCCCTGGCGATGTAGCTCAACTCAGCAAAGCGCCCGCAGGCGCCCGCCGCGCAGCTCTGTTGTTCCTTCTCGCCGGTAGTATCCTCGTTGGTTTCGGCCTGCTCGCCGCCGTGCAATATGCTCACCGGTAGTCAAATTTGACGGCTTGACACCAGACCTGTCAGCGCGTGCGATCCCACCCTGGCCATCGGTTCTAAGGTATTTTCTTTGCGCGCTTCAGGTATTCTCCTGACTAACTCATTTGAAATAGCAGCTTACAATTCCCTCGCGTATCCATCAGCCCGGTGGCAATAGTTAAGACGGCCCTCGGTGCCGCCGGCTGGGTGCTAGATCAAGAACCGGATCACGCTCGATCTCCGCTGCCGTTTCTCGTGGTCCCTTGGGCCTGAGACCTGGGCATGAAACGATCACAGTTCCTTAAACGGATACTCACGGGCTTGGCTATCTCCGCCGCCTACATCGTTGCCGGGAAGCTCAGCCTGCGCCTTGCTTCCGTGCACCCCAGCATAAGTCCCGTGTGGCCTCCCACGGGGATCGCCATCGTCGCTCTTCTTATGTTGGGCCGCCGCTTCTGGCCTGCGATTTTCGCTGGGGCATTTATCGTCAATCTGACTACTGCCGGCTCCATGGCTTCCTCGCTTGGGATCGCCTTAGGAAACACTCTCGAAGCGGTGGTGGCAACTTCTCTCGTTACGCGTTTCGCCAACGGCCGCCATGCGTTCGAGAAAAGTTGGGACGTTCTGCGTTTTGCTCTCTATGCCGGAGTTATTAGCACCGCCCTGGCCGCTACAATTGGCGTCACTAGCCTCACGCTGGGTGGCTTCGCTCCCTGGAATCAGTACGGCCTCAACTTGCGCACCTGGTGGCTCGGCGATGCCACAGGAGCGCTCATCTTCGCTCCCTTCCTGCTTCTCTGGACTTTGAATCCGCGGCTGAAATGGTCCAAAAAACAGATTCTCGAAGCGGCCGTCTTATTCATTTGCACGCTCTTAACGGCAGGCATCGTTTTCGGCCCGGTCTTCCACGCCCAGATTAGGAATGACCCCTGGACCTTTTTGTGTACGCCCTTTTTGGTTTGGGCGGCTTTCCGTTTCGGTCCTCGTGAAGCCTCCGCCGTCATCTGCCTGCTATGCACGATGGAGGTGGTTGGCACAGTACATGGTTACGGTCCCTTTGTGCGCAAATCGCCGAACGACTCTTTGCTTCTCTTGCAATCCTTCATTGGCCTCACGGCTCTGATGATCCTTGTTTTTGCCGCCGAAGTCTCCGAGCGGCAGCGCCAGGAAGAACGCGCAAAACGCCTCGCCGTCAGCGATCCCCTCACCGGCCTGGCCAATTACCGCGTGTTGCTTGAGCGCATCGATATGGAAATTAAGCGCTATCAGCGCAACGGCCGGCCGTTTTCTGTTGTTTTGCTGGATCTAGACGGATTGAAGAAGATCAACGACACGCACGGCCATGTCGTGGGCAGCGCGGCTCTCTGCCGCCTCGCGGAGGTTCTTTACGTCAGTTGCCGTAGCATCGATACGGCCGCTCGTTATGGGGGCGACGAATTCGCTCTGGTTTTGCCGGAGATCTCCGCCGAATACGCCCGCAGGGTTGCGCAGCGCATCTCGCAGCGTCTGGCCGAAGATGCCGAGCTTCCGCGCCTTACGGTCAGCGTCGGCGTTGCCGAGTATCCCCGCGACGGTCTAACCATCGAACACCTTCTGAATGCAGCCGACCACGCTCTCTACGAGATCAAGCTCCACGCCGCTTCGAGTTCCTTGACCCTGTCATCCTCCTAGCCGGTCCAGAAAGCGAAAAGCGGGCGAAAGTCTCCGATGTCTGGTGCGAATAGTGTCCAGTATGCGATAGCTTTGCGGCTGGTTTTGGCGCAACGTATTCAAATGAGGAAGAGCGACCTGACGGCAAGACAGCTGTTCTGTGTCCCCTGTCCTACGTGCGGTGTCGCTGCTGGGGAGCGCTGTTTGCTGCATTCCGGTGGCCCGCGCTCAGAACCACACGTAGACCGGAAGCTTTCCGCGGCTGAGGCGATTGAGGCGAAAAGAATTTCCGGTGATCCTGGACGTAGATAAATCCCCTTCCCACCAACAATCCGAAATATGCGGCGCTAAGCGCCGCTGCCAGCAGTGATCTGGAAGTATGCCGCTCCCCGATAGGCGTGAAAGTTGGCGCTTACTCGTGCTGGACAGCACGGGGGAGGGAACTGAGGTAGTGCTACTTCTCGGAAAGCTCGCTCTTGAAATGACTTTCAGCATCTTCACGACTAAGCGGACTTTTTGCTTTGGTCAATAAGACCGAATAGACAACCTCATTTCCCGCAATCTGCGCGGTGATAAATGCCCCGCCTGCCGGCAGTTCTTGGTAGATGAATTTCACCTTCCTGCCGTCTTCAAGTGTTTTGATCCAGTCCTGGTCTCGCATGCTCGTGGCTCGCACCTACAATGTTCTGAATGACGGCTGCGACCTATTAGGCTTTGGCCTGATGGGTCTTAGGGTGCTTGGCACAAACGTGGGCAGAAAACTCTTTGTCACGCTGGGCTTCGTAGTTCTGCTTCATTTCATCCAGTGATTGGCCAAAAAGCGCGCCAGAAGACTGAAACACCCAGTTACACTCGGAGCAACCGAAGCCCTGAAAATTCTGCTTAACAATCCATACCAGCTGGCGTGGCATGGCCGCAGTATAATGCCTAATCCCTGTGCGAAATAGAACAATGTGTAGAGGCTGCACCATGCTTAAAAAGCGGGCGAAAGCGTTCCATTTCCCTAAGAAGTGCACGCTTGGCGTGTTCAAGATTCGACAGCGGAAATAGCAGTCTTCCAGGGCCCTTGGGAATTAACTGCGACCGAGACGCGTCTGGCCAATTCTGCACGCAAGCTGCGCCCAGGTGTTCAGTTCGGCCGAGAGGCGCGCAGATCGGAGAATATCGAGTCTTTTAACACGCCACTGAGGGAGGAATTATGAACTCGCAATCTTTCGCCATACTCGATGTAACCGAGCTTCTTGAACTTATTCATAAAGTAGCAGACGCGGCTGCGCGTTGAGCCAATCAATCCCCCGAGCGTCCCCTGAGTGATCTTCGGTATGACCGCGGTTCGCTTGCGTATTTTGTCGTAGCGGGCAACCAGCAACAAGGCGCGAGCCAAGCGTTCCTCACAGGAGCTTAAGTGTTGGTCGATTAGATCCTCTTCAATGCGGATGTTCCGTCCAAGCAAGCAGCCGATGAAATGGTCTGAGAACTCATGGCCATTATGGAGAGCGCGTGTCATCTCCTTCTTGGCGATGACCAGGAGGGTACATGGTGTAAGTGCGGTAGCGGTCGCGGTGCGGAGCGCTTGACCCGTCATGCATTCCGCACCCAGGTAGTTTCCACGATGCATAATCGCGAGGACGGTCTGCTTACCGCGCTTCGACTTAACCGTGAGTTTCACGTGCCCTTTCTCGATGTAGAACACTTCCTTGCCGGCGTCGCCCTGTGAACAGATCGTCTGCCCCTCGCGAAATACGGCGATAAAGCTTTCCGCGCTCATTCTTGTTAGAAATACGGCTGGTTGAAAAGACCGCTGGCGTCTACGAGTCATAGCGATCTTTCAGGAGCGTGCCGTTGACTTTGCGAAGTGCGCTTTTCATGGGCAAATGAATAGCAGATTACGCGTGAAATTTATGTGCCATAGTGAACACATTTGTACGCGCGATTTAAGGCGGGCGCTACGGAAGATAAAACTTACTTCCAGGCTTCTGTAATGGGCGCCGCACTGGCATCGCCCGAATTCAGCGTTGGCAAACCAAAATTATCCTCAATCGTTTTTAGCACGCTATAGTGGTTGTATTCTTTGTCTACGGTCTGGCTTTTGACCATATCGCCGAGGAAGACGGTATAGATGCGATCGTTCTTGTCGTTCCCCTCGGATTCGTCGTACGTCACGACCACCAGAGTGCCCTTCATCTCTTTCTGATCCCAGGGAAACCATGTTTGGAAGAAGGTTTCCAGCCAGTGCGAACCCTTTTTCAGTCCCTTCCTAGCGTTATAGAAAGGATCGTGTCCATCGTCGTCGAGGTTGGGGGTGTAGAACATATATCGAGAGAGGGGAAATTTTTTCGGGTCTTTTCTGAACATTTCGATGGCGGTCACGAAGGAATTGTGCGGATCTTTGGTGTCGACCGAAACTACGTTGCGATAGCTTTCCTTTTGAATTTTCTCAAAACTCAAGAACGGAACATGTTTGCGGGCATATTTCCCTTCGTCCGCTTGAAGATAAGGTTGTATGCGGGGCGGATAGTTTTCCGCATAGCTCGTCCAATCGAGCAAATCGGCGATTGTTCGATGCTGAGCGTCGTCGGGGAGGTTGATTTGGCGGTCACTGTGCATGCCAAAAGAACTGCCTGCAACCATTGCGAGGTAATTCGGATAGGACGGATGGTAGAGGTTTTTGAAGTTAGAGAAGCTGGTTCCCTTGCTTGCCAGTCTCGCGAAAAACTCGTTGCTCATCGCTGAAGAGTAGTCCTGGTTTTCCAAGACGATGATCAATACGCGCTCAAAATGTTTACCGGGAGCCAAGACCGAAGGCTTGCCGTTTTCAGTTTGCAGGGCGCTGCCGGCGAAGGCGGCTCCGCAGGTTACCAGGAGCGCCAATACGCAAATTTTCGATAATCCGGAGAATCGCTTACTTTTCATTTAAAGGCCTCCTGTCCGGGCGGACGACCGTTTCTGGTGTCTTATTCTAGGCAGCCGGCAAGGAAGCTTACTGCGCAAAAGTGAACAGTCGCCCTTTCCTAGGTCACGAGCTCACTTCGCCTTGTCGTTGCCGGGAGGCGCTTTTGCGGGATGAAGCTTGTTATAGTCTTTTATATAGACGCGCAAGCCAGAGTCCGGCGTAAGTTTTGCATAGCCCGCCGAAAGCTGTTCTTTGTAATGATCCAGGAAGAAATCGAGTGGATCCTTTGGATCCATGTCGATCAAGACCAAATCCGCATCGTGCATGAGCAGCTTGCCGAAGCGGAGACGGTTGTTCTTGTAGGCCATGTAATTTCCGGCGCGGATATTTTTCACGGGCTTGGCATCCGACCCGCCGAAGATCTGAATAATGTTGTCGCCTTCAATTCGTACGGAGACCACCTTGCCTTCAATATGAGGAGGCGGCAGGATCTGTTCGAGATCAAGGATCAGATCGTCCTCTTGAGTTTCTACGCCCGGAACTTTGCCCTCCTTGATCAACCCGCCCAATTCGATGCCGAAGAGATCCATCAAACCTTTTACGGGGAGATGCATGGCCTTGATTTTCTCGCTGTGCAGGCGAAGTTTTCCGTCAGCGGTGGGAATTAGAATCCCCTCGGTCGAGAACGGGATGTCCCCTTTATCGTGAAGCTTTCCCTTCACTTTCAGATGCTGCCCCTTCTCAACGACAACGGATAACTCTGTTAAGGGCGAATGGGGACGCGCGAAAACATAAGAATTGAGAACGTTGGCCAAGTTTGACGAATCAATGGCGATCTCGGCTGTGTTGATGCGCAGGTTAAACGAGTCTTTGTTGTCGAAGACCGGAAATTCATTTTTGCCAAGGGGCACGAGCACGCCGTTCAGTGATTTTATTTCCACCGCCACGGTTTCCGAAAAGCGAAACGTGACGTTGCTCATCTGCGTCTGGACCGTGCCCTCTGGTTTATCGTTCGCGGGAGGATTTTGGCCGAGAACGACTGCCGGCGCCGCGGCGCAAAGGAGAACGAACAGAGCCCGGGATATCAAAAGCGGTAAAGACATGTGAAACGACGAGACTATGCTTTTGTCAAATGGCAATATTGCACCGCTAGCGGATTCCAACCTATCCTTTGATTATCAAAGGGCGTGTAGTGCCGGCATTGTGCCCGCCGAGTCGAGGGATCCCTCTTCAGCGAGGGCTACCGTGGCCCTACTGCTTGGAGCGGATTCCACATACTGTCATCGCCGGCCATGATTTCACTGGGATGCGCTTCTAAGTCTTCATAATGTTTCGACCGACCGCGCGTTTTTTAACCGGCCCGCGTCCACCAGTTCTCTTCGCGGCGCGCTTCTTAGCTGCAGTCATTCTACCGCCTCTGCTTTTCTTTGCCATTTTGAAATGACCTCCTTGAATCTCTCTTCTCCCTCTCCGAACGCCGGCGAATTCTCTCTAGCTCCCGCCGGTGCAAAAATCCCGGATCAGGTTACATACGCATTTTCTCCAAACAGGTGCAAAACCAACAGGATGATCAGGATCACCCCAACAATCCCTATGTGGTGGTCCTTGCATCCGACGCTCTCACAGACGTTTTCCAATAACTGTTCCTTTTTGGACAGAGCGCTCAAGCCTCGATTTCTTACTTTCCGGAACCGCGAACGAGAAACTTGAATTTCCCAGCGACCAACGTCACTCCAGTTCGGAAATCCCGCCGGCATGCGAATTTTCCCCAGCCACGGGATTTATCAACGCCTATCCAGCTAATGACGCGGTGCGTATGTCAAGAACCTTTCGGCTGATCACATAAATCGTTGCGTTTCATCTGGCGCAGTTGGAGGAAAGCCGTGCGCCGAAAATACATGATGTCGGCCTGCGGCCGCATAAGACGGAAGCGCGACGGACTCGGTGTCCGTCGCGCTTCTCAGGGTGAGGAGGGAGTGCGTCTGATGCTGGCGAATCCTCCCTGGCGTCAGCTACGAGAGCGCGCCGAGAAGATTCCGGGAGACAAGAAGCACGATGCTGGACTGAGAGGATTTTCTCAAAGAGTTGTTAGGTTGCGCTGTCCAATACAGGACAGAAACGCCTTCCCGAGCGCGTCGCGGCTAATATCGACAGTGTTCTAAATGGAGCAGTTTTCCGGCTGGGGGTTATCACATTCTGTCGCAATGAAAAAGAAAGAACTCACGCCCAAACAGTTATCCTCCGTCCCCTGCCCTACATGTGGCGTCGCTGCCGGGGAGCGTTGTGTGCTGCATTCAGGTGCTCCGCGCTCAGAGCCACATGTAGACCGGAAGTTCTCCGCTGTGGAGGCCACCGAGAGGCAGAAGACAGAAGGCAGCAGGCAGAAGACAGAAGCAGATCCCTCGCTCCGCTCGTGATGACACATTGTGATCGAGTTTAGAAAGCAGACGCGGAGAGATTCATCCCGCAAGATACGCGGGGTGGGGCGGCGGTCTCCGTTCGCGAACCCTTCGTACGTCAGGGTAAACCGGCTCACAGCAACCGTGCGCAGGAAAAAGCCGGGCCGCCTGTCTGCCGCAGGCAGGCTCGGAATGACGGCGTGCGCTTGGCAGAGATTTACGGCAGCGCTGAGGCCGTGCCCTGAAGCTGTAAACGTCGCGCTCGTCGCTCCTGGAACGACCTCGACGCGGCTTGGGACCGTCGTCGCGGACGCGCTGCTGGAGAGATTAACGACTGCTCCGCCGCCAGACGCGAGCCATGCGTGTTCGTCTCTACAAAATCGCGGAGGCTTGGTCTCTTGGTAGGGATCTTGCCGATGTTCAACGTCGCGCTACCAGTGTTGCTGGGTACGGCCGTATTGGTGGAATTGGTGGTACCGATCATCTGATTGCCAAACGATAAGGTCGAGAGCGACGAGGGGCTGGCCGCCGCCGCGACCCCAGCGCCCGCGCTACCAGTGTTGCTGAGTACGGCCGTATTGGTGGAATTGGTGGTACCGATCA
>WNFT01004938.1_pt1 | contig 12257 bp, 9 predicted proteins | sample 5400191 | NCBI WGS metagenome assembly WNFT01 (sample SAMN13153359, study PRJNA577476) | soil metagenome | isolation source: 80 cm saprolite under Madrone tree | place: USA:California | collected 2016-06-14
CGCCCATACGCACCGGCTCGACATCACGGACCGTGCTTGCCTCGTAATGGAACTCGAGGCCTTGAGCCGGCTCGTCCGACGGGTACCCGTGTTCGAGCTCTCGTACCCGAGACGGCTCCACCACTTGGCAGCCGTTCGCGGGGCTGTGCTGCGCCACGCGGGAGCAGTGACCTAGCCCATTCGGGTCTCCGTACCGGGGACACGCTCGACGAGCGCGTTAGGAAACAGCCGACTCCAGGAGACGAGCGGCGGCGTCTTCGCCCGAGCGGACACAGTCGGCGATGCCGACGCCGCGGTAGGCGCCGCCGGCGAGGGCGAGCCCTGGGTGACCGCGAAGGCATCCCTCGATGGCATCGACGCGCGCCAGGTGTCCCACGTGGTACTGCGGCATGGATTTCGGATAGCGGCTCACGCGGGAGAAGAGCGGCGGCGCCTTGATGCCGAGCAGCTCTCCCAGCTCCGCCCGCGCCACGCGCGTCAGCGTCTCGTCGTCGCCCTCGAGGATGGCCTCGTTCAGCGCGCCGCCCATGAAGACCCGCAGGAGGGCGAAACCCTCGGGCGCGCGGCCCGGGTATTTCACGCTCGAGAAGGTTCCCGCGATGATGGGACGGCGCTCGATCTGCGGCACGACGAAGCCGAAGCCGTCGAGCGGGTGCGGGATGTCTGCGCGCCGCCACCCGAGCGACACCGTCGCCGACGAAGCGTACGCGATGCCGTCGAGCAGCAGCGCCAGGGACGGATCGGTGTAGCGGAGACCCGCCTGGTAGGACTCGGTGGCGATGATGACGGCGTCCGCGGTGGCGGTCACCCCATCCGCCAGGCCCAGGCGCCAGCCGGCGCCGTCGCGTGTGACGCTCGTGACGCGCGCCTTGAGCCGCGCAGCTTCAGGCGGCAGCCGCGCGGAGAATGCGCGCGTGAACTCCTCCATCCCGTCGGCGAAGGTGACGAACAGCGACCAGCGCGCGCCGCTCGCCCCGGCGGCCTCGGCCGGCGCGCGCCGTGAGGACCGCCAGAGCCCGAGGATGAGACTCCGGTCCCGGCGCTCGAGCTCGAGGAAGCGCGGCATGGTGGCGGCCAGCGACAGCACGTCGGGATCGGCCGTGTAGATCCCGGCGACCAGCGGCTGGGCCACGCGCTCCAGTGCCTCGCGGCCGAGGCGGCGGGACACGAAGGCCCCCAGGCTCTCGTCGGGATCGCCGCCTCGGGGCAGGATGAGATCCATCGCCATCCTGAGCTTGCCGGGCCAGGAGAAGAGGCCCGAGCGGACGAAGGGTCCGAGCCGTGTCGGCGCCAGGAGCTGGAAGCCGTCCGGCAGCGGGTGCAGACGCCCACGGAAGGCGACATAGGTGCGGCGGAAACGGTCGTCGGTGCGCACCAGCCGGTCTTCGACACCGAGCCGGCGGCAGAGCGCGAGCGCCCATGGCTTCTCCGAGAGAAAGGAGTCCGGCCCGCACTCGACGAGAAAGCCCTCGTAGCGATCGGTCTGAATGGTGCCCCCCAGCCGGTCGCCGGCCTCGAAGAGCGCCAGCTCGAGGGGCAGGCCGCGCTCCCGGGCGAGCTCGACGGCGCGGTGAGCGGCGGCCAGTCCCGCGATGCCGCCGCCGACGACCGCCAGCCTCACCGCGGCTCCCGCCTGACGAGATCCGCGAGCATGGCGATGAACGCGGGATGATCGTTGGCGGTCTCCGTTCGATAGAGGCGCACGCCCGACTCCGCGGCGACCGCACGCGCCTCGACGTCGAGGTCGTAGAGCACCTCGACGTGATCGCACACGAAGCCGATGGGGACGATGACGGCGTCCTCGATCCCCTGCCCCTTCGCGCCGCGAAGCACGTCGCAGACGTCGGGCTCGAGCCAGGGCTCGCGCGGCGAGCCGCTCCGGCTCTGGTAGGCGATCTGCCAGCGTGGATGATCCAGGCGGCGAGCGATCACGAGCGCCGCCGCCTCCAGCTGGCGCGCATAGGGCGAGCCGCTTGCCATGGCGACGGGAACGCTGTGGGCGGTGAAGATCAGGAGCGCGTCTTCACGCTTGCGCGAGGGCACCTCGTCGAGGATGTCGGCCGCTCGCGCCACCATCGCGTCGATGAAAAGCGGGTGCTCAGCCCAGGCGGGCGCGTAGACGACCTCGGGAGCGCCGGCCCCAAGCTTCTCGCGGGCCGCCGCGACGTCGGCTACATACCGCTCCCACGAGGCCTCGGTCTGGAAAGAGGACAGGATGATGCCCAGTGCCCGGCGATGGCCGCGATCCCGCATCTCGGCGAGCGTCTCGAGCAGGAACGGATGCCAGTTCCTCATCCCGACGTACACGGGGGTCGTGACGCCCTCCCGCACAAGGAGCCGGCGCAGTCCTTCGGCCTGCCTGCGCGTCAGCTCGTTGAGCGGAGAGCGGCCGCCGATTGCCTCGTAGTGGTGCGCCACCTCCTCGATGCGCTGGGGGGGGATTTGCCGACCGGCAGTGACGATCTCGAGGAAGGGCCTGATGTCCTCCGGCTTCTCGGGCCCGCCGAAGGCGATCAGCAGGACCGAGTCGCACCCGGTCATTCATCCTCAACATGCCTCGGGGCATGTTGACCGTGGTCGAGAGGGTCGCGTCTCATCGGCTCGCCGACTCCTAACGCGAGGATAGCTCGTGCACGATGTCGACGAGGGCCTTGACGTTCTCCACGGGCGTGTCCTGGTGGACGCCGTGGCCGAGGTTGAAGATGTGGCCCGGGCGGTGCGCCGCGCCGTCGAGAATGGCCTTGGCCGCGCGGCGTATCTCGTCGGTGCCGGACAGCAGCACCGCCGGGTCGAGGTTGCCCTGCACCGCCACGTCGTACCCGAGCCGCTCCCAGGTCGGACCCAGCTCGACTCGCCAATCGAGGCCGATGACGTCGCCGCCGGCCTCTTTCATGGAGGGAAGGAGCGTGGCCGTGCCCACGCCGAAGTGGATGACCGGCACGTCCGGCGTGAGGCGTTTGATGACCGCGCGCGTATGAGGCAGGACGAACTCCCGATAGTCGGCCGGGGAGAGCGTCCCCACCCAGGAATCGAAGAGCTGCACGGCCTGGACGCCCGCCTCGATCTGACCGTTGAGATAGTCGGCGGTGATCTCGGCCAGCCGTCCCAGCATCACGTGCCACGCCTCCCGCTCCGCGCGCATGAAACGCTTGGTCAGCAGGAACTCGCGCGAGGCGCCGCCCTCGATGAGATAGGAAGCCAGTGTGAAGGGCGCGCCGGCGAAGCCGATCAGTGGCACGCGCTCGCCCAAGGCCTTGCGCGCGAGGCTCACCGTCTCGAAGACGAAGGGCACGGCCGCGCGCGCCACGCCTGGCGCGAGACGGGCGACGTCGGCGGCGCTCCTCACCGGTCGCGCAATGCGCGGTCCGTCGCCCTTGGTGAACTCGAGCCCGACGCCGAGCGGCTCCAGCACCAGCAGGATGTCGGCGAACAGGATGGCCGCATCCACGCCCAGCCGCTCCACGGGCTGGAGCGTCACGTCGGCCGCGGCCTGCGGGTTCTTGCATAGCTCGAGGAAGCCGTGGCGCTCGCGCATCGCGCGATACTCGGGCATGTAGCGCCCCGCCTGGCGCATGAGCCACACCGGCGTGAATGCTGTCTGCCGGCGGGCGCACGCGTCGAGAAACACGGAGGGCGGAGGCATCGCCGCCGAGCGTACAGTCCGCCTCTGGCGCAGTCAAGGAAGCGGGCGTAGAATGCTGCTTCGGCCCGCCGCGTGGCGCGCCCTACGTGCTCCTGACCGTCACACCCCTTGGGAGGAGTCTCCGATGCCCTTCACTTCAGGCAAGCAGGCCTTCCTCGAAATTCTCAAGCAGGAAGGCGTCGAGGTCATGTTCGGGAATCCCGGCACGACGGAGCTGCCGCTGATGGACGGCCTCGCGCGCGAGCCGGGCATCCGCTACATCCTGGCCCTCCAGGAGTCGGTCGCCATCGCGATGGCGGACGGCTACGCTCAGGCCAGCGGCAAGCTCGCCGCCGTCAACGTGCACACGTCGCCCGGGCTCGGCAACGCCATGGGCATGCTCTACGACGCCATGAAGGCTGGCTCGCCGCTCCTGCTCACCGCCGGCCAGCACGACCAGGCGATGAACCTGACGGAGCCCATCCTCTGGTCCGACCTGCCGCCCGTCGCGCGTCCCTACGTCAAGTGGTCCTACGAGATCACGCGGCTGGCCGACCTGCCGCGCGCCGTGCGCCGTGCCGCCAAGACCGCAAAGGCGCATCCGACGGGCCCCGTCTTCATCGCGCTGCCCGTGGACGTGCTCAACGCCGAGCAGCAGGTCGATCTTCTCGATACCACGCGCATCGCTCCGCGCATCCGCGGCGACAAGGCGGCGATCGAAGCCGCGGCGGATCTCCTCGTGAAGTCCAAGCGCCCCATCCTGATCTCGGGCGACGCGGTGGCCCACGGCGACGCCCTCGCCGAGATGGTGGAAGTCGCGGAGCTGCTCGGCGCGCCGGTCTACCAGGAGTGCGTGCCGTCCACCTGCTCCTTCCCTTTCACGCACCCGCTCTTCGCGGGCGCCTTCCCGCGCCTCGGCCAGCCGATTCGCGCGCTCCTGATGCAGCACGACCTGGTCTTCTCGGTGGGCGGCGACATCTTCACGCTCTCCCTGCCCTCCGACATCGAGCCCATGCCCGAAGGGCTGCCGCTCATCCACCTCGATCTCGACCCGTGGGAGATCGGCAAGAACTATCCGGCCAAGGTCGCGATCCAGGGCGATCCCAAGGCGACCTTGCCCGATCTCGCCGAAGCGCTCCGCCGCCGCCTCTCCGCCGACGCCGTCAAGGCCGCGAAGTCTCGCGCGGTGGAGATGGGCAAGGCGCGCGAGGCCAAGATCGCTGATCTGCGCAAGGTTGCCAGCGCGGAGGCCGGACGGACACCCATCACGCCGCTCTCCCTCGTGGCCTCTGTCGCCGACGCGGTGCCCGACAACGCCATCGTCGTGGACGAGAGCATCTCGTCGGGAGGCGGCCTGCGCGAGCTCCTGAAGCCCCGCGACCCGAAGGGCTTCTACGGCCTCCGCGGCGGCGGCATCGGCTGGGGACTGCCGGCCGCGCTCGGCATCAAGCTCGCCCAGCCCGGGCGTCCCGTGGTGGCGCTGGTCGGCGACGGCAGCGCCATGTACACGATCCAGTCGCTCTGGACGGCCGCGCACGACTCGATCCCCGTCGTCTATGTCATCTTCAACAACGCCTCGTACCGCATCCTCAAGCAGCGGACGCTCGCCCTCAAGGGCTTTTCGGCCGAGGACGACAAGTACGTCGCCATGGACCTCGTCAACCCGCGTCTCGACTACGTGGGGCTCGCCAAGTCGATGGGCGTGCCGGGCGAGCTGGTGGAAAAGACCGCCGACATCGGCCCCGGCATCCACCGCGGGCTCGCCTCGGGTGGCCCGTATCTCGTCGACGTCCGCATCGACGGGTCGTTCAAGGGTTAGCGAGTGGCGCGTGGCCGGGGCCGGTCTCGATGAAGCGCAGGAAGCCACCATCGCCGCGGACGGTCGCGCCGTCCCGGAACGGATCGCGGAAGCGGACAACCCGGCCTGATGCAAAGACGGCTCGGCCTCGGGAACGGTACCGGAGACTCGAAGCGGAGGTCGAAGCCCGCAACCGGGACCTGACCGAAGCCCTCGAGCAGCAGACGGCGACGAGCGAGATCCTGCGCGTGATCAGCGGCTCGCCGACGGACGTGCAGCCGGTTTTCGATACCATCGTGCGGAGCGCCGTCCGCCTGTGCGACGCGCGGTTCGCCCTCGTCTTTCGGCTGGAAGGCGATATCGTTCACCTCGTCTCTCACCACAACTATCCGCCCGCGGCGCTCGAGCAGTTCCGGCGCTCGTTCTCTCACCGGCTGTCGGAGGGCGGTACCGTGGTGGCTCAAACGATGCTCCGTAAGGAAATCGTCCACATCCACAACATCCTGCTCAACCGGGAGGTCTCCTCGGCGGTGCATGAGCTGGCTCGATCGGCGGGCTACCGGAGCGTGCTTGGGGTGCCCATGCTGCGGGAGGGAAGAGCCCTCGGGGCCCTCACCGTCGCGCGGAGCGACGCGACAGGAGCGCCCAAGCCTTTCTCGGCGAGGGAAATCGAGCTGCTCAAGACCTTCACCGAGCAGGCGGTCATCGCCATCGAGAATGTGCGCCTCTTCGAGGAGCTGCAGGCCCGAACGGCTCAATTGACGCGCTCGGTCGAGGAGCTCAAGGCCCTGGGAGAGGTGAGCCGGGCGGTCAGCTCGACGCTCGAGGTCGAGACGGTGCTCAACATGATCGTCTCGCGCGCGAGCCAGCTCGCGGGCAGCGACCGCTGCTCGGTCTACGAGTATGACGAAGCCGCAGATCAGTTCGAGCTGCGAGCGACGCACAATTACGACGCGGAATTCATCGAAGCGCTCCGGGCCGCGCCTCTCCGGAAGAGCGAAGGACTCATGGGGCGAGCCGCTGAGATGCGCGAGCCGGTGCAGATCGCCGACATCACGCAGCCCGGGGCCTACGAGAGCAGCATCCGCGACACGATGATCCGGTTCGGTTATCGAGCGCTCCTCTCCGTGCCGCTGCTCCGCGAGGACCAGATCATCGGCAGCCTGTCCTTCAACCGAAAGACACCCGGCGAGTTTCCACCGGAGGTCGTCGAGGTCCTGAAGACATTCGCCACCCAGTCGGTCCTGGCCATCCAGAACGCCCGTCTCTTCCGTGAGATAGCGGACAAGAGCGTGCAGCTCGAGGCAGCCAGCCGCCACAAGTCGGAGTTCCTCGCCAACATGTCCCACGAGCTGCGCACGCCGCTGAACGCCATCATCGGGTTCTCGGAAGTGCTTTCGGAGGGGATGTTTGGCGAGATCAACGACAAGCAGGCGGAATACCTGCTGGACATCCTGGAATCGGGACGGCACCTCCTGTCCCTCATCAACGACATCCTGGACCTGTCGAAGGTCGAAGCGGGGCGCATGGAGCTCGAATCAGCCCAGTTCGACCTGCCCGCCGCGATCGGGAACGCGCTGATCCTCGTGAGGGAGCGGGCGAGCCGGCAAGGGATCACGCTGGGCAGCGGGATCGACGAGCGCCTGGGGGAGATCGAGGGCGACGAGCGAAAAGTCAAGCAGGTGCTCTTGAACCTCTTGTCCAACGCCTTGAAATTCACGCCTGAAGGCGGACGCATCAATGTCAGGGCCGATCTGCGGGACGAGGTGGCGGAGGTCTCAGTCGCTGACACGGGCATCGGCATCGCGCCCGCCGATCAGGACGCCGTGTTCCAGGAGTTCCGGCAGGTGGGCACCGCGGACAAGAAGGCGGAGGGCACGGGGCTCGGGCTGGCGCTCTCCCGGAAGTTCGTCGAGCTTCATGGCGGCCGGATCTGGGTCAAGAGCCAGGTGGGGACGGGCTCGACTTTCACCTTCACGCTGCCGCGGTTGACCGTCCAGCCCTGATCATGCCGGGAAGACTCGAGGGCAAGGTGGCCATAGTCACGGGCGCGGGATCACGCGGGCCCGGAATCGGCAATGGCAAGGCGGCGGCCATCCTCTTCGCCCGGGAGGGCGCGCACGTGCTGTGCGTGGACGCCAAGCCCGAAAACGCCGAGGAGACGGCGAAGCTCATCGCCCAGGAGGGCGGCGAGGCCGCCGTCTTCGCCGCCGACGTGACGCGCAAGGCGGACTGCGAGGGCATGGTGCGCGCCGCCATCGGCCGGTGGGGCGCGGTGGATGTCTTGCAGAACAATGTGGGTATCGAGTCGCGCAAGTCGCTCTTCGAGGTTACGGAGGAGGAGTGGGATCGAGTCATGACCGTGGACCTCAAGTCCATGCTCCTCGCCACTCAGGCCGCCGCCAAGCAGATGGTCGAGCGCGGGCACGGCTCCATCATCTGCGTCTCTTCCGTGGCGGCGATGCGCGGCCACGGCCGCACCGCCTACGCCGCCGCGAAGGCCGGCGTGATCGGCTTCGTCCGCACCTGCGCGGCCCAGCTCGGCCCCAAGGGCGTGCGCGTCAACGCGATCGCGCCCGGCATGGTCTGGACGCCCATGGTCGAGAGCGTCGGGCCCGAGCTGCGCGAGAAGCGGCGGAAGGCGAGCCCGCTCGCCACCGAGGGCGAAGGCTGGGACGTGGCTTGGGCGGCGGTCTATCTTGCCAGCGAGGAGGCGCGCTGGGTGACGGGGCAGACGCTCGTGGTGGACGGCGGCTTGACGCTGACAACGCGGTAACTCTCACCGGAGACCTTTCCAATGGCGATGACCTTCGGCATGCACCTGGGACACGTGGGCGGGCCCATGGCCGAGATGCGCAAGCTCTGGCGCTTCGCCGACGCCAACGGCTTCGACTGGTTCTCCTCGGCGGACCACTTCCAGGAGTCACCGTACCGCGACGGCAACGGCGACTGCTTCGAGGCCATCAGCACGATGACCGCGATCGCGCTCGACACGAAGCACGTGCGCGTGGGCTCGCTCGTCATCTGCGTCAACTACCGCAACCCGGGCGTCCTCGCCAAGGCCATCTGCACCATCGATCACCTCTCGGGCGGCCGTTGCGAGATCGGCATCGGCGCCGGCTGGCACCAGCACGAGTACGAGGGCTTCGGCATCCCCTTCGAGCGGATCGGCATCCGCCAGGATCACCTGGAAGAGGCCGTGCAGATCCTGCGCATGCTCTTCGACCAGCCGATCTCGAACTTCAAGGGCCAGTACTTCCAGCTCAACGACGCCCGCTGCAATCCCAAGCCCATCCAGAAGCGCCTGCCCATCTGGGTCGGCGGCCTCGGCGAGAAGCGCACGCTCCGGACGGCGGCGAAGTACGCCGACGGCTGGAACGCGCCCTACATCGACGCGCAGGCGTGGAAGGCCAAGAACACGATCCTCGACGACTGGTGCGCGAAGGAGGGTCGCGATCCTCGGACCCTCAAGCGGACCGTGAATGTCGGCTTCTACCTGGGCGCCGACTCCAAGGGCGTCCAGCGCGGCGAGGCGATCTTCAAGTCGCACTGGGGCGAGAAACCGGAGCGCAAGGGCTTCTTCCGCGGCACGCCGAAGGACGCGCTCGAGATGTGCCAGGCCTACCAGGCCGTCGGCGTCCAGCGGGTGAACCTCGCCTTCCGCGAGGGCCCCTACGACTTCGACGCGCTCCAGGGCTTCGTCGAGACGGTACTGCCTGCCTTCGGGATCAAGCGTCCCGCGGCGTAAGAGAATGTCGCGGCCGATCATATTCCTCGGCATACGAAGGAGCTCAACATGACGACAACCGAATCGCGTCCGCCCGTGTCTCCGGGCGAGGCGGCGCCCGACTTCACGCTCCCCGCGGTGGATCGCAATGAGACGGTGTCACTGGCGGACTATCGGGGCCGGAGCCCCGTCTTTCTCGCCCTGTTCATCGGGCTCTGGTGCCCCTTCTGCCGGCGGCAGATCGCGCAATTGGGAACGACCGAGGGCAAGCTCAAGGCGCTCGGAGTCGAAACGCTGTGCGTCGTGGCCACTCCGGCGGAAAACGCCCGGCTCTACTTCAAGTTCCGCCCGACGCGCATGCGCCTCGCCGCCGATCCTGAGCTCGCCACGCATCGCGCGTATGGGCTGCCGAAGCCCGAGCCAACCCCGGAGATGATGCAGGCGATGGGGTCGACACGGATCAATCCCACCGGCGACCTGCCGGAGCCCTTGCCCATTCCGGAGGCCGCCATGGCTTTGGCGAAGATGGACGGCTACGCGGACACGAAGACCGATCAGGCGGACCTGGCTCGTCAGTGGCCCCAGCTCAAGGGTCAGTTCCTGATCGACCGGGACGGCATCGTCCGCTGGGCGAACATCGAGTGCGCCGAGGGCCTCGCCGGGATCGGGAGATTCCCCTCCGACGAGGAAATCCTCGCCGCGGCGCGGGCCCTGCCGCGCTGACTCAGGCGGTGCACCATGTTGCGTGCCGCTCGGAGGGTTTTATGACGATCCGCATCGCCGCCATCGAGGTCGGTCACTGGCACGCCGTGCACGATGCCGCCTATCTCCGTCATCTCACCGCGATGCCCGATGTGGCCCTGGTCGGCGTGCAGGATGGCAACGCGGAGCTCGTCAAGAAGCGCGCCGCGGAGACGGGCAACCCGCCGACCTTCACCGACTACCGCCAGATGCTGGCAGAGACGCGTCCGGACTTCGTGCTGGCCCTGGGACGCCACCGGCAGATGGCCGGGATCGCGCACGATCTGCTCGACCTGGGCCTGCCGTTCCTCATGGAAAAACCCATGGGGATCAACGCCGACGAGGTGCAGTCCGTCGCGGACAAGGCCGCCCGGCTCAAGGCCTACGCCGCCGTCCCGCTCTTTCAACGCTACCAACCCTTCGCCGCCCGCGCCCGCCAGCTGCTGGCCGAGGGACGCTTCGGGCCGATCTCCCACATTTACGTCCGCATCAACCGGCCCGCGCCCGCGCGGTACCCGGCCTGGGACTCCGCCTGGATGCTCGATCCCGCCGAGGCCGGCGGCGGCTGCCTGCGGAACCTCGGTCCGCATGGCCTGGACATGTTCCTGTACCTCACCGGCGAGGAGGCGCAGGTGACGGGGGCCCAGATCAGCGGCCGGGCGCACGGGCAGCGCGTCGAGGACTATGCCTCCGTGCTGCTGCGCTCGACCAGCGGGATCCTGGGCACCATCGAGGTCGGTAACGGCTTCCCGCGCGTGGGCACGGACGGCGAGTGGAAGATCGCGGGACGCGACGCCATCCTCACCCTGAAGGACGGCGTGCTGAAGCTCGCCACCTCCGAGGGCGACGAGACCACGCCGTGCCCGGAGGACCTCGCGCGCTACTTCACGGCGATCCGCGAGGCGCTCGACGCCTGGCAGCGGGGCGCGCCACCGCCGATCAGCGTGCATGACTGCGTCCGGGTGGTGCGGCTCATCGACCAGGCTTACGAGCTCGCGGACCGATCAGTTTAGATCCGTGCCAATGTCGTATTGTAAGACCTGACCCCGCCTACTCGGCCAGCCAGACTCCGTCGAGCTGCTGGTTCAGAAAGTGAGACGGAGTGATGGTCCATCCCCGGACCTTGGCGTTGTGCGGGACGATCCGGTGCCACTGCAGCGTGTAGATGTAGTGCGCCTCGTCGTCGAGCAGCCGTTTCTCGAACGCGCGGAGAAACCTCTTACGCTCCTCGGGATCCACGGCGCGCGCCTGCTTCAAGAAGAGGTCATCGAGGACGGCGTCCTTGTAGCGGCCGTAGTTGTTGTCGGAGATGCCGACCGACTGAAACTTCGCGATGTCGAGGTCCGGCTCGACGACGAAGTTGCACTGGGCGTCCGAGGACACGTCGAAGTCTCCGCGCCTGGAGACGGAGACCATGGCCGAAGCTTCGATAGTTTCCATCTTCACGTTGAGCCCGATCTGCCGCCACTGGTCGATCAGCCAGATGGCCATCGTCTCGTACGGCATCGGGATGCCCCGGTTCTTGAAGGTGAACGAGAAGCCTTCGGGCACGCCGGCCTCACGGAGGAGACGGCGCGCCTCGGCACGCGCCTTGCCTATGTCGCGCCCGTAGCCGGCCAGCTTCTCCAGCTCCTGGGGCGGCGTCGCCCAAGGAGTGCCAGGAACCTGGATACCCGCCACGTCGCGGACGACGGCGATCTTGGAGAGATTCTTCGATCCCTCGTAGCGGTCAAGGGCCAAGGTCAGCGCGCGGCGGACGCGTTTGTCGTCGAAGGGCTTCCGCTCGTGGTTCATCGCCACGAGCGAAAGGCAGTCCCAAGGGCTTTCCTGGACCGTGATCTTCGAGCCGAGCGCCTGGACGAGGTTGTCGCGCTCCACCGGGGTGAAGCCGCGGAACTGGATGTGGGCGCGCTCCCCGCGGATGGCCGCTACCTGGGCCGACGACGCGGAGATGAAGATGGCCCGGTACCCGTCGAGATAGGGCTTGCCCTTGTCCCAGTAGTCGGGATTCTTTTTCCCGACCAAGTGCGAGCCCTTCACGTGCTCGACGAATTTGAACGGACCGGTGCCCATCGCGTTCGTCTCGTACCAGTGGATGTCCTTGGCGAGGATGTCCGCCTTGTAGATGAAGTTGAAGGGCGAGGCCAGGTTGACCAGGAACGAGGCCTCGGGCCACTTGAGCCGGAACCGCACCGTCTGTGGGTCGGGGGCCTCGACGGCCTCGACCACCTGGTAGGCGCCCTTGCGAGCGGAGATCACGCCGGCCGGCGGAAAAACGATCTTGTCATAGCTTGCCTTGACGTCGCGCGACGTCATGGGGCTGCCGTCGTGAAACCGGACGCCCTGGCGCAGCTTGAAGGTGTAGGTCA
>WNFT01006207.1_pt1 | contig 12255 bp, 10 predicted proteins | sample 5400191 | NCBI WGS metagenome assembly WNFT01 (sample SAMN13153359, study PRJNA577476) | soil metagenome | isolation source: 80 cm saprolite under Madrone tree | place: USA:California | collected 2016-06-14
CGGGTTGCCCGGATAACTTTTACAAGGCCGCATGTTGGTGTGCAGGTTGAACATTTGGCGCAGCCCGACGATGGGAGAAAAGTAAACCAGCCCTTTGTCTTTCAGTTCCGGCGCCAATTCTTCCTTGGCCTCCGATTGCGGCTTGCTGGTGATGGCGCCGAACAGACCGCAGGTGGTTTCCTTCAATGCCTTAACTGTGCGATCCGGCAGCGCATTACCTTCCTTGCACCAAAATTCCCAGCCGATGTCGCACGGCACATACTCGGCATCGAGTTTCAGACGATCCAATACCAGACGAGCCGCCTCCATAACATCGTGGCCAACTCCGTCACCCGGCATCCATGCAATTTTGTATTTAGCCATTTGAGTTCCGACCTTATCGGCGCGCACCGTAGCTCGCAAGCCTCAGCGGCTGTAGCGGCGGTCTATGACCGCCGCATTCTTCATTCTGGGGGAGCGCACGCCGCTGGCGTGTTGTATTCGGCGGGTCGCCGAATGACCTGCGCGTTCCGTGGCATCGGCGTTCTGCCGATGATCTGCAGAATATTGGCTGGATGCCAATGCCGCTCTGGAGTTCGCTGCTCCTTGCTAAGATCAAGTGGTGTTTGATGTCCCGAACTTACTGCGATAATACTCCCATTTTTTCCGCTCTGACTCCATGATCGTACGGAAGCGCGAATCCCGCCGAAGGCTGTCGAGGTTCGAATCCTTCTCAAACAGTGGATAACAGTTAAGACCGTCTCTGACCACTCTCTCAAACCACTCGATAGCCAGATCGGTTTTGTTCATTAAGGCATAAGCGCAAGCTATGTTGTATTCGGTGCGCAAGCTATGTTGTATTCGGTGTGATGAAAGTGGCCAAAGCCTTTTCTAGTCTGCGCCATCGCAATTTTTTTCTCCGCCTCATCGGGCTTTCCGGTAGCAGTAAACATCATGGCCTGCACACTGGCCAGGAGGCCGCCTTTATCCTCCGGATGTTGCTTCAAATAATTTTCGACCCGTTGCACGGCTTCGTTGGTTTGACCTAAGGAAAACATTGCCCAGGTCAATTGATATTCCTTCAAGTCGGGGTTGAAATCGGCATCGATAGTTTCCAAAACATTGCGTGCTTCTCGAAATTTGCCTTCGTAAAACAGTGTCTCGCCGAGACGGTACTGCGCGCCATTATTACTCGGGTTCGATGCGATCGCCGCGCTGAACTCCGCGCGTCCCTCCTTCATCAACCCCACATGAATAAAGACCAAGCCCAGATAGTGATGAGCCTCGTCCAGGTTGGGATCCAACGCGAGCGCGTGCTTGAAATCGTTAATCGCATCCTCGTGGGGGAAATGATGGAAAGGGGTCCATTTCAGACGACCCCGAGCGAGGTAGGCCGCAGGCAAGTTGGCATTCAAGGACAAGGCTCGATCGACCTCCAAATATGCTTTTTCTTCCAGCCCTTTGTCCTGGGGAGCGTACAAGAAAAGGCGAATGACATAAGCCAGCGCCAGCTCCGCGTGCGCCTCGGCGAAATTCGGATCAGCCTTCACCGCTCTCTCCAGCAACTCGATGACTCGCGGATTATTGCGCTGTCCCTCCAAATGCGAGGAGGAATGTTCCGCCAGGACCTTGGCATTTTGGAAAAGCGCGCGCGCCTCGAGCGAGCTTCTCAGAAACATTTGCCAAACAACTGCACCCAGAAAGAGAAGGACCAGGGCCGCCGCAACCGTCACACGAGTTTTCTTCTCCCTCAGGCGGAAAGCCAGCTGATTAAAGACCGGCCAGTGCCCTTTCTCCCACGGCAACACGAGTCGATAAACATTCAGCGGCGCCCGAATATTTTTGAGGTCGACTGCGCCGAGTTTAATGAACGTGGCCGCGAATTTGTTGCGGACTTGATCGTAAACTTGCTGGCTTAGGCAAATCCCGCCCGGCTTTGCCAGTGGCTCAATCCTCGAGGCAATGTTCACTCCATCGCCAAGGACATCGTTCTCCCGATACACCACATCACCCAGATGAAGGCCAACGCGGATTTGAATTTTGATGGTTTCGCGAGAAGAAACATTACGCTCCCTCAAAATCTTCTGTATCTTCGCCGCGCACTGGACCGCGTCCAGGGCGCTGTTGAATTCGACCAGGAAAGCATCGCCGATGGTTTTGATTTCGGTTCCGCTGTGCTGGCGGAAGAGAGGTCGCAGTAACTGCCGATGCTCTTCCAACAGCTTGAGCGCGAGCGCCTCGTCTTTCTGCGTAAGCGCGCTGTAGCCGACCATGTCGGTAAACATGATGGCCGCGAGCTTGCGTTGCTCGACACTTTCAGTGGGCATCAGATTTAGTCAGCCAACTGACTTTATCTTCCAAAAGCCGCGTTTTGCTAATGGAGGTCAAATTTGAAACAGTCGAAATGTTACATGGTCTTCTGTTTCCTGCGAAGCCGACTGGCCACCAGATTTTCGGCGCCACCGGCCACGATCAATTCCTGAGCGGCGGGACTTAGCGGCGGAAAAGCGAATGATTTTCCATCAATGGTCAGGATCGATCTGCCGTAATCAATGTTAATTTCCGATGCGACTGTGGTTGACGCGCGATCTTCGAGCGTGGCGCGCAAGTGCGTCACGAGCTCGGGACATTCAAACACCACGAAACCGTTGTTGAAGGCGTTGCGCTTGTAAGTTTCGGAAAAACTGGCGGCGATTACACACGGAATGCCTTTGAATTTCAATGCCGTAGCCGCCTGCTCTCGACTGGAGCCACTGCCAAAGTTTAAGCCGCCAACCACAACATCACCGCTGCGATAGAGGGTGTTGAAGTTCGGATCGTAATTTTCAAATGTTACCGCCGCCATTTCCTCCGGAGTCATATCGTCGCGGTAAGTGTGTTTGCTGCCGTAAATGCCGTCGGTGTTCAAATTGTCCTTATCAATGAAGAGAACGCGACCGCGCACACTGGGCGGGAAACCGGCAATGATCTCTACCGAGCCTGCTGACTGCGTTTTCTTGTCGGCGCGCCGAATCGCCGTGCCCGCGGCGCGCTCGGCGAATGTTTGTGGCGCGCAGATAAATCCGGCTAATGCGCTGGCGGCAACAACCGCGGGTGAACCCAAATATACCAATGCATCGCGATCGCCCATGCGGCCCTTGAAATTGCGATTGGTAGAGCTGATTGCCGTCTCACCCTTTTGCACGAGACCGCGTCCCAGGCCGATACAGGCTCCGCACCCAGGCGGCAGTGGAATGGCGCCAGCTCCCAAGAGAGCTTGCCAATCGCCGTTTCTTTCGGACTTGGCTTGAACTTCGGCGCTGGCCGGAGCCAAATAAAATTCCACCCCATCGGCCACATGTCCGCCGCGGGCGCGCACCACTTCGGCGGCGTCATGCAAATCCTCGAAGCGCGCGTTCACGCACGACAACAAATATGCCTTCTGAATGGGCACATGCTTCCGCTGCATTTCCGTGAGCGACACCATCGTCTTCACTTCGTTAGGTCCGGACACATGTGGAACCACGGTCGCTAGATCGAGGTCAAGTTCGATGGCGTAGTCCGCGTCGGCGTCAGTGCTGAACTCGCTTCGATTTTTCCACCACGCGTCGATATCCGCGTTGCTGTAGCCCGAACGGCTTTTAGGACCGCGCGTTCCCGGGCGTTTTAGGTTCGTGAACTCGCTGACACGGGAACGCAAATAATTCACCGTCACTTCATCAAATGGAAACACGCCCGCCAGCGCGCCCCACTCGGTTGTCATGTTGGCGATCGTCATTCGCGCAGACATGGGCAAATTCGCAACACCATCGCCCACAAATTCAACGGCGTGATTAAGGACCTCGTCCTTATTGAAGAGCCCACATAATGCGATGATGACGTCTTTGCCGGCGACGCCCGCTGAAAGGTTTCCTTTCAACAGTACCTTGGCCACCTTGGGCACCTGCCACCAGGTCACTCCGGTGGCCCAAATGCTCGCCGCGTCAGTCCGCACCACCGGCGTGCCCAGCGCCGCTGCCGCCCCGTACAAATTTGAGTGCGAATCGCTCGCCACGACCATCGCCCCGGGAACAACATAGCCCTGTTCTACCATCACCTGGTGCGAGATCCCGGTACCAGCCGGATAAAAGTCGATCCCGTGGTCTTGGGCGAACGCTTCGATTTTGGCGTACTTCTCCAAATTCTTCGGCGTGACATTTTGAATATCGTGATCGATGGCGAATACCGGTTGCGCCGGATCCGCGATCTCCGTCGCGCCGATCTGCCTAAACTTCGGAATCACCGCACCGGTGTTGTCGTGCGTCATCACATGCCGCGGCCGAATCGAGACGAAATCGCCCGCGCGCACGACCGCACCGGGAGCAAGTCCATCCGCGTGTCGCGCCGCAATCTTCTCAACCAGCGTGAGGCCCATAATGATTATTTAAGTCGAGTTCCTTGCCGTAAAGACGTTTGAACAGTTGCTGTCGCTGCTCCGATTCCGATAAACCCCGTGGCAGGGATGCCTTCACCATTTCGCAAGCGCTATCGAACATTTGCGCACCCATTAGAAAACGTTCTTCGCCCGACAGCGCCATCAGTTTATCGCGCAAAATTCGCTCGATTTCCGGCGGTGTATCAGTCATTCGAGGCACCCTTCCAATAAACTATCCAACCCGAGTTCGCGCGTCCAGTGCTGCAAATATGCCGTATCATATCCCGTCGCGAGCAGATTTCGCACATCGCCCAGTTGGATTTCGGAATGCGAGTCCTTCGCCCAAGCAAGTTTTGAGATGATCAAGTCCTCCTTACTCGCGATGAAGGTGTTGAAGTCGCGAATGGAAATTCTTTGACGCCGCTCAAATTCCATCCACCGATATTGCGTTCGCTTGCGGATGATGCAGTCCACTTTAATTACGCTTTCTTGATGAATGAGATTGAAAATCGATTCATGAGCGACGGATTCGCGAATATTTTCCTCGCTCACGTAATAGTCAGGCCGAAATAAAGCGGCCACGCGGTCAACATCCTCCGGCCCAATCGCGATCACCACATCGATATCGCGGGTCATGCGCGGTTGCGCGTAATAATTCATCGCCATGGAACCGGTGAGCATGTACGAGATGCCGGCTTTCCCGAACCTGCGGGAAATGTCGCGCACGATGTCGATCTCGTTCATGACGAGACGATGTCGATCTCGCGCGTCACTTCTTGGCCGCGCGTTTGCCCAAAAGCTTGGCAATATCGAAGTCGACGAAATCGGCGTGATGAAAGATGATCGATTCGATCGAACGCTCCACCTTGTCGCCCTCGTGACTGTGGGTGGCGATGATGTGCATGACTTCGCCCGGAATGCGGTGCTTGTAGGCGAGTGCGACGCCGCTAAACGGATGCCGCACCTGTTGTCCAAATTTTCCCTGAATTACTTTGCCCGAAGAATCCTTATCAAACTCGAGCGGTTTACCCACGTCGGCCAGGAGCGCGCCCGCGATGAGATAGTCCCGCTGAATGGGGATGCTGCAGCGGAAGGATTTCTTGAGGATATCGGCGATGGCGATGCACTGCCGAGCGCAGGAATTCAGATGCTCGACGAAGGTCATGTTGATGTCGCCGGCCAGCAGGGTGAACTTAACCGCGCGCAGTTCGGCGAAGGTCCAGCCCTTCCCACCGCAGCCGGTGGTGATCGCTTCGTTCCAGACCGCCGCCACCTTTTCGCGCAGTGCCTTGTTCTTGATCTTCCTGATGCTGGGAAAGAGTTGCGCGATTTTAGTGACGCCGTAATTGGGCCGTTGAGTTGTTGTCATGGCAGTAATATCAAAAGGAGTTCCTTCTTGTTTTCACTAGGTCCAAGATGAATGACGAAGCTCGAATGACGAAATCCGAAGGAAATCCGAATGACGAAGTGGTGTTTCGCAAAGTCGTGGCACGTCGTTCGTCATTTAGGCTTCGGGATTAATTCGTCATTCGAGCTTCGTCATTTGAGTCCTGTCTAATGGCATTGACGATAGATTTCGTCTGCAACGTCATGACGGCAAATTCCTTGGGCCTGGTCCGTCATAACCGTGACTGACCGGATCAATCCGGCGCATCGGTTTCTCCCGGCTTTGCTCTTCGATAACGTGTGCCACCAGTCCGGGGGTGCGCGCGATCATGAAAATGCCGTTGAACGCCGCGGGATTCATTCCTAAATCAGCCAGAATCGCGCCGATGGCGCCATCTACGTTAATGGGCAACGCTTTCTTTGCCTCGGCGAAGGATTTTTCAACGGCCCGCGCCGCTTTCATGTGCATTCCATCAACGCCGGCTTCACGCGCAAGTTCAAACAACCGCGCAGTCCGCGGGTCTTTGGTATGATAGCGATGACCAAATCCAGGCATGCGCTCACCCGCCTCCCTCATCGCCGCCAGTGCTGCGGTGGCAGCGTCTTCCATTGAAACTGATTCATTCGTGGACCGATCAGCAATTGCTTTTAATTGCCGGGCGCAATCCTCGATGGCGCCCCCGTGATGACGATTGATCGACATAATCCCGGCCGCGACTGACGCACTCAGCGATGCACCGGTGGACGCAACGGTTCGCGCGGCCAGCGCGCTGGGAGCCGTGGCGCCGTGATCGATCGAGGCCACCAAAATCGCATCCATCAAACGCCCGACCTCAGGTGAAGGCAGCTCGCTCGTCAAAATCAAATAGACCGCCGCTCCAAACGACACGCGGCCCATCAGCTCGGCGATATCGTAGCCGCGCACCGCTACTCGATTGGGTTCAATGCGTGTGATCGCAGTATTCCACACCGCATTCTTGTCGGCTTCGCTCATTAGACTCTGTCCTTTCATTCGCTGGAGAATTTCAACTACCGCCCCCGGTAGTTCACCAAACGCATCGACCACAGTCGCGCCGGCTTCACGCAACGCTTTCACTTTGCCGGCGTGCGTGCCGCGACCGCCTTCAATAATCGCGCCGGCATGACTGAAACGCGTGCCTTCCCGCGCCGCTTTGCCGCCGATGTAGGCGATGACCGGTTTGGTGACTTTTCGATCGCGAATCAACTGCGACAGTTCCTCTTCCTGCGAAGAACCAATTTCGCCAAAGATGACGATGGCCTCGGTGAGCGGATCAGCTTCGAACATCAGCGCGGCATCGGGAATGCGAATGCCGAGGACCGCATCGCCGCCAATGTGTGCGATCGTTGAAATACGCACACCAGCCTGACCTAAGTAGTAACCGGTGCTCGAAGCCATGCCGCCGGAGCGACTGATTACTCCAACGCCCTTCGGAATACCGGGCTTGAACCATTGCCGCGCACTTTCCGCGCGACCACCGATCATTCCGACGACGCCTTTCCCAGGACTCAATACACCGAGTGTGTTCGGCCCAAGAAAAGTTGCGCCGTTCGCTTTGGCCGCCGCGGCAATTTCCATTGCGTCCCACACCGGCACGCGATCGGGCACCAGCACGGTGAGCTTGATGCCAGCATCAATCGCGGAAATCGCCGCTTCCTTCACACCCGCCGCCGGCACAAAAAGCACCGAGATGTCGATTCCACCCAGAGCTTTGACCGCGTCCTGCGGCGTGTTAAAAACGGGCACACCAAGAACAGTCTGTCCACCTTTGCCTGGCGTTACGCCTGCGACAACATTCGTCCCATACTCGCGCATTAGCTTCGTGCGCGCCCGCCCTTCGCGACCCGTGATGCCTTGCACCAGAACGCGCTTGGTCTCGTCGATCAAAATTGCCATTTAGCGTGCGTTTCCAAAAAAGAAACCGGCGATCGCCTCGCAAGCGCCGACCACATCAAGCAACCGCTTCTTGGCTTCGTTCGTCATAGACGATCTGCCGCGCCGCTTCGATCTCGCGTCGGAAATACGGATTGCGAAGGCATCGCTCAGTTAGCAAGTCGATCTTGCGACCGAGCAGCTTTTCGATTGCAGCAGCAAAGTCGAAGTAGCGATCAGCATAAGTCCCGGGAGTTTTATCGGCGAAGGTGACGACGAAATCGAAGTCGCTTTTCGCGGGATCGAAATCACTGCGTGCCGCAGATCCAAATACTTCGAGGCGCCGCACTCGGAAGCGGCGACACTCTTCAGCTAATCGATCTTTGGTTTTGTCGAGAACAGAAATCATGCAATTCACTCTAGATTAGCAGCGGCGCGAGGATATTGCCAACCTTGGGCTCAGGGCTTTTAGCGCTTTTACTTGGGACACAATGTAACGCCTGTTTCGTCTCGTTGCGCATGGCAGGGTAGGGTCTATCGCTGGAATTCGCACTTATGCGGTGGAGTGTCGGCGCCGAAGAAGCAATCGACGCACGACCCAAACGATGACGATTAACAGCGCGACCGCAGATATCGCAAGCGCCACCAGATTGTGCCTTGGATTCGAAAGGATAAAACTCGGATGTCGCGCGTAGAAACCGTTAAAGCCCTTGAGCGCTGCAGGCAACGCCAACAAGTCTTCTTTCGATAATTCAAGTCGACGTTCGTTCGGATGATAGTGAGACCCCATCCCATATGCGCGCCCGGCGGTATCGAGCTCAATGTGCCCGCCGAGGATGTGCGTGAGCGGGCGCGCCTGAACGAAATCAACGACGCGTCGCGCGCTGGCCTGGTACGCTGCGGAATCTTCCATCGTTAGGCGCGCAGGCATCAAAAAATCCCCGGAAAAAAGAATGCCCGTTCGACGATCGTAAAATGCCACGTGCGCTGGGTGGTGTCCCGGCGTCGGGATCACATCGATGGTGCGATCGCCAAGCTCTACTTGGGCGATTCCGTCCGGCCAATTGACAAAGGCAAAAAACGCTCGAACCGCCTCCAAGTCCGCAGACACAACCTTCACCGAGGGAGGAGAACCGAATTGTGAATCGCCGGCGCGATGATCGCGATGTCCGTGCGTATGCACGACGAGCAGCGGGAACTTTGCGTTATTCTTGTCGGGCAACAGCTCCAATACTTTCTTGGCGAGCGGCATCTGTGTGGAATCCGCGAGCGCGCCGGTATCGATAAGAAGCGCTTTTTCCGACCCGACGAGCAGGTAGAGGAAATTTCCTTCGAAACTCGCGCACAGATTCTGGCGCAGGATAAAAGTTTGCGGATCGTATACGTGGACTTGAAGAGGCTCCTGTGAAGTCGCGCCACAATTTGCAGCACCTTCGTCCCAATGCACCTCCAACGAACCTGGCACAGGCTGCGACCAAGCCTGCGCAACTAGGGTGACAAATATCGAGATTGCCGCTGTCGTTGTTGCATTCAATCCGGTGACAACAAAGAAGAACCTTCGCCGGTTCGCATCGCGCTTCGCCTTACCTTCACTCATGCTCTAATAGCGCTTTTGTCTCCGATTAGCTCGTTCAGCCCAGGAATATCGAGTTCCAAGTAGAATCCTTCCACTCCGGCGAGCCGGCACTCGACGTCGCACGCGAGTAGCTCGGAATCTTTGTTGGCAAACTCCTCGCTCGGCAACGACGATGCCGGTGCTCCGGCACGATCCAGGATCAATCCGCCAGAATGGGTCTCGATCGCGCCGCGAATTTGCGGCCACTGCGCGCTGTGGATCCACACTCGCCCGCCTTTCACCGGAATCGTGGTGACCGATGGATCCTTAACGAACTTTGGCACCCGCGACGAGCGCGGTTTCCATTTTGCTCCTTTACCGGTCGCAATAAGTTCGGCAAGGCGCGTGGCGATCGTGGCCGGCGCGTCGGTCTTACGATAACCCTCGATCGATGCGCCAAGCAGCCGCGACATTCGTTGCAAAATGTCCACGGCGCGATCTTCGGTGTTGCCGCCCAAACGAATCACGGCCGGAATGTTTAGATCGAGTTCCCAAAAAGCCTTGGCCAGTCCATAAGCAGACCAATATTGTTCCTGGCTCGCAACACCGGAGCCCGAACCGAAATATCCCACCAGCTCAGGCTGAGCCAGAATGATTCGACTGGCGCGATACACCTTGGAGGCAGATGGATTTCCACTCGTATCGGTGAAATTGGCGATGGTAAATCCCGCATTCACAATAGCGTCCATCGACATCATCGATCCGCCGCCGCCGGCGCCGTGAAAACCCACCAAGCCTTTGGAATCTTTCGCTGCTGTCATGGCTAACTGCGCGAAATAAAATGTGCCGCGGTGATCGTTTTGTTCGACCGCGTAGGCCACCCGTTCAAGGGCGGTGGGCGGATGATCGAACTCGCGCGCGATTTCAATTTTTAGCTCTGGGTGTCGCGCCACTGCGTAATCATCAATCGTGATACGACAATCGGCGGCGACGAACTGACCATCCTTGGTCAGAACCAGCGGATTGATTTCAAGTGACCGCGCTTCCACCTTGCGCGCCGCAGCAAATAACTTTCGAATCGAATCAGCGAGTTGTGTGGCGTGTGCCGATGAAAGTCCGCACGAAGCGGTCGCCTCGGCGACAATTGAATCGTCGGGTCCGCAAATCACATCGCACGCGATACGCCGGGTCGAGGCGGCCCGCTCTTCGATTCCGGTGCCGCCGCCGGGCGCGAAAATAATCGTCGGCGCGCGAGTAGCGTCATCAATTGCGAATGAGAGAAAAAACTCGCGGTCAATCGCAATCTTCTCTTCAACCAACACCGCTTCGACCGGAAACTGTCCAACTTTCATTTCCAGCATGCGTGCGGCATGGCCACGAGCCACATCGGGCTTTTTTGCGAAAGCGACGCCGCCGATGCCGGCTCGCCCAGTGGTCCAAGCCTGAATCTTAATGACGACTTCGCTGCCCTTTTGGTCCAAGAGTTCCTTGGCCACCGACACCGCCTCATCAGCGGTTGAAGCGGCGCGACCGCGCGGAATCTTGAATCCGTTATCCGCGAGAATGGCTTTGCCTTGATATTCGTGAAGTCGTGCCATGGCTGGGTGCTATTTCCACGATCCGAACCAACTCGCCATTTGCGGATCAGAATCGTAGATATAGCACTGTTGAAAAGAAAAGTTTAGGCCTTCCGCTGAGAGCAAAGAAATGTCCCCTGAGATCAAGAAAGAGATCCAGCTTGAGATCGCTCATGTCCTCTTCATCGACATTGTTCGCTATTCGAAGCTTTCGATTAATGACCAGCACGCGGCAATTGAGGAACTAAACCGGATCGTTCGCGCGTCCGAGCAATTTCAGAAGGCTGAAGCTGCTAGCCGCTTGTTAAAAATCCCGACCGGCGACGGGATGGCGCTGGTATTTTACACGAGTCCGGAAGCGCCTGCGCAATGCGCGGTGGAGATCAGCCGCGCGCTCAAGGAACATCCACGCTTGCAACTTCGGATGGGAATCCACAGCGGGCCTGAAGACCTCGAAGAATACGAGCGTTGGCGACCACTCTTGCACGACCTAGGTTCGTGCGAAGCGAAGCACGGTATGCGCGTCTCGGTCGTGAACCTCTATGACGATCAATTTGGCAATGCGAAGCTGCCGCGGAGATTCGAAACCCTGCAGAAACGCCGGACGCGTCTGCGCTGGGCGGTGATGACGGGAAGCGAAGCACGGTATGCGCGTCTCGGTCGTGAACCTCTATGACGATCAATTTGGCAATGCGAAGCTGCCGCGGAGATTCGAAACCCTGCAGAAACGCCGGACGCGTCTGCGCTGGGCGGGGATGACGGCAGCGTTGCTCGCGCTCGCGGCAATCGTCGCTGGAATCGTAATGTTTTCCCGCAATCGCGTGAGATCAACATTGGCTGCGCCCGAAAAAAGTATCGCCGTCTTACCGTTTGAAAACCGGAGTGAAGACAAAGCGAACGCCTACTTTGCCGACGGCATCCAGGACGAGATTCTGACGCGCCTGTCTAAGATCGCCGATCTGAAGGTCATCTCGCGCACATCCACGCAACATTACAAAAGCGCGCCGGAAAACCTGCCCGAGATAGCAAAGCAACTTGGCGTCGCCCACATCCTGGAAGGTAGCGTGCAGAAGAGCGGCGAGGCCGTGCGCGTGAACGTGCAGCTGATCAAAGCAGTCAACGATTCCCATCTTTGGGCCGATACCTACGATAGAAGACTGACCGACATCTTTTCGGTCGAGAGTGAGGTGGCCAAAGCGATTGCCGAGCAATTGCGAGCGCACCTAACCGGCCAGGAAGAGCAAGTCATCGCCGCCAAACCGACCGACAATACCGAAGCTTACGATGCCTACTTGCGTGGGCTGGCTTATACACTGAAAACTGCCGATACGACCACCAACGCCCTTGGCGCACAGAAATATCTTAGGGAAGCGGTGAAGTTGGACCCGAAGTTCGCCCTTGGTTGGGCGCTGCTGTCATACGTTGATGCGGCCAGCTACCGCAACCAGGCTCTTCAACCAACGGTCGCCCTCCG
>WNFT01004430.1_pt1 | contig 12251 bp, 8 predicted proteins | sample 5400191 | NCBI WGS metagenome assembly WNFT01 (sample SAMN13153359, study PRJNA577476) | soil metagenome | isolation source: 80 cm saprolite under Madrone tree | place: USA:California | collected 2016-06-14
GGCGCGCGCGATCGGGCCGCGCGACCTCGCCCTCGGCGCCTCCTTCGTCGCCGAGACTGCCGGCGGCGTGCCGCTGCTCGATGCAGGGGGCGGCCCGGTGCCGCGCGCACGCGCGACGCTGCTCGCGAATGCCGGACCGATCAAGGTCGGCTTCTTCGCGGCCGGCCAGGAGGCGGACGCGGCAACGTCGATCGCGGCCCGCGCGCGCGCTCTCCGCGAGCAGGGGGCGAGCATCGTCGTGCTGCTGCTGCAACCGCGTGGCGCGAGCGCCGTCCCCGCGGCGCAAGCGCTGCTCCCCGCCGCCCAGGCTGCCGGAGTGGATCTGGTGGTGCTCGGCAGGCGCGACGATCCCGCGGCAGACCCGAACCGCAAGGAGGCGGGGCCGCCGCCGCTGCTCGCGGTCGAGGGAAACGGGCAGAGCATCCTGCGCGTCGACGTGACGCTCGGCAAAGGGCCCCTGGCGCTCGCCCCGGCTGCGGAAGATCGCGACGAAGAGCTGAAAGGACTCGACGCGCGCGTCGAGAGGTTCCGCGCGCAGATCGCCACCTCGCCCCAGCGCCGCGAGCAGTTGGAAGCGAAGATCCGCGAGTTGGAGGAGCGCAGGCGCGCGCTCGCCGCCGCGCCGCTGCCGCAGCCAGCGCCGGGGACGTCGTGGGCACGCGCCAGCTTCCTGCCGCTCACGCAACAGGTCGGTTCCGATTCGGATGCGCAAAAGCTCGTCGATGCGTACGACCACAAAGTGGCGGAGATCAATCTTGCCGAAGCGCAGCGCCAGCCCGAGACTTGCCCACCCGCCAGCAGGGGCGAGCTCGCGTACGTCGGGGTGGCGGAGTGCGCCCGCTGCCACGAGGACGCGGCGGCATTCTGGACGCAGACGAAGCACGCGCGCGCGTACCACACACTGTTGACGGTAGAAAAGCAGTTCAGCCTCGACTGCGTCCGCTGCCACGTCACGGGCTGGCAGCAGCCTGGTGGCGTCTGCCGCATCGACCGGACGCATGTCGGCGGTCCCGGTTTCGACGGCAAGGGGATCGGGCGGCAGGACGTGCAGTGCGAGGACTGCCATGGACCCGGCAGCGCTCACGTGAAAGACGAGACGGCAACGACCATCCAGCTCGAAGTGCCGGGGGCCGCCTGCATGCGCTGCCACGAAGCCGCAAACTCGCCCCACTTCGACGACGCGAAGTACCGGCCGTACATCATCGGCCCGGGCCACGGGCAGCCACTCGCCAAGGGCGAGAAGGCGCGGCCGAGGCCCGGCGGTCCGCTCCATGAGTGAGGACAAGTTGGCGGAAGCTCTCGACCAGCAGACGGAACCGCGCCGCTTCTGGCTGGCGATCGCCTCGCAGCGCAAGCGGCTGGGGCTGGCGGCCCGGCGGATGCTTTCGCAAGGAGGGCAGCTGGCGCTGCGCGGCGTCCCCGATCTGTCGCTCGATCTGCTGATGCGGCTGGCGCACGGGGCGATGCTGGCGCAAGGGGCCGACAGCTGGACGGCGCCACTGAGCGGGCACCGGGTGCACCGGTACGCGTTCGCCGGATACGGCGCCGGGCCCGGGATCCTGCTCTTGCACGGCCTGGGCGGCTCCGGCATTTCCATGGCGCCGCTGGTCCCGGCCCTGGTTCCGCTCGCGCCGCGGGTGGTGCTCATGGAGCTTCCGGGGCACGGGCGCTCGCCGGACCCTGTGAACGGTCCGCTCAGCGCTCGAGAGTACGGGGCGGTGGTGATCGCCTGCGCGAAAGAGATGGCGCGCGAGCACGGCCGCAAGATCGTGCTGATCGGCAACTCGCTCGGGGGCGCGCTGGCGTTGTACGCGGCGCACGAGCGTCCCGATCTGTGCGAGGCGGTGGTCGGCGTGAATCCGGCGGGCGCCGAGCTTTCGGACGAGGCGATGAGTGGTCTGCCGCGCGCGTTCGAGGATGCCAACGCCGGCGCCGCGCAGATGGCCCACCTGCTCTTCCACAAGACGCCCTGGCCATTCTGGCTGGTGGCGCGGGACTTCGCCCGCCACTGGGGAACTCCGACGGTGCAGCGGATCATCGACGACGCGCGCGCCGGGAACGATCGTTCGCTCGGGCTCGAGGTCCTCACGGACATCCACGTTCCCGTGCTCATCCTCTGGGGCGCGCAGGACCGCCTGCTTCCACTCCGCAGCGTGGAGGATTTCGCGCGCATCGAGGGCGCGCGCGTGGTGATGCTGCCCGGATGCGGCCATGTCCCCCAGCTGGAGAAGCCGGCGCTGACGCGCCGCGCGGTCGCGGAGTTCGTCCAGGCGCTGAAATAAGCTGCGCCCCCCGTCGGTTTCTGCCTTCCAGTGCGTCCCTTTCATGTCGGTAAATGACCCCAAACAGGGGCCGATGTGGACTTTGACAGGGCGCTCAGTGGCCAGTAGGAGGGAAAGGTTGCGCTCCGCGATCGCCATCGTGTTCGCAGCCCTCTTCGCGGCGTCCGCCGTCCGGGCGCAGGAAGACCCGTGGGGCGACAATGCGCGCGCTGCCGACACGGCGCGCCCCTCCGAGACGAAGCCCTCCGAGACGGCCGCCTCCGATGCCGGCGCCGCGCGCGCGACCGACCCGGCGCGCGAAAGCGAGCAGAAGCCCGACGATTCCGCGGACGACGATCCCGAGGCCCAGGCCGAGGTGGAGAAGAGCGCCGCCGAGCTTGAGGCCGTGCGCAAGGCGGAAGAGAAGGCCGGGCTGCTCCATCAAGTCCCCGGTGCCGGTCCGCGCGACGGCATCTCCGTCGGTCTCGACCCCGCCGATCCGGTCGCGCGGGATCTCTCGACCGCCCTGGGAACCGGACTCGACGGCGCTCCGCTCGCCGATCCTGCTCCCGCGGGCAGCGTTTCCGCGAAGCTCCCCGAGCTGCTGGGAATCCCGGAAGAGGAGCTGCGCGCCAAGTACGACATCCCCGTCGAGCTGAACGACGCCGTGGTCGCCTACATCCGGTTCTTCCAGACCGACGCGCGCGAGCACTTCGCCAAGTGGCTCTCGCGCAGCACGCGCTACATCCCGATGATGCGCAAGGTGCTGGAGCGCGAAGGGTTGCCGCTCGACCTCGTCTACCTGGCGATGATCGAGAGCGGGTTCAGCGCCTACGCGTACTCGTTCGCGAAGGCCGCCGGGCCCTGGCAGTTCGTCGTCGGCACTTCCCGCCGCTACGGGCTGCTCACCGACTTCTGGGTGGACGAGCGGCGCGATCCGGCCAAGGCCACCGTCGCGGCAGCGAAGTACTTGAAGGATCTCAAGGCCAGGTTCCACGGCGACTGGTACCTGGCTTGGGCGGGGTACAACGCGGGCGAGGGGAAGATCAGCCGCGCCATCCGCAAGGAGAAGACCACTGACTTCTGGCGCATGATGGGCAAGGGACGGACGCTGCGCGCCGAGACGAAGCACTACGTTCCGAAGCTGATCGCGGCCGCGCTCATCGCCAAGCATCCCGAGCGGTTCGGGTTCCACGTCGACTACGAGCAGCCGCGCGAGGCCGAAGAGATCCGGGTGCCCGACGCTACCGACCTGCACGTGGTCGCCAAGGCCGCCGACATCACCTTCGAGGACCTGCGCGAGCTGAACCCGGAGCTGCGCCGCTTCTGCACCCCGCCGGGCGGTTATACCCTTCGCTTGCCGCCGGGGACGCGCGAGAAGTTCCTCGTCGAGTACGAGAAGCTGGACGCGAAGGATCGCCTGAGCTTCACCGAGCACCGGGTGGAAAAGGGCGAGCCGCTCTACAAGATCGCTCGCGCATATGGCGTCAGCGAGGCGGCGATCTTGCGCACGAACGGGATCCGAAATTACCGGCAGATCAAGCCGGGGCGGATGCTGGTGATTCCGATGGCCGGCGCCTCCCGTGGCCTGCTGGCGGGCTCGCAGCTCGAAGATCGCCGCGGACGCGCACTGGTGCGCACCATGACGGCGGTGGTCGCGCCGGCGCCGAAGCGTTTGACCGGAACGCTCTACACGGTGAAACCAGGGGACACGCTCTGGACCATCGCGGCAAAGTTCTCGACCACGGTGGACAAGCTGCGCAAGCTGAACGGGCTCACCGGCCGGCGCGCTCGCTCGCTGCAGGTCGGTCAGACCATCGCGGTGCGGGAGACGTAGCCGGCACGGCAGCGCCGCTCGATGACTCGGATCCCGCCGCGCGGTATGCTGCCGCAAGAAGGTGGAGCGTTGCGTGCTCTTGAAGATTCTCGCGATCATGTTCTTCGTCACGGCTTGCGCAGGGGCAAATCGCGAGGTGTCGAACCCCGATGCGCTGCGGATCTCCGGAAGTCATTATCAGTCGATGACCGGGGTCGCCGTGAACGTCGGCCCTGACCAGATGAGCTGCAACAGGGAGACGATCACCGGCAGCCACATCCTGCGCTGGTACTGCCGGTCCGGCACGGAATCCACGCAATACCTGCTGGCGAGTCCGATCGTGCTGATCATCCGTTAGGGCGCTTGACATCCGGAAATCGCGCCGCTCTCGTTGCGCGATGGCGATCTCGCGCTCGCGGGTGGTGGCCTTCACCGCGCTCGTCCTTCTCGCGCTCGACGCCGGACGATCGTTCTGGGCGCGCGTCGGGTACGCGCAACCGCGGGCGCGTTGGAAACCCGACCCGGCCGAGTCCGCCGGCATCGCCTGGCCCCCTGGGGCCGACGCGCCCGAGGGCCTCCCTCTGGGGCAGCGCATCTACCTGCGCAGTTGCCAGACATGTCACGGGCCGGACGGCCGCGGCAATGGTCCGGCGGCTCCTTCGATGAGCCCACGGCCGCGCGACTTCACCCAGGGACAGCTCAAGTACAAGTCCACCGCCTCCGAAACGCCTCCCACCGACGATGATCTCCAGCGCACCGTCCGCGACGGCTTGCGGGCGAGCGCGATGCCGTCCTTCGGCGACCTTCTCAGCGACGAGGAGATCAAGGCGGTGAGCAGCCATGTCCGCTCGCTCGGCCCGGCCCGCAAGGAGGGCGTGCCGGTTCCGGTGCCTCCGCGCGTGCGGCCCGACCCGGCGAGCCTCGAGCGTGGGAAGACCCTTTACGGTGAAAGCTGCGCCGCCTGCCACGGTCTCGATGGCCGCGCGCGCAACGCGTACGAAGAACCATCCGGCCGGCCGATCGTCGCTCGTGACCTGACCGCTCCGTGGACTTTCCGCCGGGGTGCTGACCCCGAGCAGCTCTGGCTGCGGGTCACCACCGGACTCGCGCCTGGCGCCATGCCGTCCTTCGCGGAGGGGCTGACGCCCGGACAGCGCTGGGACGTGGTCAACTACGTCGTCTCGCTCGCGCGCACGCCACCGTGGGAGACCGGCGGCAGGCTGGCAGGCCCCGGACAGGATCCCGATCCGGTGCGGCGCGGCGACTACCTCGTGCACCTTCACATGTGCGGGCTGTGCCACACGCAGATCGACCCGACCGGCATCTATCGCGAAAACGGCTATTTCCTGGCCGGTGGCATGCGCGTCGGTGCCTGGCCGCACGCCAACTTCGTTTCGCGCAACCTGACTTCGGACGAGGCGACCGGCCTGGGAATGCGTTCCGCGGACGAGATCGCCCGGATCATTCGCAACGGCCGCCACCCCGATCGCGTGCTCGACCCCTGGGGGATGCCGTGGTTCGTGCTGCATGCCCTGACCGACGAGGATGCCCGCGCGATGGGTTCGTACTTCAAGACGCTGCCCCCAGTTCGCCATTTCGTGCCCGAGCCGCTGCAATTCGGGTTCGTCGAGACGCTGATCGGCAAGATCTTGAGCCCGCTGCCGGCCGCCATTCCCCGTTTCTTGAGCTACGCGGACGGCGATTTCGCCGACCCGGAAGTGCCACGCTTCTCGCGAGACCTGCCGCAGCGGGCGCTCGAGACCGCGCAGTGGGTGGTGCTCGCGATCGGGCTCGTCGCCTTCGCTCTGGTCGGACCGCGGCCCCGCAGCTGGCTGAAGGCAGTGCTGCTTCTCTCCGGTGCGGCATTGCTCGCGCTTCTCGCCTGGTTGATCGTGCGACTCCCGCAAGCGATCCCTCCGGAGCCTCTGGCGCAGGGGTTGATCTCCGGCGCGCCGAAGCTCGATACCCGCGGATTGCCGCCGGAGAAGAGCGCGCTCCTCGAACGCGGCGCCTACCTCTACAAGACGACGTCGTGCCTCTTCTGCCACGGCGCCAACGGCGCGGACGGCAACTCGATCAGCTGGAAGCCGTTCGGCACCCTCTACGTGCGCAACATCACCTCCGACCCGGAGACCGGCATCGGCGCCTGGACGGATGCGCAAGTGGCCCGCGCGATCCGCAGCGGGGTCTCCCGGCACGGGCGGCAGCTCCACTGGCAGGGAATGATCTGGGACCTGCTCTCGAACCTGGACGAGGAGGATCTGCGCGCGATCGTCGCGTATCTGCGCACGCTCCCGGCCGTGCATCGGGCGATTCCCCCGGCGCGACCTCCAGCCGCGGACGACTGCGAGATCTACACGTTCTACACGCGCGGGCCGTTCAATCCGGGCTGCCAGTAACGATCCTGTCGCAAGCGCAAATCTGCACACGAATGCAAATCTGCGATCGATAAACCTCTGCAAAAAGAGAATCGGTGCAACTTTGCACGAGTGCAAATCTCCAGTAGATAAATCTCTGCAAAAGTTAATCAGTGCAGCTTTGCACTAGATAATCGATTCCAAATCCAACATGTGAAAATGTGCACTCGTTGACGGAGCCCGCTCCCCGGCAGCCCGATGGCTGCTGCCTCGACGCCGTGTCGGCGCGAGGCAGGAGGCCACCACCATGACCGCATTGCGCGTAAGATCGTGGCTCGGAGCAGTCCTCTTCTCAGCGGCCGCGCTCGCCGACTTCGGCGATCCATTGTCCGGGCTCAACGCGGAGGAGCTGGCGAAGTTCGAGGCAGGCAAGACCGAGTTCTCCAAGGCAGAGGAGCCCGACGAGGGGCTCGGCCCGGTCTTCAACGAGGCCGCTTGCGTCACCTGCCACACCGGTCCGGGGACTGCAGTCGGTGGCACGACCCAACGAATGGAGACGCGGTTCGGCCGCCTGCGGGACGACGGCACCTTCGATCCGATGCCCGAATCCGGAGGGTCGCTGCTGCAGGACCAGGCGATCGGATACGTCAGCGTCCAGGCAGGGTCGTACACCTATGTTCCCGAGATCGTCCCTCCCGCTCGACCTGGCGAGTTGAGGGTGGTCGCGCGGCGCCGCACGCAGCCGCTCTTTGGCCTCGGTCTGGTAGATGCGACTCCGACTTCGACGTTCATCAGCATCGCGATCGTGCAGTCCATCCTCAATCCCTCGATCGCGGGGACGCCCAGCGTCGTGCCCGACCCCAGCAACGGCGGGCACCCCGCGCTTGGCAAATTCGGGTGGAAGGCGCAGGTGCCGAGCCTGTTCGTCTTCTCCGGTGACGCCTACTTGAACGAGATGGGCATCACGAACCCGCTTTTTCCCGATGAGAACTGTCCCCAGGGCAATTGCGAGTCCCTCCGCTACAACCCGGCGCTGACGTCTCCGAACGACGACGGCTCGGGTGTAGAGAAGTTCAACGACTTCATGACGTTCCTGGCGGCGCCGCCGCGCGGAGCGCGCAACTTCGTGACGGAGTACGGCAACTTCGTCGCCAGGGTCATCGGTTGTCTCGACTGCCACGTCCAGACGCTGCGCACGGCCGCGAACGCCGTAGCGGCCTTGAACAAGGTCACCTACCACCCCTTCTCGGACTTCCTGCTCCACGACATGGGTGCGCTCGGTGACGGCATCACGCAGAACCAGGCCACCGGCCGTCTGATGCGCACGCAGCCGCTCTGGGGACTGCGCACGCAGGCGAACATGCTCCACGACGGGCGCGCGACCACCATCATCGACGCCATCCGGGCGCATGACGGCCAGGCGGCGGCCTCGAGGCGGGAATTCGAGTCGCTGGGTGATTTCGACCGGTACGCGCTGCGTGCGTTCCTGGAATCGCTCTGAGGCTTCTCGCGCGGATCGACAGCCGTCGCGTTCTTCGGCCAACCGCCACTGCGTGCGCACTCGAGCGCACGCGGTGGCGATCTACCTTTAATCGTCTTCCCGCCGGCTCCGGGACGCGGGAAGCACCTCCCAACCCAGGTTGTCGCCGTCGTTCTTGCCGAAGCCGCCGCCCGCCGAGTCGATGGTGGCGGACGGCCCGCGTGACGATGGAGTAACGTCTCTACATGCTGAACGGCCGAAAGTTCAGGATCGCCCTTGCAGCCTCGCTCCTGCTGGCCGCCTGCTCCGCCGCTCAGCCCAGGTCCGGCGCGGAGCAAGGCGAGTTGGCGGCCTTGGCCAACCGCTACTTCGAAGAGGTGTACTTCAAGTACTCGCCGACCCGGGCGACTCGCGCAGGACTGCACGCGTACGACACGAGCCTCGAGGACTTCTCCCGCGCGGCCATCGACGCCCAGGTCGCCGCCTTGAAGGACTTCGAGGACCGCGTCGAGAGGCTGCAGCCTTCAGGGGGCGCGCCGGATGCCGCCGCGGATCGAGACTTGCTGCTCTCGGACATCCGCTCGAGCCTGCTGGAGCTGACGACCATCCGGCGATGGGAGAAGGATCCGAACCTCTACTCCAGCGGGATCACCGAAAGCGCTTTCGTCATCATGAGCCGCAATTTCGCGTCACCCGACCAGAGGCTCGCCTCGCTGGTCGCGCGCGAGAAGCAGATGCCCCGGGTGCTCGAGGTAGCCAGGGAGAACCTGAAAAACCCGCCGCGATGGTACACGGCGATCGCGCTCGAGCAGCTGCCCGGGATCATCTCATTCTTCGAGAACGACGTCCCCGCGGCGTTCAAGGAGGCGAAGGACGCGGACACCCGGCGCGAGTTCGAGCTCTCGAACTCGCAGGTCCTCTCCGCCCTGCGCGCCTACCAGCAGTTCCTGCAGCACGATCTGTTGCCCGGGTCGGGCGGCGACTACCGCATCGGCGCGGACGCATACCGCAAGAAGCTGCTCTTCGACGAGGCGGTGGATCTGCCGCTCGACCAACTCCTGGGAATCGGCATGGCCGACCTGCGCCGCAACCAACGCGAGTTCCAGCGGGTGGCGAGGCAGCTCGCCCCGGACCTGGCGCCGGCGCAGGTGCTGAAGGACCTCGGAGCAGACCATCCGCCACCCGCCGGGCTCCTCCAGTCATTCCGCGACACCTTCGGCGACCTGCGCGGCTTCATCGAGACCCGCCGGATCGTCACCATCCCCTCTCCGGTCCCGCCCATCGTGGAGGAGACGCCGCCGTTCATGCGCGCGCTCACGTTTGCTTCGATGGACCCCCCTGGGCCCTTCGAGAAACGAGCGAAGGAGGCGTTCTTCAACGTCACCTTGCCCGAGCGGACGTGGACGCCGGAGCAGGTCGAGGAGCACATGGCCGGCTTCAACCGGGGCACGGTGATCAGCACCGCGATCCACGAGGCGTACCCTGGGCACTACGTGCAGTTCCTCTGGGTGCAGCGAGCGCCCGACAAGGTGCGCCAGCTGCTCGGCTGCTCCTCGAACGCAGAGGGGTGGGCGCACTACAGCGAGCAGATGATGCTCGATGAAGGTTACGGCCGCACAGCGGGCCTCGCCGAGGAGAATGACCCGGCCTTTCTCAAGCTGCGTCTCGGACAGCTCCAGGACGCGCTGCTGCGCAATGCCCGCTACCTGGTCGGCATCCGGATGCACACTGGCGAAATGACCTTCGAGCAAGCCGTGGAGTTCTTCGAGAAGGAGGGATACCAGTCGCACGCGAACGCGCTGCGGGAGACGAAGCGAGGCACGAGCGACCCGACCTACCTCGTGTACACGCTCGGGAAGCTGCAGATCCTCAAGCTGCGGGACGACTACCGCAGGAAGGCGGGCGCGAGCTTCCGCCTGCAGGAGTTCCACGACGCCTTCCTGCGTCAGGGGTTCCCGCCGGTGAAGATCATCCGGCGCGCCCTGCTCGGCGACGACGGCCCGACGCTTTGAGCTTCGTCAGCGGCGCTTCGCCGCACCCTCCAGCAAGCGCGTCTCGTCGATCACCGCGCGCTCGTGGCGGCCGCGCATGACTTCTCCGCCCGGGTCGCGCGCAACGACGTCGAAGACGTACAGCCTTCCGTTGCGGCCGGTGTACGTCGCTTCCGCCTCCACCCAGGCGCCGACGGGCGTGGCCGCAAGGTGCTTCACGTCGACGATCACGCCGACCGAGAGCTGCCCCGGACCGCACTCCGCCTTCAACAGGCGACCCGCGGCGAGCTCCAGCAGCGCGATGCACCTCGTCGTCGCGAGCACGGCCGGGAAATCGTCGCCGGTGATCGGCTTCAGCGCAGCCGCCGTGTCCGCCTCGCCGACCGTACAGCGGAACTTGAAGCTCGTTCCCGGTTCCATCATTGCTCGGAGAGCAGGACCTTCAGCTCCCGGATCCGCCTCGTCACCTCCTCGCGCGGCTTCTGCCGGTATGACTCCGGTAACAGCTCGCGCGAGGTGCATTCGGCGATGGCCACGAGCGTCTGGAGCTCCACCTCCAACGGATAGCTGGGTGGCAAGAAATCGGCGAAGGTCTGGCGAAGATCGTCGGCGCTCACCTTTTCGCGGTGGTCGGTCACCGCGCGCAGCTTCGCACGCACGAGCGCGGCCTCGAGGTCCGCGCCGGACATCTTCGGCAGATCCGGCGGCAAGAGCGCGACGAGGTCGCCCTCGAAGTTCACCTTCGCCTTGCGGGCCATGGTCTTGACCAGCTCCACTCGCTCTTCGTGGGACTCGGGATAGAAGAGCGCCAGGTGCTCCTCGGCGCGGCCCTGGCGCTTCAGGTCGACCGGCAACAGGTCGGGCCGCGAGGTGAGCAGGAACCAGACGATCTTTCCCCGGTATTCGGTGTTCCCCATGAAGGCCGCGATCTGGGAGAACACCCGCGCGCTGGTGCCGCTGTCGCCTTGGGCATTCCGGTTGCCGAGGAACGCATCTGCTTCATCCACGATCACCGCCACCGGCCACATCGCCTTCAGGAGGTTGAAGATCTTCTCCAGATTGCCTTCGGTCACGCCCTGCCACTGCGAGCGGAAGTTGAGGAACTTCACGCAGGGGATGCCGATCTCGCCTGCGAAGCAGGTGGCGAGGAAGGTCTTGCCGGTCCCGATCGGGCCGGCGATCAGGAAGCCCATCGGAACCACGTCGCGCTTGCCGGACTGGATGGCCTTCGCCGCCTGGCGCAGGAGCTGCTTTGCCTTGGCGTGGCCGGCGACCATGTCGATGGAGTGCGCCGGCTCGATGAACTCGAGAAGCCCGTGGCACTCCGCTTGGATGATCTCCTTCTTCTTCTCCTTCAGCTTCTCCACCGTGAGCCTGGGGCCGGCGATGGCCTCGGTGAGCACGCGATCGAGAGCGACCCGGGACATGCCGGCGGTCATCTGCCCGAGCGCCTCCGCGTTCACTTCCGAGATGTCGCTCCGCTTCTTGCCGGACTGGGCGATCTTCCATTCGACGTACTGATAGCGCTCCTTCTCGTCGGGAAGAGGCAGCTCGATGGACGCCGCGTAGGGATTGCGGCCGATGCGCGGGTTCAGCTCGGCGAGGTTTTCGGCGATCAGGCAGACGGAGAAGTCGGCGGTGAGGAACTGCGGATCCTGCGCCCACTTCACCAGGGTGACGAGCGAGTACCGATCCTCTCCGGGCATGTAGCCGAGGTCTCCGGCGGGCGCGACGGTCTCCGCGAAGTCGATGATGATGGCGACGCTCTTGCCGTCCGCGATCCGCACCCGCGCGTAGGATTCGAGGAGCGGAAAGGCTCGCGCGGGATCCTTGGGGACCGCCTTCGCGTACTCGGTGCCGAAGAGCGTGTCGTATCCCGCGACGGCGGCCATGAAGTCCTTCTGCATCTCCGACGTGGCGAGCCTGATGCCGCCGGAGCGGTCATAGAAGACGACCAGGTCGCGGGTCCCGAACAGCTCGTCGGCGAGGAAGCTGCGCAAAGAGCTGAAGCGCCGGCCACCCTTGCCGTCGTCGGCGGGCTGCAGGTCGCGGACGTCCCCGTGCAGGACGAAAGTGGAGATGGTCTTCGTGTAGTAGCGCCCGGCCAGCGTGCGCGCCCACGGGGGAAAGGAGGCGAGCGGGTCCTGTGAAAGCGAACGGGACTTCCTCGGCATGGCGCCCTCTTCTAACGGATCGTGCGCAGTCCTGCAGCGGCGCGCGAGCGCCGGAGCGTATCACGGGGTTCCACCACAAGAGCGCGCCGTCCTGTATCCTCCGGTGGGGCTGGGCGCTGGTAACGTTCCGGCGCGCGCCTCCGCATGCGCCGGTGCTACTCGGTCAAGGCTT
>WNFT01024189.1_pt1 | contig 12249 bp, 11 predicted proteins | sample 5400191 | NCBI WGS metagenome assembly WNFT01 (sample SAMN13153359, study PRJNA577476) | soil metagenome | isolation source: 80 cm saprolite under Madrone tree | place: USA:California | collected 2016-06-14
GTCGAAAAACTTCGCTTAATGATGAGATCGTTCTCACACGGTTCGATCCCGGACTCGACCAGTTGTGGGTTTAATGTTTCCAGATCGTTTCCACTGAAAACGGCTTCCACAGTACAAAGATCGGTCCCGGTGCGGATGAGCGATTTATCTGCGCGTTCGCCCAGCAAAAGTTGCAGCGCGCCGATGATGATCGATTTCCCCGCACCCGTTTCACCAGTGACCGCGACGAATCCCGGCCCCACCTGCCACTCGAGCTCTTCCACGAGCGCGAGATTCTTTATTCGCAATAGAGTGAGAACAGCAGACATTCGAGAAAGTTGATGATTGAGACTTGAGTTGTGTTCTAAAGATTTCAAACCCTCAACCATCAACTTTCAACTCTTGAAATAATTAGGCGGGACGGTTGAGTCGAACCCTGCGAGGTAGCGACACGGAATTCATGGCGCAGCAAACGCCGTTGCCTGCAGGGCTTCGTTACAATTCGTAGCGGAGCGGATAGCCTTCGGGCTGTGTCGAAACTCTCTTTCGTGCGCGCGGCTGCTGAAACGCGTAAATACGACCGTCGGGCTCTATGCGAAGGCCAAAGCGATAACCGGGGCCCATATCCACCAGTCTTGGCCGGGATAGTTGAGCTCTAAGGAGAATCCCTTCAAAAATCTAGAGCCTGTTCAATCTCACCGAATGATTCCGCGTTCGCTTTGTTCGATGAACTGGATGATCTCGGTGATTTCTTCTGTCTGGGGCAATTCCTTCTGCATCGCTTCGATTGCCTGGTGTCGGTTGTATTTCGAACGGTAAATCAGGCGAAACGCTTCTTTGATGAGCTTCACGCTTTCGGGCGGAAAATTTTTGCGTTCCAAGCCGACCAGGTTAATCCCGCGAATTTCTGCAGGGTTGCCGTCGGCGATCATGAACGGTGGAACGTCCTGGACAATTTTCGAACAGCCGCCGGTGATCGCGAACCGTCCGATCCGGCAAAATTGATGAACAGCGGTGAGCCCGCCCATCATAGCATGATCTCCCACCTGCACGTGGCCGCCTAATGTGCCGTTGTTGGAGAAAATGACGTGATCGCCCACGGTGCAATCGTGCCCGATGTGACTGTAAGCGAGAAAATTTCCGCGATTACCGATCCTCGTTTTGCCTTCGGGCGTTGTACTCCGGTGCGCTGTTACGAATTCGCGGAACGTATTTTCGTCGCCGATTTCTAAATACGTCGGCTCGCCGCGATATTTTAAATCCTGTGTTTGCTGGCCGATGGAGCAGTAGGCGTAAAATCTATTTTTTGCTCCAGCCTTCATCGGTCCGCGCAGCGTGACGTGATGTTGAAGCCAGCAATCTGGCCCGAGCACCACATCGGGTCCGATTACACAGTACGGCCCGACGATTGTTCCCGCGCCGAGTTCGGCGCCCGGATCAACGATCGCGGTGGGATGAATCTGCGCGTCGCTCATTCTGACTGACCCCTCACCTCAATCCTCTCCCCTTTGCGTAAGGGGAGAGGCGGAAGAAGCGTTGCAGTATTGCTTGGGATCTTCACGCTTACCGCGGAATCGGGAACGCCTCGCCCTTTGTAAGGGAGAGGGGAGGGTGAGGGTTCGCTCATTTATCGAGAAACGTGAACATCAGTTCGGCTTCGGAGACGATGGCGTCGTTGACTACGCAGTGACATTTCGCTTTCGCCAGGCGTTCGCCGCGTGATTTGGTGAGCTCGGCGTGGATGAAGATCGTGTCGCCCGGCAACACGGGTTTGCGAAATTTCACTTCGTCGGCGCTCATGAAATAGCCGATGCGGCTGGTGGTTTTGGCCAGTTTGAATAACAGAATGCTCGCTACCTGCGCCATGGCCTCCACCTGCATCACGCCCGGCATCACGGGATGGCCGGGGAAATGTCCTTGAAAGAACGGCTCGTTAATCGTGACCGTTTTGACGCCAATGCATTTGGTTTCGGTTTCGAAACTGAGAATGCGATCGACCATGAGAAACGGGAAACGATGCGGTAAAATCTGCATCACCTGGTCGGTATCGAGTCCACCATCGCCGCTCGGGATCGTTCGTGGCGCGGCCACGGCGCTTCTGCGCGTCTGCTCGCGGGTGATTGAGCGCGCCAGCTGGGCATTGGTGGCGTGACCGGGTTTCACTGCCACCACATGACCGCGAATCCGTCGCCCGACCAGAGCGAGGTCCCCGATAATATCGAGGATTTTGTGCCGGACGAACTCATCGGAGAACCGCAAGGGTTCCTTGCTTAATACCGCTTCCCCGCGCACGACGATGGCGTTTTCGAGGCTGCCGCCTTTGATGAGGTTCTTGTCCATCAGCGGCTTCACATCTTCGTAAAAAACAAATGTGCGGGCCGGAGCGATCTCCCGTTCAAAAAGCGCGGGCGTGACTTCCACCGACAAAAACTGCGCGAACCGATTGTTTGGGCCGGCTTGCGTGCACGAGATGCGAAACCTGTCTTCCGGCAAGAGAACAAGCAGCGCGCCTGTTTTCGATTCCACGTGCATCGTTTCTCGCACGTGGAAAAATTTTCGCGGCTCTTCTTGTGCCGTCACGCCAGCTTTCCGCACAAGATCGACATAGGCTTGCGCGCTGCCGTCGCCGATTGGCGGTTCATTTGCGTCCATCTCCACAACGGCGTTGTCCACACCCATCGCCCAAAGCGCGGCCAGCACGTGCTCGACTGTGTGCACGCGGATGGAGCCCTCGCCGATGGTCGTGGCCCGCTCGACCATCTTCAGATTCTCGATCTTCGCGTCGATGGTTGGCTCGTCCTGCAAATCCTTGCGTCTGAATTTAATTCCGTGATCGACCGGCGCGGGATGAAGCTTGAGCGTGACCTTTTCGCCCGTGTGCAGGGACGTGCCGCTCAAACTGGCGGTCTTGCCAACGGTATGTTGAAGCTCAGGAGTCGAGGCCATTGAAGGTTAAGTAACAGAGATTCCGAGTTGTGGCCAGATGTTGTAGCGGTGCTCGCCGCGGCGAGCACCGTTCTTCCATCTCGGCGGTCATCCGCCTTCGCCAAGGCTACGGCGTGACACACAGACCGCCGCTACAGATCATTTCAATTCAAATTCACCGCAATCAAATGCCATCATCTTGTCAACATTCGAGATGCGGAATTGACGCACTGCTGTTCCGTCATCCTGCCAGACATCGACCGCATTTTCGTTTTTCTTGGTGATGCCTGCGCGAATCAAATTCGGCGTCTCACTCACCGTAACCAACGGCAGGTCGTCGCTCGTTTTCAGATAGCTCCCGTCGTTATCGAATCCTATGCCAATATCAACCTTCGATCTTCTATCATTCTGCAAAGGATTTGGGACGAGTCTCACTTTGACGTTGCGGGCTGCGCCATTTTCTGTTGCTGACCCCGAACTCTGGCCGAGATCTTCTACCTTGAGGGGACCGACGAGATAGCCACGCGCGTGATATTTTCCAGCGGGCAAGTCTTGGTCCTCGTCGTTCTTTCCATCCCATTGGGTGACGAGCGCATCCGCGCCGATTGCGAATTCGTTTAGTTTCGCTTCCTGATGGAGAACGCGCACGAGTTTGCCGTTCGCGTCGTAAATGCCAAGGCTGATGGTTCCGTCCAAAGGCGGCGGCACAAAACTGATGCGCACGCTTCGCGCCGCTGAAACTGAAGGCGTTTGTTTCGGAGCGGGTGGGGGAGTAGTGGATTCTTTCGGCGAGATTGAGAGAGCAGGTGATTCTTCCGGTGATGCCGGAGACGTTGGCGTTGGTGACTCCTGCGCGGCGGCGATAGAAGCCAAGATGGCTGCGAGAAACGCGAGACTGACCCTTGTTGTCATGTCGAGTGAAGTCTCCCGCTGCTGCGGCATTATTTTTCTCAGAGAGTTTCGAGAGATTCCTCGACTCCGCTCGGAATGACAGAATCTAAACATAGTATTGCCAGTTCAGGTTTGGAAAAAGGTTGTCGCGCCATTCACAGTCGCGCAGAAATTCTTCGTCCAGGTCATTTGCGAGAAACTGATCGTGTAAACGGTCGAAGCGAGCAAGATGATCAATGGTGCGTTTCGTGGCGTATTCCCGCGCAGTCCCGGTTTTCATCAAAAATGCCCAATCACTCGCCTGGGCGAGCAAAAGTTCGCGGGCCAGTTGTTTCAGAACGCGATCGGTGAATTCTAGGGCGGGCGCTTCGCCTCCCGATCTTTGGCCCGGCAACCCCGAAAGCTTTCGGGGTTGCCCTACAACAGCAGAAGCACTCTGTGCCAGGCGAATCATCTTTTGCAGCGCGGCATGCAGATGCGGATAGATCCAGGCGTTACTCGGATCGAGCCAGACGGCGAGATGGCCGTTCTCGCCCCATGTCGAAGCAGCGGGCTCAACGATTTGCTGTGTGGGATGCTCCGCCAGAAATTCACTCGGCGTGGTGAGCCGAAAATCTCGTTCGTTTGCCGCTTGGCGAATGAATTGTTCCAGGAAACTTGGGCCTTCGAACCACCAGTGGCCGAATAATTCGGCATCGAAGGGAGCGATGGCAATTGGATCAAAACCCAATTCGCTGATCTCGCGAATTTGCTGTCGCCGCTGTACCAGAAAGTGACTGGCATGTTTCGCCGCCGCATTTTCCGCTGTTGCCCGATCATACAACTGTTTCTCATCACCGCTCCCGGTGATCCGGTGGTACTTCACACCGGAGAATTTTCTGCTCCCGCGTGCGATCGGCCCCAAATGTCCCATGGGGAGATCGAAACCGATGTCGCGATAAAATTCCCGGTAGGCTGGATCGCCCGGATAACCTTCGTGCGCGCTCCAGACTTGCCGGCTCGAATCACAGTCGCGCGCAAAAGCCGCCGGCCCCGATGGCGTATAACAGGGCGCATAAATCGAACGGCGCGGTCGCGGTTTTCCAAACAACAAGCCGTGCGCGTCGAGAACGAACCAGCGAATATTTGCTTCCTGTAAAATCGCTTCCAACCCCGGCGCGCAGGCGCATTCAGGCAACCAAAAACCGCTCGGCTCCGCACCGAAAAGATCGGCATATACATCACGACCGATCAAAACCTGCGCGCGCGCCGCTTGGGGGGCTTGCTGTTGAAGAATGGGCAGCAAGCCGTGCGTGGCGGCGCTGGCGATGATCTCAAGCGCGCCCGTCTCGCGCAACTCGCCAAAAACGGAGAGCAGATCGCATTTCCATTCATCGACAAAGAAACGGCGGTTCTCCGAGAATAGCTCGAAATAAAAGTCAGCGAGTTCGCGAAGCTGCGGATGCTTACGGTTCCGCTTTTGTTCATTTGCAGTGAGATCGATCAACAGATCGAGATGCCTCACATAACGCTCGCGCAAAAGCTCATCCTGAAGCATCGCGCACAACGTTGGCGTGAGAGACATCGTCAGTTTGAACGGCACAGAGTCGTCCACTAACCGCTGCATCATCCGCAACAGCGGAATGTAACTTTCCGTTATCGCCTCGAAGAACCACTCTTCTTCGAGGAAGTGCTCATGTTCCGGATGCCGAACAAACGGAAGATGAGCGTGCAGAATGAGCGCGAAGTAAGCGGCCATTGCGCTACACTTAGCGTGTCATTCCGAGCGAAGCGAGGAACCTCTCAAAAGCTCCTCAAGCAACGAACAACAACGCGCTAAGCTTCATCATGCGCGCCACCGTTTGAAATTTTGAGAACTCAGCCCCAGCTGGCTGATATTCACCAACACGTAAAATGCGCCCTGCGGTTTGACCGCAGTGACGTTCGAAATCTTTGAGACGCGCTCGAACATGTAATTGCGACGCATTTCGAATTCCTCGCGCATATCGGCGATCATCTGTTGATCGCCTCTTAGCGCGGCGAGCGCGCCATACTGTGAAAAGGAAGACGGATTCGAAGTGGTATGGCTCTGGATCGAATCGACTGCTTTGGCCACTGCTTCCGGCGCCGCCAAATAACCGAGGCGCCAGCCGGTCATGGCGTATGTTTTGCTGAAGCCGTTGACAGTAATTGTGAGATCGTACGCCTCCTTCGAGAGCGAGGCGATGCTCACATGTTGGGCGTCGTCGTAAACGAGTTTCTCGTAAATTTCGTCCGACAAAATGTAAATGTCTTCCTCAGCAGCGACATCGACGATTGCCTGCAATTCTTCGCGTGTATAAACGGAGCCAGTTGGGTTGCACGGGCTGTTCATGATCAGCATTTTGGTGCGCGGGGTCATGGCATTTTCAAAATCCTCAGCGCGCATTTTCCAAGAGTTGCGTTCGCTCGTCGGCACGATCACCGGTTCCGCGCCAGCTAATCTGACCATCTCCGGGTAACTAACCCAGTATGGCGCCGGGATGATGACTTCATCGCCGGGCTGACAGGTTGCGAGGATAGCGTTGTAGCACGAATGCTTTGCGCCGTTACTCACGATGACCTGCCCGGCCCGATAATTCAGTCCGTTGTCGGCCGCTAACTTTTCCGCGATGGCCTGGCGCAGCTCCGGGATGCCAGCGCTGGGCGTGTATTTTGTAAAACCAGCCTCCAACGCCTCGATTGCGGCTTTCTTTATGTGCTCGGGCGTGTCGAAGTCCGGTTCGCCTGCGCCGAAGCCGCATACATCAATGCCTTCAGCCTTCATGGCCTTGGCCTTGCTGTCGATCGAGAGAGTGAGCGAAGGAGTCAGTTGCGCGGCGCGTTCGGAAATTTCCATGGCGGTAGGATTATTCAACATGGGAGCGCAAACTATTGGCGACGATAGAAGTTTTCAATCAGAGGTTTGAAATTATTCTCATTAATTTGGACGATCGCCATTTCGCGCTTCGCGTTCTCAAGGGAATCCGAGGCATGCGCCGCATTGATCATAATCGTTTGGCCAAATTCTCGCCGGATTGATCCTGGTGGGGCTTTGGCCGGATCCGTTGGGCCAAGCACGTCGCGGATCTTGCGCACCGCATCCACCCCCTGATAAACAACAGCGATCGATTTTTCCGTGCCAGGAGTGTCGCGTTCCTCCGGCGGACATTCACTCGGCTTTCGGCCGGCCATGAATTCGACAATGCCTTCCCAACTGTCGCGGCCGCTTTTCGAGCCGAGTTTCTTTTCAAGGACTGGCAGCACCGGCCCGTAGAACTCCTCCGCTTGCGCGACGCTCATGCAGTGGACCTTGAATCCAATGATCGTGAGGCCCGAGCGCGAAAACACTTCGATAACCCCACCCGGCCGCAGATTTGGGAACTTGAAATTGTCAGGCTTGATCAGGACGAGTGTCTTTTCGACTTGCGCGTTCGCGCGAAACCGGACGGTGCGATCCAGGATACCGCCGTCGGAATCGGAAAACTCGGCCCAGAGTTTCAAATCGCGCTCGGCTGCTTTTGGATCGAAAACCGCCAGCACGCCAGGCTCGAAGTAGGTCGCCTTGCCTGAATCATCCGTGATGTAGTCGCCGTAGGTGTCGCGAATCGTTTCGCCGCTGGTGCGCTCATGTACGATGTGGCCCACGGTGTGATGAATCTTTTCCAACGCGTCCGGTCCGCGAAAGATGAGGAATAACACCCGCGCATGCTGGCCGTTCTTTTCGCCGGCGAAATTTTTCAGGACGTACTCGCGAATCAGCTCTTGGGTCGCGCGATGACGCGGATCGGTTTCCGTGACGATCTTTTCGGCGTAGCGCTTCGCCAATTCTGCGCCCGGCGCGAACATGCGTCCGCCGACAAGATCGAGTCCCGTGCGGGAAATCAGTCGGCCAACGATGCCGCCGGTACGCGATTTGCGCATCGAGTACGGCGTGACGATCACGTAGGCGAGCTCTTCAGTTTGCATTCATGTTACCTTAGCGGCGGTCTAGAAGCGCCGCAAAATTTCTTCTCCCGACGCAACACCGCGGCAGAATAGACAGAATGTGCGCTTGGCGGCGTCTTGAATATAAAGACTGTGTCGTGAAACGGTTTTACCTCTGCGCGCTTTTTCTGGCGTTCTGTTCTGCGGAAGCCGAGCCGCCGCCACTTGTCCCAAGAGAAATCCTGTTCGGAAATCCGGCGCGGACGGATCCGAAAGTCTCGCCAGATGGTTCGCAGTTGAGCTGGCTGGCGCCGGACAAAAGCAACACGCTGAATGTTTGGACGAGCGCGCTCGACGGCACGAATGCACATTGCGTGACGAACGAAACAGGCGACCCGATTGAGTGGTACACGTGGGCCGGCGATGGGAAACATGTGCTCTATCTCCACGACAATGCCGGCGACGAAATCCCGCATCTGTTCTCGGCTGATTTGATGACCGGCAATGTCCGGGATCTGACCCCGTTTCGCGGCGTGCGCGCACAAAATGTTCTGACTGACTCGCGGCATCCGGCGGCGGTCCTGGTCGCAATGAATCTGCGGGACCGAACGAAATTCGACATGTATCGCGTCGATCTCGAAACGGGCGCGATCACAATTGAAGCTCAAAATCCCGGTGACGTCCTCACATGGCGGGCCGATAACAATTTCGTTCTTCGTGCCGCCACGGCATTTGATGGAACAACCGGGCGCACAATCATCCGGGCGCGCGATGCGGCTGACAAACCGTGGCGCGACCTTGTGGTGATGCCTTTTGAGCGGGCGCTCTTTGCCGGGGAGGTCGTGAACGGCTCGCTCATTGTCGGTTTCGATCCGGACGACAAAAGCTTGTTGATCGTTTCCGCGCTGCATTCCGACAAGGGCAGACTGGTGCGCGTCGACTTGCAGGACGGTCACGAGCTCGGAGTCATCGCCGACGATCCGCGCTGTGACGTGGCATTTGTCGACGTGGGCCGCCTTGGAATGGAACCGGGCGTGATTTTGCATTCTGTCACCGGCGCGGTGCAGGCGGTGGAGTTCAACTACATGACGCCGCAGTGGTCATTCGTCGACCCCAAGTTGAAAACTGATTTCGAGAACATCAACCGCAAAGCGCCAGGCTTTGTTGATCTCGTGAGTCGCGACAACGCCGATCGTGTCTGGATCGTAGCGTTGCGTCGAAGTGATGCGCCGGTCACATATTACAAGTTCGATCGGGAAACGAAAAAACTTAGCCAACTCTTCACTGAGAATCCTGCCCTGGCCAAATTCGCTCTCGCACCGAAAAAACCGGTGATCATTAAGGCGCGCGACGGATTGGAAATGGTCAGTTACTTAACGACGCCGCCCGGCATGGACCCGAAGAAGCTGCCTTTGGTTCTTCTGATTCATGGTGGCCCTTGGATGCTGTGCGTTGGGCCGTGGATCAAGGGATCGCTGATCCAAAGCGAGTCGCGGCGATGGGAGGATCGATGGGAGGTTTCGCCACGTTGCGCGCGCTGGAAATGCGGCCTGATCTTTTTGCGTGTGGCGTTGATGAATGTGGGCCAGCCGACGAGGCGACGAGCTTGCGCTCCTTTCCTAAATATTGGTCCAATATTGTGGCGCGTTGGCGGCGGCGCGAGGGAGATGCCGATCATGATCCAGAGTGGAATCGAAAAATCTCGCCGCTTTATCATGCCGATGCGATCCGTGCTCCGCTTCTCATCGGTCAGGGCAAGAACGATCCTCGAGTCACATTGGCTGATGCTGACGCGATGGTCGCAGCGTTGCGTAAAGCAAAGCGGGAAGTGACCTACGTAGTCTATCCGGACGAGGGGCACGGTTTCGGTCGGCCGGAAAACCAGTTCGACTTCTATGGTCGGGTTGAAGAGTTCCTCGCCAAGCATCTCGGCGGCCGGGCGGAACCGTGGAAGAAGATCCCCGGTTCAACGGCCGACCTAAAGTAGCGCGCCAGGGGTTTGCGCGCGGCGAGTTTCTTTCTCGAAATTACTCTTGTTTTTTCTCGGTCGCTTTTTCGCCCTTCATCTGCGTCATCTTCTGGGCCAGACCCGCGGCGAATTTTTCGTATTGAACATTGTCGATGCTAAATGTGCCAAGCATGTAATTCGAGTTGCTCCACGACCAATTCTGGTCCGCATCGTTGTAAGTCATCTTTGTCGTGCGTCCTTGCTCGTATTGGTGATGGAGAGGATCAGCGCCAGGCGGGTTCACGATTTTCGGCGAACCGCCCATGCCGCCTTCGACCAGGTGACCGTGGAACGTGCCGTATTGTCCAATTGTGATCTGGTGCTCTTTGCCCTCGATTTTTCGAGTGATCGGCGCATAGCGCGTCTGTGTTTTCTTCGAAGCGCCCGGAGTTAGTACTTTTCCGGCGATCGCCTCCAAAGCCTTGCGCTGGTCGGGATTGGCCTTCTCATCGATGTAGTTGTACGCAAAGTTCCAATTCCCGAACGATTCCATCATCGTCTGGCCTTCTGGACTCTGCCCCATTGTTGCGACGGCAAAGCCGTCGAGCTTAACATTTCCGTAATTACCTTTCTCGATGAATAGAACTTGTCCGCCGCCGCAGGTCATTTTGGTCGGTTTGGAATTAAACCAGCATGGACACGCGGCGTCACACGAGCACGCTTCCTCGAGCTGACCCTTAATCTTCCATGGAGTTTTGTCTTTTGGTTCGTTCGCGGCCCGGATAGGCGCGACAAGGATCAGGAGCGCCGTAACAAGCGCGCAGGAGAAGAGCAATTTGGTTTTCATGCTGCCGCAATGTTACTGCGGTAACCGCGTTTCGAACAACCCGATTTTTGCGTGCTGGCCGGCTGTAGCCGTCGCAGTGTGGGCAACGCGCCGCGCGTTTGTTTTCACACGTTCGGGAGGCGCTACAAACTCAGCGGGTGACGAGGCTCGAACTCGCGACGTCCTCCTTGGCAAGGAGGTGCTCTACCACTGAGCTACACCCGCATTTTTTTGGGGAAACAATAATGTCCGGCGACCCGCGGGACGCAACCTTTTAATTGCTTCCGCAGGCTTGAAATTGTTGAATCCAAATCTGGCGTTGAGTGCATCCTATGAACAAAGCACCTCTATGAAAAAATTAATCCTCCTCTGTATTTGCTCCACGGCGCTGGCTGCGAGCTTGTTTGCGCAGGTCCCGACGGCATCGCCGATTGCTAGCCCGGCACCAGCAACACCAACGGCAACGACAGCCGCCATCGCCTCTCCGTCGGACCTCGCTGACAGGATTCATCAGAAACTGGAGAAAAAGTTTCGCGGCAAACACGGCAAACACGGAATCATCATCGGCGGCGATCACGATGAACTCGACCTCGATGACGGAAAGTCGCACGAGGATATTCCGGCGATGGTGATTCCGCTCGTTGGAATCGTTTTCCTGACGATATTTGGCGCGCCAGTGCTGATCGTGATTGCAATAGGAATCTTTGCTCTCTTACTCAGCCGCTCGCGGCAGCGCACCATTCGAATGATGGTGGAGAAAGGTCAGCCAGTACCCGCAGAACTACTTGCACCGCACACGCGCGCAGTGCGGCAGCGGTCGGATGTGCGACGCGGCGTTATTTGGACCATGATCGGACTCGGGGCGATGATCTTCTTTGGCGCCGTGAACGATTGGGAAGGCGGCGTATGGTCGATCGGGCTTATTCCATTTCTGATCGGTCTCGGCTATCTAATGGTGTGGAAATTGGACGGCAAAAAGAACGTTCCTCCTCCTCCGCCAGGACCATAGTATTGAAACCGTGGAGCTCACTGATGCGGACCTTATCGCGCGAGTTCTTGTCGATGACGATCAGCACGCGTTCGGCGAGCTGGTGCGGCGGCACCAATCGAGCGTGCGCGGTCTGCTTCGACAACTCACACGCACAGATATTTCCCTGGCCGATGATCTCGCACAGGAGGCTTTTATTCGCGCTTACAAGAACATCCGTAGCTTTCGCGGTGAGGCGCGATTTTCCACATGGCTTTACCGAATCGCTTACAACTGTTTTCGCGAGGATGCGCGCAAACGCAAAGAGCTTGTCGGCGTCGATGAGGCGCAGTTGCAAGCGGAACACGATCCGCAGACTGTCGATCCTGGTTTGAGACACGATCTTATGCATGCATTGAATCTCCTTCCCTTGCACGAGCGCACGGCTGTTGTGCTTTGCTGTCAAAACGGTTTATCGCATGATGAAGCCGCGCGCGTCCTTGACATTCCGCTCGGCACCGTGAAGACCAATGTCTTGCGCGGTCGTGAAAAACTGAAACGAACGCTGGCCGCATGGAGACCGAATTAATACAATGAACGCAATGATCGACGACGAAACGCTCGACCGTCACTTACGCGAAACGGCGCCATATATCGACGACGACGGCTTTACCGCGCGCGTTATGGCCAATTTGCCCGTGGCGCAGCGCGAACCGCGTTGGCTGCGTGCAATGATTCTGCTCGGCCTGGCAATACTCGGAAGCGGGATCGCTTACTTGCTTTCCGGCG
>WNFT01018068.1_pt1 | contig 12246 bp, 9 predicted proteins | sample 5400191 | NCBI WGS metagenome assembly WNFT01 (sample SAMN13153359, study PRJNA577476) | soil metagenome | isolation source: 80 cm saprolite under Madrone tree | place: USA:California | collected 2016-06-14
TTCTGTCCATGCTCCCATTGCTTCAGGAGTGGAACGGAAACGTCTATGAGGTCGGCGAATTGCTGTTGAGAAAGGCCAAGCCGCTGGCGCACTTGCCTGATGCGTTTCGAGAAGTCGGGGGGCAACCAATGCAGGTCACTCTCTGTAATAGTGTCCAATTCGCTCTCCTACTGGCAACATAACGAAGCTCGTGGGGTCAATTATAGCGAATTGGGAGAAGCTGGTCAATAAGGCACGCAAGGCCAGAAGGCCATTCAAAAACAGGTGCTGGCCAGGTTGCCGTTTTTGCATGGTCTCAAGTGCTCTTAATTAATCCCCACCAGGCTTGCCGGGCAGGGGGATTGGTGTACCACCATCAGGGAGAAAATGACTCAGTGCCGTTTGTACTGTCTTATCCGTGAGCACAGCAAAATGACTGGCTGCTATATCGGAGCGTGAGCTTGCCTCCGCCCTGGGGTTGGGTGGTTTGGCTCCGCGCAAAAATCTCACGCGCACCCTTGTAAGCGCTAGTAGTTGCAAAATCTCATCACAAGCGCTATGATGGTGAACGTAAACGTACTCTCAATTTCACGACAGGAGGGTCCCTATGTCCCACCAAATAACCGTTACCTTAACCGACCAGGAATACCAATTACTTGCCACAGCAGCCGCTAAAAGCGGTAGGCAGCCCGAAATATTTCTGCGTGACCTGATCCAGCGTTTACAACCATCTTCTGCTTCGCCCGAGGTCACGACTGCACCATCAGCTCCTGCCCCCGTCTCTGTACCACGCATTCAAGTGGATCCGTCGGCTGCACGTCGCCAGGTACGCTCCGCCATCCGTAGCCTGGATCGCATGCGCTCGTCCGAGGCCTACTGGCAGGTCGGCGCGGTGGTCGGCGAAGTAGGCCAGGTCTTAGAGCAAGCCTGGACATTGATTCGAGCGGACGACGGTCGTAACGCGCTCAAGCTGCTGGAGGCCATTACCGAAGAATACATGGCCGATTGGGAGAGTCTGGATGACTCCGATGGTGAAGCCAGTGGATTTTTCAATGACCTGGGGGCAGCCTGGACAGAGGCATTGCTCAGCGCCGACCTGACACGTGAGGAGCGCGAGTCATGGGCCGATCAGTTGACGAGCTGGCAAGAGGAACTCGACAACTACGGAGTCGATGAGGCCTTTGATATGGCAAGCACAGCCGCCCTCGATGGCTGGGACTATCCCCCGCTCCAGCGTGTCTTGCAGGGACACATCACTGAAAAGGGAGCCTGGGAGGGCGAGCCACCGTATTATGCCGATGATCTCACGCGGGCCCGGCTCAATATCCTGGAGCAACGCGGCAGGTTTCAGGAGTATCTCTATCTCGCCGAAGCGGAGAGCCAGACCGAAGCGTATGTCACCATGTTGGTGCGCCTGGGCCGCACACAGGAAGCCGTTGCCTACGGACTCACCTCTCTGGCGACGACGGCGGAAGCGCTCGCCTTAGCGAAGGCGTTGTATGAACATGGCGAGCGCGAGCAAAGCCTGCAGATCGCTGAACACGGGCTCGGCCTCGAGGGATCCAAAGCCTCTCTGGCAAAGTGGCTGCGCGACCAGGCATCAGCGATGGGGCAAACGGGGCAGGCACTCACCGCTGCTGAGATCGCCTTCCGCGAGGAAGTGAGCCTGGTGAATTATCAGCGAGTCGCCGAGCTTGCCGGGGAGCAATGGGCAGAGCGACGGGCAGCGCTGCTGGATCATGCACGCAGCATGAAATCATACTACCCACAAGGACAGGTGGATGTGTTCCTGCACGAGGGACTGATTGACGATGCCATCGCAGCACTGGAGCCACACGCAAGCCATACGCTGGTTGAACAAGTGGTGGATGCCGCCTTGACCTCGCGGCCTGAATGGGCCATCCAGGCCAGCCGACAGCAAGCGGAGTCCATTATGGATGCGGGAAAGGCCCAGTACTACGATGCAGCGGCTAAATGGCTCGCCAAAGCCCGCACATCTTATCGAGCAATGGGCCGTGAAAACGAATGGCAGGCCTACCTGGGCGAACTCCTGAGCACTCATGGACGCAAATACAAATTAGTCCCGCTGCTGAAGGCCTTGCGTTGAGGAAGAGGATGCACACGAGGAGACCACACAATGCAAGAGATGAACGAAACCACAGCAGATATAGAAGTTCACGATCCAGACATCCTCGCCCAGGCGAGAGCTGTCCTGGATGCCTGTTACTCTCCCAAAGACATGCAGGAAGCTGTCCTCGCAGCGGTTACCCGTAACGAGGAGTGGCGTGGGAAGCGCTGTATCAACTTGCTTGCTCCAGAGGCTCCTACCAGCCCCACTGTGCGAGCACTCCTGTCAGCCGAGGTGGGTACCCGCGCTGCCGAGGGGCACATCGGTATGGTCAATCGCTGGTTTGCTGGCACGCAGTATATTGATGAGATTGAGGCATTGTGTGTCGAACTTCTCAAAAAAGTGTTTCATGCACGCTACGCCGACCATCGCTTAGTGGCCAGTATGATCGGTAACATGGCCGTCTATGCAGCGCTCACTGAACCTGGCGACGTGATAATGAGCGTGCCTCAGCCTCTTGGCGGGCATTCCAGCAACCGGGTCGATGGCCCTGCTGGCATCCGTGGGCTCAAGATCGTCGATATCCCCTTTGATCCCGTTGAACTTGAAGTTGATCTCGAACTTTTCCGTAAGATGGCCCCACTCGTTCGGCCCAAGCTTGTAGCGCTCGGTACCTCAATGACCTTGTTCCCATTCCCTGTCCAGGCCATGCATGAGCTTGTTGTCGACTGGGGTGGACGTATCTTCTTCGATGGCGCTCATCAGCTCGGACTCATCGCTGGCGGGCAGTACCAGGACCCACTGCGTGAAGGGGCCGCCGTGTTAACAGGGTCAGCCGGCAAGACATTTAGCGGACCGCAGAGTGGCATCATCGTCTGGGATGATCCCAGCCTGACGATGCCGCTCACCAATGCGATTTTTCCTACGCTGGCTGCGACCCATCAAGTCAACCGCGTGGCGGCGCTCGCCGTCTCGGCAGCCGAAATACTTGCCTTCGGCCAGGACTACATGGCCCAGATTGTGCGCAATGCCAGGGCGCTCGGAGCAGCATTGGCACGTCGCGGTATTCCCGTGCTGGGCGCACACAAGGGCTACACTACCACCCAACAAGTCATCGCCGATGTGCGACCATTTGGAGGAGGCTTAGCAGTCGCTGAACATTTAGCCCGCGCCAACATCATCACCAACAAGAACTTGATCCCTGCCGATCGAGCAGGAGACTGGGATCGACCCAGTGGCCTGCGCATGGGCACCATTGAAGTGACGCGCCTGGGGATGCAGGAGGCGGAGATGGAGATCATTGCCGATTTTATTGCCCGCATCCTGGTTGAGCAGGCTTCTCCTGCGGAAGTGGGACGCGAGGTGATCGAGTTCAGGCAAGCTTATCAGACGCTGTACTATTGCTTTGACCACGGGCTGCCTTCCTCGACATGACCGAGCGATAGGGCCGTGGACCCACAAGTCAGGCAGTTAAGGCCGTAAAGAATTAGGAGGAAAACGGTGCTCTGTGTCGTCTGCCAACAACCACTTACCTCCCATCCGGCTTCGTGTCCGAACGATTTATTGGCATCCATGGGTGTTTCCACGGTAGATAAGGAGCTAGATCCTTCATCGAGTCAGCCCCCATATGAGGTCCAGGATCATGAGTTGGCTGCCACACTGTTTGTAGACATGCGGGCCTGGCAAGATGCACGCGCGCAGTTTGACATACTTACGCGCCTCCAAGGTCCTGCCCTACCTCTCGATCCACTGCCTACACGCGCTGCAATTAGCAGGTGCGTTGAGGAGGCGCTGGTCGCTGAAGGTCTGGGCGATTACACGCAGGCCTTGAACTATATCGTTCAGGCTATTGAGGGCTTGGAGGCACGCCGAAAATACCTGCGCAGCGAGATGCTGCGCAGATCCATGGGGAGACAACGCACGACGCAAGAGATTTACGCCGCCTGGGCGCGCATACTCATCGCTCAAGGCCGTTGGGATGAGGCTTTTGCCGCGGCAGAACGCGCTCGTGCCCGCGTCCTGGTGGAATCCCTGCAAGGGGCACGGCAAATGGCCCAGGCATTGCAATCTGACACGGCGTTCCGCAGATATCAGGAGCAGGCGGCCCTGGTAGAACGCCTGACAAGCCAGCTTGCGCAGACATACGGAGCCTCTGCAGAGAGCACACAGAGAGCCGCCAATCTGCAAGCGGAGCGTACGCGCGCTCTGACGGAGCTGAATGCACGCGAGGAACAGCTCTTTCAAGCGGTCCCACGCTGGCGCGAACTGATTGCGCCACAAATAGGATTACTTTCCCTTGCCGAAGTGGCGTCCCATTTGCCAACGGGCACCCTGCTCCTCGCCTACCTCTTTCATGGGGAGAGACTGTTCATCTGGGCCGTCACAAAACAGGGCCTGGTGGCTCACCATACGGTGACCGAGTACGATGGTCAGCCCTTCATCGCGCGACCATTCGGCGCCCGCATCATACGCTGGATGGAAGCCTTGGGCAATGACCTCGCTCACCCCTCGTCAGTTATTAGCACAGCAAAAAGCGCTCGTAGCATCAGGTCCCACCCTCGACATCGATGCCGATATCCCTCTTGATGAAGACGCGCTCAGTTGCATCTCTCAGGCCCTCCTTGAGGATAAAGCGCTCATCGGACTAACCGTCGTTGCTACCGATGGTCAGGCGCTCGGAGTGCTGTCTGTTGCAACTATGAAGGAATACCTTGCTAGGAGCGCCACGGTCGAGGGTACGCGTGGCCCGAATACGGGCTCACCTGTGATGGTGCCGTCACTGTATCGCTGTAATGTGCATAACTATCAGCGGATCTCATGGACACAGCCCAAGTGCCGTCTGGGTGGAGAGCCGATGCAGCTTGTAGAAGGCTAGAAGCATGTTTAGTTCATTTCTCGGCGATGCAAAAAGCTACCTTAGCAAGGGGTTTGTCTTAAGCACCTGGTTGCCAGTGCTCATCTTCGCAAGCGCTACCGTAACGGTCTACCTGGCAGGCAACACGTCACTAGAGCAGGCCTGGCAAAGCTAGTCGACACTCACTTTTAGTGGACAGGGGCTGCTAGCTGTTGGTTTTTTAATGGGGGTGACGTTGGTCGCCTTTGTCCTCTACTACGTCCTGGAGCCGCTCACACTCTTCTTCGAGGGAGACTGGGAGGACATACCTGTCTTATGTACTCTAGGTGAACGCATGCGGGGGTCTCAACTGAAGCGTCTGGAGAAGCTCACTCAGCGTATCGATAAATGGGTAGAGGTTCCGCCTGGGCAGGAAGCAACTCTTGAGCAAATGATCCAATATACGCGCCTGACCTGGCAGCAAGCTCTCAGCTTCCCTCCTGAGGGGTACGAGGCGCATGTCAGGCCTACACGCCTGGGAAACATCTACAAGGTCGCGCAACTCTACCCTTATCTGCGCTACGGAGCCGATACCACGGTGATCTGGTCGCGCTTGCGCAGCGTCTTACCAAAAGACTTTGTGGAGCGCATACAAGATGCCAAAATCGCGACCGACTTTCTGCTCCTGTGCGCGCTGTTGTCCGTGCTCTTCTCGCTGGTGACCCTGCCCTACCTACTTATACACAGAGCGGACATACTCCTGTTGCTGCTCTGTATACTGGGTATCCCACTGGGGGTGGCAGCCTATTACTGCTCGCTCACACCGGCCACGAGCTACGCCGAACTTACCAAAACTGCTTTCGATCTCTACCGTCACTCCCTGCTCAAAGCCCTCTTTCACGGGTAGGTTTTTTTGGGGGGAGCCGCCTGCGAAGGACCCTGATCCGTAGGGGCGAGGGCGGTGGGGATGAGTGGAGTGGGCCTTTATGGTCGCCCGCGTAGCCCGGTATGGTTGACGACAGGGTGGGTGAACTAACAGCTCAAAGCCCTGGACATAGAGTCGCCCCCCACCCTGACAGAGGAGAAAGCACTTTGGACCACCCTTTCCAGGTTTATGTCATACGACGTGGAACTAGGTCAAGACATCCGTTTCGCCTCAACCAAACACAAGACGGATAAATCGGCTCTCTACTAAATCCGCACCCTACACACTGTTTTTCTGCTTAAATGCCATCAGTTGCTCTGGGGCACCGACGATAATGACCGTGTCACCAACCTCAATGTGGATCTCTGACCTCGAACCTGTTACCAATCCATGAGCTTTTTTTAGAGCTACGATCAAGGTGCCATCTTGCATGCTATTTTGTGCATCTATCAACGTTTTACCAATAAGCGGCGAGGTCGCGGTCAGTACCAGTTCCTGAATCGCAAGCTCCGTATTTCCCACCTTCGTCAGCGAATCAAAAAAATCGACCACCGTCGGCTGAAGAGCCAAATTGGTCATGCGATGGCCACCAAGGGTATACGGTAAAAGCACGCGGTCCGCTCCCGCCATCTTGAGCTTTGCTCCCGTCTCACCGTGGTTCGCCCGGGCAACAATGAACACCTTCCCATTGAGATGGCGTGCAGAGAGCGTGACAGAGATATTACGAGCATCATCATCGGTGGCAACCAGTAAGCACCTGGCTTGTCGAATACCCGCCTCATGCAACATCTCATCGCTCGTCGCATCCCCCAGTAGCGCTAAATATCCGCTTTGAAGGCAGTTGTGAATGTTCTTTTCCTGGTCATCTATGACGACGAACGGGAGACGGGCAGAAGCTAAATCTTCAGCAATCTGTGAGCCAACGCGCCCAAACCCACAAATGATATAATGATTGCGCAATTTAGCGATCTTGTTTTCCATAAAGCGCCTCCTCACTGCCTGATTCAGGTGACCTTCGAGTAAAAATTCCATTCCGACCCCAAAGGTATAGAGCAGTGACCCTACGCCTAAGACGATCACGGCAATGGTCAATATCCGACCCTGTGTAGAAAGCGGATGGATCAGATTTCCCACAGTCGCCATCATCCCGATCGTTGTATAGAGGGCATCAACAAATGAAAGCTGTTCGATGTACATGTAGCCCACGGTTCCCAGAACAAGAACGCCGAGCACCAAAAGAGCTGCTATTTTGATGTGACGAAATGATCCAGGAGCATTCATCGTGAGTCAGCCTTTATGACGAGAAAAAGAATTCAGCACGCCTTCAGCGAAAGACACCAGGTGCTAGGGATGCGTGTGCGTCGAGATGGATGCGGCTGGCATACTCGCCTCGTCTTTACTGCTCGGCAAGCCTCGTGCGATCCAGTCGGGGACACCACCCTGCACAGCAATCACTTCGCGCCCGGTCGCGGCAAGCAAACTGGCAGCGATCTCTGCACGATGACCACTACGACAGATCACCGCGAGAGGAGTATTGCGCGGAACCTCGTTGAGGTGCTGTGGCAGGTCACCCATGTGGAAATGCAAGGCATCGGGAATATGCCCCTCGCGCCACTCATCGTCGCGCCGTACATCAATGATGGTCAGCGAGCCGTGCTGGGACCAACGTTGGTAAAGGGTGTCGATATCAATGCGCTCGAAACTTTCGCTCGGCAAGGCTGCCGCCTTCCAGGCTGCGATACCACCTTCCAGGTAGCCGTGAGCCTGTTCATAGCCGATACGCACCAGTTGCACCACCGCCTCACGCCGACCCTCCTCATCCTCAATGAGCAACATCAAGGGGATATTGAAGGGCAACAGCCAGCCCGCGTACGTACCGAAGGAGCCGTCCAGTTCAATGTTAAGGGAACCTGGCACATGCTCATGGGCGAAGGCGTCACGCGAACGGCCATCGACGAGTGGAACTCCCTTCTGCATGCGTTCCTGCACCACGTGAGGAGAGAGCGCTGAGAGCTCGGGCAGCGTTCCGAGGATACGCGGTCCCGCCTGGTTGATGTCGCGCATGTATGCGTAGTAGTGTGGATACGCCGTATAGCCTGCGATTTGTCGTTGCACGAAGTCCGCTTCATCCCTGGCCTGTGTTGCTGGGCTGACCAGGCGCTCCTGCCCGATGGTTGTGCTACGCTGGGAGGAGACGGCGCTGGCGACACAAAAGGATCCTGCTCCATGCGTGGGGTAAACCAGGACACTGTTGGGCAAGGTGTCTAGCAGGCGACGCAACGAGCGATATTGCTGGCGCGTCAGGGTCAGCGTCATTGCAGGCCCGAGCAGATCCGTGCGCCCGGCCCCGCCGATCAGCATGCTGCCGCCACTGAAGACAGCATAGGGAATACTGCTGCCTGGCTCGTAGACAACATAACTGACATGCTCCGGCGTGTGGCCGGGCGTAGCCATCACCTGAAAGCCCAGCTCACCGACATTGAAGCGATCCCCGTCACGGACGGATTGATGTTCGTAGGCGAGCTGGCCTTCCGCGCTCCCCACAATCGTAGCCCCCGTGTGTGCCGCCAGTTCGCCTGCGCCCGTGACATAGTCGTTGTGAATGTGCGTCTCCAGGATGTGCGTGATACGCGCCTTAGCTCGCCTGGCAGCCTGCAGGTAGATATCCACGTCGCGGCGTGGATCAATAACGGCGGCAGCACCACTCTTGCCATCCCTGACGAAGTAGGATTGGTGACCTAAGCCTTCCAGAAAGAACTGTTCGATTTGCATCCTTGCACCTCTCTCCGCCCAGGACTAGCATGATGTCCAGGCAAGACGGTATCGCGACAGACTTCGCTAGCTCCATTGCTTTTCTTCCCTGTCAATACCTTTACTACTATAGCAGAGAACAAGGCAAGTGACAAGAAGAACGGTGGCTCTGTGCCTTCGATGAGCTAGAGGCGGAGGGATTAGTCGTGCGCCGCCATGGCAAGGGAACCTATGTGGCAGAGAAGCGTATCGAGCAGGACCTGGTGCGGCTGACGGACTTTGTAGAGGATATGGAGCTAGCTGGACTTGCTCCCTCATCGCAGGTGCTCACCTTCACTGAGCAGTCATCTCCCCAGGAAGGAACAGCTCCGTCTTATTGATTCTGCGGCGCAGCAGGCAGTTTTCGCGATATATCGTAGAAAAGTTCGCTGACTTGACAGGTAAAACCTGGTAGGTAGGGAGACTGGATTATATCATTTTGATAGAGCGTGCCGTAGAGCTTGAGCTGCACGTCATCACGTCGATAAATTTCGACGCGTCGCTCCATCCAAATGACAATCCAGTATTCTAAGACACCTCGTCGCGAGTAGAGCCATAACTTGAATTCACGAATCGCTGTTGTGCCAGGTGAGAGGACTTCGACAATCAGATCAGGTGCCGCATGATATTTTCCATCTCCCTGATAGGTGGTGGCAAGGCGTTCATTACTCATCCATGTGACGTCTGGGGCAACATCATTATCGTCCGTGAAAATGAGTCCCGGCGCAGCAACCGCTTCGCCATTGTCTGTTTGAATGCTCCACGTTTGTAAAATGCTCCATATGCGCGTACAAACAAGTTGGTGATATTTGTGCGGCTGCTTCGACACGTACAATTCTCCATCGATGATCTCATACCGCGTGCCACTGTCCTCGGGCAGTACCTCCAGGTCTTTAGATGTCCAGTGTATCGTCTTCATATTGTTCCTGCCTTCTCTCTAGCACACCTATGGTCCTTTTATGCTCCTAATTGTAGCATCGAGATATTCTTCTGTCTACATGCATGGCACTGTGGTTCTCCATCCTTGCGGAATTGTCCTGATTTGACCTTTACCTTGGGGAGGAAGTAGTCGGAAACTGAGCATCGTTTCGGCTGTAATCAATGGCAGGGTGGGAGAGCAGACGACTCATCGGGCGGTGGTGGCTCGACCTCGGAGAGGTAGCGCTCGCCAAACTGCTTGATCGCCTCCATGATGTCGACGAGTGCCAGCCCTTTCTCGGTCAGGCAATACTCGACCCGTGGGGGAATCTCCAGGAAGGCCTGCCGCTGCACAAAGCCCATCTCTTCGAGCATCTTGAGCCGTTGCGACAGCGTCTTGGGACTGACATTGCCCATGGCCTGCAGCAATTCGCCAAAACGTTTCGTGCCAGAGAGAAGCGTGTAGACGATGATCAGCGTCCACACATCGCCTAGCAAGCGCAGGGCACGGCCCACCGGGTGGGTCGCACAGGTTTCTGATTGTTCCGTCGTCTGTGCCTGGTTGGGGGTATTCATAGCACCAGTATACCATATTTTCTCCCTCAAAAACAATATCCTTGACAATATAGACTTTCTTATATATATTTATTTCCGTGAGGAAAGTATAAGCTGGAACAGTACGTCTTGTTTGCTGCGGGCTTGGCAGCCGCCGGCTGCCAAGCCCGCAGCAAACACCTTCCTTTCATCCTGAGCGTCCAAATCGCCGCAAGCGCAACGAATTGCTTACCACCGTTACCGACGAGAGAGCCATCGCAGCCGCTGCGAAGATGGGGGCCTGGTCGCGCAAAAACGGCACAAGCGGCGAAAGGATGGCTATCGGGATCAGGACCACATTGTAGGCGAAGGCCCAGAAGAGATTCTGCTTAATGGTGCGCATCGTCGCCCGCGAAAGAGCCAACGCCGTCGCAACGCTCTTCAGATTCCCTTTGACCAGCGTAATGTCCGAAGCCTCCATAGCGATATCTGTTCCCGTCCCCATCGCTATACCTGCATCAGCCTGCACAAGCGCTGGCGCATCGTTGATGCCATCTCCGGCAAACGCCACAACCAGACCTTGCGCCTGCAAACGTTTGACCTGGTTCGCTTTATCTTCCGGCAGCACCTCTGCTAAGACATGTTCGGCAGGAATGCCAACCCGGGCTGCCATCGCCTGAGCCGTCCTCCGGTTGTCGCCCGTAATCATCCAGACGGCAAGTCCCTGCGCTTGTAACTGCTTGATCGCCTCTGCTGAACCCACCTTCACCGTATCGGCCACAGCGACCAGTCCCGCCACCGTCCCATCTATAGCAACGAGCATGGCAGTCTTGCCTTGCACTTCTATTGTCTCCAGTTGCTCCTTGAGGATATCATAGGCAATAGAATACTCGGCGAGTAAATGGCGCGTACCCACCAGCACCGTATGTCCTTCAACCATCGCTTCCAGACCGCGCCCGGCCAGTGCCATAAAGCGTTCGGGATAGATGCTGAGCGCCAGGCCGCGTGCCTTTGCCCCTTCCACTATGGCAGTAGCCAGTGGATGTTCAGACCCTCGTTCGGCCTCGGCCACGAGACGTAGCATATCGTCACTCGCTATGCCAGGAGCAGTCACCACATCGGTCAGTTCGGGTTTGCCCCTGGTGATCGTGCCCGTTTTGTCCAGCAAGACCGCTTGAACCGCCTGGATGCGTTCCAGGCTCTCACCGCCGCGAATCAGGATGCCCTTCTCAGCGCCCTTGCCTGTCCCAACCATGATGGCAGTCGGCGTAGCCAGCCCCAATGCGCAGGGACAGGCCACCACTAACACAGCAACGGCAGCCACAATCGCCACGATCCAGGGATTGCTCGCTGCCATCATACCAGCTGTGTGCGAAACTGTGGCAGTCAAATTGCCAATCAGCGCCCAGGCAATGAATGTCAAGGCCGCAACCACTAAGACAACCGGCACGAAAATGCCCGAGATGGTATCGGCCAGGCGCTGAATCGGCGCTTTGGAACCCTGCGCCTGCTCAACCATGCGTATGATACTCGACAGCAGGGTATCTACTCCCACCTTCGTTGCACGCATATGCAGCAGACCGTGCTGATTGAGCGTCGCCCCGATCAGGGAATCGCCTTCCATCTTTTCAACAGGGATGCTTTCACCGGTGATCATCGACTCATCGACCGAGGAGTTGCCAGAGAGAACGACGCCGTCGACGGGTATTTTTTCGCCAGGACGCACAATCAATGTATCATTGACTCGCACCTGTTCGATGGGAAGTTCGACTTCTTCTCCAGCACGCAGCACGTGCGCGGTACGAGCCTGCAAGCCGATCAACTTCCTGATCGCTTCATTGGTCTGCCCCTTCGCACGCGCTTCCAGGTACTTGCCCAGGAAGATCAAGGTGACAATCAGCGCGGCAGTGTCATAGAAGGTGATGTCGCCGACCAGTCGCGGAAAGAAGGTCGCCACCACACTCATGATATAGGCCGCCGTTGAACCGAGCGAGATCAAAGTATCCATGTTGGCGCTACTGTGACGGAGCGTTTTGATAGCTCCACGATGAAACTCCCAACCTACGATCGCCCAAACGGGTGTCGTCAGTGCCAGCAGCAGGTAGTTCTCGCCTGCAAAGCGGTTCATGAAGAACATATTGAGTATCACGACAGGCAGCGTAAGCACGATGCCCAGTATCAAGAGGTTGCGCTTGTGGC
>WNFT01009479.1_pt1 | contig 12242 bp, 10 predicted proteins | sample 5400191 | NCBI WGS metagenome assembly WNFT01 (sample SAMN13153359, study PRJNA577476) | soil metagenome | isolation source: 80 cm saprolite under Madrone tree | place: USA:California | collected 2016-06-14
CTCTCTCAGCTGGGAGATCTCCTTGAGGAGGACGATCGGGTCGACGACGACGCCGTTGCCGATGACGCAGGTGCAGTGCGGGTAGAGGATGCCGCTCGGGATGAGCTGGAACTTGAACTCGCCGTGCTCGGTGATGACGGTGTGGCCGGCGTTGTTGCCACCCTGGGAGCGGATGACCATATCGGCCTTCGCCGCGAGGTAGTCGATGACCTTGCCCTTGCCCTCGTCGCCCCACTGGCCGCCGACCAGGATGATGACCAAGGCTGTTACTCGGTGCCCGGCTCGGGGCGCCTTGTCTCCAGGTTGTAGAAGCGGGTGTGGTCGCGGCGGAACTTGAGCTCGATCGTGCCGGTCGGACCGTTTCGGTGCTTGGCCACGTGGACCTCGGCAACGCCGGGCTTTTCGTCGGATTTATAGTACTCTGGCCTATAAAGAAACATTACACCGTCACTGTCCTGTTCTATGGAACCGCTCTCGCGAAGGTCGCTCAGGATCGGACGCTTGTCCGGGCGCTGCTCGGGCGCGCGGCTCAGCTGGGAAATGGCGACCACAGGAAGGCGCAACTCGCGCGCCAGCCCCTTTAGTGCTCGCGAGATGGCCGAGACCTCCTGGACGCGGTTGTCGTCCCCTCGCGATCGGCCGTGCATCAGCTGCAAGTAGTCGATGAGGATCATGTCGATGTTGTGGCGCATCTTGGCCTGACGAGCCTTCAGCTGAAGAGTCAGCTCGTCCATGACCGGCGTGTCGTCGATGTAGATCGCGGCCTCGCCTAAGGGCCCCAGCGCGTTGGACACGCGATCAAATTCCGCCTCCGTTAGAAGCCCGCGATGCATGCGCTGCGCGTCGATCTGCGCCTGCTCGGTCAAAAGGCGCTCGGTCAGCTGTTCTTTCGACATCTCGAGGCTGAAGATTGCGATTGACTTCTTGGCCTCAAGTGCCGCGTGAAGTCCCACGTTGAGGAGGAACGAGGTGTTATGGACAAGGATGTCCTGAGCGATGAAGTTGCTGGTCTCCGGCACGGTCAGGTCGTAGACTTGGTGCTCGCCCGACGGAGTAATGGAGACAATCTCGTCCCAATAAATCTGGTCACTAGCGAGTTGCGACAAGCGGCGATCGCGCAGTACGTCGGCGTAATTCGCGAGGCGCCCCGGAGTGAATTTGCGGGAGGAGTGAGGATTGAAGCCGCGTGCGCCGGCGCTCGTTTCTCCGGCCTTGACGGCAAGTTGAGTTAGCGTTAGGCCGCGAGTTTTCGCCGCGATCCGGATGTCTTGCCAGATCGCGTTCGGCAGCAAACCGAGGTTGCCCCGCCGCGGCTCGGCAAAACGCTTAAAGCGATTTGCCTTTTCGCCAATCCATCCGATCTCCTGTTGATAGCGCTCGACCGATTCCGGCTCGGTGACCTCAACTCGCCAGCATCGGTCCTTCTTCTTCCAGAACTTCGCCACGATGCCGAATCGAACGAACGCGTGATGGAGATCCTGCGCAAGGCCCTCCGAAGCTACGGCGAACTCGATCCGCGGATAGCCGCCCATCGAGTAGATCGTTCCGTCGCAGCTCATGATTGCCTTGATCAGTTCTGCCAGCCCAGTGCGGTGCCACTTCCAAACACATACGGGAAAGCGCTTCTCTTCGGCCTTCTTTCCCCACAGCCCCAGCTCCTTGAGCCAAGACTTAACCGGATTTGATCGCCCGAATTGCAATCGGCGCGCGGCGTGATAGGCGATGCCACGATTGCGGATATACGTCCCACGAAACAAAGACGTAACTGCCGTGCAGTAGTCGGCCACGATATCCGGATCTGCATTCGTGATGCTGGGCGTTGACCCAGTCAATGCCCCTTCCGCAATGAAGTAACCCATCAGGCGGATCAGTTCGTGTGGCGTCGTTCGGTCGGAGCCGAAGCAGTCGATTCTGCGGGGAACGCCAATCTTCTCGCCCACGACGATGTCGTGAAGCGGCTGCCATCCCCGGACCGTCAGAAAAGGATGGTGGCCCGTAACCTCGACCGACCGGCCGGTTCGGGTAGTGACCTTGAAACACGGCTTGACTCCGCTGTCAACCCAGGCAGCGATGTCGTTCGGCTTGATGCGGCCATCCGACGTGAAGCCATGGATCTTGGGTATCTCCCTTCTGACGGCGTCTTCGATCGTCAGTCGCTCGCCAGTCTCGAAGTTGATAACGAGACTATCACTTTTTATGCACTTCCCCATCGCAGGGCGACCTGCGATGACGATCAGGTCGCTGTCCTTGAATCCGCTCGTCATACGGTCCAGGTCGTGGAATCCTGACGGGATGCCAACGATCCCCTGCCCGCTCTCCATCTGCATCGAGATCCGCTCCATCGCCGGACCGAGCAGGTCGTAGAGCCGGGCCAGCTCGCGCTGGTCCCGATCGTCGGCGACGCCGAACACCAGTGACTGCGCCTGGTTGATCGCGTCCTCGGCCTCGATCGAGTCGTCGTACCCGTAGCCCGCGATGTTTCCGCCCGCTGAGATCAGCCGCCGCTTGTACGCCTTCTCCTTGACGATCCGGCCGTAGTACTCGATGTTGGCCGCGGTCGGCACCGCGCCCTGCATCGACGCCAGCTGCGCGCGGCCGCCGACCCGATCCAGCAACCCCATCGACTGCAGCTGCGATGCAAGCGTGACGTTGTCGATCGGCTCGCCCGCGGCAAAGAGGTCCAGCGCAGCCCGGTAGATCTGGCCGTTGTTCTCCCGGTAGAAGTCCTCGGCATGCAGGAACTGCAGGACTTTGGCGATCGAGAGCGGGTCGGAAAGGATCGATCCGAGGATCGACATCTCCGCGTCGAGGTCGTGCGGTGGCACCCGCCCTGCGGCGAGTGTCAGCGTGGTCGCCATGCCGGGTTGCCTAACGGTCCTGCGTGACGATCACGTTGACGTGAGCGCTCACGTCGCGGTGCAGCTTGAGCGAGACCTGGTGCTCGCCCAGCGTCCTGATCGGCTCCTTCATGTCGATCTTGTGCCGATCGATCTCGACGCGATGCTGCGCCTTCAGGGCGGCCGCCACGTCCTGGTTGGTGATCGAGCCGAACGCCTTGTCCTCGGCCCCGACCTTCAACCGCACGACGACAGTCTTGTTGTGTATCTCATCGGCCACGCCCTGCGCGTCGTTGCGATCCTTCGTCTCGCGCTTGGAGGCGGCATCCTGGAGGCGCTTCGCCTCGGCCTCCGCCCCCTTCCCCGCCGCGACCGCCAGCTTCCGGCGCAGCAGGTAGTTGCGTCCGTATCCGTCGGCGACCTCCTTGACGTCGCCGGCCCGGCCGACATTCTCGACATCCTTCATCAGCAAGACCCGCAATTCACCCGACCTCCGATATGGATTCATATTCGTCGCGGTGGCGGACTCGCGAACGGATTCGATAAACGAAACGACCAAAGCCATGGCGGGCGGCGGTCGCCGTATCCCGCACATCACGATCCCACACGCTCTGCTTCGCATTCAAGGCCTCTTCGTGCTCGCGGCGGATCTCCTCCGGGCATGCGGCGATGAACGTTTCCACGGCGAGGATGCCAAGCGCGAGCATGTCCAGCTCTCCGAGCACAGGGATCCAGGCGGGAAAGTCGAGCGGGCTGACGATGATGCCCAGCACGCCGAGGAGAACCGCTTTCGGCGCCCGAGGCACGCGTGGGTCGCGCAGCAGGCAATAGGCCAACTTGCCGTGTCTCGGCACATCGACCAGAGGGCGATCAGGCACGCGATCCACAACGCCAGAATCCCGACCACTCCGAACTCGGCCATGAATCGCAGCACAACCAGATTGGAGTAGCCGGTGACGAGCAACGCCTGGAGCAACTTGTGGGCAGGGCCGATCAGCAGCCACGACGCGGCGACGAGAGCCATCACGGTCCAGTCGCGCCGGCGCGCGGCCCACACGACGAGCACGAACATCGGCAGCAGCAGCAGCACGAGATGCGTGCCCCACGAGTACGACGCGATCAGCGGCGTCGCGGCGACGATCGCGGCCGCGTCGAGGGCGCGCCCTCCGGCCGAGCTTGCCGGCCCGCGCAAGAAGTACAGGGTGAGGGCGAGAGCCGCCAGCGCGATTACGACGGTGACAATGCGCGCCGCCGGCGGGCTGCCGCGCAGGGCGAGGAACGTGTCGGGTTCGAAGAGCCGAGTGACAGTGCCGCCTGGAGAGTGGTTCTCGAAGAACCCAGTGCCCGCGCTGACGGCCGGCAGCACCTTGAAGAGGTACTCGAAGAGGTACTGCGGCGCTCCGACGATCCACAACAGCAGGCCCGCGGCCCCCGCGGCCGCGAACATTGACCACCGCCTGGCCCATAGCACGAGCAGCACGACCGGTCCCTGGATGAGCTTCACCGCGATCGCCGCTCCCAGGGCCGCCCCGCCCCACCACTCTGAGCGGGAATCGTGATCGCGGACCCAGGCCCAGAACCACACCCCCGACAGGCCCAGGAGGACGAGGTTGACCTGGCCTTCCGAGATGTTGCCGATCACGGGCTCGAACGAGAGCGCCAGCAGAACTAGCAGCGCGCCCAGCTGCCAGTCGTCGACGCGCAGGGCCTTCAGCGACAGCCAGATGAAGATGGCGAGCGACGCGTTGAGCATCAACACGGCACCGACGGTGATGAGGCCGCTGCTCACGCCGACCAGCGGTTGCAGCATCCAGGCGAGGACCGGCGGCATGACGTATTGCGGCCCGGTCGGCTCGCTGCAGCCGATCGTGGCGCAAAGGTCGTACGGATCCAGGCCCGATGCGATGCGCGCGGCAGCTCGCATGTAGCTCTCCTGAAAATCGCCCAGATAACCACCGAAGAAGATCGGCTGGATCAGGGCCTGCCACAGGTAGGTCGCGACGATCGGGACGCCGGCGAGGGCGAGCAGGAGGCTGCGGAACCTGCGGTTGTCGAGCGCCGAGGGCCGGGGCCGAGCCGGCGCGGCGAGCTGTCCGATCACGAGCGCGAATTATCGGGCCCGATCCCCGGCCTTTTACCCCACGGAGTCTTCGACTCCGGGGGGACCCCTGAGGGCCGGTACTTCCGATGGATGGGGAAGAGCTGCGCCGCCACCTCCCCGCAAGTGGGGAGGAGTTGGAGCCAGAGTCGGCGGTCAGCCCCTCCGGCGGCTTCGCCGCCACCTCCCCACAAGTGGGGAGGAGTTTGAGCAGAGTCGGCGGTCAGCCCCTCCGGCGGCTTCGCCGCCACCTCCCCACAAGTGGGGAGGAGTTTCAAGCTGGCCGCCTCCCCGCAAGTGGGGAGGCGTTGGAGCGAGACTCGGCGGTCAGCCCCTCCGGCGGCTTCGCCGCCACCTCCCCACAAGTGGGGAGGAGTTTCAAGCTGGCCGCCTCCCCACAGGTGGGGAGGAGTTGGAGTTGGGTTCAAAAAAACGAGGCGGCGCCTGCAGCGGACACCGCCTCGACCGGGAAGGCCACCGGGTGATACGCGTATGGTTTTTCTGCGCCGCTTTACGGCCGTTGCCTCCTTTGGGAGGCCAACCTTTGCGTTAACTGTCGGTGGTCCCGGACGGAGAACGAATTGGCTCCAGCCTGCGACGATCCGAGGACAATGTCAAGAGGTTTCTGCTTTTCTTCGACTACTACATTTGAGGTAGGCCATGGCTGAGCCCAACTACACCCACGGCGCTACCTAGGCGAGCGCCTCGTACGGAAACGCCGAAGCGAAGGGTTCGTAAAGCAGCAGGACCTTTTCGATCGGGATCGCGTCGCGCATGAAGATGGCCCCGGCAGCCACTCCGGCGAAGCCGACGATGCCGAGTCCGTCGTGCGGCGCCGCCTGCTCCGCGCTGTCCTGCATCACCCGGAACGCCTGCGTCCGCCCGATCTGGTTGGCCGTTGCGATGACCTGCTTCCAGGCCGCGGTGTAGTTCGCCGTTGGGTCGAGGCCGACCGGCGAGGCCATGACTGACACCGCCCCGGGCGCCGCTGACGCGGCCCCCGCCGCCTTGGGCGGCTGGCTCAGGGCCTTGGCCACGGCCGACACCTCGGCCTCGATCTCGCCCTTCAGCGTCGGCAGGCGCTTCAGGAAGCCGGCGATCTGCTGGTCGATGGGAGCTGCAGGCCGGTAGGTCGGCCCTGGGAGCACGGTGGCGAACGGCCTGTAGATCGCTTCGAACTGGGCCGGCTCGAGCTGCTCGCGCACCAGTATCCCAAGCGCCACGACCTGTGCGGACTCCAGGGCGGCCGCCGCGGCGGCGCTGTCCGACAGGCACTTTCCGATGGCGTTCTGCGCCTGCGTCACGCGAAATCCGCTGGTGAAGGCGTTGACCATCGCCTGGTCCGCGCCTGTGAGCAGGCTGTCCAGGACACCCTCGACCGCGGTCGTCGAGGGCCGCTGGCGGGACACCATCCGTGCGGTGGCGATCCATTCCCACTGCGGTGGCCCCAGCGATCTCCCCGCCATGGTCATGAACTGACCAGCCTCGGTCGCGCTCAGCGGACTCGGACCTGTTCGGGGAGCAAGCCTTTGACACGAAGCTTGTCGATCGGGTGGTATGCGTCGACGATGCGCATCGTGCCCGATGCGGAGCGCAGGACCATCGACTGCGTGTACGCATACACGTCTTCGTAGCGGACGCCCTTCAACAGCTCGCCGGTCGTGATGCCGGTCGCGGCGAAGAACACGTCCTTTCCCGAGCAGAGATCGTCGATGCACAGGATCTTCTCCGGCTTGTGCCCTTCCTTGATCGCCTGCTCGCGCTCCTGGTCATTGCGGAAGTAGAGCTTGGCCTGCATGTCGCCGCCCATCGTCTTGATCGCGCATGCCGCCAGCACGCCTTCCGTCGCGCCGCCCGAGCCCATCATGCAGTGGATGCCGGAGCGCGTCTCGAGCGCCGCTTCGAGCGCGCCCGCGACGTCACCCGCGGAGATGAGCTTGATGCGCGCCCCGACGTGCCGGATCTGGGCGATGACCTCTTTGTTCCGGTCTCGCTCGAGGACGACGACGGTCAGCTCCTGGACCGGCAGCCCCTCAGCCTTTGCGATCCGCCGCAAGTTCCACTCGACCGGCATGTCGAGGTCGATCACCCCGCGAGCTTTGCGCCCGACGACAAGCTTCTGCATGTAGTGGACGTGTGTGGTGAACATCGTTCCCCGCTCGGACAGGGCCACGACGGAGATGGCGCCTGGCAGCCCGGAGGCGGTGAGGCTCGTGCCCTCGATGGGGTCGATCGCCACGTCGACCTCGGGCTGCAGGCCGTTGCCGATCTCCTCGCCGAAATAGAGCATCGGCGCCTCGTCCTTCTCGCCCTCGCCGATGACCACCGTGCCTTTCATGTCGACCGAGGCGAGCGACTCGCGAATCGCCTCCACCGCCCGACGGTCGGCGGCCTCCTTGTTGCCTCTGCCCTGCAGCGGGGCCGCGGCCAGGGCGCCGGCCTCGGTCACGCGCAGCAGCTCGAGGGCCAGGTTGCGGTTGATCTTCGGCTCGTCGATCATCGGGTGGTCAGGCTAGCCGATGCCGCGCCGCCTGATAGGCAGTTTGTCCGCCTCCACCCACAGTTCCTCTTTGCGGGCGAGTCGCCGGTCGCCGCCGCGGTCCACGTAGACGCATGTGCGCTCGAGAACGGCGGTGATGCGTACCCGCTCCTCGTTGAGAACCGCGTCGAATCCATCGATCAGGACCTCGTCCTCATCGAGGTCGACCTCGCTCAGGCGCCGCGGTCCGCCCGGCCTCACCTTCGTCGAGAGCTGGAGCTGGGGGCGTGGCCCTTGCGGCGGGCTGGGCTTGATGGTCAAGCGCGAGGAGGCCGACCCCGCGAGGCGGATGCCCGGCCGAGGCGCCGGCACCGCCGGCTTCATGGGAAGCGGCTTCGGCGTCGGTAGCTGCTCCCGTTGGGGCGGCCTGGCAGGTTGGGGCGGCGCCTTTGCCGCGGGCTTCCGGGGCGCCGTGGCCGGCCTGACGACGGGTTTGCGGCCCTTGGGTGGCTGTCGCTTGGCGGCCCTGGACGAGGGCCCTCGCACCGCCCGCTTTGCGGTGGGGGCGCGAGGCGGCCGGCCTCGGGGCCGGGACGGCTTTTTCGACGGTCCTCTAGAAGAACTCACCCCAGAATTTTCTGACTCTCCCGACTGGGCTTGGCGCGGCCCTCAACGTTACGACCGTCGACTGCGCCGGCATCTGCGCCATGCGCTCTGGCGGTGTGTCGGGAATGCCCTCGGGGTGAACTCGGATGACGCCGTAGTGGACGCCCCCCTCCTGGACGACCAGGGCTCCCACGGTCGCGTCTCCCTCGAGGCGGCCGGTGCTTGTGATCTTCAGCCGGTTGCTGGCGATGATGTTGCCGCGGACGACGCCCGCGACCGTGATCCGAGCGCCCCGGATATCGGCCTCCACCTGCGCCTCGGGCCCGATCAACAGGTCGCCGTCGCACTCGATCTGGCCGCTGAAGCTACCCAGGACATGGCCCGGCCCCTTCAGCTCGAGCTTGCCGGACAGCGAGTCCTCGCGAGCAAGCACCGTCTGTTTGGGCTCGAGAACCAGCGGGTCCGAGCCGCCGTTCGTGCTGGCCGTGCCAACCGTATCCACCGCGATGTCAGCCATGGCGAAATCCTCCCCAGGTTCGCCCATATCTCCCCACGTGGGCGACCCCCTCCTACGGCAGCATAGCGGGTGCTGGGTTTTTCGCTAGAGGTTTTGATGCGTCGACAAGTAATCGATAACCGCCTCCCGATCGGGCGGAATCTCGCCGTCGATAACCAGCTCTTCAAGTTTTTGCTTGATCCGGCCGACCTCCGGGCCCGGGCCGATCCGCCTGACACGCATGATGTCCTCGCCCGAAACGAGCGGCGCAAGGCGCGATGGACGCTCGGCCCGCACTGAGTCCAGCCTTGCCTGCAGCTCGTCGAGCTTCTCCGGCTCGGGGTAGGCGGAGGCCGCTATGTCGGCGCGGGCAAGGAGCATGAGCCGGTCCAGCAGGGGGCCGGCGTCGCGCGCCAGCCGCCGTACCGCGCCGTCCGACCACTCCGATTTGTAAAAGACGGGCCGAAGGTGCAGCCGGATCAGCCCGACGACGACGTCGATCTCCTTGATCGCGAAGCGAAGCCGCTCGAGGGCTCGCTTCGCGATCTCGGCTCCGACCTCCTCGTGGCCGAGGAAGGTGCCGTCTCCCTTGGCGGTCTTGGGCTTGCCGACGTCGTGAAAAAGCGCGGCGACCCGGAGCAGGAGGTCGGGAGGCGTCGCGTCGACCGTGAGGAGGGTGTGGCCGAAAACGTCGTGCGTGTGGTAGCCGCTCTGGGGGACGCCCTTGCATGCGGCGATCTCGGGCAGGATCTCGTCCAGCAATTCCGCCGCGTCCAGCAGCTCGAGGCCGTGCTTCGGCCGGGGCGAGGACAGGATCTTGCGCAGCTCGTCGGCGATTCGTTCGATCGAGATCACCGGAGGTGCGAGCCTTGCCTTCAGCTTCCGCATGGCCGGCAGCAGGTTCGGATCGAGGCTGAATCCGAGCTCCGCCGCGAAGCGGACCGCGCGAAGCATCCGCAGGGGGTCGTCGGCGAAGGTGCGGAGGGGGTCGGCCGGCGTGCGCAGAACCTTCGCGTCGAGGTCCTGGCGGCCGCCGAGTGGGTCGTCGATCTTGCCATCGAGGTCCATCAGAAGGGCGTTGATCGTGAAGTCGCGCCGGCGGAGATCCTCCTCGAGGCTCGCCGGCCGTACGTCGGGCTTCCGCGAATCAGGAGAGTAGGACTCGGCCCGGGCGGTGACGAACTCGACCAGGCGGCCGGGGAGGGTCACCTGCGCGGTACCGAAGCGCTCGAACAGGACAGGGGGCGGCGCGCCGGCGACCTCGGCGAAATCGCGGGCCAGCTGCAGCGCGTCGCCCCCTTCGACCACCACGTCCGGGTTGGGATGAGGCCGCCCCAGCAGGACGTCGCGCACATAGCCGCCGACGACCCAGGCTTTGAGGTGCAGGTCGTCCGCGGCGCGCTTGAGGAGCTGGAGCAGCTCCTGGTCAGTTACTGGTTGATCCGCGCCCATTCCACGGCTCCCACCTGCCCTGCGCGATCCCCCAGTCGGGCACGGCGCAGGCGGGGGCGGCGTGCTGGCTTGATGAACGGCGACGAGTGGAGCGTCTCGATCATCGTCGGGTAAACCAGCGCCCACGAACGCGAGACGCCCCCACCCATCACGAAGATCTCCGGGTCGAGGGCATTGGTGAGGCTGATCAGGGCAATGCCCATGTAATGCGCGGCCCCCTTGACGACCAGGAGTGCCTGGCGGTCGCCGCTTGCGGCGGCGGTGAAGAGCTCGGCCGCCGTCAGCCCGGTTTGGCGAGCCAGCGCCGTGCCGCTGACGAAGGCTTCGAGGCAGCCGCGCTGCCCGCAGTTGTCGAGCGGGCCGTTGGGATCGATGATCATGTGCCCGATCTCACCTGCGGTGCCGTGCGCGCCGCGGTGCAGCTTGCCGTCGATGATCAGACCGCCGCCGACGCCGGTCGACCACGTGATGTAGACCATGTTCCGTGTGCCGCGGCCGGCGCCGTGGTGGAACTCGCCGAGACCCGCCATATCGGCGTCGTTGGCCAGGTGGACCTTGGCGCCTGTGGCGCGGCCCATCATCGCCACCAGGGGGACGTTTTGCCACGGCAGGTTCGGAGGATTCACGAGCACGCCGCGCTTGAGGTCGATCGGCCCGGGGGCAGCGATGGTGATGCTGCGCACCTTCTGGCGGCCGCGGTGACGGTCGATCTCGGCCGCCGCCCAGTCGACCATGTCCTGCGGTGTGCGCAGCAGCGGGGTCCTGGTCTTGATGCTCGCCACCAGGCGCCCGTCGGACCGCGCCAGCGCGACACGAACCTGGGTTCCGCCTAGATCGATCCCGGCCAGCATCGCGGGACTAGGGTAATCGGGCCGCTCACGCGATCGCCGGCGGTCGCGGGTTTGAAGCTCGGCGCAATACCGCGAGCGCCGGCGAATGTGAGAAATGCGTCAGGGAGTCAGGAGGCTACGAGCTGCTGTCCGCGCAGGGCGGCGAGGATCTCGATCGGGCCTCGGGCGCGGCTGAAGGTGTAGAAGTGCAGTCCCGGAACTCCGGCCGCGATGAGCTCGACGCACTGCGCGATGCAGTGCTCGACACCAAGCGCGCGGACGGCCTCGTCGTCCGCGGAGCTGTCTATCGCCGACTGCAGGGCCGCCGGCACCGTCGCGCCTGACATCGCCGTCATCACGCCGAGCGAGCGCCGGCTCGGCACGGGCATCAAACCCGGCACGATCGGCACCTTGATCCCGGCCGCGCGGGCACGTGCGACCAGGTCGAAGTAAAAGCGATTGTCGAAAAACAACTGCGTGACCAAGAAGTCCGCACCGGCCTCGACCTTCAGCTTCATGTAGCGAAATTCGTGCTCGACGTCTGGGCTCTCGGGGTGTTTCTCCGCGCTGCACGCCGCTCCGATCCCAAAGCGATAGCCGCTTCGCCGCACCAGCGACACGAGGTCGCTTCCGTGCGCGAGCTGCGGGTCGACGGGCGAAAAAGGTTCGCCCGAAACCGTTGGATCCCCGCGCAGCGCAAGCACGTTGGCCACGCCTTCGCGCTCCATCCAGTTCAGGATCTGCCGAGTCCGGTCGGCCGTGTTGGCGCAGGTGAGATGCGCCATCGCCTCGATGTGGTAGTGGCGCTTGATACGGGTCACGAGCTCCAGCGTCTTTTCGCCTGTGCGTACCCGATACGTGACCGAGACCCAGTCCGGCGCGTGGCCGGCCAGCGTCGCGACCGTGCGCTCGAGGACTTCGACCTCGCTTTCGTCGCGGGGCGCCATGAACTCGAACGAGATCGTCGGTTTGCTCCGCGTGAGCATGTCGGCGATGCGCATCGGTTCGCGAAGCCTACCTCAGGACGCGAAGGTCTCCGACGCGTCGCGTCACACGCTGCGCGTCCAGGTATTCGAGCAGCGCGAGCACAGGGCGCCGGCTTGCGCCCATACGGTCGCGCAGCTGGGCGACCGTGACCGAGCCGTTGGCGGCCACGATCTCCTGAACCATCGCCACCGCCGAATCGAATGAACTCTTGGTGAACGCGACGTCGCCGCTCACGCGCACCATGTCCCCGCGCGCGACGAGAGCACGCACGAGCTCCTCGCCGGCGCCGCTCTGCCGCATGGCCTCTTGCAGCGAAGGCGGCGTGAACGGATCGGCTCCCAGGACGCGAAGCAGCTCCATCTGCGGACCGCTCGCATCCAGCTCCACCTCGTGTCCCGGCGCGGCAAGCGAACCGTTGCGCTCCACCACGCGGCCGTCACGCACGAGTCCGTCGATG
>WNFT01004438.1_pt1 | contig 12235 bp, 8 predicted proteins | sample 5400191 | NCBI WGS metagenome assembly WNFT01 (sample SAMN13153359, study PRJNA577476) | soil metagenome | isolation source: 80 cm saprolite under Madrone tree | place: USA:California | collected 2016-06-14
GTTCATGTCGGCAAAAGCTCCCTTCATTCAAAAGTTTATCGCCGCTTTGGTTGCGGCAAGAGCCATGCCATGTCACTAAAACCAATTTATATCAATTGGTTAGATCCAGAGCGCGGGACCTCGAAGAAGCAGTTGTAAGATATTTCGACATAAACGGTAGCGGGACTGCCGCGTTATACAAGGTTAACGAGTAGGTTATGTCTTTAAAATGGCTTTGTTTTAACCATCGCCGCGATGGGCGGCCATGCGAAATCCGCACTGTAAAAAATTCCGACACTGTCCGGCACCGAGAATGCGCCACCAAAGCGTCAGACTAGGTTACCAAATTCGAAAACCGTAATATTCACAGGCACTGCCTTGGTAAACACCATGCGACGCTCAGTTGTAAAAATTTCCGACAGTTCCGCTTGATCCTGACCGGGGTCGAGACCGCGAGCCGGCTCGACTGGTCGGGTAGTTGATATGGACCAAAGGATCGGGAATGGCCGTCAGGCCGAGGCCAAGATTTTCAGCAGCGTAGTCGCGCCTGCGAACGCCCGCCACCTGCTCCACCCGCACTTAAACCGATGCTGAATGGGCTTATTCGGCCGGACAGCGCGCCCTGCCTCGGCGAGTGGCACTGCAACCGGCGTCGCGAGCCAAGGCTCATGATTTCGAGGGGCTCATGTCAGTGGCGGGAAGCAGCTGGCGGAGCTCGCCGAGCCACGGCTCGTAACGTCGCCAGCGAGCGACCGAAGTCGTGTAGACCGGCTGGCGCGCCTGCCACACGCTCGCAGTGGTCACTGTTCGCTCGTTGCGCTCAGGCGCGAGACAGGCATCGTGCCAGTCGAGACCGGTGAAGGCGATCAGCCACCGGGTGACCGCCTCACGGTCGGCGACCAGGTTCTCGTAATCGACTTCGATGAACCGGTCTGGCGGCAGCACCGCGCGCCAATGCTCCATCAGCCGGGCATATTCGCGATAGGCGAAGGCCAAGTCGCCCTTGTCGCTGACAAACTCGATCCTCTCGGAGAAATGCAAAAAGTACATTGAGAGGCAGGTGTCGACCGGGTGCCGGCGGCAATGGATGATGCGCGCCTTCGGCAGCAGCAGATGGATCAGCCCCAGCCGGTGAAAGTTGAATGGCGCCTTGTCGGTGACCCGGGCCGTGTTCGGCCCGATACGGCGCAGCAGGTCGAGGTAGTCTCGCGACAAACCGTGTGCAGCTTCAGGGGTAAGATAGGTCGCGTCCGCGATGCCGGGACCGCTCGGGCGCCGGGGCCAGAAGGACAACTCGCCGCCGGCAGCGATCGCCGGATGGCTCGAAACGATCTGCTCGACCAAGGTCGTGCCCGAACGCGGCATACCGAGGATCAGCAGTGGGGTCTCGTCGTCCATCCCGAACGCGCTGTTGGCCGCAAAGAAAGCAGGGGTGAAACGTTCCGCGAGCCGATCGCACTGGCGCGAGAATGCCGCGCGGTCGAACCTCGCCTCCCGGCCCCTCAGGCGGTTGGCCAACTCGAAATGCTGCACCGCCTGCGGGTACTCGCGCAGATCGTCGAGCAGCTTGCCGCAGGCGAAGTGAAGGTGGATGCAGTAGTCATCCGGAAGCGAGCCGTCGCGCAGGCTCTCGAGCATCTGCGCCAGCCGGGGCCGGTCCGCTTCGCTGCACTTCCTGACATAAACCGCGTTGAGATGCGCCGGAGCCTGAGACGGATTGATGGCGATCGCGCGATCGTAGGCGGCAATCGCTTCGTCGAACTGTCCCGCCGTGGCCAGTACATCACCGAGCACCTTGTGGAGTGCGTCGCCATCGGGGTCGACCGCGATCGCCTGCCGCAGCCGCGCCTCCGCTTCTCGCAAATCCCCTTCCAACATCTGAGCCTTAGCCAGATACACCCGGCCGGCTGTCGTATGCGGAGCACAGCCCGATGCGCGGCGATAGGATCGCGCCGCCTGCTCGGCATCGCCCTCGGCCTCGAAGAGCTCGCCCAGTCGGCGATGCGCATCGGGGACCTCAGGCGCCAGCTCGGCAGCCCGGCGGTAAGCCGCGACGGCGCGGTCCCTTAGCCCCAGACGGTCGAGCGCGACCGCCAGGTTGTAGTGGGCGACGGCGACCCCTTCTGCTAGGACGATCGCCAGCTCGAAGCTTGCGGCGGCCTCGGCCAGACGGTTGCAGCGCAACAGCGCCAGGCCGAGCGCGCGGTGCGATCCGGCGTCCTCTGGATCGAGCCGGGCTGCCTGGCGCAGGGCAGTGATGGCAGCTGGCAGTTTTCCCGCCTGCAGCAAGTCTATGCCCTGCCGGCGAAAGCGATCCGCTGCGCCGGTCTGCCGCTGCGGCGGTCCCCTAGCAGGGCCCTCCGCTTTGAGGAATCCAGCGGGGGCCCCGTGCATTGATTGCCGGAGATTTTCCGCCGCCTCGCGCACCTTGCCTACTTCGGTCAGGGGACCGAGGTTCAGCCGATCGGGTCGGACACCGCGAGCACGATCGGCCGCCGCTGCCACGGTGCGTCCCCCGCCGCAGCATTGCTTAAACTTGCGCCCGCTGCCGCAAGGGCAGGGATCGTTGCGGCTCGTCCGTGAGAGCGGCGCGCCATGATCGCTCATCACGCATCCTCCGGCTGCGGCAGCAATTCGCGCAACTCGCCGAGCCACGGCTCATATCGCCGCCAGCGTTCCACTGAGGTTCGGTATATCGGCTGGCGCGCTTGCCAGCTGCTTGCCGTCAATATCCGACGCTCGTTCCGCTCCGGGCACAGACAGGAATCTTCCCATTCGAGCCCGCAGAACCCGATTAGCTGCCGCGCGCCCGCTTCGGAATCTGCTATCAGCTCTTCGTAATGAACCTCGAGAAAGCGATCGCCTCGCAGCACCTCCCGCCAGTGCTCCATCAACCGTTGATATTGCCGATAGCAGAACACAAGATCGCTGCGGTCGCTCGCGTAGTCGGGGAGTGATGTAAAGTGCTGCAGGTAAATCGACAGACAGGTATCGATCGGATTTCTCCGACAGTGAATAACCCGCGCCCGCGGAAATACCGCGAACGCAAGGCCGAGCCACAAGAAATTGAAGGGCATCTTGTCGGTCACCCGCGCCGCCCCGGGAGCCAGTCGATGGAACAGCGCACGATAGTCGGCCGCGAGCTGGGGCATACGTACGGCTGTGGTTTCTTCGGCCCCCTGCTCGTACCACACCGGGCCGTGCGTTCCCCAGAAGAGCAGCTCGCCGCCGGCGCTGATCCGCGAGTGATTGGAAACGATCTGCTCTACCAGTGTGGTTCCCGATCGCGGCATGCCGACAATCAGCAAAGGCGTCTCGTCATCGGCACCGATCGAGGCATGGCGGGCGAAATAATCCGGCGTGCACCGGGCGATCAGACAATCGACCAGGGACTGTAACCGAGAGCGGTCGAGCTTGACGAAGCCGCCGCGCAGGCGATTGCCTGCATCGAAGTGCCGCATCGCCTCGGCATAATCGCCGCAGTCGTCGAGCGCCTTGCCGAGTGCGAAATGCAGTTTCACCTGTTGCGGCACGGCCAGAACGCCTGTTTCCAAAGCCGCAGTCATCCGGGCCATCAATGGGCGATCATCGTCGGTCAACTTTTTGCATCCAACAAGACCCAGATAGCTGGCCTCCTGGAGATGTGGGCTGAGCGAGATCGCCTGCTCGAAATGGGCTGACGCTTCTGTGAAACGCCCCGCTTCGGACAATATCTGCCCCAGCAGGCGATGCGCTTCGTCGCATTTAGGATCGAGCGCCAGGGCCTGGCGCAGGCGCTTCTCCGCCGCGGCAAGATCATCGTCGGCGACGAACGCCTTGGCCTCACTGAGCCGCCCCTGGGTCGTGCCGCGAGCGCTAGCAGCCGCCCGGCGGTAGCACTGCGCGGCCTCAGCGGTCTCGCCACGGGAAAGCAGAAGGTTGCCCAGGTTGTCGTGTGCCGCAGTCAGCTTTCGCGAGAGCGTCGCAGCGCGCCGAAAGGCGGCGATTGCCAGATCATCCTGGCCGAGGCCTTGTGTCGCGATCCCGAGCATCAGATGGGCGTGGGCAAAGTCGGGTTTCAGCTCGGCGGCGTGGCGGAGACTGGCGGCTGCCTCCGCCAGCCTGTTGCAGTTGATAAGCGTGACGCCAAGGTCGTGATGGGCCGCGGCATTGCCGAGATCGAGACGGATCGCCCGCTGCAGCGGTGCTATCGATTCGGCAAGCCGGCCCATTTGGCGCAAGCGCCCGGCCTGCTCCAGATAGGGGCGCGCGGCCTGCCGCTGCCCCGCTGGCGTTGTCGGCTGGCGGTGCGCCGCCAATTCCGAGGCTTTAGTATTCATATCGTGAAACTCTCAGGCACCTTCCCCGCCTGATAGCGCTTCCACATCGTCGTGTATGCGGCGTCGATATGTCGACGGAACCGATCCGTGTCGAAGAGCGGACACGCGCTTCGGTTGATACGGAGTCTCTCCTTGATCACGGCTAACGCCTTTTCGTCGGTGGCCAGTCGCAGCGCCAGTTGCTCGTAATCCTCTAATGAACGGCTGATCAATTCGGGCAAACCTGCGGCATTCAGCACGCTTGCACCTACACGTCCTGCACGGGTCCTTTTGCAGCACTTCTCGGTAGTGGCGTTGTGCTTTTGGAAGTCGTCCCTGTCGATGAAGCTCAACAGCTCGTCCTAGCGCCTCAGCTATCTCGCGCGCCGGGCGACCCTCCGGCACCTTGGCACGTTTCAGCACATTCCGGCCGCTACTGCGACGCATTGTACACAGACCCTCGATATCTCCATTCGAATAACTCGAAACGGTGCGGCACACGCGGGTCCCGCAGGTATCAATCGTATAGCTTCCTGGCCTGGGATTGGGACTGCGCCTTGGCTGCCCAATAGTTGCTCAGGCTCTCCGCCTGGTGGGCGCCGAAGCGATGCAGCCCCTCCAGAAAGGCGATCTCCGCGGGCGTCAGCTCGAGGTGCCACACGTCGACGATCAGCACGATGCGGTCTTCCGCGGTGTGATTCCACGCCTCGTGTTCCAGGGAGTCATCGAACACCAGACATTCTCCCTCCCGCCAGCGGCGGACCTCGTCGCCCACGCGAATGGCACAGTCACCGTCCGGGATCCGCACCCCTAGATGGCAACGCATTCGTATGTTGGTCGGGCCACGATGCGCCCGGATATGGCTTTCGGGCACCAGCTTTGAGACGTAGAGCACCCCGGCCTGGGTGCGCAATGTGTTGTGACTGTCGATGATTCGCGCGATCGTCGGGCACTGGGAGCAGTTCTGCGCGTTCTTTCGTCCGCGCTCGTAGAACATGAACACGTCCCACGCGCCGCTCTCCATCAGGTGGCTCTCCAGTTCCGGGAAGAAGGAGGCCTCGGCGAGCCCCCTTATCTCGCTACGGATCGGGTCGAATGCGGCTTCCAGGGCGCGGGTGACGGGAAATAGCTGCGGATCGTGAAACGGGCATTTGGTCAAGCCCGGGTAGGTGTTCATCCGCGGATTGCCGTGATTGAGCAGCATCGACTTTATGAAGCCGTTCAGCCGCTGCATGCCGAGCTGCGCCTCGGCGGGGTGGCGATTGGCGAACGCGGTCAAGGCTCGGTCCAACGCTTCTACATATTGCGGGTCCATCGTCGCCGCGTTGCGGTAATGGACGAAGGCATCGTGCTCCCGCCCGAGCGCCTCAAGCGATGCTGCCAGGCCAAGCTCCGCGACAGCCATCTCCGGAGCTTCGGCGAGGACTTGTTCGAATTGCGCGATCGCCTCGCCACACCGGCCCAGCCAGTGCAGGGTGGAAGCACGGCTGCATCGCGCGCCCACGAAATCCGGCGCAATGACCAGCGCCTGATCAAGGTGATCCAGCGCCTCGGTGTGGCGCCCGAGACGCTGCAGGACAAGCCCGAGATGGTTGTGAGCCTCGGCGAGTTGCGGGTCGCTAACCAATGCACGCCGCAGCAGGCGCACAGCATCGTCGGCGAGGCCGCGCTGTGCCTGCAACAGGCCGAAATAACTAAGAGCACCCGCGTGTTCCGGTTCGATGCCCAGGATGTGGCGGTACAAAACCTCTGCCTGATCGAGTTTTTTCTCATCATGCAAGGCGATCGCTCGGTCTAGCGCATCCTCCACGGAAGCCGATCCGGTGGCGTCCGGCACGATGGTCTCGGACTGCGTGGAGCTGACGATCATGATCTCCTCGACCGCAGGTCTGAGAGGCGTGCAATCATACCGGAGCGTAACACAACATTCGCGAGCGGTACCGCATCAGGGGCGTCTCTTCAAGCGTTTTCCGGCTGTACTGCCCTCTGCGATCAGCCGCGCTTCAGCTCTTGCACCAGCTGTTCCCCGTTGGGTTTGCTCGCGAACGACGCGCCGGAGCCGAGCGAGCGCTCGAGTAGCGCCTTGCCGAGATCGCCCCTTCGTGCGTGCAGCCTGGAAAAGGGCGACCGCGAGATCATCGTCGAGCGGCCGTGCCGCCACCGCTTGTTCTAGCAGAGCGGCAGCCGGTCCGGTCCGACCGCCTTTTCAAAAAGTTCTGCCTTTACCCGAGCGTAGAGGCTGTTGTCAGGATCTTCCTTGGCAAATTCCCGTGGCCTGAGGACGGCCCTGCCTCGCGGGAATAGTGCACTGGGCTCTGCTGCCCCAGCGGCCATCTCCCCCGACGTACGACACTAGACCATCCATGGGGAGAAACGCTTAAGCCGATTATTAACGACGCTGTGCTCGAATGACACATCGGGCCCAGAGAATCGGAGAATGTTCACCCCGCCCACCAGAGACCCGCGGCGCCGCGCCCGGATTATCACGGGCGAAATCATCGCCGTCGGCATCATGATCATCGCGGCGATGTGGGTGATGGTCGGCGCCTCGATCATGGCCGCAAGAGAGGCGGCGATGGATCGCACCCGTTCGGAGGGGCGAAATCTCGCGATCGCCTTTGCTGGCGAGGTGACCAACATCCTCGACGACGTGGCTGGCGCGATGGAGATCATCGCGCAACGCATACGCGCGGAGCGCAGCCAGTTCGATATCCATGACTGGGCGCGCGAGATCCCGCTTCTGTCGAGCGCGACGATCCAAGCCGCCATCATCGGGCCCGACGGCAAGCTCGTCTCGACCACCCTCGACCCGGCGCCGCGGCCCCTCGACCTCAGCGACCGCGAGCATATCCGCATTCATCTCGACGGCCGGTTCCCCGGAATCTTCATCGGTAAGCCTGTGGTCGGCCGCGTCTCGGGCAAGACGACAATCAACCTCACTCGCCGCGTCGACGCCGATGACGGCTCGTTTCTCGGCATCATTATGTTTGCGCTCGCGCCGGCGAACTTGACCGCCTTGCACACGCAGATCGATCTGGGCGTGCACGGCACCCTCACCCTCGTCGGGCTCGACCATGTCATCCGGGCACGCTTCATCGCGGAAAGTCCCGACGGATTGAGCAGCATCGGCCACACGATTCCGAGCGACATGGTCCCGTCGATCGTCCCCGCGAACGGCGCGGGGTCGTTCGTCAAGGCCAGCGCCATCGATAACGTCGCGCGGGTCTTTAGCTATCGCCGAGTCGCGGACTACCCCTTGCTCGTCTTCGTCGGGTTGGATCTCGGCGAAGCGCTCGGGGCGTCTCGTACGCACGCCATGATAATCGCGGCGATGGCCGGGCTGGCGACGATATTGCTGGCGGGCCTCGCTGGCTTTCTGATCCGCGAGATCCGCCGCCGTACCGCGCAGGAGATGGCGCTGGCCGAGGAACGGAGCAGGCTTCGGACCGATATTGCGCTTCGCCAAGAAATCGAGCGGCAACTGCGGGCAGCCCAGCAAACCTTACGCGACGCGGTCGACAGTATTTCTGAGGGGTTCGTCATCTACGATCGCGACGATTGCTTTGTCATGTGTAACGATCCCCATCGTCGGCTCTACCCGGACGGCGCTCGGCTGATGGTGCCGGGGACGCGGTTCGAGGAAATTGTGTGGGCAAGTCTCGATGCCGGCTGGTATGCCGATGCCGTCGGATGCGAACCGGAGTGGCTCGCCGACCGTATGCACGCCCACGATCACCCATCGGCGCCAATTGAGCAACGGCTCGCCGACGGCCGATGCGTGATGGTCTGCGAGAGGCGGATGGAGAACGGCGGCAGCGCCGAACTGCACATCGACATCACCAAGCTTAAAGCCATCGAGGACCAGCTTCGACGCAGCCGCGACAATCTCAACCGCGCCCAGCGACGCGCCAAGATCGGCAGCTTCGAGCGCGATCTGCGGACCGGAGACGTTTTTTGGTCGGACGAAATCTACCGAATATTCGGGCGCGACCCGAGCACGCCGCCGCCAACCCGGGAAGAACTGCTTGCGATCATCGACCCGGAGGATCGCGCCATCTTTGAGGCATCGTTGGCCGCTTCCGAACGAGGGCTGCCGACCCCCTCATTACAGTTCCGCATTCACTGTACGGACGGGTCGCTTAAGTGGATCCGGGTCGAACTGGAGCTGACACTCGATGATCAGTGCAATGCCATCCGGCGCGTCGGGACGATCAGGGATGTGACCGAGACGCGGGCGGCCGAGGAGAGACAAGGCCAGCTGGAGCGTCAGCTGTTTCATTCGCAGAAGCTCGAAGCGCTCGGCACCCTCGCCGGGGGCATTGCGCATGACCTCAACAACACACTAATGCCGGTTCTCGTGCTTTCGGAGTTGTTGATGCGAAAGATGCCGGAAGGAGGCGGCGAGCGCGAGGATCTCGAAACGATCGTGCAGGCGAGCCGTCACGGCCGCGACCTGGTTAGGCGCATTCTCGCCTTCAGCCGGCATCAGCAGGTGGCAAGGGCCAGGGTGGACCTCGCCGAGATCACTCACGAGGCCCTCCAAATGCTGCGGCCGACCATCCCTGCGACAGTGCTCATCAATGAAGAGATCGAAGATGTTCCGCTGATCCTTGCCGACCCGAGCCAGATCCAGCAGGTCGTCGTGAACCTGGTCACCAACGCCGTGCAGGCCATCGGCGACCGTTTGGGGGCGATCACCGTCAACCTCTCTGCCGCGATCGGATCGCGGTCTCCGACGGGAAATTTTATTCGCCTGCGGATTATCGATACCGGGTGCGGCATGGACGCCGAGACGAAAAACCGAATTTTCGAGCCCTTCTTCACAACAAAAACCGTCGGCGAAGGCACCGGGCTCGGGCTTTCCGTCGTTCACGGTATCGTCACCAACCATGGCGGGTCGATCGAGGTCGGCAGCGAACCGGGCAAGGGAACCGAGTTCACAATTTTCCTTCCGGTACTCGGGCCGGCTGCAGCATCGGTCGAAGCCGCTGCCGCATGAGCACGTCAGTCTCTTCCGCCGCGATTTCCACCACGTGCCGCAACCGGCATTAACGTCGTCATAACCCGGTCCGTCTAAGAAAAGCGTTTCGAACAAGCAGTCCGACGGGACGGTTCAGGCGGAGCAATCATGAAAATCCTGGTGATCGATGACGACCATCTGGTCCGGTACGCGCTCTCGAAGATCCTTTTGGGCGCCGGATACGCGGTGGTCACCGCCTCTGATGGCAGGCGTGGCATGGCCGTTCTCCGGGCGGAGCACCCGGATGTCGTGATTACCGACATAATTATGCCCGAGCAGGAAGGCATCGATACGATCATTCAAATTCGCCGCGAGCGCCCCGGGGTCAAGATCATCGCGATTTCCGGCGGCGGTCGAATCCGCAACATCGATTTCTTGGAGATGGCCCAATCCCTGGGCGCCGACGATGTCCTCGCCAAACCGTTCGAGGTGGACGAGTTGTTGAGCTGCCTCATCCGCCTCGGCTTCCCTCCGACCGCCGACGCGGTGTCGGGGGCAGGGCTGTCGGAGCGCGCTCAATAAGTCGTATCGAGCTTGAGATAGCGATAACGGTCGATCGTCCTGACTTCGAATTCCTGCGCCCGGCCTTGCCGGATCACGCTCAGTCTGACCGGAATGCCGGCGTCGCCAAGCTGCCATAGCGAGCGATAGAAACCGGCCAGGTCTTGGACCGCGGCACCATCGATCGCTGTCACCCGATCGCCGCGCCGGACGCCGGCTCTGTCGCCCGGCCCGTCCGCGGCGACGCGGCCGACGACGAGCTTGCCGTCCAGCTCCCGCAAATTGATCCCCAGCCAGGGGCGCGGCGAAGACGCCGGCCGGCCGAGCGCCAAGAGATCGCCCATTACCGGCTGCAATCGCTCGATCGGCACGAACATGTTGGCTGGCGACCCGGCCACGGCGTCACCAACGATCAGGGAGCCGATCCCGGCAAGCTTGCCGTCGGGTCCGAGCAACGCAGCCCCGCTCCAAGCAGGATGTGGCGGCGCGGTGAATATGGCGTCTTCCAGCAGATACTCCCAATAGCCGGCGAAGGTTCGGCGCGACACCACGACCGCCGGCTGCGCCGCCTCCAGCCCACCGGAGCCGGCGACCACCACCGGTGTCTTCTCGGTCAATCCTTGCGCCGATCCGATCGGCATCGGCTTCACCCCCAACGGTTCGGCCGCACGCACTAGACCAAGCCCCGAGGCGATGTCGAAGCCGACAATATCCGCGCGGCTCACTCTGCCGTTTGCGGCGGTCACCTCGGCCCCCATCGCCTCGGTGATCAGATAGCCGATGGTAACGACGAGGCCGGCATCGTCGATAACCACCCCTGCGCCGTCGCGCGTCGTGCCGAGATAGGCGGCGGTGCGCGCCTCGGCCGGCACATCGGCATGGATGCGGACGATCGCCTCGAGCCGATGCGCCAGCTCGCCCTCCAGCTCGGCTGCCGCTGCTGCGCCGCCAAGCAGCGATATTACCCAGACGGCCGCAGCACAGGGATGCAGCAGCATGGTGTTTTCTCCTCAAGGCGTCCCGCGTGCGGCGGCATCGCCGACCGCGGACGGCTCCCTCGCCTGCGTCCTGAGCCGAGGTACAGCATAGGTTGCGATGAGCCCAACGATACCGCGGCGGAACACCAGCACGCAAAAGACGAAGATGATGCCCTGAACGACGGTGACCCAGGAGCCGAGCTGGGCCAGGTAGTGCTGCATCGCCACCAGGAAAAACGCCCCGACTACCGGGCCGAGCACCGTTCCCAGCCCGCCGACCAGGGTCATCAGCACGACCCAGCCCGACATCGTCCACTCGACGTCGGTCAGCGATGCGAGCTGGAAGACGAGCGACTTCAGCGACCCGGCGAGACCGGACAAGGCTGCCGACAAGATGAGGACGACGAGCTTGTAGTGATCGGCGTGATAGCCCAACGAAAGAGCGCGCGGCTCGTTTTCGCGGATCGCCTTGATCACCTGGCCGAAAGGCGAGTTGATGGTTCTGACGATTAAGGCAAAGCCCAGCACAAACACCGCCAGCACGAAGTAATACATCGCCAGCGTGTCATTGAGATCGATGACGCCGAAGAACCGGCCACGCGGCACCCCTTGAATGCCGTCCTCGCCGTGGGTGAACGGCACTTGCAGCGCGACGAAATAGATCATCTGTGCCAGCGCCAATGTAATCATCGCGAAGTAGATGCCCTGGCGGCGGATCGCCAGCCAGCCGAAGGCGGTGCCGAGGATCGCGGCCACGGCGACGCCTGCGAGAATGCCGAGCTCTGGCGGCAAGCCCCACACTTTGACGGTATGGGCGGTGATGTATGCCGCGCTGCCGAAAAAGGCGGCATGGCCGAACGACAGCAGCCCGACATAGCCGATCAACAGGTTGAACGCGCAGGCGAAAAGAGCGAAGCACAGCGCTTCCATTACAAAAACGGGATAGAGAACAAACGGAGCTGCCAGCGCCAAGACAATCAGGACCGCCGTCAGAATTCGCCCCGAATCGCTGGCCCGTGACATCTCAACGTGCCTGCCCGAAGAATCCGGCCGGCTTGATCAGCAGCACCAGGGCCATGATGACGAAGATCACCGTGTTCGAGGCCTCGGGGTAGAAGACCTTGGTCAACCCTTCGACCAAGCCCAACGTAAAACCGCTGACGATCGCGCCCAAGATCGAACCCATGCCGCCGATGACGACGACGGCAAAGACGACGATGATGATGTTGCTGCCCATCAGCGGGCTGACCTGGTAGATCGGTGCCGCCATCACCCCCGCGAGCGCGGCGAGCGCGACCCCTGTACCATAGGTCAAGGTGATCATCCGAGGCACATTGATGCCGAATGCCTGAACCAGGACCGGGTTTTCGGTCGCCGCCCGCAGATAGGCGCCGAGCCGGGTGTGCTCGATCGTAACCCAGGTGACGAGGCACACCGCGAGCGAGGCGATGATCACCCAG
>WNFT01004440.1_pt1 | contig 12233 bp, 14 predicted proteins | sample 5400191 | NCBI WGS metagenome assembly WNFT01 (sample SAMN13153359, study PRJNA577476) | soil metagenome | isolation source: 80 cm saprolite under Madrone tree | place: USA:California | collected 2016-06-14
TGTAGGTTCCGAGGCGGCTCCCCCGTTTGGCCGAGCAAGCGCCCGGACTTTGGCAAGACGCCCGCCGAAGCCGCGTTGACCCGCACAACTGCTGGGGTTCGGGGTTTCCGCTCTTGGCTATATGTAGCGAATCGGGCTTTCGGACGCGTCGCATCGCTACAGAGTCGTGATGCTCAACGCGGTCCTGGGAAAAGCTTCTAAATCGCGATTCCCTTCAGTGTGCGGTAGGTCTCGACCGCAAAGCGATCGGTCATTCCCGACACGAAATCGGTTACGTAGAGTAGAGCCTGATAAGCATTTGTAGCCGGCCCCAAAGAACCGTCATTAGCCGTGCCAATCTCTGAGATCTCCCGCTCAGCTTCGAACGGTCAAAGTCGTTGTTCGCTAGATCCGTCACGACTTCTGCAAAGGTATCAAGCAAGCCGCTAATAATCTCAGAACCAGCAATTTCCAGTTTCGTTTTCCGATCCGAGTTGTACAGCTTATCTGTCGCTAGCGCTATGGCACCTCGGAGTTCATTCGCAAATCTTGTAAGATATATTATCTCGCTGCTAAATTCACCGTTCAATAAGGCGCCTTCGTTCGCAAGGAATGCCGCAGCTGACTCGTCTACAAGACGTCCGATAGCAACGGCACGCAACTTTGCGATCTGCTCCCTCTCTTCCATGGACGAGGGGAGGCCTGCATGCTCCCCCGCTATGGGCGCAAGAACGTCTTTCGCTTCGCGAAAGTTCAAGTACCCAAGCTCATAACCATCTTCTATGTCGACAATAGCATAACAAATATCATCCGCGGCTTCGACGAGAAACGCTAACGGATGCCGACACCAATAAGGTTGTTTCTCGTCGCGTCGGATAAGGCCCAGCGTATCAGCAATCTCTTTAAAGTAAGCTTCCTCGGGTTTAAAAAACCCAACCTTCTTCCCACCTGGGTAATTATCAGTTTCAGCGGGTGTCACGGTCGATGCTATAGGATATTTGGTAAATGTCCCGAGAACGGCACATGTCAACTGAAGGCCGCCAGCCCACTTGTTATTTTCAAGCTGGGTTAGTATTCGGAACCCTTGGGCATTACCTTCGAATTTTCTGAAATCTTCAGGACGGGCTCCGGTCGTTTCTTTTACGAACGGTGCGCGATTGGATTCGGCGCGATTGAACCAAGAACGAATCGCGTATTCACCACTGTGACCGAACGGAGGATTGCCAATATCGTGCGCCAAGCAGGCTGCTTGAACAACATAGCCGAATATGTCTGCTGAAATTTTAGGATTGTTCAGGCGTTCCGCGATCTCGGTGCCAACGGCTGTCCCGAGCGACCGCCCCACCGACGCGACTTCGATGCTGTGCGTCAGGCGGGTGTGCACGTGGTCGTTCGGCGAGAGCGGATGCACTTGGGTTTTGTGTGCAAGCCGCCGAAACGCGGCGGAGAAGGTGATGCGGTCAGTATCCTGCTGGAACGGACTTCGACCTTTTTGTGGAACAGCATCCGGTCTGCGCAAACGATCGGAAGACAACAGACGGCGCCATTCCATAGGTTCTGTCCTTCGCGACGTTCGCTCGCGCGCTCGGGTCGGGTCCGGCATATATGGGGATCGACTCGCCATCCTCGACCCGCGGAGATACAGCTCCCGTCGCGGACCGGAACGGCTCCCTGCGCCGAGTCGCCTGCGTGGCTGCGGTGTGCGAGAATTCGATCAACCGAAAATCAAAAACCATCAGGGCGGAGACAGGGCCGGGCACATGAGTTTGAGAGAGCTCCGACGGCAGTTTCCGCCGCGAGAGCGCCGGCCGCTGTTGGTCACCGAGGTGACGCGGATGAGTCAGGCTGTCTGTGTTGCGTGCTACGATTTGCACGCCGGCAGGATCGTTAGACCGCTCCCGCGGAACATCACGAATTGGCCGAACGTGGAATACACCTCCGGCCGAATCACCGTCGGCACCGTGCTCGGGGTGGTGCCTGCCGATCCTCAACCGGTTTCCGCCTACCCGCACGCCAGTGAGGACCTGCGCCTCACGGGCAACCCGACGAGCCTTGCGGTTCTGACCCCTGGCCAGGTCGTGGAGGCGCTTCGGCCTACGGCTGATCGGACGGTGTCGGCGATTTTCGATGGCAATCTTCTCGAACGGAAGTATGTCGAGGCCTCGGTGGAGTGCCGTTCCCTTGGAGCCGTCATGGCTGCTGCCTCGCAAATCCGTCCCTTCGTGAATCGCTATGACAAGCTTCGAGTGGTCTTCACAGACGCTTCCGGCGCTGCCTACGACCTCCCGGTGACGGACATGGAAGCCCAGCAGGTCCTCTCGCAAGAGGACGCCGACGCTGCGGCCGAATATCTCCGGGCTAAGTTGGCACAGCATCACCGCGACACCGAGATCATGTTGCGTCTAGGATTAGCGCGGGCATTTTCAGGCGTGCCACCGCAAAACTGGCACCCCATGCGGTGCTATTTACAGTGCAATGGATTCCTGTTTTCCTAGAAGACGACGGGGGTCGGACATGAGATGGCTATTCACAATAGGATATTCGGGTCTGGAGATTGACCGCTTCCTAGAGTTACTTAAGGAACGTGGCGTCAACATTCTCTGTGATGTGCGCTCCGTTCCCTACTCGCGTTTTCGCCCCGACTTTTCCCGGCGCGACCTCAAGCGGCATTTGAATAAATCGGGTGTCAAATATGCATTTTTCGGCGATGAGCTTGGCGCACGCCCTAAAGAGAGGGGCGTCTATGTAAAAGGCCAAGCCGTACACAATTTGATAGCCGAAAAGGATTTCTTCAGATCCGGGCTGGCCCGATTAAAAAAGGGTATTGCGGATCACAATTTGGCTTTGCTGTGCTCGGAACGCGAGCCCTTGGAGTGCCATAGAGCTATCCTCGTGTGTCGGCATTTGCCGGAGGTGCGAGATCACATAGCTCACATTCACACTGACGGCCACGTCGAGACGCACGAAGAGTTCGAAAACAGACTGGTAGCCTCTCACAACTTGACCCCACTTCCGCTTTTCGATGACGGAAAGGTATGGGAGACGGCTTTGCGCGAAGCGTATGACAAACAAAGCGAAATGATCGCCTTCACCGAGACGAAAGCGGAATCTTTTGCCGCCGCGCCAACACCATGAAGCTTTATACGATAGGATTCACCAAGACTTCCGCAGAACGCTTCTTTAAGCGGTTGCAGAGGGCTGGCGTCAAGAAGGTGGTCGATACGCGGTTGCACAGAGAGTCGCAGTTAGCGGGTTTTGCAAAACAGTCGGATTTGCCATTTTTTCTTTCCAATCTTGCCAAGGTTGAATATGGGGTGACCGAGTTGCTAGCGCCTACAGCAGATATATTGGATGCCTACAGAAAGAAACGCATCAAGTGGGATGAGTATGAAAAGCTGTATGGCGAGTTGCTGTCGGCCAGGCATGTGGAGGCCCAGCTCACGCCACACGACCTCGATCATTGTTGCCTTTTGTGCAGCGAGGCGACACCCGAGCACTGTCATCGGCGACTTGCCGCCGAGTACCTTGCGCGAGCGTGGGGTCCAATCGAGATCATCCATCTCTAAGCACGGCCACCCCGCGCGTAATCCCGATACCCCTCTTAAGGGCCGCTAATGTTCCCAGCTTGGATTTCGCGCAGCAGCTCCTCTAGATCAAGCTGCTGATCCTTCATTTCCAGGTCCGGCCTACCTGAAACCTTCCGGTATGCCCGCAGCATGAGCGAAAACGCCTCGGGGACCCTCAGAATTAAAAATCGTTCCGGTAGAGCAGGGGTCATGCCACCCCCCGACCAGCTCCCCGCCATCATCGAGCCGGCTGCCCTCCCGGCCCCGGCCGACACCTGTATAGTACCGGCCCTCATCGCCGATGCCGGCGACACCGCCGGCTGGCGCTACGTCGAATTCTTCACCGCCAACATCAATAACGATCACACGCGACGGGCCTATGCGCGCGCCTGCAGCCGGTTTTTCGCCTGGTGCGAAAATCGCGGGCTCTCGCTCACGACCATTCGGCCGTTCGACGTAGCGGCCTGGGTGAAAGACCTGCAGCAGACACACGGGGCGCCGGGTGTGAAACAGCAGCTTGCGGCCGTGCGGATGCTGTTCGACTGGCTCATCACGGGGCAGGTCGTACCGATGAACCCGGCGGCGGCGGTGCGCGGGCCCAAGCACGTCGTCAAGACCGGCAAGACGCCGGTGCTCGAGGGCGACGAATGGCGGAAACTGTTCGCCTCGATTCCGACCGCGACGTTGCGCGATCTGCGCGACCGCGCCTTGATCGCCACCCTCACCTACAGCTTCGCGCGCATCTCCGCGGCTTTGAAGATGAAGGTCGAGGATCTCCGGCCGCGCGCCGCGGCATGGACCGTCCGGCTACACGAGAAAGGCGGCAAGGAGCATGCGATGCCGTGCCATCACGCGCTCGCCGAGGCCTTGCGCGCCTACATCGACGCCGCCGGCATCGCCGAAGACCGCAAGGGCTGGCTGTTCCGCACCGCGCGCGGCCACAAAGCCGATGCGCTGTCCGACCGCGCCATGAACCAATCCGACGCCTGGTGCATGATCCGCCGCCGCGCCAAGGCGGCCGGCATCGCGGCCGAAATCGGTTGCCACACGTTCCGCGCGACCGGGATCACCGCCTACCTCGCGAACGGCGGTGCCGAGAGCCGGGCGAAGGGGATTGCGCACGCAAAGGCCGCTATCGAACAGTTGCTCCACGGCGTCTACAAGCAGGCGGCGTGAGCCGCCGCCGGCGTTGCTTGCCATGGCATCCCCACAAAACCGCATGGCAGCTTTGTCCAACTTTTTATAGCGATCGATCTAAAACGAGCCAAGATGCGCTCGGAAACCGAAACGTTGCAATGGACGACGATGGCAAGGCCGCGGGAGTTTGATGAGGCAGACGCGCTCGACGCGGCGACGGATTGCTTCTGGCGGGACGGCTACGAAGCGACCTCGGTGCGGGATCTCGCCGCCCGCATGGGCATCACCGGCGCCAGCCTCTACAACGCGTTCGGCGACAAGCGTTCGCTGTTTCGCGAGGTGCTGCAGCGCTATGCCGAACGATCGACGCGCGAGCGCATCGCCCGGCTGGAGTCTACCTTGCCTCCAAAGCAGGCGGTTCGCGCCTTTCTCGGCGAGATCGTCGAGCGCTCGGTCGACGGCGATCGACGCGGCTGCCTCCTGGTGAACACCGCGCTCGAAATCGCGCCTCATGATTCGGAGCTCGGGGCAGAGGTGGCGGCGCACCTCGGCGAGATCGAAGCCTTCTTCCGCCGCGCCATAACCGCGGCGCAGGCCGAGGGCTCCGTGCCGCCCGAACGGGACCCGGCCGATCTCGCCCGATTACTGCTCGGAGTCACGTTGGGGGTGCGCGTGCTGGCCCGGTCCAAGCCGCAGCGCGAGCTGCTGGAGGGGGTGGTGAGGCCGGCTCTCGCATTGCTCGACCGGCCTGACCGAGCCAGCCAACCGTAAAAGGATACTGTCGTGATCGACCTCTATTACTGGACCACCCCGAACGGGCACAAGATCACCATCTTTCTCGAAGAGGCTGACCTTCCGTACAGCATCGTGCCGGTCAATATCAGCAAGGGTGAACAGTTCAAGCCCGAGTTCCTGCGGTTCTCGCCCAACAACCGGATCCCGGCGATTGTCGACAATGCGCCAGCCGCGGGCGGCCGGCCGGTCAGCGTGTTCGAGTCGGGGGCGATCCTCGTCTATCTCGGCGATAAGACCGGCAAATTCCTGCCGACCGAGCCGTACAGCCGGGTCGAGGTCATGCAGTGGCTGTTCTGGCAGATGGGCGGGCTCGGCCCGATGGCGGGGCAGAACCACCATTTCAGCCAATACGCTCCAGAGAAGATTCCCTATGCGATCGAGCGCTACGTCAAGGAGACGAACCGGCTCTATGGCGTGCTAGACAAACGCCTCGCCGACCGTGAATTTGTCGCCGGCGACTATTCCATCGCCGACATGGCGAGCTATCCCTGGGTCGTTCCCTATGAGCGGCAGGGGCAAAGGCTCGACGAGTTCCCCAATTTGAAACGCTGGTTCGAGACGATCCGCGCGCGGCCGGCGGTCACGCGCGCCTATGAGCTCGCGAAGAAGATCAACGTCCAGCCGACCGTCAGCGAGGAGTCGAAGAGCATTTTGTTTGGACAGACCGCCGCGACCGCGGCGCGGTAACCTGAGGAGAGGTGCGGTGACGCGATTGACCGATCTGCCGCCGGCGCAGGCGAAACGCCTCGCCGAGCTGGAATGCCCCGATTTCGCAACAAGACCCCGGGTGACCGGACCGGCGCTGTCGCGGCGCAGGGTTGCGATCGTCTCCTCGGCCGGCCTTGTCGTGCGCGGCGAAAACCCGTTTCGCGGCCGAGATCCCGATTACCGGGTCATCCCGGCGGACACCAGGCCGGAAGAGCTGCTGATCAGCCACATCTCGATCAATTTCGACCGCACCGGGTTTCAAGAAGACTGGAATGTGGTCTTCCCGCTCGACCGGCTGCGGGAGCTGGCCGCCGAGGGCACGATCGGCTCGGTGGGGCAGACCCATTACTCGTTCATGGGCGCCACCGATCCGGTGCAGATGGAGTCACATGCGCGCGAGCTGGCCGGCCGGCTGAAAAGCGACCAGGTCGACGCGGTCATCCTCCCTCCCGTTTGACCGCTCTGCACGCGCGCCGTGAGCGCGCTGGGGCATTATCTCGAGGAAGAGGGGATCGCCACGGTCGCAATCAGCCTGATCCGGCCGCAGACCGAGAAGACCAAGCCGCCGCGCGCGCTGTGGGTTCCGTTCGAGCTGGGCCGGCCGTTCGGCCCGCCCAGCGACCCCGCCTTCCAGAAGCGCGTGATTCTCGCCGCTCTGCAGGTGCTGGAGCGCGAGAAGGGGCCGGTCTTGATCGAGGACTTCCCGGATGACGACCCTCGCGGGCGGCCCGACCCTGCCTGGCACCCGCCGTTCATTCCCGCGGGAGTCGCTGCCGGTTCAGACGGCTCCCTCGCGGCCCGGCTGGTGGCGGAGATCGTGCTGTTGCGGGATGCTCATCAGCGTTGGGTTGCACAACATGGCCGCACGACGGTCGGCCTCTCCGGATTGCCGATCAGCGAGTGCGCCCGGTATGTCGCCGACTGGCTCCGCGGCACGGCGCCGGCAAGCCCACGCGAGGGGTTTTCGGCACCGCTGATGCTGCGTTTCGCGGTCGACGACGTGAAGGCCTATTGCCTTGAAGCGGCCGCGGCCGAAATCGCCAAGCCATCGAGCCGCCAGCTCGGCGACTGGTTCTGGAACGAGACCGCGGCGGGCGCCACGATCCATGCATTGCGCGAGGCGTGTTTGTCGAGCGAGGACGAGCGGCTCAAATTGATCGCCGGTAATTTCATGGTGCCGGCAGCGCGCGTGCGCGGTTCGGGCTGAGGAACCAGGGATGCGCGGTATCAAGGCGCTGGCTTTCGATACCGGGGGCACGGTCCTCGACTGGCACGGCGGCCTTGTCGCCGTGCTCGCCGAGTGCGGAGCGCGGCGCGGCGTCGAGCGCGATTGGCATGGCTTCGCCAATGAGTACCGGCGTCGCTCGTTGAAGCGGATGCTCGGCGTCGTCGAGCCCGGCTATAATATCGACGAGGTGCATCGCGATGTGCTCGACGAACTGCTCGGCGAAGCGGTGATCGGCGCCTTTTCGCGAGAGGATCGCCGGACCGTCGCGCAGCGCTGGCACGAGCTTGCCGCCTGGCCAGATTTCGTGCCGGCGCTGACGCGTCTGCGACCGCGCTACGTCTGCGTCTCCTTCACGATCCTGAGTCTGTCCCTGGTCATCGATGTCTCGCGGTGCAACGGGATCACCTGGGATGCAGTGATTCCATGCGAGATGCTGCGCGTCTACAAGACCCGGCCGGAGGCGTACCAGCTTGCCGCAAAGTTCCTCGGCGTGCCGCCCGGCGAAATCCTGATGGTGGCCTGCCACAATTTCGACCTCGATGCGGCGCGCGGCCAAGGTTACAGAACCGCGTTCGTGCGCCGTCCCGACGAATGGGGACCAAACGGTCCGCCCGACCCGGTGCCAAACCCGGCCACCGATCTCGTTGTCACCGGGTTCGCCGAGCTTGCCGCGCGCCTTGATGCATCACCGGCCGCGCTGAAATCGCGACATGCGGCGGCACGATGAAGGCGGTGAACTGGAGACGAAGGAGCCGCGCATGACGATCACGATGTACGACCTGGCCGGCGCCGAGGCGGATCGCCGTTTCAGCCCGTTCTGCTGGCGCAGCAAGATGGCGCTCGCCCATAAGGGGCTGGCGGTCGAGACCGTGCCGTGGCGCTTCACCGAAAAGGACAAACTGCCGCAGCCGAATGCGGGCCGGGTACCGGTCATCATTGATGGCGATCGGGTTGTCCATGATTCGACGGTGATCGCCGATTACCTCGAGGAGCGCTATCCCGACCGGCCGTCGCTGTTCGGCGGCGCAGCCGGGCGAGCGCTGGCGCGCTTCGTGCAGAGCTGGACCGAAACGGTATTGCAGACCGGGCTGATCCGTCTCGTCATGCTCGACATCCATCGCCACTGCGCGCAGCAGGATCAGGCCTATTTCCGCCACTCGCGCGAGGAACGCTTTAGCGCCACCCTCGAGAATGTCGTGCGCGACCGGCAAGCACTGCTGCCAGCCTTCCGCACCAGCCTCGACCCGCTGCGCCGCACCGTCGAACGGCAGGATTTCCTGTCTGGGAGCAGCCCGGCCTATGCCGATTACCTCGTCTTCGGCGCCTTCCAATGGGCACGCGCGATCAGCGATTTGGAGGTGTTGGCGGCCGGCGATCCGATCGGTGCTTGGCGCGGGCGCATGCTCGACCTGTTTGACGGCCTCGCCCGGCGCGCCCCGGCCTATGGCGACTGACCGCCTCGACCGGGACAGGAGCACCCGGGCGGTCGGCCGAAGCTTCACGCCGTAGCGGTCCTTCTCGCCGAACTTCTGTTCATCCCAATATTCGCGTCCGCGCAGCTGCCGGTTACAGGTCGGCTTTCCGCACCCAAAATGACGACGAAAGCTCCGGATCACGAACTCGCGAGGGACCAAAACTGGTCGCGGCTCATGGCGGCGGCGCAGGACGGCGACCGCGCGGCCTATGAGCGGCTGCTGCACGAAATTCTGCCCTTCATCCATGCCCTCGCTGCGCGGCAGCACCGGGCGCCAGACCGGATCGAGGATGTGGTGCAGGAGGTACTGCTTACGATCCATCGCGTTCGCCACACGTACGACCCATCACGGCCCTTCAGTCCTTGGCTCGCGGCGATCGCGCGGCGGCGCTCGATCGACCTGTTGCGCAGGCGAGGCCGTATCGAGGCGGCGGAGACCTCGAACGCAGAGGCCTATGAAACCTTTGCCGCCCCCGTCGCGAATAGACAGGAGGCGGGCCGCGACGCGAAGGCCACGCTGGGCCGCGCCGTGGCCGGCCTGCCGCCGGGGCAGCGGCAGGCACTTGAACTCGTGAAGCTGCGCGAGCTGTCGCTCGCGGACGCCTCGCGGCTCAGTGGCAAGTCGGCGGGCGCGCTCAAGGTCAATGTCCACCGCGCGCTGAAGGCACTCAAAGCGCGCCTCAAGGCTGAATAGGTTGCAGGACGCGACGCACCGATTGATCGAAAGGCTGGTGGAGAGCACGGGGCCGGTGCGACGGCTGCGGCCGCCAGCGGTGCGCGCAGCGCTGTGGCTTCTCGCCGTCCTGGGACTCGGCGCTACGACAATTCTCCTGTTTTCGGATCTTCCCCTCTTCGCGCGTCGGGCGCGCGACCCGAAGCTCGACCTCGAGCTCGTCGGCACGCTCTTGACCGGCATCACGGCCGTGGTGGCGGCATTCCACTTGAGCCTCCCGGACCGCTCGGCGCTTTGGGCCCTGCTACCGCCGCCGTGGTTCGCACTGTGGATCGCAAGCAGCGCCTATAGCTGCTACCGGCATTGGATCAGTTTCGGCCCGGACGGATGGGCGATTGGCGAGAGCGCGGACTGCTTCCGCTTCATCCTGGCGGCGGGCGTGCCGCTTGGCGTCAGTCTCTTGGTGCTCCTCCGCCGGTCAAGGCCATTGGCACCGGCGCGCGTCGCCGCGGTCGGCGGATTGGGCGTCGCGGCGCTCGCCGCATTCCTCCTGCAGTTCTTTCACCCCTTCGACGTGACGTTCATGGACCTGTCGGTGCATTTGGTCGCCGTCGGCATCGTGGTTGCCGTATCGACCTTTGCGGGAGGTTTTCCCGCAAGGTGAAGGGCACTCCATCTACGACTTTGTCTCGCGGGCTCGACAACCTGACCGACGAAACCGCGGCTCTTCCATCTAAAGGATACATGGCCTCGCCGTCTTTTCGCGCAGGGAAATTATTGGAGTTGCAGCCTTAAGACCTGCGCACCAAGTTGGCTCGTTTGCAGCTGCTTGCGCAAGGCTATGATGGCGCGGGCGCAACCGTTCGATTCCAGAACCGGGCCCTGCATCTGTCGGCTTGAGCCTAGTTGGTGGGTCAGATTTCATCTGTCGGCCACCCGGGCCAGTAATTACATCGACGCTTATACCGGCGCCGCAGCGGTCAATGGCCGCGTGCATCGCCGCCAGCACCTCTGGGTGCTGCCCCATGCCGAGATAGTCGTTGGGGCACCACATCGTCACCTCGCCGCAGCTGTGACCACCATGGTGCATCGCCTCCGGGAACTGCCCGGCCGACCGAGATCGCCTCGCGCAATCGTGATCGAAAGTTGTGGCGTCGCGGCGTAACCGGTTGCCTCCCGCGTCCGAACCTTCTCGTGTCGGCCTCGACAACGAGGCCGTGACATCGAAGCGGTCAATCATGGAAAAGGTGGAGCGCATCATGGGATTAAAGCAGAGAAAAGACACAGTGAAAGTTCCGGGTGAAGACGTGTTCTTCAACGGAGGATTTGCAATGAACGCACATCAAGAAGGAGCGAGGGGGCGAACATGAGCAGAGGATCGAAACAGGCAAGCTCACTGCTGATCGTTGCAACGGCGGCAGTAATCACGTTCTCTTCGGCCGCGACATCTGCAGCGGACAGACCCCTACGAGCCGGGAATGGTCCCGGGCCGGCGGCGAATGGGCCTGGTCCCGGATGCAACGTGATACCGCCCTTGGCCTCGATTGGAACGAAAGTCGACATTTCACAGTTTCCGCCGCCCGACTCGCTCACGGATCCGGAGCTGGCAGGGCCGGTCCAGCTTCTGCGCTCAGCTACGTTTGACATTCCAATCGAATCGCTGACGCACGTGGATGTCCCCAGCGGCAGCCCCAGAGGAACGATCACACTGCCCCTTTTTAAGGGCGCGGTGAAGACGCCGTCTGGTCTGAAGCCTGCGTGGTACATTATCCTCGATGCAGGCGATCAAGCGGAGGCGGACCGCCTTGGCGTGAACTTCTCCAAGAAACTGCCGAACGCCGGCGATGCCGCACGCCCCGCCACGCTTCGCGCCGACGGGACGTTTCTATTCGAGTCCGGCATCGTAGACTTCAGTCCAAACCGGCTGGTCGTGCCCGGCCGTGAGGATCGACCGTTCCCACCCAGCATCTTTCAGCCGGGCTCGGTCGGCGATGCGAACTACAGCCCGCTGGTAAATGTCGACGGCATAATTTACGACGCGCCGATCATCGCCGCTGCAGTGGAAGATGCGGTTATCAACTTTCCAAACGGGAACCCGAACTACGCTCTCGTACATGATCAGGTGATCGCCATTGATCCGGGGCATCGGACGGTCACGCTCTCCCTGATCAACGGCTTTAGCTTTGGCAAACCGGTCTTGTACATCTCGACCGAGTCAAGCGATCCCACTGTGTCTGCGATCGAGGCGAACACTTTCGCTCCACGTTTGCGCCGCCTCGAGGTCGGGGTCGACGACATCGCTCGCAGTGCTGTCGAGCGGATCTTCATTGCGACGAACGGCGCCTCAGAAGGCGGCTGCGACAATCCGCAGCGTCAGGGCCTGTCCGCCACGCTTTTGGACGGGCATCGGCCGAACAACACGTTTGGCGGCATTCCGACGATCGCCACCGATTACAGCCCAGTCTGGGACGCCAACCTCTATGAGTGGACCGAAGACGCCATCGAAAAGGGCTATCGCGGTCTCCTGACCGAGGAGTTCCGCATCTTGAAACTGGCGAGAGACGGGCTAATCACCGGGCCGAACGGTGCACCATTCGGCAGTGCTGGCCCCGTAATCGTGTGCGGTGTCGCCGCCCGGCTTAACTGAACAAGGTCGCCGAAATGCAGCCCGGG
>WNFT01039842.1_pt1 | contig 12233 bp, 12 predicted proteins | sample 5400191 | NCBI WGS metagenome assembly WNFT01 (sample SAMN13153359, study PRJNA577476) | soil metagenome | isolation source: 80 cm saprolite under Madrone tree | place: USA:California | collected 2016-06-14
CATGGCGGCCCAGGACATTGTGGTGGTCGTGACGCCCGAACCCACGTCGATCACGGATGCCTACGCCCTCATGAAAGTGATGTGTACGAAGTACGACGAAAAACACTTTAAAGTGATCATGAATAACGTGGCCCATGCCAATGAAGCCAAAGAAGCCTTCGGACGCTTGCATCTGGTGGCAGAGCGCTTTCTCAATGTCTCCATCGATTATCTGGGATTTATTCTCCACGATACGTCCTTTTCCCAGGCGGTACGCCAGCAAAAAGCCCTCCTGGATATCTATCCGAGCTCGGCGGCTGCCCCGGGCTTTCGCACCCTGGCGCAGCAGTTGCTGGCCAGGCCGGAGGCAACCTCCCCGAAAGGGGGGATCCAATTTTTTTGGCAACGACTCCTGGAACGACAGAAACTCCACACGCCGGAACACGCTGGGCGCTAACCGACTGGTGTGCACACGGGTCAGGCAATGAAGGAGAGCAGCAGCCATGAGTACCATTCCCAGCCCTTATGTGCGTAAGGCGCTACGGATCGACCCTGACGACAAAGAGCGCCTTATTCTGGAATACGCGCCCACGATCAAATACATCGCCCAGCGTATTGCCGCACGGTTGCCACCCCACATCGGGCTGGACGACCTCATCAACGCTGGCGTGATCGGGCTTATCGACGCTATTGCGAAGTACGACTCCAGTCGTGATAACACGTTCAAGACCTACGCCGAATTTCGTATTCGTGGCGCCATGCTCGACGAGTTGCGCAGTCTGGATTGGGTGCCGCGCTCTGTGCGTCAGAAAGAGAGCGCCCTCGATCGCGCCTACGATGTCCTGGAACGGAGATTAGGGCGTTCGGCCCGCGACGAGGAAGTCGTAGAACTTCTGGGCATCGCACTCGAGGAATTCTACGAGTGGCTTAATCAAGTCCGAGGCGCGTCGTTGTTGAGCCTCGAAGCGCCAGGGTTGCACGCCTCCGATGGCGAGACCCTCAACCTGTTGGATCTGGTGTCCACGGATGAAGCCCAGGGCCCAGCGCAGCTCGTCCAAGCGCGTCGTCTCAAAGCAGTCATTGCCGAGGCGGTCGACGACCTGCCGTACCAGGAAAAAGTAGTGATTTCTTTGTACTACTACGAGGAACTCACCATGAAGGAGATCGGGAAGGTGTTGGAGATCACGGAATCGCGTGTCTCCCAGATTCATACGAAGTCCATCTTTCATCTCCGCAGCAAGCTCAAAGTGCTCCTCCAGGAATGACCCCTGGATCAGGTCCAGGGCAGACCGTGGAGAGGGCAGGGGCGCGAACACGTGTAAGAGGAATCGTACAATGATGGACCAAAACATGAAAATTCTCACCGTAGACGACTTTTCCACGATGCGGCGCATCATCAGGAACATGCTGCGGCAGTTGGGGTATACCAACATCGTTGAGGCTGAGGATGGCGCTGAAGCGTTGAGCCTGCTGCAGCGGGAGAAGGTGGATTTTGTCATCTCTGACTGGAACATGCCAAATATGAGTGGCTTGGACCTCCTCAAAGCGATTCGTGCGGACGAGAACCTCAAACCTATTCCTGTCCTCTTGGTCACGGCTGAGGCACTGAAAGAATATATTGTGCAAGCGGTCAAGGCTGGCGTCAATAACTACGTCGTCAAGCCATTCACGGCCGAAACACTGAAAGAGAAAATCGACACCATTTTTAAGGACTGAAGCCCTGCACCCACAGCCTGCAGGAGCCGAAAACCATCACTGTCTTCTGACCCGAAGGAGTGCGTTATGGATGTGACATGCATCAATCCCTTTCTGGAAGCTGCGGTCCATGTGTTACAGACCATGGCCTTTACAGAGACGCAAGTCGGCAAGCCATTCCTCAAGGGCAAGACGCCATTGTCGCAGGGTGATGTCACGGGCATCGTGGGGCTCACTGGGGACAAGCATGGCTCACTGGCCGTGAGTTTTTCCGAAGCCGCGATTTTGCAAGTGGTGTCGAACATGTTCGGCGAGGTATACAAGGAAATAAACGACGATGTCCGCGATGCGGTCGGTGAGATCACCAACATGATCTGTGGTGATGCGCGCCGCAGCCTGGCGGAGCAGGGCCACCAATTTCAGGCTGCTATTCCTACGGTGGTCGACGGCAAAGGCCACAAGATCTGCCATCCCTTTCCTGGCCCTGTCCTGGTGATTCCCTTCGCCGTTGGCGAGGAAGGCGAGTGTTTTCTGGAAGTGTGTCTTACAGAGTCGGATAGTCGGCACGTCCGGACGCCGAAGACCCCCAGGCTCCCGAACTAACGGGTAGACCACGAGCCTGAGAGATGAGGAGACAAACATGTACACGGGTCTCTACGCCGCGGTGTCAGGCAGCCTGGCGCATGAAAAGCGCCTGGCCATTCTCACCAACAATCTGGCCAATACCAATACCGTGGGGTTCAAAGCAGACCGTCCAGTATTTCAGGTCGAGCCGCTTCCCAATGTGGTCGGACCGCTAGCGGTCTCAGAGGCATCGCCGGCTGTGATGACGCCGCTCAACCGCTTCGAGGGGCGCGATGGCGCGCAGACGCGGCTCAGTGCCGTGCACACCAATTTCACCCAGGGCGATCTGCGTACCACGGGCAACCCACTCGATGTAGCCCTGGAAGGGCGTGGATTTTTTGCTGTGCAGACCGCTGATGGTGTGGCCTATACGCGCCAGGGCACGTTCTCTCTCAATGCCGAGGGCGTGGTGGTCACGACGCACGGGCTGCCTGTCCTGGGTGACAAAGGTCCCCTGCGACTGCCACAGGGGAAGATTGAGATTGATGCCACAGGGCAGGTGCGGGCGGGTGGCACGGTCGTCGACCGTCTCAGAGTGGTCGATTTTCCACAGCCTTATGCCCTGGAAAAACAAGGGGATAGTCTCTTTCGTTCGGTTGTCCCCAAGCCGCCTGAGACGACGGCGAACGCCGTGGTACGGCAGGGAGTAATCGAGACGGCCAACGTCGAACCGGTCCGTCTCCTGGTCTCGGTCATAGAGACCTCGCGGGCCTACGAAGCCTATCAAAAAGTCATTCAGGCGTTCAATGATACCGCTGGACGAGCTGTCAACGATATCGCTGGACGAGCCTAAGAAGGAGCACGACATGCTGCGATCCTTGTTCACTGCGGCCACAGGCATGATGGCGCAACAGCAACATATTGACGTCATCTCCAATAACCTGGCCAACGTCAACACCACAGGTTTCAAACGGGGCCGGGCTGATTTTCAGGATCTGTTGTACCAGACCTTGAGCCAACCTGGAGCCGCCTCCTCAAATCAGACCGAAATTCCTACTGGCATTCAGTTAGGGCTTGGTGTGCGCACGGCGGCAGTGCAGCGCCTGTTCCTGGAAGGCGACTTTCAGCAGACGCAGAATCAGCTCGATATCGCTATCGATGGCGCCGGGTTTTTCCAAATTCGGCGCCCAGATGGGGAAATATCCTATAGCCGCGCTGGTTCGTTCAAGCTCGATAGCCAGGGGCGTGTCGTGAATTCCGACGGGTTTCCGTTGGAGCCGGAGATTACCATCCCGAACGATGCTGTCAGCACCACCGTTGGCACCGATGGCACCGTCTCCGTGTTGCAGGCAGGGAATACGACGCCGCAACAGGTCGGCCAGATCCAGTTGGCCAATTTCCCCAATCCTGCTGGCCTGAGTGGGCAGGGGCGCAATCTCTTTCAGAGAACGACGGCCTCAGGAGATCCCATCACCGGGGCGCCCAGCCAGGGTGGTCTTGGTGGGCTGTCACAGGGAGTGCTCGAAATTTCCAATGTCAGCGTGGTGGAAGAAATGGTCAATCTCATCACGGGACAGCGGGCGTATGAAATCAACTCCAAGGCCATCCAGGCATCTGACGAGATGCTGCAAACGGCCGCGAACCTGCGGCGTTAGGAGTGTACGCATGACGCATCGGCACTGGTTGCTCTCCCTCAGCATTGTGGCCCTCATCTGTGTGCCGCTGGTGGGTTGGGGGGCGTCGATCGTGATCACTGTGCCACCAGAAGCGCAGGTACAAGGACCACAGATCACCCTTGGGGACGTGGCCGAGATCCGGGGTGAGCCGGCTGACACGGTGGCTCGCATGCGACAAGTGCTCCTGGGGCAAGCCCCGCCGGCTGGGGTGGAGCGGCTCCTCTCAAAGAACACGCTCGTCATCCAACTCAAACATCAGGGTCTGTGGACGCAGGAACTCCAATTCCAAGGCGCACTCCAGATCCGCGTCATGCGTGCCAGTCAGCGTCTTGATCCACAGCACATGGAGACTGTGGTACGGCAGGCGCTCAGTCGGCGTCTCCCACAGACCACGCAGCCGACCAGCGTTCGCGACATTCGCGGGCTCAGCTCGGTCGTCGTACCGCCCGGACCCGTGCAGTATGAGGTCACGGTGCCAGGGCGCAACATGTTGCTCGGCTCTACCTCCTTTACGCTCACCATCCAGGTCGCCAGTCGCCTTTGATCAAAGTGAGTACCCCTGGCGAAGCGCTCGAGGCTGGGAAACCTGGCGACACCATTCGCGTCAAGAATACCTCCTCTCATCGTGAAGTCCGGGCCCAGGTGATTGATAAGCAAACCGTGAGGATCTCGCTGTGAAACGTTTGACCACTTGTTCCTACCGCCGCGCTGGGATGCTCAGCCTGGTCCTCAGCACGCTCGGGCTTGCCGTGGGCTGTGCTCTGCTCGAACCTCAGGTCACCCCCGTCAACCGCGATGTCTACCGGGCTCTCCCGCCACCCCAGCAGGAAGTAGCGCCACGCTATGAAGGCTCGCTATTCTCGGGTGAAAACGGCCACAACATGTTCTTTGTGGACCGCAAGGCGCGCGCCGTGAACGATGTGGTGACGGTGCGCATTGCCGATGTTACCAGCGCCACGGGGCAGGCGAATACCAACACCAGCCGTACCTCCTCAGCCACTGGCAGCCTGGACGGCCTGTTTGGCTTCGAACGCACGTTGAAGAACAACGGTATTACGCCCGGGTCTGCCCTGGCAGCGCAACTCAAAGCCGGTTTTGACGGCAAAGCGACCACCACACGGAAGAACTCCCTGAGTGCGACGGTCACGGCAGTGGTTCGTGAGGTCTTTCCCAATGGCAACCTGTTCATTGAGGGCAGTAAGGAAGTCCTGATCAATAATGAACGTCAGTACATTACCCTGAGCGGAGTGGTGCGTCCTGAAGATATTGGCCCAGAGAACAGCCTGTCGTCAGATCTCATTGCGGATGCACGTCTGGTCTATTCCGGTCGCGGTGTCCTGTCAGACAAACAGCGTCCGGGCTTGCTCGGTCGCGTGGTGGACTTCGTCTGGCCGTTTTAACGAGGAATTGTCATGACGCTGTCGCTCCGTTGCTCTGTCCCTCTGTCCCTTGGCATTGCCGTGTGCCTGTCTCTATGTCTGTTGCTGGCCATGGACGCACGCGCCGCGCGGGTGAAAGATCTGACCAGCATTGCTGGCGTGCGTGATAATCAGCTCATTGGCTATGGCCTGGTGGTGGGCTTAAATGGCACGGGAGACGGCAACAATACCGGCTTTAGTAGTCAGACATTGAGTACGATGCTGCGCAGTATGGGGCTGACCATTGATGCCGCAAAAATCCGCGCCCGTAACGCTGCCGTGGCCATGGTGACGGCCACCCTGCCGCCGTTTGCCCGCGCCGGCGGGCATGTCGATGTGCTGGTCTCCTCGATGGGCGATGCCAAGAGTCTGCAGGGAGGGACCCTGCTACTTACCCCGCTCCGCGCTCCCAATGGTCAGATCTATGCCGTAGCCCAGGGTGCAGTATCCATTGGCGGCTTTTCGGTCCGTGGAAAATCTGGTAGCAGCGTCCAGCAGAACCACCCCACAGTGGGGCAGGTTACCAATGGCGCCCTCATTGAAGGAGAGGTAGGCCTCCAGCTTAACGGGCGCGAGCAGATTCGTATGCTCCTCAACACGCCTGATTTCACCACGAGTGCCCGCCTGGCCGATACCATCAACACCCGCCTGGGGGCAGAGGTGGCACGGGCTGTTGACAGCGGTACAATTGAGGTGCAGGTGCTTGAGCCCTATCGCGCCAACGTCGCGGCTTTTGTCGCCACCCTGGAAAATATGGAAGTGACCCCAGACCAGGTCGCCAAAGTCGTCCTCGACGAGCGCACAGGCACGGTTGTGATCGGGGAAAATGTCCGTATTGCCACAGTGGCGATTGCGCATGGCAATCTCAGCATCGAAATTCGCGAAGAGCCCCAGGTGTCTCAACCAGCCCCGCTGTCGCAGGGGAAAACGGTCGTCACGCCCAAGAGCGACGTGAAGGTTAAGGAGGATAAGAGTCAAGTCATTCTGCTCTCACAGGCCGTGACCATTCGTGATCTGGTCCGCGCGCTGAACAGCATCGGAGCAACGCCGCGCGATCTGGTGGCCATCTTCCAGGCGATTAAAGCCGCCGGCGCTCTGCAAGCGAAATTGGAGATCATGTAACATGGGACTGAGGACTGAGTATGCTATCACTTCCTGTCGCGCCACCGCCGCCAGCACCGCAGTCTGATGAGAGTGCCCGTGCGCAGCAGTTACACGCCCAGATGACAGCCGGGGAGCGTGGACTGAACGGCAAACCCCACGACGTCAAAAGCGCCGCAGCAGAGTTGGCCTCACTCTTCGTCTATCAGATGCTGGCGGCTATGCGCCGTACTGTGCCCAAGTCAAGCTTGCTCGACAAGGGGTTTGCGCATGATACGTACCTCTCCCTCTTCGATCAGGAGATTGCCCGTCACATGGCCCGACGGGAAGATCTGGGTCTGACCGCCTTGCTACAGCGACAGCTCAAGAATACTGACGCAGACCGCCAGCTCCCAGGCCGACCAGACACAGCGCTGCCGCGTCCGTCCACAGCGCTGCATGCGAGGCGAGCGCTGGCCATCGATGCGTATCGTCAACAAGCTGGACCGACGGATGACATGTTTATGCTTCCTGTGGAGGGACAGCACACCTCCGGCTATGGCATGCGGATGCATCCCATAGACCACGAAGAGCGGCGACACCGTGGCATGGACATCGCGGCACCGACCGGCACCCCGATACAGGCCGCTGCCGCCGGGCAGGTGGTCTTTAGTGGCACGCAGGCAGGGTACGGGAATGTCGTGGTCATCCAACACGCAGAGGGCTATGCCACCCTCTATGCCCATAACACGACAAACCTCGTGTCCGTCGGGACTCCTGTGAGCCAGGGACAGCCAATCGCCACGGTGGGGAGCACAGGGCGATCAACCGGTTCTCATCTACACTTCGAGGTCCGCAAAGATGGCAAGCGACTCGATCCGGCACTGTTCTTTGCCGCCGGTAGTACGCCAAAACCGGCAGCAGCGGTTGAGGCCAGTAGTTCTCCAAAGATAGCGTTGAAGTTTCTCATAGCCTCTGCCGATACAGAAGCTATACAATAAGGCCGAACAGTGCATATGCCTGAGGAGGCCATAAAGGAGTGGGAACGCCATGCGCATTACCGGTCAAGACACTACCAATAACGCACAACGTCCTGAGAATGCGGGACGCAGCAATGAAGTGTCCCGTACCAAACCTTCTGAGGACGTAGATAATAGTAACGAAGTTGCATCAGACCGAGTCGAATTGTCTTCCCAGGCCCGCGCTATCCAGCGGGCGCGGGAAGTGGCGCAGGGTGCGCCAGAGGTCCGGGAGGATAAGGTCGAGGCAGCACGCCGCGCTCTGCAAAGTGGCAACCTCAACCTGAACGGCAAGGATCTTGCCGAGAAAATCCTGCAGGATACCCTGCCAAGCTGAGAGCCGTAGCGCCTGAGCGTCGTGGCGCTGTGGGACCAGTCTGGTCGGGCAGAGCAGGGGGAGCTGTGTTGTGGCCCCACCTATATTCAGAAAGAGAGTATGAGCACATCAGCGCCATTGCTGGCTGAATTAGACCATCTCCTGCAGCAGGAGGTGGAAGCCTATGAGCACTTGCTGGCACTGCACCAGGAAGTCCAGCGCTGCCTGGCAGCACCAGCACTGGACCCGCTAGTGGCGAGCCTTCAGGCCAGAGAGCATGTGGCACGTCATATCGCCCACGTGGAACACCAACGCGCCGCAGTGACAGCCCAAACGCCCCCTATGCGAGCCGCTTTCGCCAGTATCGTACCCGACTCCGGACATTGGTCGACGAGGTCCAGCAACTCAATAACATGCAGGCGCATCTGTTACGTGAGGTACGAGCGTTTGTAGATGCGGCATTGGCCTTTTTTACGGGCCTGCTCCCGGCACCGCCGACGTATCTCCAGTCGGGGAAGTTGACCACGCCCACGCCGGCACGCTTCCTCTCCGGGAGGGTCTAAGGCTATGGGCACCTTGGGGGGTATTCTCTTCACGGGGCAACAGGCCCTGCTGGCACATCAAACAGCCCTGCAGGTCACAGGCCAGAATATTGCCAACGCCAACACGCCTGGCTATTCCCGCGAACGTGCAGAGCTGGTCTCGGCACCGTCCTCCTTTACCAATATCTTGCGTTCTGGGGTGAATGTCGAGGAGATCACGCGCGCCTACGATCGCTTTATCACCGCACAAATCAACGTGACCAGTAGCAATCAGCAGAGCACCCAGACACAAGCCGACCTGCTAGGGCAGGTTGAGTCTCTCGTCAACGATCTGAACACGCCTGCCACGGGCATCTCGGGGGCACTGAATACGCTCTTCAATGACTTCAATAATCTGGCACAGAATCCGCAAGGGCTGACAGAGCGTAACGTCCTCGTGCAGCAGGGAGAGACCGTGGCTGATGCCTTTCATCAGCTCACAGATGGGCTCCAGGGCGTGCGTCAACAGAGCAATGGGGCGCTTGGCGATGCGGTGACCAGTGTCAACAGTCTCACCAAACAATTGGCTGATCTCAATGCGCAGATCCAACAGCGTGAAGTGGATCCTCACAATCACGCCAATACCCTGCATGATCAGCAGGATGTGCTCCTGAAGCAATTATCTGAGAAAGTCAATATTACTTCCTTTACCACGAACTCTGGCCAAGTGACCGTCCTCCTAGGTGGCGGCCGACCCCTGGTTGACGGGGGACAATTCTTCAACCTGGCTACGGAAACCGACCCGGATGATCCTCAGCGCTTGCTCGTCAAGCTCCAAGATGCCCAGGGCAACGGGACAGACGTCACAGCGAGTATCCAGAGTGGAAGCATGCATGGATTGATCGAGGAACGGGACACCATTGTGCCACGCCTCAGTGCCAGTTTGAATCGCCTGGCAGCCCAACTGACCACGAGTGTGAATCAGACACATAGTGCTGGATATGGCCTGGACGGGACGACTGGGATAGGTTTCTTTGCGGCGCGACAGGTCACTGGGCAGGCTTTGGCTGCGAATACAGGCAGTGGGATACTACAGAATGTCAGTATCTTCGACCCATCCCAACTCACCCTCGATGATTATAACCTCAAGTTTTCCAGGGGTGGTCCGCCGCCGACCTTTGATATTGTCAATGCCACGACCGGCGCTACCGTGGCTGCAAGTCAGAACTATACATCTGGCACAACATTCCACTTCGCCGGGTTGGCGGTCACGCTTGCCGATAATGGCACGCCACCGCAGCCTGGTGATAGCTTTCTCATCAGTACGACACGCGATGCTGCCAAGAACATTGCCATGAATGCTGCGCTACTGACGAATCCACGACAGGTTGCCGCAGCGCAAACGCCCAACCCCGGCGATAACACGAATGCACTTGCTCTTGCCCAATTGCACAATGCCAAGGCCATCGACGGCAGCACGTTTGAGACGTCTTACCAGACCTTAGTGGCACGTGTGGGGGCAGAAAGTCAGCAGGCGTCCCAACTCGCAGATCAACGACACACTGCGCTTACCGACCTGGAAAATCGTCGTGAGTCATTGTCCGGTGTATCACTCGACGAAGAACAGGTCAATCTTATCCGTTTTCAGCAGGCCTATAATGCTGCGGCACAGTTCATCCATATTGCGGATCAATTAGGCCAGACCATACTCGCTATGATCCGGTAGGACCATCAGCTCAGCCAGCAGCCATTGACGAGAAACGACCGCTATGCGCATCACCAATAATCTGCTATTCAATACGAGCCTGGCAAATATTGAGAAGCAAAATGCACGTCTGCTCCAGACGTCTGAAGAAGCCTCATCAGGTCTGCGCCTGCATCGCCCGTCAGACGATCCTAGCGGCACACAACGGGTGCTGAATATCCGCAATAGCCTGTCATCGCTTGATCAGTTCAAAAGCCAACAGACAGTAGTGAACAGCCTGCTGGGTGGCACCGATACTGCCTTGCAAAATACAGAAACGCTCTTGCTTTCCGCGAAAGGGCTGGCGCTGCGTGGCGCGAATGACACGCTCGGCGCCGAGCAGAGAGCCGTGCTTGCCAAGGAAGTCGGTGGCCTGTTCCAGCAGGCTATCGCTCTTGGGAATAGCGACGTGAATGGTCGCTACCTGTTCGCTGGGCAAGCCAATGACCAACCACCTTTCTCGGCGCAGGCCACTGTGGCAAGCACCGTGCGCACTGCCACGCCGTTGGGTACGCTGACACCGCTGGGCGGGGGCGATCTGACGATCAACGGCGTGAGCATCCGTGCTACCCAGGCCGCCGATGATCCGCTCTCCACCGTCGATGCCGCGGCCAGTGCACGGGCTGTAGCCGCAGCCATTAACGCTGCGACTCCCAGCACGGGGGTGCAGGCCATTGCTGGTAGTACGACACGTGACCTGACGGTGCTCAACTTTGGTGATCTCTCCGGCACTGCGCTCACGGTGAACGGGATCCCGGTCACCGGGACTATCACTGACGCAGATTCCCTGGTCTCGGCTGTCAATGCGGCCCAGATTCCCGGGGTCTTTGCCGCTTCGAGCGCCGCGAACAATTTCACCCTGACCGCTGCTGACGGACGCAATATTGCGCTTGCCAGCGATGGCAGCGCCGCGAGTGGCATAAACTTCCTGGGCTTTAACCCCAGCGGTGGGGTCGCTGCGAGTGCAACGACCATCGGCGGCGTCACCCTCTCCTCTGCCAACGCCTTTACCCTCAACGGCCTCAACCCTGGCAACGCCGGCTTGGGCTCAGGAGCGGTCAATCTGACGGCTCGTTTTCGCGGGGATAATCACCGCATCACGCAAGCCATTGGAGCTACGCAAACGCTGACCACCAATGTGGTAGCCTCACAGTTCCTGGTCGCCGACCTCCAGCCGGCGCTCGACCGCTCCACGCCGCTCGCCAGTTTGCGGCAGGGCCAGGGGATCCAGCCGGGAAGTATCGCCATTACAGACCGCGCCGGGAATACAGCAACTGTCGATCTGTCGCAAGCCGTGACGGTGGGGGACGTGATCGATGCAATTTCGGCGACATCGGGTGTCAACGTCACGGCGACTGTGAACAGTACGCAGCGTGACCTCACCATTGTTGATGATAATGCTGCTCCGGTGCAGAATTTGACCATCGCAGATGTCGGCGGTACGACCACCGCGCGCGACCTGGGCCTTGCTGTTGACCGTCCTGGCCCAATCGTTGGCCTGCCGCTTCACCCCCAGTTGACCTCTACCACCTCACTGAATTTGCTCTATGGGGGACGTGGGGTCCCTTTGGGAGCTATTCACATTACCAATGGGACCCAAGAAACAGACATTGACCTCTCGACAGCCCATACCATGGGTGATGTTCTGCGCGCCATCAATACCTCCACCGCTGGGGTGCAGGCCACATTTAATACCAATGGGACAGCGTTGCAAGTACGCTCGACAAACGCCAGTACGGTGGCAGTGGTCACCGAGGTCGGGGGTAGTCAAAGCGCTGCCGCCTTAGGTCTGGGAGGATACGATACATTCAACATGTTGAGCCTGTTGCAAGAAGCGCTGCAGAAAAACGACCGGCCGGCCTTGAGTGCCCTGGTGACCTCGCTCGACGAGGGGGTACGCGGCGTTACGGCGCTACGGTCAGAAGTTGGGGTGCGCACAAACACCGTGTCGGCCACCGCAGAGATGCAAGCCGACTTCGCCATACACCTCACGTCACTGCTGTCGGAGACGGAGGACAGTGATGTGGCCGAGGTATTCACACGTTTATCCCAGCTCAACGTCGGCTTACAAGCGGCTTTAGCGACGTCCGCACGCATTATGCAATCGACCCTGCTGGACTTTTTGCGCTAACGGCTGCCCGCACACCATACCGCATACTCGCCATGGAGGGTGCTATGCTGGTTTTGACACGGAAATTGGGTGAAAGCATTGCGATTGATG
>WNFT01004442.1_pt1 | contig 12231 bp, 10 predicted proteins | sample 5400191 | NCBI WGS metagenome assembly WNFT01 (sample SAMN13153359, study PRJNA577476) | soil metagenome | isolation source: 80 cm saprolite under Madrone tree | place: USA:California | collected 2016-06-14
GATATCGAGCGCCCCCGGAAGCTGCTTGATCCGCTTCTGCTCGGCGGGCGGCAGCTCGTAGAGGTCCTTGTCCACGGGCTTTCCGGGATCGATCTTGTTGGCCACGCCGTCCAGGCCGGCCATCACGCAGGCGGCGAACGAGAGGTACGGATTGCACGTCGGGTCCGGCGTCCGGAACTCGATGCGCTTGGCCCCCTCCTTCTTGGAGTACATGGGGATGCGAATGGCCGCCGAGCGGTTCCGCTGGCTGTACACGAGGTTGATGGGCGCCTCGTAGCCGGGCACCAGCCGCTTGTAGCTGTTGGTGCTGGGGGCGATGAAGGCGAGGAGCGCGGGCGCGTGCTTGAGGATGCCGCCGATGTAGTACAGGCACATCTTCGAGATGTCCGCGTACCCGCCGCGCTCGTAGAAGAGGTTCTTGCCGTTCTTCCAGATCGACTGGTGGGTGTGCATGCCCGAGCCGTTGTCCTGGAAGAGCGGCTTGGGCATGAAGGTGGCCGTCTTGCCCCACTTCTTGGCGGTGTTCTTGGCGCAGTACTTGTACCAGCACACCTTGTCGGCCATCTTCGTCAGCGTGTCGAAGCGCATGTCGATCTCGGTCTGCCCGCCCGTAGCCACCTCGTGATGGTGCACCTCGATCCGGACCCCGACCGACTCCAGAGCCAGCACCATGTCGGAGCGGATGTCCTGGAACTTGTCCATGGGCGGCACCGGGAAGTAGCCCTGCTTGTAGCGCGGCTTGTAGCCGAGGTTGGGCCGGTCGGCCGTACCCTCCAGGCCCGTGTTCCAGGCCCCCGCTTCCGAGTCGATGAAGTAGTAGCCGCAGTTGTACGTCTGGTCGAACCGAATGCTGTCGAAGAAGAAGAACTCGAGCTCGGGGCCGATATAGATCGTGTCCCCCGCGCCCGACTTCTTGACGTAGGCCTCGGCCTTCTGGGCGACGTAGCGGGGATCGCGCGTGTACGCCTTCCCCGTGATCGGGTCCTTGACGTTGCAGATGAGGACCATGGTCGGCACGGCGGTGAACGGGTCCATCTGCGCCGTCGAGGCATCGGGCATGAGGAGCATGTCCGACTCGTCGATGGTCTGGAAGCCTCGAATGGACGAGCCGTCGAAGCCGAGGCCCTCCTCGAAGATGCCCTCGCTCAGCTCGGAGACGGGAATCGAGAAGTGCTGCCAGAGGCCGGGGAGATCGATGAAGCGAAGATCGATGATCTTGACGCCCTTCTCCTTGGCCATTTTCAACACGTCCTTCGGGGTCATGCGCTCTGCCTCCTTTGCAATGACGTGGGAGCAAAATGCCGGGCCGGCGGAGCGTCGATGCCCCGCCGGCCCGGATACCCTATGCGGTTGTCAGGAGCCCGTCAAGACCGCGGCCTTCCTAGCTCGCGGGACGCTTGGCCTGGGCGGCGCGCATCGCCTCCGAGAACGGGCCGCTGCCGCCACCGCTCATGCCGTATTCTCCATAGGTCGAGCCGCCGAGGGCATAGGCCGTCTCCGAGTGCTGCGAGAGGTCGAGGCCCGCCATCTCATCGTCCTCGTTGACGCGCAATCCCATGATGGCGTCGAGGACCTTGAGGATGACCACCGTCATGACGAAGCCGAGCACGATGGTCGCCGCCACCGCGACGATCTGCTTCCACACCTGGCCGGGGTCGCCGTGGAGGAGGCCATTGGCCCCGTCGGCGTTGACGGCCTTGGTGGCGAAGATGCCCGTGGCGATCGCGCCCCAGGTGCCGCCCACGCCGTGCACGCCGACCACGTCGAGCGAGTCGTCATAGCCCAGCTTGGTCTTGAGGTTGCACGCGCTGTAGCAGAGGATGCCCGCGAGGGCGCCGATGACGAGGGCGGCCATGGGCGTGACGAAGCCCGCCGCCGGCGTCACCGCCACGAGGCCCGCCACCGCGCCCGAGGCGGCCCCCAGCACGGTAGGCTTGCCGCGCGAGCTCCACTCCGTGAGCATCCAGCCGAGAGCGGCGGCGGCCGCCGCAGTGTTGGTGGTCGTGAAGGCGTGGGCGGCGAGCGCATTGGCGCCGAGCGCGCTCCCCGCATTGAACCCGAACCAGCCGAACCACAGCAGGCTCGCGCCCATCACCGTCAAGGGGAGGTTGTGCGGGGGCATGGGATGCTGGCCGAAGCCCCGGCGCTTGCCGATCACGAGCACGGCCGCGAGGGCCGACACGCCCGAGGAGATGTGCACGACGGTGCCCCCGGCGAAGTCGAGGGCGCCCAGCCTCTTCAGCCATCCGCCGTCGCCCCACACCCAGTGCGCGAGCGGGTCGTAGACGAGGGTCGCCCATGCGAGGACGAAGACGATGAAGGTCGAGAACTTCTTGCGCTCGGCGAAGGCGCCCGTGATCAGCGCGGGCGTGATCACCGCGAACATCATCTGGAAGAGCATGAAGGCCTGGTGAGGGACGGTGGCGGCGTAGGTCGGGTTGGGCGCAGCGCCCACGCCGCGCAGTCCGACCCACTCGAGGCCGCCGATGATCCCGCCCTTGTCCGGACCGAAGGCCAGGCTGTAGCCCCAGAGCACCCACTGCACCGAGATCAGGGCCAGGATGATGAAGCTGTGCATGAGGGTGCCGAGGGCGTTCTTCTGGCGGACCATGCCGCCATAGAAGAGCGCGAGCCCCGGTGCCGTCATGAGGAGCACGAGCGCCGAGGACATCAGGAGCCATGCCGTGTCGCCGGAGTCGACCTTGGGCGCCGGCGCGGGCGACGCGGCCGCTGCGGCAGCGGCGGGCGGGGAGGCGGGGGCCTGGGCCCAGACATCGCCGACCGCGACCAGCGTCACGGCGGCGATCAGCAGAAGCATCACGGTGAGCGGTAGTGCTCTCATTGCGCCCTGTCCTCCTTGGTCGACTCGCTCACAGCGCGCTCTCGTCGCGCTCCCCGGTGCGGATCCGGATCGCCGTGTCCACGGGATGGATGAAGATCTTGCCGTCGCCGATATTTCCCGTCTTAGCCGCGGCGGCGAGGACGCCCGCGACCTTGTCGGTCAGGCTGTCCGGCACCACCACCTCGACCTTGATCTTCGGAAGGAAATCCACGGTGTACTCACCGCCTCGGTACAGCTCCGTGTGGCCCTTCTGGCGGCCGAACCCACGGACCTCGGAGACCGTCATGCCGATCACGCCTATGCCCGTGAGCGCTTCCTTGACGTCGTCGAGCTTGAACGGCTTGATGACAGCCTCGATCTTTTTCATGGGCCCTCCCCGGGGCGGTCTGAATTGCACCTGCCATGCCGGGGTGACTGTATTCTATTCAGGCCAGACAATTCAATGGGTTGAGCTCGAAGGCGGGAAGTGCGGAAAATGGACTTCTGCCCAATCGGTGGGCAGAAGATGAAAAGTGCCTCGGCGCTAGGCAGGAACCGAGGCGGTGAGTCTTACAGAATCAGTCGCGCCAGACTGTCGCCTCGACCATGCGGCGCGGTCGCGCGCCGGCCTCGCTCTCTCCGCCGCCCTGAGGCAGGGCCGCTTCGAGCGCGCTCCAGATACCCTGCATGTCCGGCGATTTCTGAGCCGGGAAGACGCCGGGAATAGTGGGGGGGCTTTCCATGGTGAAGGTGCCCGAGCAGACCACGACGGGAACCTTGATGCCGCGCCGATCGAGCTGGCGCAGGAACCCGATGCCGTCGAGGTGAGGCATGCGCAGGTCGAGCACGATGACGTCGGGCTTCACGCGGTCCAAGGTCGCCAGCGCGTCGAGACCGTCCACGGCTTCGAAGACCTCGAAGTCGCTCTCGAAGCCCATCCGGTACAGCGCTCTCCACGCGGGGTCATCGTCCACCACGAGCATCCTCGGCATGCGCAGGTCCTCCTGGCCAAGGGGCGTTGCAGGATTCCTGCCGCGCTCGCCCTGACGCGGAAACGGGTATTTGCGTGGGGCGGGAGCCGATTTCCCCGTCACGGTCTTGACATCTCACCGTGACACTGTCCACGCGCAGACGGGCAGCTCCTGTTGTTCGAGCGGAGAGGCTGCCCGCTCTTCGAGTTGAGCAGCGCCGCTGCGAGACGAGGGCTGAATTGATTCCGCAGGGGACGGCTGAATCAGGTCGTGCGGCGCTGCGGGATGCCGTGGCGGCGCATCTTCGAATACAGGGTCGGTCGCCGCAGGCCGAGGATGACCGCGGCGGCCTGCTTGTTCCATCCCGTGGACTCGAGCGCCCGCACGATGGAGACCCGCTCGATCTCTTCGAGCGAGCCCGCGGGCGGGCCCGCGGACACCACGGGAGCGCCGGCGTTGAGCGCCTCGGGGAGGTCCGTGGCCGTGATCTCCTTGCCGCGGGCCACGAGCACAGCGCGCTCGATGACGTGCTCGAGCTCTCGCACGTTGCCCGGCCATGGGTAGGAGAGCAGCCGGCGGAAAGCCTCGGGATCGATGCCCTCGATCGTCCGGCCGTGCTTGAGCCGGAAGCGCTCGAGAAATCCCTTGGCGAGGAGCGGGATGTCCTGGGTCTTCTCCCGGAGGGGCGGAAGGGCGACGGTGACGGTGTTGATGCGGAAGTAGAGATCCTGGCGCAGCGAGCCGTCACGCACGGCCGCATCGGGATCCCGGTTGGTGGAGGAGATGAGCCGGAAGTCCACGGGCACCGCGCGGGTGCCGCCGAGGCGGCGGACGCTTCGATCCTCGAGCACGCGCAGGAGCTTGGCCTGGAGGTCCGGCGGCATCTCGCTGATCTCGTCGAGCAGGAGGGAGCCCTTGTGGGCCTCCTCGAGGAGGCCCGGCTTCTCAGAGGTGGCGCCCGTGAAGGCGCCCTTGACGTGGCCGAAGAGCTCGGACTCGATCAAGTCCTTGGGCAAGGCGGCGCAGTTGATCTTGACGAGGGGCCCTTCCGCCCGCGGGCTCTTGGCGTGAACGGCGTTGGCCGCCAGCTCCTTGCCGGTGCCGCTCTCGCCCACGATGAAGACGTTGGCGTCGGAGGCGGCCACGGAATCGAGGAGCTCGAAGACCCGCCGCATGCCCGGTGAGCTGCCGAGCATCTCGCCGTAGCCGAGCTGCTCGGCGAGCTGGCGCTTGAGGTCGGAGGTCTCGGCGAGGAGGAGCCGCCGCTCGAGCGCCTTGCCGAGCAGGGTGAGCATCTCGCCCGAGTCGAACGGCTTGGCCACGAAGTAGAACGCGCCTTCCTTCGTCGCCTCCACGGCCTTGGAGATGGAGCCGTGGCCGGTCATGATGATGACCTCGATGTCGGGATCGCGGGCCCTGAGCCGCTTCAGAAGCCCGATGCCGTCGCCGTCGGGAAGCACGAGGTCGACGAGGGCGAGGGCGAAGTCCTGAGAGTCGAGGCAGGCGGCGCCCTCGGCGATGCTGCCCGCGGTGTCCACCGCGTATCCCTCACGCTCGAGGATGAGACGGAGACCGTCCGCGATGCTCGGCTCGTCGTCGACCACGAGGACGGCGGGCTTCACGGAGCCTCCACGGGCAGGAGGACCCGGATCTGCGTGCCGCGCCCGACCTGGCTGCGCACCTCGAGGCGACCGCCGTGCTGCTCCACCACGGAGCGTGCGATGGGCATCCCGAGACCGGTGCCCGTGTCCTTGGTCGTGAAGAAGAGATCGAACATGCGCGCGCGTGTCTCCTCGGCCATGCCGGTGCCAGTGTCCTCGACGCAGACCTCTACCCAGCCCGGCTCCGCCGGGCACGAGCGCAGCACGAGGGTCCCGCCTCCCTCGAGGGACTCGAAGGCGTTGACGAGGAGGTTCAGGAACACTTTCCGCATCTCCCGTGGGTCGAGCCACACCGGGGGCAACCCCGGATCCAGCTCCTGGACGACGCGGGTGCCCGTGTCCTTGACGCGGGCTTGGGCGAGGGCCAGGCAGGATTCGAGAAGCCCGTTGAGGGTGGTCGGCGTGCGCCGGAGGGCGGCCGGCCGGCCGAACTGCGTGATCTCGCGGACGAGCTCGGTCATGTGGTCGATCTCGCGGCTGATCTTGCGCGCCACATCCGCGCCTTCGGCGTCCGCCACCTTGTCGAGCCGATGCTCGAGGTACTCGGCGAAGAGCTTGAGCCCGCCCAGAGGGTTCCGCAGCTCGTGCGCCACTTGGGCTGCCATCCTGCCCAGGGCGGCCAGGGCACCGCTCCGCAGCCGTTCCAGCTCCCGGGTATTCTTGAGGGCAATGGCCGCCTGAGAGGAGAACAGGGCGAGAAGCTCCACGTCCTCGGCGGTGGGCTCGACCGGCGTCTCGACCACGAGGGCGCCCGCGGCGCCGCCCTCAACGAACAGCGGGGCGCCCAGGATCACGCGCCTGCCCTCCCCCGACATGGTCTCGGGCTTCTGCTTCTCGATCACCAGGCGCGCGGCGCGGCCGAGCTCGTCGAGCGAGCCCGCAAGAGGAACCGCGCCGTCCTCCGCGCTGGCCCCCGCCACCGCCTTGGTCACCAGGCGCCCGTCTTCCAGCAGGAACACGGCGGCCCGGTGCGCCTCCGTCGCCTCCACCGTCGCGTGGGCGACCGTCTCGAACATGCCGTCCATGGTCCCCGAGGATCCGAGGGCCTCGCCCACGGCCCGGAGGAGCGTGCGATCCCGCGCCCATCGGCGCTCGGAGAGCGCGCGTCCGACTTTTCCGCGGAGCTCCTCCGGCACGAAGGGCTTGGTCAGATAGTCGAACGCCCCTTGCCGGACCGCCTCCACGGCATTGTCGATGGTGCCGTGAGCCGTCATGATGAGCACGGGCAGACGCGGGTGCCGCGCGTGCGCGTCTTCCATCAGCTTGAGCCCGTTCACCGGCTCCATTCGCAAGTCGAAGAGGGCGACGTCGAAGCCGTGCTCGTTCAGCAGGGTCAGGGCTTCCTGGTGACTGCGCGCGACCGACACGTCGAGCCCGATGGACTCGAGCCTCATCTCGAGGACGGCCAGGATGTCCGGATCGTCGTCGACCACGAGCGCGCGTGCGGCCCTCACGGCTGGGTCCTCATGGCTGGGCGCCCACGACGGCGCCCGACATCTCGACGGGCACCCCCTCTCGGGGCAGGCGCACGACGAACCGGCTGCCACGGTCGACCTCGGACTCCACCGACACGGTCCCGCCGTGGGCCTCCACGAGGCCCTTGACGATGGCGAGGCCCAGCCCGGAGCCGCCGCGCCCCCGGTGCGCCTGCTTGTAGGGATCGAAGATGCGCGACAGATCGCCCGCGGGAATGCCGGCGCCCGTGTCCTCGATCGAGATCTCGAGCCCGTCTCCGACGTCCGCCAGCCCCACCGTGAGCGAGCCGCCCTGGGGCGTGAACTTGACGGCATTGCCCATGAGATTGACCATGACGCGAAGGAGCCGGTCCTCGTCCCCCTGCAGGTCGAAGTTGACCCCGCTCGTCGCCCGCCCGATGACCAGCCCGCGCTCCTCCGCTTGCGGCCGCAGCTCGTCGAGCGCCCGGGCCACGACCTTCTCCATGTCCACCCGACGCCGCTCCAGCGGAAGCACGCGCGCCCGCAGGCGCGACAGCTCGAGGACCTGGTTGACGAGGCGAAGCAGCCGGTCCGAGCTCGTCCCGATGATCTCGACGAGCCGCGTCTGCTTCGGCGTGAGCTCTCCGGGCACGCGTTCCAGGAGGAGATGGGTCGCTTCCTTCACCGAGGTCAGCGGGGTACGGAGCTCATGGGAGATGTGCGAGAAGAACTCTTCCTTCAGCTGCTCCACCTCGTGCAGTCGCTCCGCCATCCGGTTGAACGATCGCGAGAGCTGGCCGATCTCGTCCCGGCTGCTCACGGGCAGCGGCTTCGTGAACGCGCCCTCCGCGAGCTGGGCCGTGGCCACGGTGAGCCCGCGGAGCGCGCGGGTCATGTGCAGGGTCAGGAAGCCGGTGGCGGCCAGGGCCACCGCCACGGCCGCCAGCATCCACCAGTAGACCGTGTTCCAGGTGCGCTCCTCGAGCTGGCGGGCCTCGACCTGGGCCTCGTCGAGCGCGGCATACGTCGCCCCGAGCATTCGATCGATGCCCGTGGCCGTTCGCTCCGCCGCCCCGCGGACCTCCCGGTCGATCCCACCCCCGGTCGCAGCCAGCCGCCGGTAGGTGGCAAAGGCGACCGTGGCCTCGTGGTGATACGTGCGCTCGTCATCCGAGCCCAGAAAGGTGCGCAGGAGATCGAAGTCCTTGGCCATCCGCGCCGCCCGATCATTCCAGGCCTTCCGGACCTCTTCTCTGCCCGAGGCGGGGTCCTGCTCCACGCGCATCAGACCCGTCAGCTGCTCTCGGAGCACCGCGCCCATGCGCAGGGCGGGCAAGGCCTGGGTGGCGAGCCCTCGATTGACCTCGACCAGGCGGTTGATGGCCAGGAGACTCCAGGCCGCCACCCCAAGCAGGGCGATGATGATCAGAGCGGCAGTCATGAAGACCTTGTAGGACAAACGCATAGCATCCCCAACCTAGCACAGCATCCCGAAAAGTGTCACCAGGTTGACACCGGGGTCTGCATGTATGTACCGAGCGGTCTCTAGGCCTTCTAACTCTGCTAGATGAGACATGGAAGCTGATCCAATACTCCATGTGTCTTGAGTGGTCCCTGGCCTTCAAATGCTGACGGAATGGAACCGTACTGACCCAAACCCCCTCGCCTTGACAGGTCCCAGGCCGGCGAGCAATATGGCTGCGCCATGGACTTCGGCTTCGCCCTTCCCGGCCGCGGACCGTTCGCGACCCCCGAGGTACTCGTCAAATTGGCGCACAAGGCCGAAGCCCTCCGGTATTCCTCGATCTTCGTCACCGATCACGTCGTGATTCCGATGACGAACGCCTCCGCGTATCCGTATTCGCCTTCTGGCAAGTTCGCAACCGAGTGGACGAACGGCTATCTCGAGCCCCTCACGCTGATGAGCTTCCTGGCGGGCGAGACGACTCGGCTCCGCCTGGGCACGAGCGTCCTCGTGATTCCCTACCGGAATCCCGTGGTCACGGCGAAGATGCTCGCCACCCTCGACGTCCTGTCGAGCGGGCGCGTGATCCTGGGGGCGGGTGTGGGTTGGTTCAAGGAGGAATTCGAGGCGCTCCGCGCGGAGGCCTTCGAGCGGCGCGGCCCGGTGACGGATGAGTACCTCCGGCTGATGCGCGAATGCTGGAGCCGCGAGCCCGTGAGCTGGCAGGGAAGCTTCTACAAGATGGAAGCGGTGAGCGCACTGCCCAAGCCGCGACAGGCCGGAGGCATTCCGATCTGGACGGGCGGCCACACCGACGTGGCCCTGCGCCGCGCCGGCGAGCTCTCCGACGGCTGGCATCCCATCGGGCTGCGACCGCCCGCGATGCTGCTGCCCGAGGAGTTCCGCGACAAGGTCGCCATCGTGCACGACTGGGCCAGGAAGGTCGGTCGCGATCCCAGGGCCGTCACCATCAGCTTCCGCTGTCCGCTGGAGGTCCTGCCCCAGCGCGCCAAGCCCGCCGGGGGCGACCGTACCCTCTTCCGCGGCACGGCCGCGTAGGTCATGATGCCGCCCTTGACCTGCGCGGCACTCGGGGTCACCCACTTCGTCTTCGATCTCGTGGCCCCGGATCTCAAGGGGCAGCTCGCCCTCATGGAGCGCTTCGCCGACGAGGTTCGCTCCCGCCTTCCCCGCTCCGTCAAGCGGGCATGACCGCGCTGACCTCCGAGGTGAGCGAGTTCATCACGCGGGCCCGGGTGGGGCGACTCGCCACCGCCGACGCGACGGGCCAGCCGCTCGTGCTGCCCATCTGCTACGCCTTCGATGGGCGGGTGCTGTACTCGGCGGTGGACGCCAAGCCCAAGCGGCGTGCCGCCGACGACCTGGCGCGCGTGCGGAATATCCGGGAGAACCCCAAGGTCTCCCTCGTCATCGACGAGTACGACGACGACTGGAGCCGGCTGCGCTGGGTCATCCTCCAGGGGCTGGCCGACGTGGTCACGACGGGCGAGGACTTCGCGGCGGCCGCCGAGCTTCTGCTCTCCAAGTACCCCCAGTACCGCGCCATGGGCCTCTCTCGCGAGCGCGGCACCATGATCCGCATCACGCCGCAGAGGGTGCTCCGATGGCAGTACGCGAGCTAGACGCCCTCGAGCGCGTGCTGGGCGGATCCACGCCCACCGCGGATGAGGCGGTCGCCCTCCTCGACACTCCGGAGGCTCGGCTCCCCGAGCTCCTGGGAGCCGCCGCGGCGGCGAGAGACCGCGGACGCGGGCGGCGCCTCACCTTCTCGGCCAAAGTCTTCGTCCCCCTGACCACCCTGTGCCGCGACTACTGCGGCTATTGCACGTTCAGGCGCGACCCGGGCGAGCCCGGCGCTTTCACCATGACTCCCGAGCAAGTCCTGGCCCTCGCCCGCGCGGGCGAGCGCCTCGGGGCCAAGGAAGCGCTCTTCTCTCTGGGCGACAAGCCCGAGGCCCTCTTCGCCGAGCATCGCGACTTTCTCCGTCGGATGGGACATCGGAGCACCCTCGACTACCTCCGCGAAGTCTCCGGGCTCGTCTTGAAGGAAACCGGGCTCCTGCCCCACGCCAATCCCGGAGTCATGGGGGAGCGGGATCTCGCCGCGCTTCGCGAGGTCAACGTCAGCATGGGGATCATGCTGGAGACCGTGTCCGAGCGCCTCCTCGGCCCCGGCATGGCCCACGACCGCGCCCCCGACAAGGTGCCGGCGCGGCGCCTGCGCACCATCGCTCTCGCGGGCAAGCTCGCCATTCCCTTCACCACGGGTATCCTCATCGGCATCGGGGAGACGCACGCGGAGCGGATCGAGGCCCTCTTGGCCATCCGGGATCTCCACGAGCGTCACGGTCACATCCAGGAGGTCATCGTCCAGAACTTCCGCAGCAAGCCGGACATCCCCATGCGCGATCACCCGGAGCCCGCGATGATCGACCTCCTGCGCACGGCGGCGGTGACGCGGCTCCTCCTGGGCCCGGAGATGAACATCCAGGTCCCGCCGAATCTGTCCGCGGGCGATTTCGATGCCCTGCCCGCGGCCGGCATCAACGACTGGGGCGGGGTCTCGCCGCTCACCCCCGACCACATCAATCCCGAAAGACCCTGGCCCGGGCTCGGCGCTCTCCGACGGGCGACCGAGCGCGCGGGCCTCGAGCTGCGCGAGCGGCTCGCCCTCTACCCCGACTACGTATCCCGCCCAGAATTCCTCGACGAGTCGCTGCGGCCCCGCGTGGCCGCCCTCGTGGACGGAGGCGGCCTCGTGAGATCAGAGCTCGAAAGGTGGCGAACGTGGAACTGAACGACCGCGCTCCGACGCAGGCCCCGCCCACGCCCATCCGCCTCGACTGGATCGCCGGCGACGTGCGCCGCATCCTCGGCCGTGCCCTGGACGGCGAGGAGCTGACCGTCGACGAGGGCGTGCGGCTCACCGAGGTCCAGGGCCGGGAGCTGCACGCCCTCACCCTCGTGGCGGACGAGATGCGCTGCCGGCAGGCCGGCGACCTCGTCACCTACGTCGTCAATCGCAACATCAACTTCACCAACGTGTGCATCAAGCACTGCACCTTCTGCGCCTTCAGCCGCGACCACCGCGAAGAGGAAGGATACTTCCTTCCTCTTGAGGAAGTCGTCCGCCGCGCCGTGGAGGCCTGGGAGATGGGCGCCACGGAGGTGTGCATCCAGGCGGGGCTGCCCCCCAAGCTCGACGGCTCGTACTACGTCGACCTCTGCCGGGCCATCAAGGCCGCCGTGCCCGAGATGCATCTGCACGCCTTCTCCCCGGAGGAGGTGCTGTACGGCAGCCTCCGCTCCGGCCTGCCCATACCCGAGTATCTCAAGACCCTGCGGGCGGCGGGGCTCGGCACCCTGCCGGGAACATCGGCGGAGATCCTCGACCAGGAGATCCGCAACCGGATCGCGCGCGGCCGCATCACGGTGGATCAGTGGATCGAGGTCATCACCTCTGCGCATGCCCTGGGCATCCGCACCACCTCCACCATCATGTACGGACACGTGGAGACGCCGGCCCACTGGATCCGCCACATGGCGCTTCTTCGCGACATCCAGCGCCAGACGGGCGGCTTCACCGAGTTCGTGCCGCTCTCCCTCATTCACCAGGAAGCGCCCATGTACCGCCGCGGCCTCGTCCCCGACGTGCGTCAGGGCGCCACGGGCATCGAGGTCGTGAAGATGCACGCCCTCGCCCGGCTCATGCTGGGCCCCTCCTTCACGAACATTCAGGCCTCGTGGGTCAAGGAAGGCCCCAAGATGGCGCAGTACCTCCTGGCATCGGGCGCCAACGATCTCGGCGGGACGCTGATCAACGAGTCGATCTCGACGTCCGCGGGCGCGGGCTTCG
>WNFT01004443.1_pt1 | contig 12230 bp, 11 predicted proteins | sample 5400191 | NCBI WGS metagenome assembly WNFT01 (sample SAMN13153359, study PRJNA577476) | soil metagenome | isolation source: 80 cm saprolite under Madrone tree | place: USA:California | collected 2016-06-14
GGCGACTGATCGTGCAGGCTGCGGCGCGCGACCTGAAGCATGTATCGCTGGAACTCGGCGGCAAATCCCCGAACATAATCCTCGCGGACGCCGATCTGGACGTAGCGATCCCCGGCGCCGCGAGTGCGATTTTCTTCAACCACGGCCAGTGCTGCTGCGCCGGCTCGCGGCTCTACGTGCACGAGAGGCTGTTCGACAAGGTTGTGGCCGGAGTCTCGGATGAGGCCAAGAAGATCAAACTCGGATCGGGGCTTGATCCCGCCACGCAGATGGGCCCGATGGTCTCCGAGATTCAGCGCGATCGCGTTTGCGGCTACCTCGAGGCGGGCAAGAAAGAGGGTGCGAAGGCTGTGACCGGCGGCAAGGCGCGTGCGGGTTCAGGATACTTCGTCGAACCGACGGTATTCGTGGACACGAAGCCCGGGATGAAGATCGTGAAGGAAGAGATCTTCGGCCCGGTGGTCACCGTGACGCCTTTTGCGGACGCAGGCGATGCCCTGGTCCACGAGGCCAACGACACGATCTATGGTCTGGCGGCTGGAATCTGGACCCGCGACGTCAGCAAGGCACACGCCCTGGCTGCGCGCCTGAAGGCCGGGACGGTCTGGATCAACTGCTTCAACATCTTCGATGCCGCGTTGCCATTTGGCGGATACAAGCAGTCCGGCTGGGGCCGCGAGATGGGAGAGGCGGTTCTCGACAACTACCTGGCCACCAAGGCGGTGACCATCGCTCTCTGATTGGCTTGTGCGATCGTCACACGAGACCCCGCCCGCCTGGGCGGGGTCTCCCTTTATGGTGTGACAACCAACGGCATATTGCGAGCTATGCCACTCGACTTATCTGACGCTGAACTGACAACCGCTGCCAGCGCCTGCCGGGGATTGGCGTACCCGGTAGCGGAGGCTCGCTTCGTCACTTACTTGCACGCGTGCCGCGGCTAGGGCGTCGTTAGCTCGAGCGTGCACCTAGCGATCTACGCGACGTGCGTCTGATACGGCGTCGCAAGAGCTTGAAGTCAGCGGAACCCGGCACCCGGCGAAGGTTCCCGAGGGCTCGAACTGGCTGGAGGCCAACGCGAGCCTCGATGGTCATTAGGTTGTTGCGATGTTTGATACGGGTGCAGTGCTATCGACACTGACGTCCCAAGCCCTGCAGCAGACAGGCATCAGATCAGAGACCCCGCTGGAGACGGGCACGGCAGTCGTGGTCTGGTCAATAAGCGGATTGATACTGCGATCGCTGTTTTATTGGTCAGGAATCGGTTGCAAATGCCACGCTGCACATAGCCGATTTATTCGGCAAGAACGCCAAGATTCGGTTGGGCTCAACTATTTCCGGAAGCGCAGTTGACAGTCCCGACATGATCATCGGGGCATCGTGGCATTTCGGTGCCGATCGTAAATTGGCTCATGTTGCGGACAACAAGAAATAAGTCGCATCAATGATTGGGCACGAGCGGAGTTACTCGATCGCATCTGTCGCGGTCCAAGGACACTGTCGCAATTCGATCAAGAAAGAGCGTGACTTCGATCACGTAATCCTCCAGGCGTGAGACAAGAGGTCTTAACTGTGACGTTATCGATCTATACCGTAGATCCACCGCGCCGTCACGCGACCGAAGCGGGGGAGGGTTCGATTACTGCAAACGCATCCAAGGTGCACACGCCGCATCGGGCACAGGACCCTCGAGCCACGAGACAAGGATGGATTACGCAGTAAAGCGAAACAACGTTCCAACATTATTAGTTCCAGACGCATCAACCTACCTGAGGAACGAATCATGAAGTCTTTCATTCCGTCCACCGTCCGCGCCAGGCTTCTGATGACATTGGGTATCGTCGTCGCCGGCCAAGCGCTTGCCCAATCCAGCGGCAACTTCACGTATTCAAGTACGGGCAACACCGTCAACTGTCAGCTTGCCGACAACGGCACCATCTCGGGCGGGTACACCTGCGCGAACTCCGGAGGCACGCTGCCCACCCCACCAAACGGCGGGCAATGCCTAGGAAGCTTTACTACTTCGATCAAGACGTCGAGCGGCGCCGGCAACTTGTTTGATATCAGGCCGTCGATGGTCATTGGTCTTCTGACGGACGTCAGCATCACCAAAACCACCCAGTCGAGCTCCGCTCTCGCCGGAGTGAACGTTGGGGTTACGGTGGACGGAGGCGCGAAGGTGATGCCGAACTTCCCGATCACTTACGACGCCCGCTATGTCCAGATCAGCTCCAACCTCTTCAACGCGCTCACCCAGTCGTGCGTCACGACGAGCACGACAGCCGGTGACGGCTGCTTCTTCAACTTCAGCCAGAGCACGGTTTCCGCTCACAGCTTCGACTGGCTCGCTACCAACCTGAATAGCGGGACTTACAATGTCACGATGCAGTGGGCGGCCACCAACAGCGGCACTGGTAACTTCGCAGCGCTGACCTGCGTGGGCCCGGTGAATGTCACCGTGCAGCAGAACAAGGTCTTCCACTTCGATAGTCCCAACTCACTGTAGCCGACCTCATGAGTCAGGCCTCGATCGTTGCGGGGCCTGACTCTTGTTAGCTCAACGGCACGCCGGCGTCTCAATTCCCTGCCGCGACATCCGCTACAACCGTAACGAAAGGAGAAATCAAGATGCGTTCATGGGTGCGGCGCTTCTTAGCTGGCGTTCTCACCGTCCCGCTTTGCTCGGTAGTTTTCGCCGCACCGGATCTCGAGTCCGTCAGGCGCTCTTATGAGAATACGGACTACGCTACGGCGCTCAAGGAAGTCAAGCCGCTGGCGGAGCAAGGCAATCCAGACGCTCAACTCCTTCTCGGGAAGATGTACCTGAAGGGCCAGGGGGTTCCAAAGGATCCCGACCGGGCAAACAAATGGTTCAGACAGGCGGGCATGCAGGGCAACGCCGAATCTCAGTTGTTTCTGGGTGCCTGGTATCTGCTGCCCCACAGGGATATCGCGGAAGGGCTGAAATGGATGCGGCTGTCCGCTGCGCAGGGGAACCAGGACGCTCAGTTGCTTCTGGGTAAGGCGTATTTGCAGGGCGAGCTTCCGCGCGAGCCGGTCCAGGCCGATATGTGGCTGCGGCTGGCCGCCAAAGACAATCTGGAGTTTTATAAGAACGAGCTGCGTGCAGCCGAAGGACAGATGACTCCAGAGCAGATTGCCCAGGGCAAAGCTTTGGCTGAAACCTGGAAACCGAAACAAGGACTGCGGCCTTAAGTAAAAATTGCCCCAAACTGCCATCTCGATGGGGCGACCTGTGGCGATGGTTAGCCGCTCGTTTCATGCGATCCACGCTTCAGGCGGCAATCAGCGATGCAGACACCGAAGATTCCGAAGCCCACGAGCACCACGGTCAGGAAAACAAGCATTCCGTTGCAAATGGTAGCGGGGGGCCGCTACGAGCTTTATAGCGCCTACCCGATTCGGGTGCCGGCAGTCCTGGCCAGCGTCACCGCAACCAGATGAGACAGTTTGCAACATCTTGCATCAGCCATGCCTAGAAGGGCCGATCGCCTCCTGCGCGCTCGCACTACCTACCCTAAACCGCCTGCCGTTCCTCCGCTGCACGTAAAGTGCACCGAGTCCAACCCCTTGGCCCGGGAGTCTCTTACAGTACAGTGGCTTGCTCATGCACTGACGGATACGCAATCCGCTGCTTCCAGACCTTAGAGAGGCAGCCAGGGGCGGGCCAGTGGTCTTCAACCACGAGAACCGCACCGCTGGGAATATGGCGCCCACAGAAAACAACGCGAACGATGTGGCCGCGGCGCTCGGGTTTCGAATGTAATGCGTGGCAATTACCGTGAACTCCTCATGCCGACCCCGGGTGGTGCGCTATTCGTCGACGTGATCGGGTACGATGGGTTCGGTGCCGGACTCCCCGCGCACTTTGTAGTCCCGCCGCTGAAACCACACGCTGCGAAGGAGTGCGTAGGGATCGTAGGCGCTCTCAAGGGGCTTATCCAGCGGCAGCGATTTCGCGCGGCCGTCGATTGCCCCTAGCGCGGTAAGACTCAACAGTACAGTCGTATCGTTGATCTGACTGTCGATGGTCATGAATCGATCTGGAATCAAGCCGAAGGCGTCGCGCACATCCGAGGGTCCCAAGACCGGCAGCATCAGGTAAGTGCCGGTAGGCAAGCCCCACTTCCCGAGCGTTTGCCCGAAGTCCCGGTCGTGCTTCTCGAGGCCGAGGCGGGTAGCGGGATCGAATACACCGCCGATGCCGACGGTCGTGTTGACCACGAGGCGGGAGACGTCCGTCCCGAAATCATGGAATTGGGCTTGAAAGAGGTCGTTGCCGATGACTCTTGTGTATCTGAGGTTGGTTAGGAAGTTCGTGACACCGGTACGCACAGGCTGCGGCGTCACTTTGACGTAGCCACGGGCCACGGGCCGCAATATTGCGTGATCGAGGGCAGTGTTGAATTTATAGACGGTTCGGTTCAAGCGCTCGATATGGTCGCGCGGATCTCCTACGGTGCCTGCCGGGAGACTGGCGCAGCCGAGCGAGCCAGACGCGAGTGCTGAGATGGCACTCAGTGTGACAAGCGACCGGCACCAGGGGCGGATCCATAGTTCCGGCGTATACCGGGGGGGCGGCAGCTCAGAGGTTGAGGTGATCGAGTTCACGGGCGGCATGAGATTCCTTCCAGTTCGTGGGGTAACGGGCTTGCCCCGCGCATGGACTGGAATCTAGCGGTCGACTTTGCGTCGTTGATGTGCGGCCTGCGGAAGGTCCGCAACAATGTGTACAGAGCGAAACAAAGGCAGCGGCACAGCGGCCGCAACTGCACCTGCACCCGCCAGCGGGGTGCCGCGGGATATGGCCCCGTGAGTTGAGACGCAGACTTAAGTCAGCGAGCTCGCATCGGCAATGTGACGCGGGCCTCCACACCGCCTTCAGGGCGATTGGTGAGGGTGATCTCTCCGCCGTGCCCTTGGATGATGGCTTGTGCCACGGTCAGACCCAGGCCGACACCGCCGGTCGCGCGGTTGCGCGATCGGTCGAGCCGATAGTACGGGCGAAACACGTTCTCGAGCGCCTCGTGAGGGATACCCGGTCCACGGTCACGGACCAACAGGACAAACCCCGCGCCTTCGAAGAAAAGCTCGATCTCCGGGGCCGTCCCGTACTTGATGGCGTTCTCGACCAGGTTGGTCACGGCACGCTTCAGGGCGAAGGGCCGGCCGTGATATACCGCATGTGCCGGGCCCGTATAAGCGACATCGAGCTTTTGATCGGCGCAGTCATTGGCAATGGTCAGCAGAACGTGCGACAGATCGAAGGTCGTGGTCGCTTCAGCAATCGCGTCGTCGCGAAACAATGCGAGCGCTCCGTCAACCATCGTCTGCATTTCGTCGACATCACGGAACAGTCGCGCCTGCTGCTCCGGATCCTCGATGAGCTCACCGCGCAGGCGCATACGGGTCAGCGGGCTCCTCAGGTCATGCGAGATGGCTGCCAGCATCATGGTCCGATACGCGACGAATTTTTGAATCTGCGCCTGCATCGCGTTGAACGTGCTAATCACTTGGCGCAGCTCTTTCGGCCCGGTCTCTGGGATGGGAGGGGCTTGCGGATCGATTCCGAATTGGTGTACTGCCGCGGCGAGCTGCTGCACGGGCCTTGAGAACTGGCGCGCGGCGAGCGCGGTCGCGACGGCTATCGATACCGCCAGAAAGCTGAGCCAAATTGCCCAGCGAGCGGCTCTGGAAACTCCCCAGATTCTGCTCGGCACGGTGAAGACCAGCCAACTTCGGTCATTCAACCGCACCGCCAGTATGTACGGCATGCCGGACTTGCCGCGCTCATAGGCGATCTCTGGCGGCACTGGTTGTGGACTATCCGGCTTTAGAGCGACTACGGGGCGCTGCATATCGGCAGCAATCGTCCGCGCCGCATCGCTTTTGATGCCGCCTTTTCTGGCCTCGAGCAGCGCGGAGGCAACGGATGCCGCGGCATACCAGTCGACGCCAAACATCTTATTTCCCGCCGCCCTCGCAAGCGCTTGACGCGCCGACGGCGGAGCGGCCTCCATGATGCGCACCATATCGGCGGCTTCACCTAGCAGTCCCAATCTGTCCAAGGGCTCCCGGGACCACACCCCGCCAAAAGTGTTGAACAGGAAGACCAGCGCGAGGGCGACGGCCACGGCCATGGTCGCCGTCACGGCGAAGCGACGCGCGATGGTGTCCGAGAGCCAGGACGGGAGCTTCATCCGCGAGCCACCTCGGTTTCAAAAATGTATCCCCCATTGCGGACTGTGCGGATGAGCGAGGGAGCCTTCGGGTCTGCCTCCAGCTTGTAACGCAGGCGGCTAACCTGCACGTCGATACTGCGATCGTGGGCGACATGCGCCGAGCCCCGAGCGAGATCGATCAACTGATCCCGCGTCAGCACCCGACGAGGGTGTTCTGCGAAGGCGAGCAGCAAGTCGAATTCCCCGCCCGAAAGCAGCACGAGCGCGTTGTCCGCAGACCTGAGCTCGCGGCGGGCGACATCGAGACGCCAGCCGGCAAAACACAGCACGGGCCGCGTTTCGCTCCGCTTCGGACGCGCCACTGTCTCGGCCGTCCGGCGCAACACCGCTTTGACTCGGGCCAGCAATTCGCGCTGATCGAAAGGCTTCGTCAGATAGTCATCGGCGCCGATTTCGAGCCCGACGACGCGATCCGTATGGTCCGCCATCGCGGTCAGCATGATGACCGGCACAGAGGACGCTGCGCGCAGCCGCCTGCACAGGCTAAAGCCGTCTTCGTCTTTCAACATGACGTCGAGAATCACGAGATCGATCGGGTGCTTCTCGAGGACGGCGAACATCGTGGGACCATCCGAGGCGGTGGAAACCGTATGGGCGTGCTTGCGGAAGAAATTCGTCAACAACGACAGAAGATCTTCGTCGTCGTCGACCAGCAGCAGATGGGGCATCGAGGACATTCCCTCCAAGAACAGCACGGGCCGATTGCGGGTCTATGTCCAGGCCCGGGTCTTTGTTTCAGGTCGGACACATTTGCGGAGCAAAATCGTTGGCGTCGTCGTTGCGTGCCGTCAGGGCAGAGAGTCGACGTGGGCACCCATCAGTAGGCCACCGCGGTGATGTCCGTGTGAATGAAATCATCTCCCTTGAACAGCAACGGCTCACCGCTCGTCCGGGCCAGCGCGTAACTGAAGCAGTCGCCGAAGTTGAGCCCGGCGGGATGCCGTCCCTTGCCGTACCGACGCCAGGCCTCGCGGGCGACCTCCGCCTGCTCAGCCGTGACCGGCTGGATGGAGAGCTCCGCTTTGGCGATGAGGAGGTCGAGTTCGCGTCCCCCTTGGGCTCCGTAGCGCGATTCGATGACGAGCCCCGTCTCAACGACCGTAGCGGCGGATATCAGCCGCGTGGCTTCCGATTCGAGTGCCGCCGCCACGCGCGCAGCTTCCGCTTCCATGCCGAGGAGGGCGATCAGGGCCGAGGTATCGACGACCACCGCTGCTCGCCGTCAGCGGGGGAGCCCGTGCTCGTCGTAGCCGAGGATCTCGTCGGCGGAGCGTTCATCCTGCACCGGCAGGCGTGCGCATCGCCGGCCGATCTTCAATAGTTCCTCGCCAAGCGCAGGACCGCGCTTGCGTCGCAGTCGCGCCAAGCGTTCGCGCAAAGACTGAATCACTGCAAGAGTCAGCGTTTCGCCGGTGGCCTTCGCCACCTGGCGCGCCAGGCGGTCCGCCTCGGGGTCCTTGATGCTCAGTGCCATACGCGCGTATAGAAAGGAAGACGCCGATCTATACTAGGCACCCCGCAGTCGCGCGTAAAGTCGGCTCGAACGGTCGCAGGTTCAGATCGAGTGGGGCCGAAGCAACCCAGACGTAAGTAGTTGACTACGAAGGAGTTTTACTGGGAATGGTAGCGGGGGCAGGATTTGAACCTGCGACCTTCGGGTTATGAGCCCGACGAGCTGCCAGACTGCTCCACCCCGCACCAGGAGGGCGCGCATTCTACAAGCGAGCGGCCGCAGCAGCAATAGAAGGAGTGGGGGGTCGCGACATCAATGACTTGCATCGGCCCGGCAGCGAAAGAATGCGGTGAGCCGCGGATCGGCGAGTGCAGGGCGGAGCGCGCAGGCAGGCAGAGCAGCGCCGTGCCGGACCTGACGGCGCACGTAGTCCCCGCCACGGCCCAGCACCCCGCGGCACGGATTTGCCCGCGAGGCGGTTTCAGGACAGCGCGCCGACAATCTTCGCGGCGAGGGCGGCTCCGGCTTTCGGCTCGAGAGTCGTCAGCGGCCAGCCGATTCCGAGGCCTTCGCGGCCATTGGGCTTGGGGATGATGTGAAAGTGTACGTGCGCGATCGCCTGGTGGGCGCCGGTGCCGTTGTTCTCGAGCACGTTGTATTCCCTTACCCCCGTGACCGCGACGACGGCGCGGCACAGGCGCGGCAGCACGCGCCCGAGTGCAGCTGCCGATTCATCGGACAGGCGGTCGAGAGTCTCGGCGGGCTCCTTCGGAACCACGAGCGTGTGCCCGCGGCTCAGGGGATTGATGTCGAGAAACGCCAGCACCTTGTCATCCTCGTAGACCTTGTGACAGGGAACCTCCCCGCGGACGATCTTGCCGAACACTGTGTCTGCCATGGCTAGCCTCGCGCCGATGTTTCGCTCAAGATCTCATTGTCGCCCATCGTGGTCGCATCGGGACAAGTCGTTTCTGGAATTTGACGCACAGGCGCGTAGACTTACCCCGCCGCGCTTGCACACTAAAAACGGGGAACTGGCATGAAAACCAAGGCTGCCATTGCGCACGCCGCCGGACGGCCGCTGGAAGTGGTGACCGTGGATCTGGACGGCCCGAAGGCCGGCGAAGTGCTGGTGGAGATCCGCGCGAGCGGCGTGTGCCACACGGACGAATTCACCCGTTCCGGCGCCGATCCGGAGGGTCTGTTTCCGGTGATTTTCGGGCACGAGGGCGCAGGCATCGTCGTGGACGTGGGGTCCGGCGTCACCTCGCTCAGGAAGGGCGATCACGTGATTCCGCTCTACACGCCCGAGTGCCGGCAGTGCAAGTCGTGCCTGTCGCGCAAGACCAACTTGTGCACGGCCATCCGCGCCACCCAGGGCAAGGGCGTCATGCCTGACGGCACCAGCCGCTTCTCGATGGGCAAGCAGATGGTGCATCACTACATGGGATGCTCGACTTTTTCCAATTACACGGTGCTGCCAGAGATTGCGCTCGCCAAAATCCGCGAGGACGCGCCCTTCGAGAAGGTCTGTTACATCGGCTGCGGCGTCACGACCGGCATCGGGGCGGTCATCAATACCGCCAAGGTCGAGCCCGGCGCGAACGTGGTGGTGTTTGGCCTGGGCGGCATTGGGCTGAACGTCATCCAGGGCGCGCGCCTGGTCGGCGCGAACAAGATCATCGGCGTGGATGTCAATCCGCGCCGCAAGGCGCTTGCGGAGCGCTTCGGGATGACGCACTTCGTGAACCCCAAGGAAGTCGGCGGGGATCTGGTGCAGCACCTGGTGAGTCTGACCGACGGCGGCGCCGACTACAGCTTCGAGTGCGTCGGCAACGTCGATCTCATGCGCCAGGCGCTCGAGTGCTGCCACCGTGGCTGGGGCGTGTCGGTCATCATCGGCGTCGCCGGAGCGGGGCAGGAGATCAAGACCCGGCCGTTCCAGCTGGTCACCGGTCGGGTGTGGAAGGGTACGGCGTTCGGCGGCGCCCGCGGCCGCACCGACGTGCCGAGGATCGTCGACTGGTACATGGACAGGAAGATCAACATCGACGAACTGATCACGCATGTCATGCCGCTCGAGAAGATCAACGACGCCTTCGATCTCATGCACAAAGGCGAGTCGATCCGCTCGGTGGTCACCTTCTGAAGGGCGCTGGGTCCCCTCGGGGCGCACACCGCTCAACACTGACGCTCAAAAAGGGCGAACCAGGAGAACAGTATGGCTACTGCGATTCATCCGGCCGTCGATGGCGGCGTGAAGTCCGGCGCGACCGACTTCGCGGGCGGTACGCTCACCTGCAAGTGCAGTTCCTCACCCGTGACGGTGAGTCTGAAGGGCAATACCGCGTTCAATCACGTCTGTGGCTGCACCAAGTGCTGGAAACCCAAGGGCGCGCTGTTCTCGATGGTCGCGGTCATCGGACGCGACAAGCTCAACGTCAGCGCGAATGCGCACAAGCTCAGGATCGTCGACGAGAAAGCGCCGATCCAGCGCTATGCGTGCGGCGGCTGCGGCGTGCACATGTACGGGCGGATCGAAAACAAAAATCACCCCTTCTATGGCTTCGATTTTCTGCACACCGAGCTGTCGAAGGACAGCGGCTGGTCGGCTCCCGAGTTCGCGGCGTTCGTCTCCTCGATCATCGAGTCGGGCTTTCCGCCGGCGCGCATGGGCGAGGTACGCGCGCGCCTCAAGGAGTTGCGGCTCGAGCCCTATGACTGCCTGTCACCGGCTCTCATGGACCTGATCGCCACGAGCAGCGCCAAGCAGAAGGGCATGCTGGCGGCTTAAGCCCGCGCGGCCATCCGGGCGCCGCCGCCCGCGCCGGCGCCGGACCCGCCGCTATGCACAGGAGGGTCTCGTGATCGATCGTCGGCAGTTTGTCACGGTCGCCGGTTCCCTGGTCGCGGCGTGTGTCGCGTCGTCGCTGAGACAGGTCCTCGCCGCCTCACCGCCCGCGAGCGAGGTCACCGAGCGCCTCAATGCGCTGTTCGATGTCTTTATGGACGAGCGGCTGACGAAGAATCCCGAGCAGCTGACGAACCTTGGGCTCGACAAGGGCAAGTACGCGTGGGCGAGGGCGAAGCTTACCGAAGCCTCACTCCAGCGGGTGCGCGAGTTCAAGCAGGAGAACGCCTCCCGGCTGCAGCGCCTGAGAGCCTTCGATCGCAGCTCCCTTGCCGGGTCGGATCTCGCCAACTACGACACGGTCGAGTTCCAGATGGAGACGCTCGCGCGCACCGAGCCCTTCGAGTACGGCGACGGAGTGCGCCCGTACGTGGTCAGCCAGCTCACCGGGGCGTACCAGAGCGTCCCGACCTTTCTCGACCGGCAGCATCAGATCGAGAACAAGGCGGACGCCGAGGCGTATCTCGCACGGCTGCGCGCCCTTGCCGTAGTGCTCGATCAGGAAACTGAACGCGTGCGGCACGATGCGGGACTCAAGGTCACGCCGCCGGATTTCGTCATCGAGCGCGGGCTGGCACAGATGCACACGCTGCGCGGCACGGCGCCGGCTGACTCGATCCTCACGACCTCGATCGCGAAGCGCACGCAAAAGCTGGGCCTGGAGGGTAGCTACGGCGCGGATGCCGCGCGCATCGTCGCCGCGGAAGTCTATCCGGCGCTTGACCGGCAGATGCAAGCCCTCGGTGAGCTGCGCCCCGCTGCCGTGCACGAGGCCGGCGTAAGCCGCCTGCCGCAGGGCGGTGAGCTGTACGCGGTCGCGCTGCGCCAGGCGATTACCACCGACATGAGCCCGGATGAGGTGCATCAGCTGGGGCTCGCGCAGGGGAAGGAGATCAGCGCGCGCATGGATGCCCTGCTGCGCAAGCAGGGGAAGAAAACCGGAACCGTGGCCGAGCGCATGCGGGCCCTGGCCAAGGACCCGCAATACCTCTACCCCGACACGGATGCCGGCCGGCAGCAGATCCTCGATTACTGCAACGGCCTCATCACTGCGCTGCAGCCGCATCTCCCGAAGTATTTCCACGTCCGACCCAACGCGCCGGTGGAAATCCGGCGGGTGCCGGCCTACACGGAAGCCGGGGCGCCCGGCGGCTACTATCAGATTCCGGCGCTCGATGGCTCGCGGCCCGGCGCCTTCTACATCAATCTGCGCGATACCAGCGAATGGGCGCGCTGGGCACTGCCGACGCTCACCTATCACGAGTCGGCGCCCGGTCATCACTTTCAGCTCGCGCTGGTGCTGGAGATGCCGTCGCTCCCGTTGATCCGCAAGGCGGGCGGCGGCTTCTCCGCTAACACCGAAGGGTGGGCGCTGTACGCCGAGCAGTTGTGCGATGAGATGGGGCTGTATGACTCCGATCCGCTTGGCCGCCTCGGCATGCTGCAGGCCGCGATTTTTCGCGCGGCGCGCTGCGTGGTCGATACCGGATTGCATGTCAAGGGCTGGAGCCGCGAGCGGGCGATCGACTACATGGTCGCGACCACCGGCGACAATCCGGCTGCCATGACCACCGAAGTCGAGCGCTATTGCACCTGGCCCGGG
>WNFT01004445.1_pt1 | contig 12229 bp, 9 predicted proteins | sample 5400191 | NCBI WGS metagenome assembly WNFT01 (sample SAMN13153359, study PRJNA577476) | soil metagenome | isolation source: 80 cm saprolite under Madrone tree | place: USA:California | collected 2016-06-14
CAGCGCCGGCGATACGGGAGAGGTCGCCTGCATAGCAGAAACGCCTGTGCCCCAGCGTGTTTGAGTGCAAGCTCCCATACGACCTAACCCCCGGCCCCTTCCCTGAAGGGAAGGGGAGTAAAAGTAAAAAGGGCCTCGCAGTAGACATGCAACGGTCTCTAATCAGGGAAGTAGCTTTCTTTCGGCGCCGCACCGCTCACCGGAATATTCGGAATTCTCACCGCCAAGGAATCGGCGCGCGCGAACAGCGCTGAATCCTGGTCGCGGTAAATCAATTTCCACCGCGCAGACTTGAGTATCACTCCGTAGGCCTCGAAACCCGGCGGTATCAGAACGAAGTCATGGGGATAAGCGTCGAGAATCCTCGCAGCTCCATCCCGATAGTCAAAACGAAACACTATGTAATCGTCTATGATTTTGAATGGATATACCGTGTCATAGCGTCCGTCGAGAAAAACCTTTGATTGCGGTGCGCAATGCCAAATCAGGTACTCGCCCCAGTCGAAATCGCCGAGCACGTTGCCGTGCAGCTCGTGCTCCTTCATGAAGGCGATTGCGCCGGCCGGATAGCGGCCATCTTCGCGCAGACGGCTCGAAAAGAGACCCGTGTATACCACAACCACGGCCGCGAGCGCGGCAACTATCCATTGGTTAGTGCCGGAGCGTGCAGGCCGCGCGTCCTCATCTGAGGCCGCGTACTCTGTCGCGCCGGGCGAGTCGCGGCTAGCGCCTGGGGAACGGAAGCGGAGCGACCCGCCATAGAGGATCGACATATGACGCGCGATCGGGCCGACACATGCGATCACCGCGAGCGGCAGGTTACGCATCGCTATGAAGGCGGCGGCGCACATGGCCGCGGCGATAGCAGCCATCGGCAAATCTCCGCCACGCGGCGCCGCCGCGAACGAGATTGCAAAGGCGGCCATCAATCCGAGCCCGCAAAGGTAGAAGATCACCCCCGAGTGTGCGGCATGCCATTGGGTGGTGATCGCAAAAATGAGCGGCTGCCAATCGGTCACGGCGTTGCGCGTTACGGGGTTTCTCAACGCGTGGATGACCGCGTACCAGGTGTCGATACCGTATGGAGTGAGCAAGGTTGCGAGCGCCGCTGTCACAGTGATTATCGCGAGACGGGTTGCACGCGCTCCGCCATAGCCGCCAATCATGTCTCGCAGCGCGACCGCGCCAGTGTATACGCCGAGCGCAACGAGCCCCATGATGAAGCCGCCGTGCAGGTTACCCCACAGCGCCATGATTGGTATCGCGAGCCATAACTGCGCCGAACCTCGGTAATTATGATGGGCCAGCAGCAGGAGCATCGCGGCGAACAGCGCGAAGGTGAAAATTTGCGGACGGAATTCCATCTGAGGCATCAGCGCCACAGCCGCCACGAGCAGCGAGTTCAACTGGATACCTGGCGTGGCGCCGGTTTCGGCCATGCCTAGCGAGAGCAGCACGATCGTCGCGGTGGTGCAGGCGAACTTCCAAAGCTTCAGTCCAACCACGCCGAGGGCATTGTACACGAGCGCCATCACGATCTCCGTCAACCATTCGTGGTTGCGCCACAGGTGGTCCGGCGCGGTGTAGGAATAGGGATCGTGCAAGACCAAGCGATGACCCGCGAGGACAGCCTGGCCGAAGCGGACGTGGCCCCACAGATCCGGGTCGGTGACCCGTCCCGCGTCAGCTATCGCGATAAGAACCAGAACGAGCGCCGGCGAGTACTGGAAGAGCGACGTCCGCAGCGCTCGCGCGGCCGCATCAAGCGTAGGTGGCGAATCAACGGCCCGCTGTGCTGCTATACTCATTGCGCGTCCGCCAAACGATAGCAGCATGGATGGCGATACGCAGCACTCTTACGCGCTCGCAGGCTGTCGAACCCGTTTCAATTCAGCAGCCTGTGCGCCGTCATTTTGAACGCACGTCGCAGACTCCTTGCTCGGCTCCGCCGCACTGCGCCTAGTGGCACGCCGTATGATGCTTGGCGCAGCTATCTATGGGTCGCGAACAGTATCGTCTCATTGTTCATGCGAATTTTGCCGTCCGATTGGGCGTAGGCACGCGCGGCTTCTTTGACCGCACCATTAATTTTCTGACGCAGCTCGGGCGTCTGACGCGCCAAAAGCGCACGGAAGGGCGCCGAAACGTCCTCGCGGAATTGCGCGAACGACTTGGCCGATTCGAACTCGTACGCGACGTTGAGACGCTCGATTGCCACGTCGCTGAAGCCGGTAGCTTCGAGGGCGCCTTTGAGGATCGACGTGTCGGCGAGTCGTAGCGGATCGAGCGCGCCCGGTGGCGGCGGTGGAAGCCCCGCAAGCTGTCTCACGGCTTCCGCCCCGACGCTTATCATCGGGACCTTGTCGGTTGTCGACCACACCGCCGTCGCAAGCCTGCCGCCCGGCGCGAGCCGGTCACGCAATCGCGTAAGCGCCGCATTGAGGTCCGGCATGAACATCAGGCCCCATCGGCAGGTTACGGCGTCGAAGTCCCGCTCGCTGATCGCGAGAGACTCGGCATCGCTCTCGCGAAATTCGATATTCTTGAGACCCAGAGCGGCCGCGCGTTCGCCAGCAACCGCAAGCATCCCCGCCGATTGGTCAATGGCGACGACCCGCCCCGACGTCCCGGCGCGGCGCGCCACCGTTATGGCGGGCTCGCCGATACCGGTCGCGATGTCGAGTACCCGGCTGCCCGGTTTGACGCCGGCAAGATCGGCCAGGCGATCACTCACATGCTGTGCGGCACGCTCGAACACCGGCCACCATTTTTTCCAACCTGCCGCCGCCGCATCCCAATCGCGGCGCAGGTCGGTCTTGTAACGTTGCACGTCGAATGATTGATCAGGCACGGTTTTGGCTCCTTTGTCTGATTCAATGCGATGTCTCTAGCGATGGCGTACCACGACGCCGCGCAGGTGCGCCAGCAAATGCGGATATTCGCGGTCAAGTGCTCCTGCCGTTGCCGGAGATACGCCCTGGTCAGCGATTACTACGACTGGGGCGGCATGGTGATCGCCAAGTGCCGGTAACGCCGCATCCGCATCGGATCCGTTGCGGAGGTAGTAACGCATCACGTTGACCGCGTAGCCCGGGGCGACCGCAATCGGGTCGCCCGGCTTGGCGGCAGAGGCGGCAATTTGGGCGGCCTCGCCCCATTGCGTGTCATGAGGCTTGCGATCGTAGCCGTATATATGGCCGAGCGAGAGCGCGACCACCACGACGAGTGCACCGAACCTCATGGCCTTCGCACGAAGTTCCGAGACGCTCGGCGGGGTGATGAGTTCCCACACGCCGACTGCCACCAGGATAAAGAACGGCACGAACGACGAGACCACGTAGCGTTCGACGAACACCGGGGCGACCGCGTACGAAACCAGCAGGACAAGGAGCGGCGGGGCCCACATCCAGAGCAGCGCAAACAAGACGGCCTCGCGTGCGCGCCGCCATCCGCGAAACGCGCCCCATGCTCCCAGCATCGCCATCACCGGAAATGCAAAAGTGCCGGTCGCTTTACTGAAAAGCGATAGCGGCGCCCAAACCGGGGGCCGCTTTATCCAGTCGATCACGCCCGTATCCACCGCATGCTCGCTGGAACGCAACATGTCTGGAGCGAGGATGAGCACCGTCGCGATACCCGCGGCAATTGCGATTGAAAGACGCATGGCACGCCCGGATTCGAGAGTCACAAATGCAGGCCTGCTGCGCGACATCATATAGAAGATCCAGATGCCCTCAGGGACGAATGCAACCCCGACGGTCAGATGAATCGCAAAGGCCAATGCCGTGAAGACCGCGGCGCCAGCGTAATTAATCACCCCACCGGCACGCGCGGCGCGGATAAAGAAGACGATCTGCGTGAGCAGCGCTGCAAGCATCAGCGGATACATGCGGAGCTCGCGCGAATACTTTATCGTCACGAGATTGACCGCGAAGATAAGTGCCGCAACGGCCGCGATAGCGTCGCGTTCTGAGGCGGAGAGCGCGCCGGTGGCATTAGCGGATTCGCCGCGGAGCAAAAGGACTTCGCGCGCCACGAAGAATACGAGCAAAATTGCAAGCGTTCCGGCTAAGGCCGACAGCCCTCGCATCGCGCCGAGGCTGTCCCCAAACGCACGCATCCATTCATGCAGTGTAATATCGTGGAGTCCCGCCTTGCCGCGATTTAGATGCGATTGAAGGCGCAGGACCTCGGTAATGGATGGCGCGGCGGCGGCGGCCCATGAAGCGCCCTCGTCGGCTGACATCTCGTTCGCACCGATACTCGCGAACCGCAGGTACGCACCGAAGGCCAGCGCGATAAGCACGAGTCCGGCAGTCGCGAGCCGCATCTTTTTTCGCCTTTCCCCTCGCTCCGCTGTCGCTCGCCAAACGCCGTCTCGCCCTCGACCGCCAAGGGATGCACACCCCTCCGCACCGCCCGCTAGCAGGGTGTTGAAAGCGGGTTATTAGCCATTTTGGGATTCCCCGGGTTTTTCAACACACTGCTACAGACCCTTCTTGAGCTTGGGGGCGGGTCGGAACCCGATGGTGCGTGCCGCCGGAATCGTCATCGCCAGATTTGTACGTGGGTTGAAGCCTGCCCGCGCCTTGCGCCGCCGCACCGAAAACGTGCCGAAATCCGGCACCCAGAAACGTTTGTCCTTGCGGATCGCGCGGGCAATCTGATCGAAGGTCAGGTCAATCGTCGTCGCGACGATTTTCTTGGGCTGATGGGTAGCGCGCGCCACGGTCTCGACGAGTTCCGCCTTGGTCATCTGCGCCTCTTCCCCTTTGAATGATCCTGAAGGCTCCCGCAATCGATCGCAAGCGGCCCATGTCCGCCCCGAAAGACCGGATATACTCCGATATACCGGGACATACCGGGACATACCGATGCACGGGCAGGACACCAGTTTACGCCAGGACTCATCGCGCAGGTTTTTGGCAATAGAGCGAATTGGTCGGCGTTCGATTCAGGAAGGATTGGCTCCGAGTTCGCGCCAGATCAGGCCCCAACGTACGCCTTGGTCGCTGACGATTACTTCTGTCAGCCCGAAGTGTCCCATGATTCGTTCGAGAATCGCGGCGCCCGCGAAGATTACGTCGGCGCGCCCCGGCTCGATACCCGGCAGCTTCTTTCGCTCTTCGAGCGGAACCCCGCCCAAAAGCGCAATCACGCGCAACACTTCCCCATGTGCAAGACGATGCCCGTGAACGACGGCAGGGTCGTACGTTTTGAGTCCGAGCGCCACAGCGCAAAGGGTTGTCACGGTGCCCGCGATTCCCACCATCACGTCGGGCCGAAATTCCCATCCGAGCGCCTGTAGCGCCTCGTCGGTCGCCAGGCGCAGATCAGCTGCCTCCCTCATGCTTGGCGGATCATGATGGACCAGGCGTTCGGTGAGCCTGACGGAGCCGATTTGGAGGCTTACGACATCGAGCTTGCGCCCTGGCTCGGAACGAATCAGTTCGGTCGAACCGCCGCCGATATCGACGATCAGCACTCTATCGCAAGGATCGAGATTCAGACCCTTTTTAGTGGAAAGATAGGAAAGCTCGGCCTCGGCGTCGCCCGAGATGATATTCAAATCGATGCCGGCGCGCGTTTTGACCTGGGCGATGAATTCCGCGCCATCCCTGGCGTCGCGAAGCGCGGCGGTTGCCGCGGTCAGTATCTTCTCCGCACCCAGCGCACGTGCCTTGCCGGTGAACTCGACGATCGCGTCGAGCGTACGCGCGGCGGCTTCGGGGTCGAGCTGGCCCGTGGCGTCGACGCCGCGGCCTAACCTGGTGATACGCGAGAGGTCGGCGAGCTTCTGCAGGCGCCCATCGGCGATCTGTTCAACCACGAGCATCAGGACCGTGTTGGTCCCTACGTCCAGAGCGGCAAGTTTCACGGCATATCCAGATGTTATGAGCCGGTGCTAGCGGCGGCCTCGGCCTGCGGTTCGCGTGGAGGTTCGAGTTCGTTGCGGGCGATCCAATCGTCGATAGCGGCGAGCGCCCGCATTCCCATCTCGATCTTTTTCTGACGCCCGCGCGCGCGGCTGCGAAGCTCGGGCATGAGGCCGTAATTGGCGTTCATCGGCTGAAAATCTTGTCGGCTAGACTCCGTGATATAGGCGACCAGCGAGCCAAGCGCGGTTTCACGGGGCGGAACGACCAGCGGACCGCCGCGCACGAGGCGCGCCGCATTGAGCGCGGCCAGCAGACCCATGGCGGCCGACTCGACGTAGCCCTCGACCCCGATCATCTGGCCGGCAAGGAACAGGTTTTCGCGAGTCAGTAGCCTACTATCCAAGATTCTGGGCGAGTCGATAAACGTATTGCGATGGAGCGAGCCCAGGCGTACGAACTCGGCCTGCTCGAGTCCGGGAATCATGCGGAGCACGCGGCGCTGCTCCGGATAGGTCATCTTGGTCTGGAAGCCGACCATATTGTATAGGCGGCCTTCGCGGTCGTCCTGGCGAAGCTGCACAACCGCGAAGGGACGGCGTCCCGTGCGCGGGTCAAGCAACCCGACGGGACGCATCGGGCCAAACGCGAGCGTCTGCGGACCGCGGCGCGCCATCTCCTCGATTGGCATACATCCTTCGAAATAGACCGGTTTCTCGAACGGATGGAGCGGTACCTTGTCCGCTGCGACAACGGCGCTGACGAAGGCGTCGTACTCCGCCTCGCTCATCGGGCAGTTGACATAGTCGTCGCCGCCTTTGCCATAGCGCGACGCCATGAAGGCGATATCCATGTTGATCGACTCGGCAGTGACGATGGGCGCGATCGCATCGTAGAAATAAAGATGACGCTTGCCGACGATGCGGTTTAGCTCCTCGCTCAGCGCCGCGCTCGTCAACGGTCCGGTGGCGATGATCGTCGTCTCTTCGGAGATCGCAGTCGCCTCCTCGGCGACCACCTCGACCATCGGATGGTTGCGCAGAGTGTCGGTGAGGAATCGCGCAAATTCGTCGCGGTCGACCGCGAGCGCCGAACCGGCCGGTACTTTGGCACGGTCGGCAGCCGCGATTACGAGTGAGCCGAGCCGTCGCATTTCCTCCTTGAGCACGCCGACGGCGGTCTCGAGCGAAGAGTTGCGAAGCGAGTTCGAGCACACCAGTTCGCCGAAGAGGCCGGTCTGATGTGCCTCGGTCATGCGCAGCGGGCGCATTTCGAATAGACGCACGCGGACACCGCGACGGGCGAGTTGCCACGCCGCTTCGCTGCCGGCCAGCCCGGCGCCAATTACGTTAACGGTAGGTTCGCTCATGGCCGCGACAGCGACCGCTTACGCGCCGGGTGGAGCGGCCTCGGGGGCAGGCGACGCGGGAGTTTCGACCGCAGTTTGGTAGCCGCATTCCTTGTTGGGGCATTGCCAACGCGCGCCTTCGCGCTTGGTAACTTTCTCGACCAGGTAGGCCGACCCGCACTGAGGACACGGCTGCGCCACGACGCGGTCCCAGCTTGCAAATTTGCACTTCGGGTAGCGGCCGCATCCGAAGAAAAGCTTCCCGCGGCGGCTCCGGCGCTCGAAGACCTCGCCTTCCTTGCATTCGGGGCAGGCGACGCCGGTACTAACCGGGGCGGCACTTAACCGCTTGATGCCGTCGCAATCAGGATAGCCCGAGCATCCGAGGAACTCGCCGAAACGGGAGCGCCGACGCACCATCGGCTTGCCGCACTTTTCGCAAACCTCGTCGCTCGCGGCGGGCGCGGTAGGTTCCTGGGCGACGATATTGCCCTGATCGTCGCGCTTGAATTCCTTGGTGTTGGTACATTTGGGATAGTTCGAGCAGGCCAGGAACTCACCGTTGCGGCCCCACTTGATAACCATCGCGCCGCCGTCAAGTTCGCACTTGAGTTCGGTCGGGAGACCTTTGCGCTTGACCGTCGGCATCTTTTTCTTCGCTTCGCCGAGGCGCTTTTCGAACGGACCGTAAAAACGTTTGAGCGTCTTGACCCAGTTCTCGCGGCCCTCCTCGACCTCGTCCAGTTCTTCCTCCATCTGGGCAGTGAAACCGACCTCGAGAATGTCTGGAAAGGCCTTCACCAAAAGTTCGCATACGACCCTGCCAAGTGACGTGGGACGTAGACGCTTGCTCTGGTCCTCTTCGACGTACTCGCGGTTCAGGATGCTCGTCATGATGGCGGCATAGGTCGACGGCCGGCCGATGCCCTTTTCTTCGAGTTCCTTGATAAGGGTCGCCTGGGTGAATCGCGGCGGCGGCTGGGTGAAATGCTGCTCGAGCGAGAAGCCGAGTGCCGCCGCGTCCGCATCGGCCTTCGAAGCACCGTTTGAGTCGGCTTTCACGGCCGTGAGAGGTTTAATCAAGGTCAACTGGTCGCCCTCGCTCATCGGGGGCAAAGTGGCGGCCTCGTCCTCGTCCGGCTCGTCCTGGCCTTCCATATAAACCCGCATGAAGCCGTCGAACTTCATCATTTGGCCGGTGGCCCTGAAAATTGCCGCGGCGGCCGCGATATCCACGGTGGTGCGGTCGTAGACGGCCGGGTTCATCTGGCTCGAGACGAAACGGTTGAAAATCAGCGTGTAAAGGGCGAGAGCGTCCTTGTCGAGATATCGCGCCATCGATTCAGGGTCACGCTCGACTGCGGTCGGACGGATGGCTTCATGCGCGTCCTGGGCCGATTTGGACGACCGATAGAAGACGGGCCGCTCGGGAAGGTACTCGCGGCCATAGCGCCCATCGATATAGCTGCGGACGTTGGCGAGGGCGTCGTCCGAGACCCGCGTCGAGTCAGTGCGCATGTAAGTGATGAGACCGATAACCTGGTCGCCTAATTCGACGCCCTCGTATAGCCGCTGCGCTATCTTCATCGTGCGCGACGGCGAGAAATAGAGCTTGCGCGAGGCTTCCTGCTGCAGGCGGGAGGTTATAAAGGGTGGAGCTGGGCTGCGGCGGACCTCCTTGCGCTCGACCTTGCGCACGATGAAGGGCGCATTTTCGCAAGCGGCGACGATCTCGCGGGCCTTGGGCTCGAGCAGCTTGACGTCCTTGTTATCGATGCGATCGTCTTTGTAACTGTAAATCCGCGCTTTGAAGGGTGGCGGGCTCTTTGCCGCGAGGTTGGCGTCGAGCGTCCAGTACTCCTCCGGCCTGAATGCTTCCCGTTCGTTTTCGCGTTCGACAATAATCCGGAGCGCGACCGACTGGACTCGTCCCGCACTGATACCGCGCTTGACCTTATCCCAGAGCAGGGGGCTTACCTGATAGCCAACCAGGCGATCGAGCACGCGGCGCGCCTGCTGCGCATCGAAGAGGTCGTGGTTAAGCTCCGAGGGATTAGCTACGGCCTGCCTGATCGCCTTTTCGGTGATCTCGTGGAGCAGGACGCGATGGATGGCGCCGTCAACCTTGCCGAGCTGTTCGGCAAGATGCCACGCGATAGCCTCGCCCTCACGATCGGGGTCGGTGGCGAGGTAGATATTCTTTTTATTCCTGGCGGCGTCGCGGATTCCCTGGATAATCTTCGCCTTGCCGGGGATCACCTGGTAATCGGGCTTGAAACCGCCTTTGATATCGACCCCCAGTTCGCTCTTCGGCAGGTCCACCACATGGCCCACCGACGGAGTGACCTGGAAGTCCGAACCCAAGTACCGCTTTATGGTTTTCGCCTTAGCCGGTGATTCAACAATTATTAGATTCTTTGCCACCCGCGAGCCCCCTACTCTGCTCGTGTTTTTCGCAGCGCGTACAACGAGGGTCTAGACTAATGAGAAAAGTTTACCCGGATGCTGCGTCACGAGGCCCCTCAGCTCAAGGTCCAACAACAATTTAAGCACTGTCGGTGCACTGAGTCCCGATCCTTCGATGATCGAGTCGACGTGAAGCTTATCAGCGTTTTTGAGGTAATATAAGATAGTTTGAACTTCAGTTGACTCGCGATCTGAGGCGTTATGGGTCAGGGAATCGGCTCCCGCCGTGCCGCCATTCGATTCCACCGATGCGGATTTTGGAATGGCTTCGCCTAACTGTGGCGCCAACTCCTCGATAACGTCCTCGACACATTCAACCAGACGCGCCCCTTCCTTGAGAAGACGATTGCTCCCGCGCGTCTTGCCGGTCAAGGGGCTACCGGGAATGGCGAAAACCTGGCGATCCTGTTCGAGCGCCATGCGCGCCGTGATAAGTGAGCCGCTTTTCTCGGCCGCTTCGACGATTACGACACCCAGGCAAAGTCCCGAGATTAGCCGATTGCGGGTCGGAAAATTTTCGGCGATAGGTGGCGTTCCGACGGCAAGCTCCGAAAGCAGCGCGCCACCGCCCGCGATGATAGTCTCCGCCAAGCTGCGGTTTTCAGCCGGGTAGATAACGTCGATGCCGCATCCGAACACGGCGACCGTCCGGCCACCCGCATGGAGCGCTCCCTGGTGCGCCTCGGAGTCGATACCGCGCGCCAGACCGCTCACGACCGTGAAGCCCTTGGCGGCGAGTTCGAGTCCCATCCTCTGCGCCATCCGGCGTCCCGCATCGCTGGCAGCGCGCGCTCCGACGACGGCTACGCATTTCGGGTCGTTGGGCGTCAGCGTACCGCGCACGAAGATGTACGGTGGTGGGTCAGGTATGTGACGGAGGTTCACGGGATAATCGGGATCTGGCCACTTCACGAGGCGGGCGCCCAGACGCGGCAACTCGCACAGTTCCTTTTCGAGCGGATCAAAATCGTGGAATTCGGCGATATTGTGTGCGGTCGGGCGGGGGATCCCGGTCTGCACGAGTTGCTCTTCAGGAGCGGCGAAGACCTGCTCTGCCGTCTTGAAGCGATCGAGCAACAGACGGCATATGCGCGGGCCGACGCCGTATACGCGTCTTAGTGCAAGCCAGTATGCGTCGGGGGTTGGAGCCATCGAGGACACCAAGTGAGCGGAGCGCGAATCGAATCGCGGTTCGACCAAGCGACCGGAGATTTTGCGTTTATACCTGCAAAGCGTTACGCGCAGGGCGACTGGATGAGAGCCAATCGCGCCCTTGAACAACTTCCTTATGGTTCAATAAGCATTTCAGAGTTGTGATTATGCGCACCTCGCAGAGTCGTTTGCTCGGCTCCGCTGCGCTCCGCCTGATGGTCAGAGGTCCGCAATCCGCTGTTTACAGCAGCGGGCGGCTTATCTTGACCCGCCTGGACGGATCAAATAGTTAAAACACGATTAGTTTGTTTTGTCTTCTGGCCATCGAACCAGTCGCTTGCACAATCAACAAGAAAAGAGAGAACGCATGGATGGGGGTGGGGGAGAACACACACCGATGGAACGTACTCAGATGGACCTGAGCGGGAGCTCGCCGAGCGAGAAGCTGATTCTGATCTTCAGCTTTTACCGCGACGCGGAATTACGCGGAGCCCGCCTACTCTTCAACCTGCTCGGACATCTCAAGGATGGCGATTCACAGCTCAAAATGGCGAAGCATCTTGCGGACGAGACGCGGCATGCGTGGCTCTGGACGCGGCGCATTGCAGATCTCGGCGGCGCGCCGATAGCGATTCCCGACGGCTACCAGCGCCGACTCGGTCTTAGGACGGGGGTGCCGAAAACCCTCGTCGAGTTGCTCGCGCTTACGGTGGTCGTCGAGGAGCGCGCACAGAGCCGGTACATGGCTCACGCAGCGTTGCCTAACGTAGACGAAGCGACGCGCGAGGTGCTCAAGGCCGTCACCGAGGACGAAACCTGGCACCTGTCATGGATCGAGAAGAAGATGCGCGAGATCGCTCGCAATGAGGGTTCGGAGCGGGATGCGGATAGGGCGCTCGAGCGTTATCGCGAAATCGATCGTGAAGTTTACGCCACCCTAGCCGCCGACGAAGCCATGCTGATGCGCTCGTAGGCGGTGCTCTTTCACTGAACAAAATCGCGGTTCAGCGTCGCCTCGCGAGTGATCCCTGGCAGGGTCGGCTTAAGGCAGTTTCTTGCCGGCCGTCGCCAGCGCACCATTGAGCTCAGACCTCATCGACTCGGCCGCGTCGGCGGCAGCTTGCGCCGGGGTCAGTTCGGGGCGCTTCAGGTAGGCGTACATCAGGCTGCGGCTGGCGTTGACGATTGCACCCATGCCGTCGGCGCGGGCAGCAACAACCGCATCGTTGGCAGCGGCGCCTTGCGCACCGTAGCCGGGCACCAGGATTACAGCGTTAGGCATCAGATCACGCGCTCGCCGCGCATGTTCGGGATAAGTTGCGCCAATCACCGCGCCTACCGCGGTCAGGTCGTGTGCACCGATAAAGTCGCTGCCCCATCCATGCAC
>WNFT01004446.1_pt1 | contig 12228 bp, 5 predicted proteins | sample 5400191 | NCBI WGS metagenome assembly WNFT01 (sample SAMN13153359, study PRJNA577476) | soil metagenome | isolation source: 80 cm saprolite under Madrone tree | place: USA:California | collected 2016-06-14
CCGGAGTGTGAATTCCGATGATGCCGAAAGGCGTTGAGCACTCGGTAAGTAATGCCGAAACCAACAACATCACCGGAGTGTGAATTCCGATGATGCCGAAAGGCGTTGAGCACATCTCGCCCGCAACGTCAGCCGAAACGGATAGTTGGTGTGAATTCCGATGATGCCGAAAGGCGTTGAGCACAAAACCAATCGAGCCGGCAATGTTGTCATTCACCGGTGTGAATTCCGATGATGCCGAAAGGCGTTGAGCACGGAGATAAGACTTACATCCATAATCAAATTCAGGGTGTGAATTCCGATGATGCCGAAAGGCGTTGAGCACCCTATCGAGCAGGGATAGCGGCTAGAGCAGGGGCAGGTGTGAATTCCGATGATGCCGAAAGGCGTTGAGCACAAACTAGATTCTTTTTGTAAGGTCAATGGCCCTTGGTGTGAATTCCGATGATGCCGAAAGGCGTTGAGCACCGATTGACGCGCTGCTTACAAGTCCGGCTCGAAAAGTGTGAATTCCGATGATGCCGAAAGGCGTTGAGCACCCGCATATCGAGAACGGATCGTCGCAGGTTCAGTGGGTGTGAATTCCGATGATGCCGAAAGGCGTTGAGCACCTGAATTATATAAAATGATGTTCAACGTCCCTCCGTGTGAATTCCGATGATGCCGAAAGGCGTTGAGCACCCAAGCCTCCACAGCCAAAGTAATGCTTCGTCCGTTGTGTGAATTCCGATGATGCCGAAAGGCGTTGAGCACAAAATATGCGAGCCGATGTTCGGTCCTATCCAGTTGTGTGAATTCCGATGATGCCGAAAGGCGTTGAGCACCTACTATTGCGCTTTATCTCCTAGATTTAACAGTAGTGTGAATTCCGATGATGCCGAAAGGCGTTGAGCACAAAAGCAACTGCTTGCGCGCGGCAAAGCCGCGCGGTGCTCAACGCCTTTCGGCATCATCGTCAATAGGGCCGTCTTGTCTCAGTTTTGTGTCTACCCTTTTGAAGTCTTTCGTGTGGCACAACTTCCTAATCCGTCATCCGCGCAGTTTGTTCGAAACCGTCCTTGTCTGATTTTCCAAAAACTGCTCCGCCCTTTTTAGAGAAACGAGGCTCATTTGGCCCAGCGTTGCGTGATGTAGTCTACGGATTCACGGGTCCCGAGTTCTTGAGTGGCGTTTCCAGTCCGCACGTAGAATCGCGTCTGCTGACCCTCCTGAATGTATACTGGTCGTGAGCTTCGGTTAATGCGAACCACGCAGATTTCCTGTCCATTGGCAGGCTGAAAAGAAACTGAAAGACAGGCGCAACTATCTTTACCCATGCTTGACGAGACGAGATTGACCAAAAACTGTTGATAGCCATCTCGGTCAGGTCTTTTCGAAAGCGTCTTGTAGTCCTTCTCCAGACCAAGCACATTACCGTCATCATCAATGCCGACAATCAGAATGCCTCCATTTGCGTTCAGGAATCCTGCGATTGTCTTGGCTATCGCAGCTTCAATTATCTTGTTCTGCTTTCCTTCTCGATAATCCCAGCGAGCGGCTGACTTGAACTCGACTTCTTCATTCTCGCCTTCAGCGATTAGCTTATCGATATCTACCACATCGACGGATTGCTGGTCCGTTGCAATAAAGTCATTGATTGCGCTTGCTAGTGCAGCGCGGCGGTACTCCAGAAATTGCGGGTACGCATCAATGCTCCACAAGGATTGATCAGTGGGCACGCAGTGGAGGGCTAAGGCAGCCGCTCCTTGCTCATCGACAATCTTCAGTAGGTACTCACCGGGCGGCTTTGAGCCGATGCTGCGGTTCGTCCCACCGGTAACAAAAGCCATATTCGCTATCTCGTTGATTTCGCTTTTGCTGTAGCCAGCTTTTCTCAAGACCGCTTTTGGGAAGACGTGGTGATGTTCTATAAAGTGGAAACGGCCCTGGTGAGTCAATGATAATGCGAGGCGAGTACGCCAGTCCTTTGCACCGCGAGCTTTTAGCGCCAAATAGGCAGTGGAGAATAGGGCACTTCGCTGGCCGCGACCCTTGAAGTCATTAGCCAGAATATCGAATCTTCCAAGTTGCTGTTTGAGAAGTTCAAGAAGTTCACCAGGTGTGCTGCCTCTGCCAATAATATTCAAGTCAACGTCAAGCGTTGTTTCTGAAGAGCCACTATAGTGGCCGCGAGCGTTCGCTATATACAGCCAGCGTCTAAGTTCAGATTCATTGAAAGGGGTCAGTTGATAATTCTGACGCATCGCATAGAAGCCGACGGCTATTACAAACAGTGGTGACGACAGCAAACTCTCATCCTCGATACCGGCATTTGCTCGAAGAAAACTAACTGCAAACCTAATCCCTTTCTTTGCCTCTTCCCAACCAGCCTTTAGCCGTTGCACAGGAATCGTGCCAACAGTCTTGAATCGACTCTGGCCAGTAGTAAAGACAACGAGTGCGCGAACAAGTAAACCCAAATCAAGCGTAAACCATTTTTCCTCGCACTCCTCCTGGAATTGCTCGAAGAGCTTAAGTGAGTCTTGCCATCGGGAAGTTATTTGTGCGAGTGCCAGATCCGATCCCCTTAACTTAATTCCCAGGGAGTTCACTCTTACGAAGATCTCCGCCACCTCCTCGTATGAGAGTTCCTTATCAAGAACATGCATGACATACGGGTAATCGCGTATCTTGCGCACCGCTTGCAAACGCTTGGAGTACTTGTCGAATAGCGGATCATCAAACGAGTTCACCAGTCCTTTGAGTATTTGCGCGTCGGATTTGTCCTCGCCAAAAATGTCCGAAACCTTGACCCAATGTGGATCAGCGGACAACGATCTGCTTCCCGCCACAACGAACGTCCTAAGCTTAAGTCTCTCTTGAATATTCGGACCCGTCTCCTCCTCGTCAGCTTCAGTTTCGTTATCTTCGCCTGCCGCGTCGTCTTCCACTTCTAAGACTTCAACGGGCGGTCCTTCCGGGTGATCCAAATTGAAGAGGATATCAATCGGTCTTTTTCGTCCCCTTACCGAGACGGACGTTCCACGAAGAATCGCCGAGAGCGATGTTAAGCGTTGCTGTCCATCAAGGAGCAATTTGTGACCCTTGAACGGGCTAGCGCCTTGCTCGACTGCAAGATCACGACTTGGCATTTCACGATCAGTCTCCCAAACGAGGATCGTACCGGACGGATACCCCCGATACAGCGAGTCAAGCAAGTCACGAACTCTCGTGGCGGGCCAAACATAACGTCGTTGCATTTCTGGCAGGCGTAATTCGCCGTCTTTAATCATTGCAACGAGACTACCGACTGTAGTGTCAATCTTGGGCATGGTAGGCGCTCCTTAGTAATCGCCTTTTAGGCTCGTATTATTGCGTAATCCTGTACAGAGCTATTTGATCCTGAAACCATTTATCCTTCATGAGTGCTCTCCGCAGTCCGGTGTCCGTCTGTTTTGGTGCCATAACGATATACGTTAGTGCTTGCCGAAGCTGGCTTGGATCGAGCGACTTCAAATGATCCGTAGCCCCTGTAATGAAAGCACCCTTGTCGAACCCCGCAAAATGTGATGGAAGGTCTGTCCAAGTCACAAACTGCATCTTTTTCTTCAGAGCCCAAGCCCGGATATCTTGTATGCTCTGCTCATCTCGCCCGCACTCGCTTCCATCATCAAGGTTAACGAAGCCAATATTTTCAAGAGTTGTTCCCTCTCGACTTCGAAGATCGCATACTGCATCTCTCGGATCTTTCCGCTTGCTCATTGCATAGAGTGTCTCAACCGGACTGCCTCGCTCTCGATCTATCACAAGAGTGAGAGCGTTCGCACGCGACTTTGACTTTCGCGAAAACTCTATTGGAAGTACAGGCCCTCCAGAGTTCCAAGACACTAGATGTCTGTCAAACTCAGGCCTTTCTTCCCACACTAAAGATCCCCAGCCGAGAATCGCGATGTTTTGCATTTGGGACCTCTTTGTTGCGTCACGAATCTGTCGACAACCCGTTGGTATAATTCAACATCACATTTCAAAAATCTGCCTTAAGTTGTTTTCTCTACCAAACTCTTCTCGTGCTCGATAGAAATCAATCATCGGAATGCCCTTGCAGCCTTGTCTAACCGAGCTTACAAACTTTTCGAGTCCATAACAGTTCTCAAATTCAAAAAAGTCCTCTTGCTCGCCGCTTGGACCGACAAGAATCAAATGCCAGTGAGTCTGCGAAGCGAGGTCCGCGTAAAGCTGTATCTGGACTTCTTCCGTCGGATTTAGGTACATATCGTAGGCTACTACATAATCTTTTGGATTCTGCGGGTCCTGAATCCAGAAAAGCAGGAAACCAAGTGGTCCATACTCGTTTCGGACGAGTCCAGTTTTCACAAAGAGTCGAAAGGGTTTCGTTGCTTTGAGTGTATTCATGAAGTCAGTTCGATCACGAAGGATCAAAACGACCTCCCGCCCGATATCTGGCTCGAGTACGACATAGAACGGCATCAACCCGTCGAATTGGTTTAAGACTGGCCCGAAATCAGGAATGTCGAACCGAGTCGATCCATGTCTCCACTTGTTTTGAAGCATTACCAAGGTCTAATCAATCGAGCATTGAATTGTTTCGTCGTTCAGCTTCACCGAGGGCTTCGTTAATTCGGGCAATAAAGTCTTCTGCCTCTTTCTTCGAGTGGAAAAATATGCGAACTTCAGATCGCGCCATCATGAATTCAATCGGAGCCGCAACTGACTCGACTGGAGTGCGGCTGTATCCGGCGTCCAGAACAAACGTTCGTTTCTTGACGTCGAACCAGAGTCCGGAAACCGATAGCTCGCCCACAAGAGCCAAAGCCGTCTGGTCATAAACCTTGATGTTCATGAACTATCTCGGAATCCAAATGGGTCACGGCCATCGTAGCTTGCAATACTCAACAGTCTCTCTGGCATTGAGCTGTCGGGTCGAATTACCAGCGCGGATGAAAAGATGTTCGCCGTTTGCGTCTTTCACGAAGACAGGTTTGGGCGAAGACTTAGCTGCGATCTTCGCCATGTCTTTGCCGTCGAGTTCGTGAATGCTAATCGAGATCAGTGCTGAAGTGTCTTTGCCGAAGTTTGTCAGAAGCAACGTCGTGAGAAAGTTTTCGTAGGCATCTCGCGAATCTTTTTTGCCGAAGAGTCTGTAGTCCTGAGCGAGACCAATAACATTGCGCTCATCATCAACGCCGATAAGTAGATTACCGCCGTCTGTATTCAGCAGGGCGGCGACCGTTTTGACGACCACATCCTCTATCGCCTTGTTCTGCTTGTTCTGTTTGAAATCCCACCGAGCCGAAGACTTGAATTCGAGTGTGTTACTTTCGCCTTTGGCGATCAGCACGGCGATCTCCTGATCGCCGGGTTTCGGCGCAAGCTCGCGATAAGCATCTAGCGCCGCGTCTTTGACCGACTGCTCGACGAGCGGAAACGTTGAGAGGATATGAGTGAACTCTTCTTCCGTGAGGCTATAAAGGTGAGCAATCATGCCGTCGAGTTCAGCACGCAGACGCGCCCGGTCTATCCGATCTGTCACGCCGTCTTCGTGATCTCGCAAGCCCACTTCTCGCGCAAGGTCATTAAATTCCTTTGTCGTGCAAATGAGTTTTGCTGCCCGTTCGATGATAGGTACGAATCCAGAATCTAGTTTAGTCAAACGTGGCATGGGAAGCTGGTACACATAAAACATATTGCAGTGAGAAGTCACTTTTTGTCGGATGATCGCGTCGCAGCAAAAGCTATTAAGAGCACTGATTACGAACAGCAATTCACCGAGGTCGGAAAAGTGTTTCGATAACACTATTGTATTTCCCGCAAACACATTCGAAGGTAGCATGCTAGCTATCATCGTTCTCTCATTTGTGCTTGAGGCTACGTCTCGAAACCCTAAGCGGAAGCTTTGGTAGGCGAGCTTTTGGCCTTCGTCCTTCACATTGCGACCAAGAAGAGCCTTCCGGCCCTCTTTTTCAACAATCCAATACTTAGGTTCGCCCCAACTATGTGAGAATTGATGAATCATTTTCCCCTCATAAAGGGGCAAGGATCCAATTTTCTCCGTGGTCTTGAACAAATGTCGGTCGTCAGTCAGATGAAATTCTCTCGTTAGCGACAGATTCCACGCACCATCAATTCTCTCACCTAAGAGTGGGAACTTAAGCATTTTCTCAACTATTTTGAGATCGATCTCGTGCTTGAATTCCATGACTGAGTTGGAGTCAGGCGAAATACGGCGAACAAGGTCAACCGAGATATTGATAGCCCCTTCTTTTGGGAAGACCTCCAACTCTTCAACCTCGTGACGCATAAACGCCGCTGGGAAAACTTTAGTCACCGCCCCCTTTTGAAAGGTTAGGACGACAAACTTGAAACTTCGGTGTACACCTTCAAAGACTTCCTTGCGGTTCTCGATACAAAACAACCCGGTGATTTGAGTCTTGTTAAAAAGAAGCTGGCGAAGCTGCGTAGTACCGAGATCAGTATAAATTCCACTTGGTAGAACGATTCCGCATTCGCCGCCGCGCCTAAGAAGGTTGAAGCATTGTTCCGTGAAGAGCTTGAATAAGTTTATGTCGGTTCCTTGCTTCTTGCCGCCGACGACTGCGATCTGATTCGCATATTGTGATGCTCCCCGAAAATACGAATTCGCGTGCCAAAAGCGACTCTGATATTCGAGCCACGCTGAACGAACATCCTCGTCTTGTAAGAGCCTGCTCTGCTGTTTCTCGAACTCTTTAACTGCCATCTTTTTCTTGGTTACGAGTTCTGAATGCTCAGCAAAAAATTCTCTTGCGTAAGGCTTGAAAACCTCCCATGGCGGGTTCGTAATAATCGCGTCAAACCCTTCCCGCTTGTTGATGATCTCGTCGAATTCATAACCCCAGTGAAATGGCTCAAGGGCCTCGATGTCTTTAATAGTCAAGGCTCGCTTTGTTAATTTACCCTCCTTCTTTTTCTTGTCATCCCAGGTTGCTTGCTCGAACTTGATCCCGAGCTTCTGAAATTCGGAAAGGAGAATCTCGTCGAGTGTCTCGATGGCTTCCTGTTTCTTCGTTTCGATATCATCGCGCAAGGACGACAGGTCGTCAGTGTAGGTTCCAGTGTGACGATAGAGATCAATCAGCCGGTTTTTCTCAGCTAGCAACTCGCGATAGCTCTTTCGGAACAGATTTCCCTGCGCTTGGCGCGCGTCAAAGTCCTTGTCATCAACATGCATTAGGCCGATCAACGAGTTGCCCTTCAGGATGTTGAAGTCGATGTTCGGCAAAGGCTCAAGGTGATCTACCGTCTCTGCGGAGGCCACCAGGGCAAGGAAGAGACGAAGGCGTGCGATCTCGGTTGCTTCGTCCATGATATCCACACCGTAAAGGTTATCGGTGATAATGCGTTTCTTAATGAAGTAAGCAACCGATGGATGTTCTTTATGAGCACGGCGCAACCATTCGGAAAGATTGCGGTCATTCAAGAACTGAATCTTGCCAATGACGGCGGCGTAGATGTTGACCAATGTCTTCATGGCCGCAACGAGAAACGCGCCAGAACCGCACGCCGGATCGAGCAAGCTAAGCGTGGGCAGGATGTCATTGAGCAGCTCACGACAAAGCTGAGCATCAAGATTAAGCAACAGCTCAGACATGGAGTCGAAAGAGCGCGGTTGCATTAACCCTTCAATGCCTGGCGAATTGATCCTATCTAGAATCAGTCGGTAGATGGTTTGCTCGCAGAGGTATTCGGTGATTTCCGGGCGCGTGTAGTAAGCGCCGAACGCTTTCTGATTGATGTATTTTTCAAAGATGTAGCCGAGCACATCAGGGTTGATCTCGTTGTCTTCACCGCCCGGCGTGTCGTTTAGATTCCACGAGTAGGACTGAAAAAGCTTCAGTAGATTCTCAAATGCTTTGTCAGGAATGCGAATGTCGGCGTTTTCGAGTTCGACTCGATGCGGCAGGAACAAACCACCGTTAAGATATTTGATTTTGCCGAGCAGCTTCTTCGCTTCAGGACTGCGGTCTTCTTCGGGCTTGGCAAAACCCTCGAAGAAGAGGGGCTTGAGAAACTTGTCGTAGTATTGGTCCTTACTGAATTGTTTCTTACACTCGTCCAGTTTCGCGTTCAAGTATGCGTGGTTGCCATCGTCGATGAATCCCTTACGCTGAAGGAAATAAATGAACATTAGCCGATTGAGGAGTACTGATGCGTACCAGCGGCGCTGACGCTCATCCGCAATACCTTTGATCAAGTCGAGAAACGCGAGACGCTCGTCATCGTATTCGCGGAAGAATTTCTTGGTCACGCGCTGTACATCGAGGGCGTCCTTGAGGCGCTTCGCGACACTCACAACAGGAACGTTGCCAGCCTCGTCAAACTCGCTTATGTCAAAGACCATCGAACTGAGCTTGCTGAGAAAGAGATCGCCGGGCTGACCCTTAACGTAGAGATGCTCGCGGGGTCGAAGCTTACCGTCTTCACGCTTGACCCAGTACCAAAGACTCTGCGTCCGTTGGCCGTCAATGAAGATGAGAAGGTTTTCGTGATGAAGCTTCGATACTTCCTTATGAATTGCTGCAAGGGCCTTGGCCCCTGGAATCTTGCCGTCGGATGAGGTTATTTCGAGAACGACGACGCCGGAGAGTTGTGCGATTTGTCTGCGCTGGAATTTGTCCCCTTTGCAGTCAAAGGGAATTGCCTGGCGATTGGTTGGTTGCGACCAGCCCAGCTCTTCGACAAAGAGCTTGCCAAAGTCGAAGGCCTGCAAGAGGTCGCGCGCTTTTTGTACGTCAAGCTTTGCCATGGTTCTATCGCTATTGGCTAGTTAGACCCATCGAGCAAATTATCTGAGGCTCCCCGTTCTGTTCTTGTTCATGAATATTGCAGAGCTTGTCTTCTTCACGGAGCGCGACAACCAGTTGAGCAAGTTGCTCATCAGTGACGCCGATGCGAAGCTGACGGTTGAGCGAATCCGTTGCTGACTGCAATAACGGATAACGGAAAATCTCATCAATGGCCTTTATTAGTTCCTGCGATTCGAAAATTGTTCCCTTGATGTCTTCGGTGTAGCGCTTCAGTCGCGTATAAGTGCGGAAGCGCGCGCCAGAAGGGCGCCCGAGCTGACCGCCAATCGATTTCTCTTCTTTCAGAATGAACTCAACCGCGCTGCGTACCAGCGAGTGATGGTCGGCGCGGCGCGGAAGTGGCTTAGCGTTCGGGAGACATTCTGCGGCCTTCAGAATCTGAAACTGCGACTCAGTGATGCTTTCACCCTGCGCATTCATCCACACCAGGGCGTCGTTATCGTTCGCTGTGCGCAGGTAAACAAGAACACCCTGTGATGAACCTGTTCCGTTTGTCTTCTGTAATTGTTTTGTCGAGTAGACGACATCAGGAAGCGACTCGATGGTCTTACGTAATGACGGATCATCAGTTATGGCGTTCTTCCAAATCTGATAGGCGTATGAGGCGAGATCGACTTCGGTATCCGCTTCACCGTCCATGATGCCGGCCTTCTCAGTGAAAAGGTTGCGAATAGTTTGATCGTTACGATCATCCTCGAAGAACGCTTCGTCTGTTCCGACAACCTCAGCATTCTCAGCCAGTCGCTGACGGACGCGCGCGCGCAGACGAATGATTCGCTCAACGCCTTCGGCTGGCAGGAAGGAATAGCAAAGAATATTTTCTGATTTCTGGCCAATGCGATCGACGCGACCTGCTCTTTGAACCAAACGAATTATCGCCCAGGGTAAGTCGTAGTTAACGACGATGAAACCATCTTGAAGATTCTGGCCCTCACTCAATATGTCAGTCGCCACAAGCACGCGGAGTTCTTCATCCTGGCTGACTTGAGCGCGCTTGTTGTTGCTTACCGGACTGAATTGCCAAGCCGCCATTGTGGGATCAGCAGAAGCGCCCGTTACACCTTCAATCCTCAATACACCTTTTGACCTAAGTTGTGATTCCAAGTAGTGAACGGTATCGGCAAACTGCGAGAAGACGATAACCTTTTCGTTCGGATGCTGTTTCACAATGAGCTTGTAAAGATGGGCGAGCTTGGCATCGCGGTTTGGGTTCCAAGCTCCAGCTTTCCTCAAGACCTGCATTAGGGCGGCTGCATCACTGATCAGCTCGTCCTTGAGAGAATCGACAAACAGATCCGACCGCAACCACTTGAAACGGCTCTTCAACTCGGTTGTGTATGTTTCGTAGAGCGTAGCCGCCCGGCTCTTGAAACCAGCTTCTGTATCTGGCAAGGCTTCTTCGAATTCTCGCCGATTGTTCCCGTCGTCTTCTTCACCATTGAAGAGAGGCGAATGGAATAATTCGTCGGCGTCTTCATCAGTGCTGCGCGTGTCAAGTGCCGCGATGTCTTGAGTACCGATTGGCAGCGGCTTCTTATTCTCAATCGCGTATAGAAAAACAAAGTTGCGGAGGATGTGACGCTCGACGGAGAGCAAGAACGCTTCGCCACTGCTTTCAAGACGTTTGAAAAGGTTCGTGCGACAGAAGCCCATCAATCGGCGGCCCGCACGTGAAAGGTTGCGAATAATCTCAGCCTCCGGCTGGGTAGGCAGAGGATCTGGATCAGCTGCAATCTTATTTCCAAGCCCGTACCTTGGCAGCTTCAGCTCGTTGATCGTCTGAACGACGTCATCCGCATAGAGCCGCGCATACTGATCATCAGGGTCAGCGTCATCAATCTTAAATTTGACAGTCTTCGGAACCCTGGTTGGGAAATAGGAACGGGTGCCGTCATCAAACGTCAGATATTTCCGCCCATTAGTAGTATCGGTCTCCGCGTAGTTGTCCTGAATGAAAGTCCGCGTTCGACGGACCATGTAAAGCCGCATCAGTTCGCGCCAATCATCCGGGAAATCACTTTTTTCGAAGGCGGCAAGAGAATCGAGCGCGCATTGATGTTCGGCAACAAACTCGTCCAATCCCTTTCGGCGAAGCTCTTGCTCAGGCCGGATGCCAAGGTGCTTGTCATCGGGGACGAATAGGCGCAGCTGATTTGATAAATCAAGGTAGGTCTTGTTGTAAGGCGTCGCAGAGAGCAGTATGCACTTGCTTTCGTTCTTGTGGATGTATTCCTGGAGGGCGCGATAAATCTTGCCTTCGCGATTTCGTAAGTTGTGACTCTCATCGATTAGCACCAAACGATAGCGACGCAGGTCTTCTAACGTCTTTCTTGCGCGCGTAATCGACAGGACGCGAGCGCGCATTCGGTATTGCTCTCGATAGTCCTCCCACATCTTGACCAGATTCTTCGGACAGATTATGAGTGTTTCGAGGTCATGATCCTCTTCAAAAATGCGAGCCACGGCGGTCGCCATTAGTGTCTTACCAAGGCCGACCACATCGCCGATCAACACTCCGCCCCGCTTGTTCAAATGGTGAGCCGCAATTTTCACTGCGGCTTTTTGGAATTCGAACAGCTTATTGCCGAAGTCGCGCGGAATTTTGAATTCTGCCAAACCAGCGCGTGCCTCTTGAGAGAGGTGGTATGCCATCTTGACGTAGATGTGATAGGGCGGGATTAGCTCCTCGCGAGCCCAACTCTCTTCAATGATCTGAACTAGTTCGTCAGAGATATCGAGGCACCACTTGTCATTCCAACGGTCCTCGAACCACTTCGCCAGCTTTTCGCATGCGTCGTGATCCAATACGTCCACGTTAAGTTCGCCCTGTTGTGCAAGGCCAGCAAAAGTGAGGTTGCTGCTTCCGACAAAGCCGATCGATGGATTCACGGGATCGGGACGAAAGAGTAAATACAGCTTCGCATGTAAAGGATGTCGCAGGAAGAGCTTTACGCAGACCTTCTTGTCTTTTATTTGACGCGCCAGACGGCGCAGCCCTTTTTCGTCTTCGTCGGTTGGAACACCAACTGTGAGTTGAGCGCGAAATTCTTCTGCTAGCGTCTTCCTTAGCCGAATAGCTGTCTGGTTATCGATGCCACTGTTCCGGTGGACCAAACTTAACGCGTCTCGGAGTTCATCATTTGGTGACCGATGCATACCAACAAGCAACCGGCAGCAGTTTCCGTCACCGCCAGGCCAACGCTCCACGAATGAATCGATCTGCTTCCACCCGCGCAGATTGAAATAGCCCACGCTAAAATCCGCGCGGTCGGAAACCTCAAGCGTTTCACGCAGCGTTGGCAGAAGTTGCTTATCGATATTGTCGAAGATTCTAGGCATGTAGGGGAAACGATCTCCGAGCGCACACGTCTTTACAAGAAACCCT
>WNFT01013377.1_pt1 | contig 12228 bp, 12 predicted proteins | sample 5400191 | NCBI WGS metagenome assembly WNFT01 (sample SAMN13153359, study PRJNA577476) | soil metagenome | isolation source: 80 cm saprolite under Madrone tree | place: USA:California | collected 2016-06-14
TTCATCAGGCGGGCTCCATTTCCGGCTTGCCCTTGAGCGTTGGCCGCAACCGTCTGGGCGGATTGCAATTTGCCCTCCGCCAGTTGCTGGACCATCGCCTTCAGTTCCTCGATGGTCTTTCGCTGCGCCGCGACCTCGCTGCGCAACTGGCTGACCTCCTCCTCGGTTGCCACCGTAGAGGGTGATGCGCCAGTCTTGTCGGCAGGTTCTGTGCTTTGGGCATGGACGAGCGAACCCGGCGCTAGGAAAACGAACAAAAGCACGACAAACTTTGTCATCGAGCGCATGTGTTTCCTCTCCCAGATAATTTGCAAGACCGGCCTGCCCTCGAGGCATGGAGACACGCACGTCACGCCCGGCCTTATCGGCCCGGGCGACAAACCAAAGGAGCTCCAGAGCTGCTGCTGAATCACTGATCCGGCATGAAAAGCGGACCACTTCTACCGGGTCGCGGTTTACCATGTTTGCATGTATATTGTCAAGCAACTTTTTCCTCGGAGGCAGCTGACCGAGACCTCTGCTCACCATTGTCGCTGGTGTGTCGCTTCGCGGCATCTGGCTTTTCTGATACAAAAGTGCCAGCGACACGCTTGAGACGGAAGGCGGAGGAACGAAACGCTGATACGGCAATGCCAGAGCGCAGCCTCAAAATAGCCAGGTTTATCGGAGCAGCGCCTAGCGTCGCGTACTGTGACGTGTGCAGGTTAGCGTTCCGCACGCGGCGGGAGCTTTTGATGGACGCGGACAAAGCAAAGCAGCAAGTCCAATCCGATTTTGAGAAACATGAGTGCAGGCCAGAGCCTGGTGCGGTCGAGGATGCGTTGGATCACATCAGGTAAGCATGGGAAGGCATGACTGAACACGATCCTCGGCGGTATATGAACTATGGGCCTGCGGATTTGAATCCCCAGGAAGATCTTCCGCATGGATTTCTGGAATTTCTGGGGCCGTCCACCGACAATTCACTCCCCGGCAGCAGGATCGCCATTCGCCGATTTAACCTAGGTACAGACTTGAACTGGTATCACTGCAAACAACTTTCCGAAGAGAGTAACCATGAGCGCCGTAACACAAAATTCTGCAGGTAACGGGTTGCGTCCGCTGCAGCCGCCTCGCCGCTATCTGTTTGGGCCGGGACCAAGTATGGTTGCACCGCGCGTGTATGAAGCGTTGTCAAAGCCAATTGTCGGGCACCTGGATCCCTACTTTATCCAGGTGATGGGAGACATTCAGCAATTGCTCAAAATGGTTTTCGGCACACACGACGGCACCACGATCGTGATCTCCGGCACTGGGAGCGCCGGCATGGAAGCTGCGGTTGCAAACTTCGTTGAACCCGAAACGAAATTCGCTGTGTTCGCCAACGGCTACTTCTCCGACCGTCTCACCGAGATGGCGAAGCGCCAGGGTGCGGACGTCGTGCGGCTGGAGAAACCGTGGGGGGCAACTTTCACTGATCATGAGGGGGCAGAGTTCATCCACCGCGCAAAGCCGAAAGTGGTGGGCTTCGTTCACGCGGAGACCTCAACTGGAGCCTTGCAATCCGGACAAGCGATCTGTGCGGCCGCACACGATGCGGGCGCGCTGGTGATCGCGGATTGCGTCACATCACTCGGCGGATTCCCAGTGAATTTCGATCAGACCGGAATTGACGTCGCCTACAGCTGTACCCAAAAAGGATTAAGTTGCCCACCGGGATTGTCTCCCATTGCTATTTCGAAGCGGGCCATGGACTGGCTGGGCGCTCGGACCTCTCCCGTTCGAAGTTGGTATCTCGACCTTAAGCTGATCCACGATTACTCGACCGTCTCACACCGTTATCACCACACGGCCCCGGTTTCCATGTTCTATGCGTTACGCGAAGCACTTCTGGCGATCGCGGATGAGGGAATCGAGAGACGTTGGGAGCGGCATCGCCGTTCCCATAAATCCTTCGTCAGGGGCATAGAAGAGATGGGCCTGCGTATGCACGTTGCTGAAGAGCATCGAATTCCGACGCTCAACACCGTATGCGTTCCGGAAGGCGTTGACGAGGCCAGAGTGCGTCGGCGGCTCTTGGAGGAACACGACATCGAAATCGCGGGTGGCTTCGGGCCGCTCGCCGGCAAGGTTTTCCGCATCGGTGTGATGGGACCGTTGGCGACGGAAGAGAATGTAGGGTTCCTATTAGCGGAACTGACGAAGGCGCTGAGCGCCGAGGGCTATCGGCCCATAGACAAAGGCCGACCTGGCGCCTGCAATTAGCATGCGCCTGATTGTTCTCGCGATATCTCCCAATCTATTTCGCTTCATGAACAACAGACAGAATTGCGCAATCATCCAAAGAGCCTGCGTAGGGGCAACCACGAATGACCCTAAAGTCCGTACAGACGCTACTCGACGTTTTGCATTTTGCCGACAGCCACACCGCAGTGATCGTTCCCGAGCTCGGAATCCGGGTCACCTACGAATCTCTCCGGCAACAGGTTCTGGCCATGGCGGACGCTTTGGCTTCGGCCGGCATTCGTCCCGGAGATCGCGTGGCGATCGCATTACCGAACGGATTGCCGGCGATTGTGAGCTTCCTGGCTGCGTCCATCGCCGGAACCGCTGCCCCCTTGAATCCGGCGTACCCCTACGAGGAGTTCCTCTTTTTTCTCAGTGACACCAACGCCCGCGTTTTGCTTTGTCCTCTCATAGGCGCCGAATTCGCGCGCAGTGCAGCCGCCGATCGTAAGATCCCTATTTTATCGCTGGAAATGACCGACCAAGGCAACGTGCACTTGGCGGATGCTCCCACGGGAGCTTCTGCGACCGAGCCGGCGGCGGACGACATTGCCCTGATCCTGCATACCAGCGGAAGCACGGGGCGTCCGAAGCGTGTGCCCTTGCGCCATTTCAATCTGGCCGTTTCCTCGGCCAATATCGCAAACTCCTACGCGCTTTCTGAGGAAGACGTTTCCCTCTGCATCATGCCGCTGTTCCACATTCATGGTCTGATTGGTTCGACCATGGCTACCCTGCTCTCCGGCGGGACTCTGGTTGTCCCTACCAAATTCAACGCGCTTACTTTCTGGCGGACGGTCCGAGAACATGGCGTGAGCTGGTTTTCGGGAGTGCCCACGATGCATCAGCTTCTGCTGGCCCGTACTCACCGTAAGCCCGTAGAAGCCGCCTCTCTGCGCTTCATCCGTTCCTGCAGTGCGCCCTTTTCGCCGGAACTCATTCATAAGATCGAGGAAATTTTTGGCGTCCCATTCGTCGAGGCCTATGGAATGACCGAGGCTGCTCATCAGATGACCTCGAATCCGCTACCGCCGCGTCATCGCAAGCCAGGTTCTGTCGGCGTGGGCACGGGGCTTCGGGTCAGGATCATGGACAAACAAGGCAATTCTCTCGAAAACAATCAATGCGGGGAAATCGCGATCCAGGGCGCGAATGTGTTTCGTGGATACGAAAATAATCCGGAAGCCAACGCCCGCGCCTTCGTCAACGGATGGTTTCGCACGGGAGACCAAGGCTATCTCGACCAAGATTGTTACCTGCACCTGACGGGGCGCATTAAAGACATCATCATCCGCGGAGGCGAGAACATCGCGCCGCACGAAGTCGATGAGATTCTTCTGAGGCATCCCGCAGTCGCGGCGGCGGTCACGTTTGGCTGCGCCCATCCCACGCTGGGGGAAGAAGTGGCTGCGGCGGTGGTGTTGCACGAGCCCCGCGGCGCCACCGAATCGGCACTCATCAAGCACTGCCGTGAGCTGCTGGCAGAATACAAGTGTCCAAAGAAGATTTATCTGGTGAAAAGCATTCCCACCACCGCCACCGGAAAAATTCGCCGCCGCGCCGTCGCCGCTGCGCTCGTAGATGATCAACGTGGATAGCCGACTTGGGTGAGCAAAGATGAAATTCCTGATCGCTGGAGCGGGCGCAATCGGAGCCTACATCGGTGCGCGCATGGCGCAGGCAGGATTCGATGTCACGCTCTTCGCGCGCGGACCGCATCTTCGCGCCATGCAGGAACGCGGCGTGCAGGTGAAGAGCGTCGCGGGAGATTTCGAGGCGCGACCCAAAATCGCCGGCACGCTCGAAGAAGTGGGCCCGGTCGATGTCGTTTTTCTTGCAGCCAAGGCCCACAGCCTTCCCCAACTTGCACCGCAGCTCCACCCTGTGCTGGGACCTGACACCGTGGTCGTGAGCACACAGAACGGCGTCCCTTGGTGGTTTTTCCAGGGCTTCGGCGGCCCGTGGGAGGGTACACGTCTGGAGCGCGTCGATCCTGAAGGCCGAATTTCCGCGGCCATTGAAGGCCGTCGCGTGGTCGGCTCCATCGTCTATTTTTCGACCGAGATCACCGCGCCGGGAGTTGTCCAACACACCGAGGGCAATCGAATCTCCCTGGGCGAGCCCAACGGTGAGCGCTCGGATCGGTGCCGCCAAATTGCTCAGGCACTCGTTGCCTCGGGCTTACGTTGCCCCGTCACGGCGCACATCCGAAATGAGATTTGGGTCAAAATACTTGGCAACGTTGCTTTCAATCCCGTCAGCGCACTAACCGGAACCACACTGGTTCAGATGGCGCGTGATCCGGAAGTGTCGGTGTTGATCCGAAATATCATGCGGGAAGCAGAGTCCGTGACCACGCATTTGGGCCTGGAATTACCCGTCTCCATCGAACAGCGAATCGCAGGCGCCGAAAAGGTTGGTGAACACAAGACTTCCATGCTGCAAGATCTCGAAGCCGGACGGCCGCTCGAACTGGAAGCTGTGGTGGGCGCGGTGCTGGAATTGGGCGAACGTTTGAATCTTCCCATGCCTCACACGCGCGCTGTGTATGCTTGCACCAGGCTGCTGGTGGAGTCCCGACAACACAAAAAGACGGTTTGAGACGGAGTCCACTCGAGGAATGCTTCTGTCCCTTGTGTCCCGTTTTCTGTCCTATTGTTGAGGAAATCTGGTTGAGGGAATCTGCTCGCGCTGTCCGGAAATTTGTGTAAACTCCCGGAACGAAAGATGGGAAAAGATTTTTTCGCAGAACCGCACTCAACACTTGACAAAGTGAGTATAATCTCCTGGTCCACTTATCAGACCACTTGTAGGTGGTGAATGGCTGAAACCTTAAAGTCCGACTTCGACGTAATCCGCAGGAACAAAGTCTACGAGGAGGTCGCCCGTCAGATCGAGCGCCTCATCCTCAAAAAGCTACGCCCTGGCGACAAGCTCCCTTCGGAACGCGAACTCGCGGAGCTGTTAGGGGTCAGCCGCAGTTCCATCCGCGATGCTATTCGCAGCCTGGAACTCGTGGGCCTGGTTGAACCGCGCCAAGGCGCGGGGACTGTGGTTCGCGAAGTTTCGGCGGCTTCGTTCATTAACCCGTTGTCCAACGCCCTGGTGCACAAGCGGCAGTTAGTGAGCGAGCTTTTGGATTTCCGCAAGATGCTCGAGCCTCCGCTGGCGGCGCGTGCGGCCACGCACGCTTCCGCTGAAGAGATTGCTGAGATGGAAGAGATCCTCGAGCGCCAAGGCGAGAAGCTACGCCAGGGCGAAGCCGCGATGGAAGAGGATTCTGAATTCCACTACAGCGTGGCCATGGCATCGGAAAACAGCGTTGTCCTGAAAGTGCTGGACGTTCTGATGGACTTGCTGCGCGACACCCGTGAACGTTCCTTGCAAGTGGAAGGGCGCCCGCAAAAATCGCTGGCGGGTCACCGCCGCATTCTGGCGGCGATCAAGAAGCGCGACGCGGAAGCCGCGAAGGCTGCCATGCGCCGCCACATCGAGGACGTTGAGGAGATCGTACTGAATAAGCTCTAACATTTTCGTTTCCTGAAAACTTCGGAGGTTCTTACAATGGGCCGGCTATTCGCGATCGAAATTATCTATCGAGGAATTTTTCAAAAAACTCTGGCCACGCGGCTCAGCCGCTCGATTGTCCTGGCCGCCCATCAGGAAGGCAAGATGGGCATTTCGTTTGGGCGTTATGGCGACAGCCCCGAGCGAAACGGAATTCCGGCCAAGAATTTTGCCATCGTGGCCACGGATGAACAGACACTGCAAGAAGGAATGGCGAAGTACGAACCCAAGGAAGTCGACGTCACCATCGCCGTTGATGACACATTGTGCAAGGGAGTGGAGTCGTGGGCGTGGTATGGACTGCAGCCGGTCAATCGACTGCTGAAGCCCGGGGGCACTTTGATCGTTGCCTCTCGCGAGGGGCCAGAGGCAATCATTGCCATGGCACACCGCAAGGAGACGCCTTACAACCTGGCAATCGTAAAGGGCACGGTGAGCTTCTCGGGACTGTGGGTTTACAAGGATGACCATACCGACGTACGCATTCTCGGGGCGATCGCCAAGGTCCTACCCGACCTGTTCAGTCTGAAATCGGTGCAAAAAGTGATCATGGATCAGTGGCAGGATCCCGTCAAGGCTGAATCCGCGGCGCGGGCCTATGAGCGCATCAGCACTACTACGGTTCGGACTGATCAAGGCAATCCCGAAGTTCCCTACAAATTTGATTTTCCGAAGTGGCACGAAATGGGCGAAGGCATCGCCATTCCCAGCATTCCTGCCGGACGGAACATGGAAGATCCGGTGTCCCACGTCCACGGCGGATTTCAGCCCGACCGCAACCCAACCTTCAAGAAGTTCAGCACCCGAACCATGCGGCCTGTGGTGAACTTCGACACTTGCATCAAGTGCACTCTGTGCTGGCTGCACTGTCCTGACTCCTGCTTCGACGTAACTCCTGAGGGTCTGTATGACGCAAACATGCAGGCCTGTTGCGGTTGCGGCGTCTGCGAAGCGGTATGCCCGGTGAAAGAGTGCGTCACTATGGTGAATGAGACCGAGTTCGGCGACAACGCCAGCCAATGGGAAGCGTGGAGGAACGACAAAGAGGGCTACCAAGCCTGGCTTGCCAAAAAGATCGAGTCGCATCCCCAACGGTCCCACGGCTTCCGTTATCGTGGGCAGTATGAAGAGCAGGTCCCAGAAATGCTGGAGATCGCGCGCAAGGGATAGAACCATTCAGGAGGGAAGTTGTTATGGCGACACTAGCGGCTGTCGAAGAACCACGTAAGACCGAAGAAACAGCCCTTATCACCGGCAGCGAAGCCATTGCAGTCGCTTGCAAGCTGGCCGACGTCGACGTAATTACCGCCTACCCAATCCGCCCTTACGACACCGTGATGCAGTACGTCTGCAAGCTGGTGTCCAACGGGGAAATGGATTGCGAGTATATCGTGGCGGAAGGCGAACACTCCCAATTTGAAATCGTGAAGCATGCCTCGGCGGCTGGCGCGCGCGTGTTTTGCGGTTCCAGCGGCGTCGGTTGGATGTACGCCATGGAAGCGTTGACCGTAACTCCCGCCTTACGCATTCCGATGATAGCCATGGTGGGGAACCGCGCATTGGATGACCCGGGCGCGTTCGGGTCCGCGATCTAGGCTGGCAACTGGTATGGGTGGATAACGCGCAGGAAGCGCTGGACACTGCCCTGATTGCCTATCGCGTGGCGGAGGATCGGCGAATCTTCCTGCCTTGCGCGATTAGCTGCGACGGAGCGTTTCTGACCCATTCTCAGGCCCTGGTCAAGATCCCCTCGCAAGAGAAGGTAAACGAATTTCTGCCGCCCTACGACCGCGGCGACCTGCTCCTCCATCCTGATAACCCAATCACCGTGGCCCCGCAGGGCAACGAAGATTGGGTGATGGAGATTCGCCGGCAGAACTACGCGGCCATGGAACGGGCTCATGGCGTCATCGTAGAGGCCTATGCCGACTTCGAGCGCATCTTTGGACGCTCGTATGGCAATCCGTTCTTTGAAGAGTACATGACCGATGATGCGGATATCGTTCTCATGGGGATGGGAACGCTCTCGATCTCGGTAAAAGTTGCTATCCGGCAGATGCGCAAGGAAGGTAAGAAAGTCGGGTTTGTGCGCATGCGCTGGTTCCGGCCGTTTGCAGCCGAAGAATTGGCGAAGTCCCTGCAACGTTTTGAGGCGATTGGGGTCATCGACCGTGACTACTCTTTCGGATCGCCATATCTGGGAGGCGTGTTAGCCGGCGAGGTTCGACACGCGCTGTACCCAGGAGCCGGTAAGAAGCCGCCGGTGCTCGACTTTATTTGCGGTCTCGGTGGGCGCGAAGTAACCGTGCCTGATGTGCAAAAGATGGCCGACTCCGTCTACCACGCTGCGGATGGCAAAGTGCAGCCCCTAACTCAATGGATCGGATTGCGCGAGTAATCCGTTTCTTGCTGATGCTTTTTCAAGCGTCGGAAAAGTGAGGAATCATGTCTACCTACATTCAGATTGATCCGACCCAGAAGCTGGATCCTTTCAAAGCAGTCAAGAAGCTGCCCTTGGAGGAATATTTCACTTCTGGTCACAGGACATGCCAGGGCTGCGAGTCGGCGCTGGTGATGAAGATGATGGCCAAGGCCGCTGGCCCCAGGACGATTGTGCTGGGCAGCACCGGGTGCATGTACGTGGCCAACACCACTTATTACAGCACTTCGTGGGTGCTTCCGTGGATGCACACTCAACTGGGCAGCAGCGGATCGGCTGCACTGGGAACCGCCGCCGCTCTGAAAGCGCTTATGCGCAAAGGAAAGATGAAGAAAGAGCCCATTAATGTGATAGCGTTCTGCGGCGACGGCGGCGGAGCGGATATGGGCGTGGGGGCAATCTCGGCCACTCTTACTCATCCCGATTACAACTGCCTCATCCTGATGTACGACAACGAGTCGTACGCCAACACCGACATTCAGCTTTCGGGCAGCACTCCCTGGGGTGCCAACACCACGTTTAGTACTCCCGGCAAGGTGAAAAGAATCATGCATCGCCGCTGGAAGAAGAACATGGCGGGCATGATGGCCGCAGGCCATCCCACTTGCAGGTACGTCGCCACCGTCTGCATGTCCTACGCTCTGGCAGGAATGAACGCCATGCGCAAAGCGCTGTCGATCGGCGGTCCGACATTTATCCACTCACTCGATCCGTGCCCCAAGGGCTGGGACTACGATCCTTACCTTTCGCACGAAATGGGCGAGCTGGCCGTAAATACTGGAGTTTGGCCGCTATACGAGGTCGAAGACGGCGTGCTGAGGCTGACCGGCAGAACGCAGCAAATCGCCGCCGGCAAGATTAAGCGGCAGCCGGTGAGAGATTACTTACTAAAGCAGGGAAGGTTCGCGCACTTTACCAACGATGATATCGATTACTTCCAGAGTAAGGTCGATGAAATGTGGGGAAAGTGGCTGGTTCCCGGTGTGATCCCATTCCAGCAAGAGGTGGAGGCAGACAACCCGCCCGCGTAAATACGCTGGCGGGGAAGCTCAAAGTTTGCATCGCGCACCTCTGCGGAAACTGGTCGCGGGCCGTTCGGGAACTAGCGATTTGCAGGTAAGTTCCTAAAGTCGGACGAGACACCGAGGAGGTGCATCTATGGTAGCAGTCGCTCACCCTGATCTGATTCATCCATCGCGCATTGTAAATCGTTGGGCCCAACTGGTTGCTGGCATCATCGCCATGATGGCCATTGCCAACCTTCAGTATGCCTGGACCCTTTTCACTAAACCCATGCAGTCGCACCTGCACGTTTCACTGACGGCGATTCAAGGCATCTTTACCGCCTTCATCCTCGTGGAAACCTGGCTGGTTCCGTTTGAAGGATACCTGGTCGATCGGATCGGTCCACGCTTGATGTTGGGCGCTGGTGGCATCCTGGTTGGCTTGGGTTGGATCCTCTCGGGACAAGCCGAAACGTTGCGCAGCCTTTACTTCTGGTACATCGTTGGCGGTATCGGCGCCGGCATCGTCTATGGCGGAACCATTGGAAATGCGCTGAAGTGGTTTCCGGATCACCGTGGGCTTTGCGTCGGGCTCACAGCAGGCGCCTACGGTATCGGGACAGCACTGACTGTGTCGCCGATTGACAAAATGATAAAAGTTTCTGGGTACCAGCACGCACTGGTCTTTTGGGGCATTATCCAGGGGGTTGTTGTGATGGCTGCTGCCCTGTTCCTGGCTAGGCCTCCGGTGGGCTGGACGCCACCCGGATGGAAGGAAAAAGAAGCACAGATCAAGGCACACGTGCATAGCTCAGCCATGGATATGACCCCATGGCAGATGCTGCGCCAACCCTCCTTCTATGTCATCTACCTGATGATGACCATGCTGTCGTTCGGCGGCTTGGTGGTTACCGCTCAGCTCAACCCCATGGCCGTCTCCTACCACGTAGATAAAGTCATCGTCGCCTTTGGCATGAGTGCCCTGGTGATGGCGATCACCGTGGACCGCTACCTGAATGGGCTGACACGCCCCTTCTGGGGATGGGTCTCGGACCATATCGGCCGTGAAAACACTATGTTCATCGCTTTTACGCTCGAGGCGGTGGCGGTATTTGCGCTGTTGCAACTGATCAGCCGTCCGGTCTGGTTCATCGCCCTGTCCGGCTTATGCTTCTTCGCCTGGGGAGAGATCTTCTCGCTGTTCCCCTCCATCACCGGAGACTTGTTCGGAAAGACCTGGGCCACCACAAACTACGGCATCGTTTACACCGCGAAAGGAGCAGGTGCGTTCTTTGCTGGTGTCGGCGCGGCTTGGTTGTTTGAAAAGACCGGTTCCTGGAATAAGGTCTTTTGGGCGATGATTGCCTGCGATCTTATCGCCGCATTCCTGGCTCTGTTCTGGCTGAAGCCCGTCGCCAACCGTACCATCGAAGAATCGGAAAGCGCACTGCACGCTGTCTCTACCCCTGCCCCGACCGGTGCGATGCGGGGTGTCGCGTAGTTCATTTTCTTTTTCGACGCAACCCGAAAGGGCTCCCCTTCCAGAGAAAGGGAGCCCTTTCCTCGACCGCCTGGACGTTGCTATTCGGTGATCCAACGCATTCTGCGGCACAGTACAGTCCATTCTTCACCGGGCTTCGCTTTATGAAGCTGAAATTGTTCTTCAGCTTTCTTCAACAACAGCTGTTGCATCACAAAATCCTGTGCTCATCTTCGGCGCTACCAGAAAGGCTTTGAACAGGCGGTGCGGATGATGCTGAGAATCTGCGAAAAGGTGCAAAGAGCGACTCCTAGGCATGATTGCGCCCACCACGCCAACCACTACCAGCAAAGTTGGAGGATCGTGCGACCTTGCCGAAATCATCAAATCTCCTGTAAAATCTATGTTTTGCACGCCAAGTTCTGAAGCTTTCTGGAGTTATCATGGCACAGCAGTGTGATATCTGCGGCAAGAAGCCGCAAGCAGGAAACCGCATCAGCCACGCCCATAACGTGACTAAGCGGCGTTGGAACGTCAATTTGCGCCCAGTTCATGCGCGGGTTGGCGCCACCACTAAACGCATGCGCGTGTGCACGTCCTGCCTGCGCAGCGGTAAAGTGGTTAAGGCCTAGGGATTCACCGCTTTTCTCCGGGAATTCATCCCATAGCAATTTTCAGTTTCGACTGACGGCGCAACTCTGCCCTTGCGATGGAGATTGGCCAGCAACAAGTCCTAAGCCAGCGCGATCACATCAATTTCCACTAGCACATCTTTGGGCAGCCGCGCCACTTCCACGGTGGAGCGGGCTGGCGGGGCAGAGCTGAAGTATTTTCCGTACACCTCATTCATCGCGGCGAAGTCGCCTATGTTCTTGAGAAAGACAGTGGAACGCACAACCTTCGCGAGGCCGCTGCCCGCGGCTTCCAGAATTTCCGACAAATTGCGCAACACACGATTGGTCTGTGCGGCGACGTCGCCCGCAATCACTTGCTGGGTCGCCGGATCGATTGCCACCTGGCCGGAAACGAATACGAATCCGTTGGCCTTGATGGCTTGCGAGTACGGGCCGATAGCCTGGGGAGCGTCTTTGGTGGAAACAACCTCGCGCATGAAAGCAGATCTCAGTTCTCGGTTCTCAGTCCCCAGCAAAACAAAACCACAGAGGGCACAGAGTAACACAGAGGCGTTTTTGCTGAGCCTGAACCGCCCTCAGATTTTCTGCAGCCTTTGAACTTCGTGCACGCCCGGTATTTTGCGCAGCCCGGCAATGATCTGCTCGAGATGCTTGAGATCGGAGATGTCGAGCACCACTTCGACGCTGGCCTGGCTGTTGGATGTGTGCGCCGTAATGTTGCGGATGTTGCTTTGCGCGTCACCGATCACGCCAGTGATGTTCTTGAGCATGCCGAACCGGTCGTCGCAAAAAACGGTGAGCTTGACAGGATACGCAGTAGGAGTGCTTTCGTCGCGG
>WNFT01004449.1_pt1 | contig 12225 bp, 15 predicted proteins | sample 5400191 | NCBI WGS metagenome assembly WNFT01 (sample SAMN13153359, study PRJNA577476) | soil metagenome | isolation source: 80 cm saprolite under Madrone tree | place: USA:California | collected 2016-06-14
CTTATGGGGCCTCAGGCGCGAGTCCTTCACCAAAAGCAATACGAAGCGCGAGGGCAATGCCTGCACGGCCATCGATTGATCGCGGCGAAACAGCGCCATCAACGACAATCGAGAAGTCTCTTTCGGAAAGCACAACCAGTCCGAATGAGAACAGAAAATCGCGGCGCAAAGCTATTGAGGACACCTCTACAGGCAGGCCAAGCGCGACACCAGAATCAGTCGACGGGCAAGACTAAACCTACAGAAGCCAGAGCATCGGCGCGGGCCTCGCCTAACCAGCGCAGGAACTTGATCTTCACATTCTGGCCTAACCAGTTCTTGTCAGTGCGCGTAAGTTCTTCGGCCTGCCAGGTCGTCGGGACTGACTGGCTTGGCTCATCGGTGTGAAATATCTGCCTCCAGATACAGCTGTAGTAAAACCACAGGAACCAGCTGAGTGATTACTGCAGTTTCAGCTCACGGATTGCATTCGTTTATTCCTGATCTCCGGGCGAAGGTGTATTGGCTTCGCGCCTCTCTGGTTTCCTGTGAGGCCGCGCTTGTGTCCTTTCCGTGGTTCTTTCACTGGGATTTGTTGTTTCAGGTGGAGATTCCCCGGTTGTTCGAGAAGAGGGTTCTCTCTGAAGTTCAGCACCGCCACGCGGAGGTTCTGTTTCCTCTGGTCTGGCTCTAGTGCTGCGATCTTCTCTGGTTCCGTTGCTCGGAGGTTCTGTTTCTCCTTGTCTGTCTCTTGTGCTCCGCTCGTCTCGCGCCGGAGAGCTCGCGGCAGCGCCTTCGCGTTCCCGCCGTGGTGCGGTAGCGTGAGGCCTCGCTGCAGTCGCACGCGGAGCCGCCGGCGCTCTGCCGGCTGGTGACTCTCGCTCGGCAGGTGACCTTGCCGAGACCGGCGGAGTGCTTGCCGCAGGTGAGGCGCCTTGGACGGGCGATCCAACCGCGCCCGCACGGCCAGCCGCTCCGCCGGCAGCTTCCGTTTTGGTGCTGTTCGTGCCGGAAACGCCGACACTAACTCCAGGTCCCTGACTAACGCCGTAGTAGCTGTAAACATTAGTGACATAATCGGTTCTGGAATATTCGTCGATTCGCGCATAATCGAACACCGGCGCGTTATAGATTCGATCTCGATCTACGGTCACGGTAAGCGCGCTCACGTCAGACGTAGGAGAATAGACCGTCCAGGGGACTGCGACCAATTTTCCACCGCCAGCCGCGCGTGGTCCGCCTTCGGCGGTCGAAAGGACCGTATAAGCCATGCAACCTGTGTTGCGGTCGATCATAACATCTTTAACGACCCCTATTTCTTCGCCCTGCGACGATTTCACCCGTGTACCTACGAGTTTGCTAACTTGAACGGTCGTGCTCTGGGTTTGTGCTGACATAGGAACAATGACAGCACCCAGAACGGCGAGCATTCTCCCGGTTAAATATTTTGTTTTCATAAGCAATAGGGACTGGGGCTAACGCCGATAGATCCACCGTAAAGCAATCGCCGCACCGCTTTGCCGTGGATGTGAAAACAAGTGGAAAAACCATAAAAATCTTCCTTGCTTATGCCAATCTCACGCCACCGCGCCATTTGGACATGCAACCGTTGGCTTTTACTTAGTTAGGCACGGATCACATTTCACTGTCCGCCGTTCATCGGCGATTGTGCGCAGATGAAAAGCTGGCTGCGTTGTTTGAACTGGAAGCGGCAATGCGCGCCGCGTAGTCGTTGGCCGCCGGCTAGCCTGATTGTCAGCGATAATTCGCCAGCAGGTTTGACGGAACACGGCATTCTGTCTTTTGATGGGGAAATTGGAATGGTGAGAATTGCGACCATTGAATTGCAGCAGTATTGATTCAAGTGAGACCAAAACGATATGCCTGAACAAACGTTAACGATTGAGGACAATCGCACCGGCGAGTCGTACACGTTGCCCATTGAAAATGGGACCGTGCGCGCCATGGACTTGCGGCAGATCAAAACTGACGCGGACGATTTCGGGCTGATGACTTACGATCCGGCTTTGATGAATACCGCGTCCACCAAAAGCGCGATCACATTCATCGATGGTGACAAAGGGATTCTGGAATACCGCGGTTATCCCATCGAACAACTCGCCGAGACATGCAGCTTTTTGCAGGTCGCGTACCTGATCCTTTTTGGCGAACTGCCTAGCGAGAAACAACTGGCAGCCTGGACCTACGACATTACCCATCACACTTTCGTCCACGAAAATATCAAGACGCTGATGCAGGCGTTCCGGTATGACGCGCATCCGATGGGAATGTTCATCAGCACGGTCGCCGCGCTTTCAACGTTTTATCCCGAGGCGAACGAGGTAAACGGCGTTGAGAATCGTCTGGTACAAATCAAACGCCTCATCGCCAAAGTGCCGACCATCGCGGCGTACACTTTTCGGCACAATCGCGGCTTGCGTTATGTCTATCCCGACAATGACCTGAGCTACACCGGCAATTTCTTGAACATGATGTTCAAGATGACAGAGACCAAATACACGGCGAATCCAGCATTGGAACGCGCGCTGGACGTCCTTTTCATTCTGCACGCCGATCACGAACAGAATTGCAGCACCAACGCGATGCGCTCGATCGGCTCAAGCCGGGTGGATCCCTACAGTGCGACGGCCGGCGCGGCAGCCGCCCTGTACGGTCCGCTGCACGGCGGTGCCAATGAAGAAGTGCTCAAGATGCTCTCGCGCATCGAGAACACGAGCAACATTCCCGAGTTCATCCAGCGGGTGAAAAACGGCGAAGGCAAGCTGATGGGTTTCGGGCATCGTGTTTATAAAAATTACGATCCACGCGCGCGTATCATCAAACGCGTGGCTGACGACGTATTCGAAGTGACAGGGCGCAACCGGTTGCTCGATATCGCGCTGGAGCTCGAACGCATCGCGCTGGAAGACGAATACTTTATCTCACGCAAACTGTACCCCAATGTCGATTTCTATTCCGGCATCATCTACCAAGCCATGGGTTTGCCCGTTGCGATGTTCCCTGTGATGTTCGCCATCCCGCGCACCCTAGGCTGGCTCGCCCAATGGCAGGAAATGATCACCGACTCGGAACAAAAGATCACGCGCCCGCGTCAAATCTTTGTCGGACATCCGCGCCGCGACTTGCCGACTTAGCGGCGGGCCTGGGTCGAAGTGCGCCTGCGTAAAGAAAACGAGCCGTCTATTTACAGAGATTTCTGTCGTCGTCGCTTCACGGCACGAACAGTCCTGCTTAAATTAATGCCTATTATGAGACCAAGTATTTCACCTGTTATCCCGATTCTGATCATTGCGAGCGCCCCGTCACAAGTGTTGGGATGATGCTGGGCCTGGATGCCAAGGCCGAGGGCCAGAGCGCAGTTGCGACAGCCCGCCCCTACCTGGTGTCCTTATGCGTCGCGAACCTCGATGTGTCCGTGCGTTGGTATCGCAATATACTGGGATTCCGAGAGACGCGACGACTGAACGTGCCAAGCTCTTCCTTGCGAATCAGCTTCATTGAACTGAACGGATTTCGGCTCGAGCTGATCGAATTCAAGGACTCGGTATCATACTCGGCGATCCGATCCAAGTTCCCGGCTGTCGACGACCAGGCGAAGGTTCAAGGGTTCGGCAAGTTGGCATTCGCCGTGACGAACGTCGGTGAGGTCGCGGGATCGCTTAAAAGCAAAAGGTCAGTTTCGTGCGAGAGGTGACCCAGGAGAAGGACACAGGCGAGATCTGGTTTATCATCGAAGACGTAGATGGGAATTGGCTCCAGTTCTTCGAGGTAAGGACGTAGGCGGTTCTCGCGATTGTCCTCGGCATCCTTAGTGACTGTTCAGCACGGTATGAGATCTGGTCTTGTTTAGTTGAAGTTCCGCACTTCAGTTTCTGTAGGGCCTACGGTCAGCGCCTCAACTTGCTTCTCCCACCGCCGTTGCACCACGAAAGCTCGGCGTTACCGGAAATCGCCGACTCGATCTAGAATGAGATCAAGCCTAACAAGTAAAAGAAGGAAGGTCAATGACACAACTGTGAATTCCATCAGTGGATTCGGATGTCGCCGCTGATGAGGGTCCCGCTTGCGGAATAACCGTTAGTCAGACTGATCGAAATCGTGTCCGAGATTCCGGGCTCTCCGTTATCAGTCACATTCACGCTGAACCTGACTTTGGTCCCGTTGTCCAAACGACCCACGCCGCTGAAGCTGGCTGTATTGCCCGTAATGGAGAGACTCTGAATTTTGCCTTTCGTCATGCACATACCGGCAGCGGGATCGCAAAAGAAAAAATAGTCGACGCTGGTGCTGTCAGCGGACTGGCTCGCGCGAAACTGGAAAGTGACTCGATCACCCTGGCTATTGATGTGGCCGCGGCCGTCGACCTTCGTGGCCACCACGATTCCCGGATCATAGAGTTCCGCGCTCGCGAGAGCAGCTTTGTGGCTAAGTGCTCCCCCCGTGACGAGCACCATGCCGTTGAGCAGGCGAGTTGCGGCATGGTCCTTTCGCGGGGTGTTGAGGCTACCGGTTAGTGACCAGGTCCCAGTCGCCGGATCGTAGAGTTCGGCGTTAACGCCAAGACCTCATAGACGGCCCGCCGCAAGCGTCTGGTGACGAGCGAGGACGTGATTGTTTGAATCCGGCTTCGAAGAGAATAGATGAGTTTTTTCATGGGAGTCGATTACGCCTGACGTTGGCTGATCGTAGATAGCTTCTCGTGCATATGGCGAGCAAAATCTTGCCGAACACGATTGGCTTGTTTCGCGCGCCACTAAGACAAGAGATCAATCACGCCGCGGTGTAGATAACATGCAAAGCCGAGACCGCGGCCTCGCCAGCCATTTCCTGCGAATCTTCAATGATGTTTCTTGAAATCACGCGCGATTACCCTGACATATTTCATTTACCGTAGTTCACCTCGGGCCGTGGTCCAAAACTCCAGTAAATATCCACGACGCACGCCGGGCCGGGTTTCGCCCGCCAACGCATGAGTGCCTGAACCATTACCTTATCTAGGGCCGGAACGGCATCGCCTTTCACACCGGAGAATCGCTCATCGTAGACCGCCGTAGCGGTAAACCCTTTTAGAATGGTGACCTGAATCAGCTTTCCCTGAGCATCAACGCTCATGCGGTAAGCGCCTGTGGCCGCCATCTGAGAGCCAGCGTAGCCCTCAAGCTCGCTCGGCACAGCAGGATACGGAGAGTAAGGAAATATCTGCTTGATCTCCGCCCGAGACTTAACCACGAGATGGACAGGCTTTTCGGGACGATTCGCGTTGCTAAAATCGCCTTCTTTTGTTTTGGCGCGTCCGCACTGTAGGACACGCTAGACAAAACGCTTGCTAGACCAATGGCTGCGAACAACAACCTTATGACAAGAGCCATTGCTGGACCGGTTCGTTCTGAGTCTTAAACACGACCAGACATTTCGCAAAGATGATACACCTGCGCACAACCGCCAAGCAAAGTGTGGTCGACTGAACGAATGTCTGTACCCTGACGCTGTGACCGATGTCTGTAGTTTGACCCACGCAGTCACCTTTTCGTTGGAATGCATGATGAAATGTTTTCCCGGAGGGCGATGTGGTTGCCACGGTAGGCACATCCAGATACCAGGTCCGATACGAAGTTTCTGTGCTTTAACTTTAGAGTCATTTGCCAAAACAGAAAACTTTTCCTCAGAGGCTAAAACATTGAATCGAGAAAACTCTCATTTATTCGTTCGAAAATGGGTTGAACAGAGCTTCAAACCTCTTATTGATCGGACTATTCGCGAATGCCGTTCTGAAGAGCGGCGAGTTGCCGAGCGGCACAGCAGAAAGCATCGACTCCAAGCGAGAAATTCCTGCATTCCTGATGCACGAAATTATCGCGTCGCTCGACGGCTACCTGTGCTCGGCAAGGCGCAATTTTGACTGGAACGCCGGGGGAGCTTCTCGAACCTTCGACTGGCGCGCCAGTGTAATCAGGGACGGAAGTCGAAAATCTCACCTGCTCCTTAGGGCGGCCGAATCATTATTCCCCAAGACGAAGCCCGCGATCCCTGTCGTGGAGACTTGCCCTCCGGGGATTGCGAGCCCGAAGACATGGGTTTCGTGGTCGAACTCGCCTCAGGTTTTAGGGCAGCCTCAGTTTGGGAAGTGCCATGCACGAGATCGACAGCCGCAAACCCCACAGCTAAAAATGCCTTGGCTGATTCCTCGACGGTCCCCCAGTACTTGAAGGCGTGCAGACTCCCCGCGATAGTGAGTTGCTGATAATTTATAACTCCAGTCGCATTTAATTTTGCAACCATATCTGGTAACTGTTGTGGCGGCATTCCTGAATCGTCAACCGAAGCGACGAGGAAGAGCGGAGCGATGCTGCGCGTGACAAATGAGATTGGCGAGGCGGCAAGTAGGACAGCAGGGTCACTCGAATTGACGTAGTTCGTAACGTCCTCCTTAAAGTTAGGATGGAGCGGGTCAATGAGTGATGCTGGGTCGGCGTAGTTGTAGGGTCCGCTAAGGCAGACTCCGACGTCAATCCGATCGTCTCCAGCCGTTCCGGTCGCAGCAACATACGCTGTGTGGGAAGCGCCGGCCGAACCGCCAACAGCCCCAACTTTTCCGTTGCAGCGAGAGTCAGCCCGTGCCGCACGCACAGCCAATTTAACGTCGTCCGTCTGGTCTGGATAATAACCAGCCGAAACTTGCCCAGCAAGAAGACCAGGCGGAGCCAGCCTGTATTCTATTGCAAGAGCCAGGTAACCGGCCGCCGCCAAGGCTTGAGCGACCTCGGTGGAACCAGGATCTCCAGCCCTAAAACCTCCACCATGGATCACTAAAACGGCTGGCCACGGGCCCGTCCCTGAAGGCAGGAACGCATTCCAGTGTAGAGGGGTGCCATCATCAGCGATAGCATAGACCTCGGTTATCGATGGAATCGGGTGCGGCAGCGGTGTCGGAGCCGGTCTCGGCGTCGGGGTAGGCCGCGGCGTCTCCGTCGCGGTTGCCGTTGCTGTTAGCGTGACCGCCACGCAACCCGCCAGTAAGACTTTGATCCACTTGTATTTCGCTGGCTTCACGGTCAGACAGCGGCGCCGGCGGCGGCAGACGGCTAAGTTTGGCGTAGAAATAATCATCCCCTTATTCCTCCCCTTCGCGGTTACCTTGCGGAAAGAGCATCAGATGGTTTAGCCGGAGGCACCTAATGGACTTAGCGCGCGGCCAACGTACCAATCACGCAGCGAGCGTCAAGGGCAAAGTCTTTCGCCTGCTCAATCAGGCGCGCCGGGTTCGCCTCGTCGGTTTCGGACGCATCAACCAGAAGGAGGTGAAAGATGTATTCTTTGGCGCCGACGCTGGCGTGAAAACCATCTCAATCATTGGCGGGATTGAAGATGAGACGACAATTGAGTGCTGCGGTCTTTTCACCAGAACTGATTCGTGCCAGCCGAACGCGATGCGCGTCTATTGAGAAACGGCTCCAAACGGTTTGCACAAAGCTCGGATACCCGCGCAACTGTGACGCCTTGAGGCTGGAGGCCTCGGTGTACTCGTGGAACCGGTGAATACGCGTCTGTCTCTGTGATGTTGAAAGAATGCCGCAGCTAGATCTCGCGACGCAACTTCGGCAATATCCCGTTCCGAAAAGTCGTACCTACTTGGCTCATGTACGTGTTTTGGGTGTACCGTGTTTGGAAGCCGTAACTCGTTTTTGATTGCCGGATGGTGAATGATGCGGCCACAATCTCAGGAAAGCACAAATGAAAACAATACTCATGTTGACCGTTGGGCTGATGCTCGCAGGCTGCGGATCAACGGAAAACCATGTTCGAAACAATGGCGTTGCCTCAACCTTCCCGGAGTACGATCGCGGTGACCGTATTGCGATAGACACGATCTGCGCTTGCCCTTGATGATTAGACCCGCTTCTCAGGATCGGCGCTAGAGCTGCTGCCACGCCAGCCTGCAATTTAAACTTGCCCTCTAAAGCCGATCCGCAGTAAACGAGCATCCCATGAGAATATCCTCCGTTTGTTTTGGCGCGGTGACGGCATTGTTTCTCGTCGGCAGCGCTCTCTGCGCATCGTCTCCATACACGGTAGTCGCGCCGGATCGCCAAGCCGTCGCCACGGCCAACAAATGGCTTTCGGTGATGGATGCTGGTAACTACGCCCAGGCTTACGCGATGTTTCCAGCGCGCGTAAAGTCGGGTGGCGATGTGCTTGAGAAACAATGCGTCGCTATTTGGCGCGCCAGAAGAACACCGCTAGGGCACACGTTGTCGCGTAAATTCGCTAAGGCGTACTTCGGAAGAACGCTCCAAGGTGCCCCAGATGGCCATTACGAGTTTCTTTACTACAAAACTTCGTTCCAGCACAAGGCGCAGGCTATTGAGAGCGTGGTTTTAACCAAAGAGTCCGGCCAGTGGCAGGTTTCCGGCTATCGCGTTAGATAGGGCTGCTCTCAGATCGCGCCAGAATCGTTTTTGATTGCCGGACGGCAAATAATGCGGCCATGATGTCATCGACGATTTTCTGCACGTGTTTATGAAGCACGCGCCGAAACGAAGAAACAGAAGCGGAAAAGCACGAGCACGCCTGCGAGTTCAACGAATGGTGCTGACCATAATGATGAATGTTATCATAAAATCGATACTCAGTTTGGCGGTCATCTACGTTTTGTTTTTCAACTTCGATACGTCGCCGATTAAGTATTTGTTGGCGCTTGCATGGACTTACCCGGTACGGCAACAATCGTCGCCGTTCTAGCCGCAGGAGTGGTATTTTGTGCGTCGAAGACATATCAGTTCATGCGTCGGGAGGCGAAGGCAATTGAACGCTTTTCGGAGCGATGGGGGATGGGCGGGATTTCCAACGCACATAGTCTGTTGAAGGCGCGGAAGTTACTAAGGGAGCCGACAAGGAAAGGAAGCAGTGACGAAGCGGTTCTTAAGGATTTCCTAGCGCGGTATCGCAGGATTTATAGTGCGCTACCCGAGCAGATGAAAGCGAAGCATGAAATCAATAGCAACGGTCTTGGGCTACATCGAAGAAGCCAGTTTTTCCTGTTGCGAACAAATCCGCTGAGGCACGGCATTTGTTCATCATACATAATGACGACGCTCCTGATGGGTCGGTGAAAATTAGAGATTACACTGCCATACCAACGACCAATGAAGTAAAACAATTCATCGGCCAATCAATCCCAGACAAGCACATTGATCTTGCGCTTAAATCGGTGACAGACGGGGCTGACGGTAAATATGAAATTCACAATCCCGATGGAGATGGAGGGGTAGGCGATTGGGAGACGAATGGGAAAGGGTCGAGCTGGTTCTTGCCTCTCCCGTTGGGAGATCAGTACCGAAGCATGATCAGGGATAACTTCGAAATGAAGGATTTGCTTGAGCTGTCCAGCAGTTCGCGCGAACCACCGCTTCCAGTTCAATAAACGCCGTCAGCTTTTCATCCGCACGCACAACGAAACGCTTTCCATCGTCGCGATGTGCGTCTGCAATCCAGATCGTTCGCCCTTTGGAATCAATCGCTGAGACGTAGCCCAAACTCCATCCGGCCTTGCTGAGATTGTCAGAGATGATTTCCCAATATTTCGACGCAGCGGAGTATAACCACTGAGATCCTACGGCGTCAGGAAAATTTTGCCTGTGGCTAGGGTTTTACCACCACTGGTGTCCCGATGTGAGCGGCGTTATAAAACTGGCGCGCTTTCCAATAAGGCATCCTGATGCATCCGTGTGATGCGGGCACCCCTGGCAGGTAGCCTTGGTGCAATCCGTAGCCGGGCGAGAACTCGAGAAAGTAGGGCATCGGGGCCCCCACAAAGTGCGAATGCGGCGGTTTGGGGTTGCGCCTTCTATCGACGTTGGCCTTCACGACGCGACCCGAATCGTCAACATAGTCGCCATAGAGACTGGAGCGATGATCTTCGTCCTTACGGATGACCTGAAAACGGCCAATCGGAGTGCGGTATCCTTCCCGGCCACTGGATATGCGAGACGACGCAGTTCTATAATCTCCGCGGTAGAGATAGGCTTCCTGCTCTCGCAAGTTCACGACGATCGCTGCCCTGCCGGAATGACTCTCCGGCAGGTTCGACGTGATGAGGTCGTTCACAGTGCTACAGCCGCTCAAGGCCATGAGGATCGCGCTAAGCGCAAAAAATTGTGGAAGTAGATTCATCATTGGCTCAGCCCGCATGAATGTTTTCTCCAAAAACCTTAACCAAAGTTATGCGGTTGTCAGTCATTTCATCGTCGCGGCGTCGATCTAATTTCCGTTGCGCTGCCGTTCGGTGGCCTGTGGTACGGCGAACCAGACGCCCGGCAGCAACGCACATGACGCTGTGTGGCGTATGCGACGAGGCAGGCAATGTGATTGAAATGCACGACCACCCAGGTGATTTCAAAGCGTGGTAAGTTTTTTCACTCGCATCACATCGCACTTCAGCAAATTCCATCCATTCTCGTTAGATGGTAATGGGCGCGGAGTAGAGCGGCTGTGACTTGAACCTACGACGCGTCAGCAATTCCAGATCGTTCGCCCGCGAGAATTGACGGCTGAGACGCAGCCCCAGTTCCAACCGGCTTCGCTAAGATTGTCTTTACTGATCGTTCAGGACCGTTTGCGGCGCAGCGCGGCTCATCTCGACTTGCGCTCGCTTTCTGAATCTGCGATGCCTGCCCCGACAGACCGGATCGAAAGGCTTGGTACGGGTCTCGCCCGAGTGGCGCTTTACTCCAGTTTCAGGTCCTCCCAGTGGATCTGAATCGCGTTCCAAGCCGTTCCACAAAAATCCAGTTCCTCGTATTGGTAATTGAAAGCCACATTCCCGAGGGCATCGAGACCGACAATGCCGGTATAGACGTAGGGGCCACCAAGCGTGTAGTCGATGACGTAGTTATCCGGCGCATCCTCATAAACGCTACTGCAGTACGGGCTATAGACACTCGGGTCCGGGTAATAATGCCAGGTCTCAGTCGCCTCAAAAGCACCGAGATCAATCTGATATTTGCGAGGGGCGCTGTAGGTGCGTGTTTCTCCCGGCGGTTGCTGAAAACTGCTGCCGGTTCCATCGTCAAAGAGGAGCAATTGATCGCCCGGCGTGGACACAGCATGCTGGCCGATCGGCGGCAGTGTGCCCGGGGCCAGGGTAAGGGAGAATGCACGCAGCGACGGGAACTGATACCAATGCTTTGTCGGATCGCCCAGAATCCACTTAATGGTTCCAGAGTCGTAATCAATCGCGATGACAAAGTTTTCCCGGCTGGAAACGATGAGTGAGTTATCAGAGGTTCGGTAAGCGGTGGCGTTATTATGAAACCAATCGGTAGGCGCGGGGTAGACGAACTGGCTTGGATCGTCCCCACCGGCAATCATCGCGGCGCTGATGATCTCCGCCAGGTTCCAGGTCCGAAGCACATTGCCGGCGGCGTCGACCTCCAGGTTGACGCTCTCGGTCTGGTCGACGGTATCGACGTCGAGGATCATTCCGTCGCGGCCCGGGTCAATATTGTGATGGAAGTCGGTGACACCAATCCCGCTGTAGTCGGCCATAACCGCCGTCAGGCCATCGAACTCAGTGCGAAGAAGTGAGGTGCCGGAGGTAACATAAAATGCATTGTCAAAGAGAATTGAGTTCTGGGCCCCGACCCCTGCTGTGCCGACCCAGCGGATTTCGGCGTCACTATCGACAATGATGGGTGTGATAGGATCGGCATAGTTTTTCAAGAGGATAAAGTCATAGCTTAGGGTGGTGCCTGGTAACCGTGGCTGAATAACAGTTGGATTGGAGTATGTGCCTCCGTCATAGGCAGGCGTCGTGATGCCGACGGAGAGTCTTTGAATCCCTCCGCTGAAACTCAGGTTGATCATAACACGATTTAGGCGGCCGGCGTAGAGGCCGAAGACCGGGATGGTGAGTTTGCCATTTGAGGGATCGAAATAACCCCGGGCTTCCAAGTAAGATCGCGCATAGCGGACCTTGACTGGCCGCGTGGCCGACCCCGTTTTTGGCTTAATCTGGAATTGGGCGGCTTTGAAGCCGGCGACATCACTGACGCGGGTGTGAAGGAAACGGATGAATGGCGTTGGACCGTCAGACACCTCAATTTTTTCAAGCATCTGCCCGGCCTCTGGCGGTTGGTCCACCGCTAGAGCCGTCGACGAAAGCCCAAACCATGCGAGGGCGACGGCAAGCGCACTGAGAAGTAAATCGCGCCGAAAAGGCGACAGGTT